>Ga0179591_1252225_pt1 | contig 11922 bp, 9 predicted proteins | sample CZOMad2_1_08_16f_FD_182891 | JGI IMG/M metagenome (GOLD analysis project Ga0179591, IMG submission 182891) | Vadose zone soil fungal communities from Angelo Coast Range Reserve, California, USA - CZOMad2_1_08_16fungal (PacBio error correction) | ecosystem: Environmental > Terrestrial > Soil >...
CAGAAGGGGAGAGATGTACTAGGGGGAATCAGCTTGGTTTGCTTAAACAGAAGACGCCCTGGGGCGAGGGAAGCGTTTCGCTCAGCTGACCGGCAAACTAGCCTTGCTGGACCCGGACAAACGAAGGCGAAGACAACCGGAAAACGATCCGCCACTCTCGGGGGCAGACTGATGAAGAGAAGGCAAACACTACTCCGACCAAAACCAATATCGGAAAAGAACGCGGTGGGCTCAACGAGCCCTACTGAAAAAAGCAGGTTCACCCGTAGGGTGGAACAAAAACACATAAAACGACTACTGGGGAACACAACCCTGCATCCACCGGCAAAGAGCCAACCACGGCGACCAAAGGCAGAATGAAAATAGACTAGCCCACTCAAGAAGAAACCAACAAAAAAACAAAAGAGCCACCTTCAAACAAGACACAAAAGAAGAAAGAAGAAACATCCAAAAATGCTGCAATAGTAAACAAAGGATATCATAACAAATCTAAGACGTCCGGATGAACATTGTCAATCTACGAGGCGCTTTTTGATGGGGAGGAACGAAACGTCAAGCAAAAGAAAGACGACAGGTCCCGTGGGGAAAAAAAAACGAAAGCAAAACTCAGAGACAGACCCCCAATGGATAAAAAAAAACCGGAGTGAATTGCGAGGGGTAGATCATTAGTAAACGTACAGAGAATCTCCAAGCAATTTCCCAGATCCAGAAGAAAAAAACCCACCAATAGAAAATGCACGAGTTAAACAAAGAAAACAGGCAGTGAGAAGAAACCAGAAAAATCAAAGGGCAGACTGTTGGGAAAGGAGGACAGATCGGGGGGGTGACTACAACCATCTCAATAAATGGAAAAAGGAACCCCAATACAACCCGATGTTCCTAAATGAGGGGGGGACAGCGCAGAAAAAAAAAGGAAAAGGGGGGGGAATAAACCAGGGAAAAAAGACAGGAGCTCACTAAGTAGGCAACGTCAACGGAAACGCCCGGAAGAACCTGACACCCAAGTTCAAGGGACGCAGATTATAGAGCGGCCTGCACTAGGCGGAGACAAAAAGGAAAAATCACATGGGGGAAAACCAAACATCTAATGAGGATCTATGGAGACATACAATTAGAGAAAGGAGAGGATGCAGCAAACAAAGAAATAGGTAGTCAACCTAAACAACAAAGGTCAGCAGGAAAAAAAGGGAATCTCAACTCAAAATATAAGGCAACAATTTGGAGAAAGAATTTCCGGAAAAGAAGATCCTGACAAATAATAAAGAAAAAAAGTACTCGCGGTGATATTCATAATTTTCTAATAGCAAAGCGTCTAGGGAGAAGGCAAATAACAGGGGTAGCCAGGGGACCAAGAGTGCCAACTAAAAAGGGCGTGAAAACTGAAAAGTCAGCGTCACCACCCAGACGTCGAGGAGAGACGCCCAAAAGGCGAGGAGGAATAAGGAAACCAGGGGGGGAGGAGCACTTTGAGAATTGAGTAGCCATCAGAGTTTCTGGACATTTAGGGAACTGTGGCAAAGAGGAAAGTCATTACGAGGGCGCGACGGAGAGGAGAGGGGTTCTGGAACTACAAAGCACGGGAAATAATCATGGTGAAGGACAAGATGGCTACTTCCTTCAAACAAAATGTTGTGGGTGGAAGAGAAGGAGGTTTAAGGTAGAAAGAAGAAAAATGCAGTCAAGGAGGAGGGCGAACGACAAATAAACTAACCCTTCACCGAAAACTCTCACGAGGGGCGGCCTATGTCACGAGCACGACAGAAACGAGGGAACTTTGTCTCATCCCCGACTAAAAGAATCACGAAAATCATCGCGCAATCAATCTCAGAAGGGGAACAAAGAGGCAACCAGAGACAAGGTTTTAAAGAGTTCGGGCTGGCGCTAGGGGAGGTCTGGGGAATCCAGAGACAAAGGTCCTGTTATCGGGGGGGAACCGGGCACAAGCATTGGCCTCGGCTGAAAATGCAGTCGGGGGGGAGGAGCCGAGCAAGACGAATCAAACAGAGAAAATAAGACACCCAAAAGGTGCAGAGGCGGTAGTCTAAAGTCAGGACTAAGAGGAAGAAACTCAAGAAAAAACAAAACCACGATGCTGAAAATGTATAGATGAGCAAGGGTTCAACCGAGACAACCTAGAAGTGGGCACTTGAAAAGGAGCTTAAATGGAGGAAGGAGAACAATCAGAGGAAGCGGGAAGAAAGAGAGCACCCGTAGAAGGACAAAATTTTATTGTAGGATTCATTGAGAACACAAGGAGCACATGCAGATGAGAAAGAAAGGAAAGGTCGGCCAGGAGGGGCTACAGAAAAAAGACTTAGAAGAGGGCTACAGATTGTAGGACTTCAAAGGATGGGAAGTTTCAGCGGTGGTCTTCGGGAAAACTAGTGTGAGCATTAGCAGAAAAAGAGGGTCCGGGGGAAGTGCTCAAATCAGGAAGACCTGGAAGGTGAATACAGTGGTAGGAAGACAAAAGGAGGCTCCCGAAAGCATAGAAAGTGCAACTACTGTTTAGTAGGGAAGCACGCTGGAGTCAAAAATCAACGTAAAAATGTGGAGTAGAAGAGGGAAAGTCTTCCAAAATAAAGAAGACAGAGAGTATCACCAGCACCAGCTCTCTAGGAAGAAGAAAGGAGCGAACAGAAAAAACACTCTTACGAAAAACTAGACAGGGAAAGTCGGGAGGGATACGCCCACTCCACACCGATAGGTAAATACGAGGAATCCTCCCTGTGCAGGGGGGGGCAGTGAGTCAAGAACGCGCTAGGGGGGGACTACAGCACTTACTACTATTCTGATGGGGTCAAAAGGGGAAACGGGAATCAGGCGCACCAGTGAGGAAAAAAAAACTGAGACAGAAACGGTTATAATATATTAGAAATTTAAGATCAAAACTGGGTATCTCAATGTCGGATGACTGGGCAGCTCAAGGGTTACAGTACAAGGAGTGCTAAGAAAAGTCTTGAGGCAGAACTAGATGGGTCTGGGAGCTTGGCAATGTGGGTAGACGGGATCTGATTAGGGAATAATTGGAGCCTCCGCAGAGCTCAAATGCTCTCAAAACAGTCGAAGGTGAAATTGAGGTAGGGAATCAAGATATTAGGATGCGAAAATGTCATGCGGATGGCCTTTGGCATCAAAGGGCATACGACCGGAGTTACAAAGAAAAATTTTATGTAGGAAAAACATGTCACCATTTAATGCAGTCTGAAGCGGGAAAAGCTTAGCCAACCCAGAATTTGAGGAAACTCGGGGTAGTGGTGGGGGAGGGAAAAGTGATCGAAATGGCTAAAAAAGCACCTAAAAGTTTGTGTACCCAACAAAAAAAAAAAAAAACTTTCGTCTGGGACCTTGGGAATAGGCCTGACTTGTCGGAACCAACCGGGAAAAGGGGTCCCTTGTGTTTCTCGATGTGAAAGTTCCGGGGGGGGGGTAAGTGGGAAAACTCTACAAACTATCCGGAAAATGATCTTCCACGAAGCTGGAGGGAAATGAACTAGTCGGGAAACAGAAGCGGGTAGGGGAAACTTTTCGGAGACGGTTGCTGAGGTTCCAAGGTAAATTTGACACTCGAGGGGGGACAGTCCAGCAGGCCGAAAAAGAATCTACAGTACTCACAAAGACCCCACATCCTTCTTAGGAGATCAAGTTCAACGCAGGGAAGGGAACTTCGGACAAAAAGACGGAAAGATCAGGGGAAGGGGGAAGAAAGGGAGCTCCTAGGGTGGCTGAATACAGGGGTTAGAATGATGAGAGATAGGAAAAACGGGGACGGGGTGAATAGCCGGAACGGTTCCAGGGTTGGGACCGCGAGGAGACCAATTCAAACAGGGAAAAAAGAGGAGCAGGGGAAGGGTAGAAATCATTAAGCCGTAGTAAGGAAGATAGGGAGGAATGGGTCTCTAAAGGAGTGGGCTGATTAGGAAAAGAAAGAATATACTTATCCCTTGGAACAATAAAGGGACTCCCCAAAAAGCTTGCTCTCAGGTCACCAGGATAGAGTAAGAGGGAAATAGAAGAGGAAGAGAAAACTGGTTGGAAGAAAAAAGATGCAGGGACCAAAGTCACATAGAAAAGGATGAGAGTAATCACGTATGAAAACCTGGGGCGTCACATTTGAAAAGCAGCCAAATAGAAAAGCGGGAGATCAAAATGTGAAAAAAACAGTCGGAAAAACAGCTGCTTAAGAGCAAGGAGTTCCCGGAAGAGACATCCGCTCTCCCTCGGAGACTGATCGGAGGGGTGGATAGAGGAACTAAGACAAGGGAAAGTCACGTGGCTCAATGTGAACAAGAAAGAAGCCGGAGAAACAACATTCGTAAGGCAGAAAGCCTGGAACACACACAACTAAAGGGAGACCTCTATTAGAATGTGGGACTTCAAATGGAGCGTGCTAATGCTGAGGGCAAATCGCGTAGTGAAACTAGACTAGGGCGGAGAAAATAAAGATCAGAATTGTAGGAGGAGAAAAAATAAGTCCTTTAATAGAAGAACACTTAACCCCCAAGGAGAACACAACCGCGAGAGTGAGGTCTCAGAAGAATAGAAGAAACGAGGGACTTGGCTAGAAGGTGAGATCGAGAAGGAGAATAAGGATATCAAAACACCAACAAGGGGGGGGGGATTATTAAAAAGTATATATCTTCTTAGACCGGAATATCAGAAAAAGATCACGGAGTAGACCACACCCGTATGGGGTCACGTTCTAATTTGACACCTAGGAGAATAAAGAAATCATAGAGGGGGTGAGTACAGAAGGGAGGGACGGACTTGGGGCTCCCCCTTAAGGACACTATGAAAGTAAAGTTAAGGCTACCACCACCATTTTAGTCTGTTGCAGAGGCTAGAGGGGATAGCAAAATAAGAATCCCAGAGCGGTCGACTACCAAGAAAGTAAACACACAACCCATCCTTAGGAGGTAACAGAAGTCAAAAGAGAATATAGAGACTCAACTTCTGCTAGAGGAGAGGCTCATGGATCTCTTCCACAATCAGGAAGGGGTAAGTCAAGAGGAAAACTTGGGAAATTAAAAAAGTAGAATATCCTCCACAGAGAATGAGGAAAGCACTTCTGAGATGAAAACAAGACTTCTGAAGGGACTAAGCTGGACCAAATGTGTCAACGGGATCTAAAGAAAATGATGTAACTGCAATTGTAAAATCAGTTATAAGATCTCGAGTTGAGAATCGACACAAAAGAGGGCTTCTGACTTCTTACAGGAAAGCCGTGTTGCGAGAAACACTATAGAAAGGGCGAGTTAAGAGGAATGTACAGCTGAAGAAATGTAGAAGGGATGAACGACGTTACCGATCAAGCGGGGCGGGCAAGGAACCAGAGCCTGGGACGGCGGAGGTGTAATACATAGACGAAAACTATAACCCCCCAATCCAAGAAAGCTGCCACAGGATCCGCTGGGACTACGGAACAACAAACGATCCCGGTTAGGTTAACGGGTGGGCAAAGACCGCGAGGGGGAACAAAATCGAACACCGCACTAGGCACCCAAAGGAAAAAATAAAACAAAATACTAACTAAATCCTGATCAGCCAAGAACTGAGGAAAAAACCCGGAAAAAGACAACGGAACAGGTCGGGAAAGAGTTCCATCTAAGGGCTACAATAGAAGGTAAGGAATCGACCTACAAGCAAGGGAAGGGCAGGAGTAAGATCTCTGAGATGTTTTATTAATGCCGGCGGGACGGCAAGCACTTATCCAGGGAATTTGAGGGGACATAAAGGGAATCGAAAGAACCCCTAAAAACCTCCATGTGCCCCCGACGGGATCAGACCAGAACATAAAGAAAATAAAATAATTTTCTACAAGCGGACTGAAAAACAGGAACAGAGGGCAATAAAAGTCGAATACCAAAAATGAAGGATGAAGGAGTCCACAAACAAACTCTGATACAGATAAAAGGGCCAAACTTATGGTTGTAAGACGATGGTGCACAGGGGAAACCATAATGAGAGTGGGTAAGCCAACTCAACTTTTAAAAAAAAGCAAAAAACAAAATGGGAGACCGAAAGGTGGGGGGTAGGAAGGAAGACAAGATGACAATACAAAGGGAAAGGAAACATGTAAAGAAAGAAAGAAGGAACTCCTTGGAAAAAAAGCAACTCCAGAAAGCCAAAATCTGAGACAATAGGTTCGCCATATTCCAGCACATCGCAAGAGGATGAAAAATGCAAGGACTACTCAGGGACGTGCTTACAGGAAGGGTTTGAGCCAATTAAAACAGAAGGCGGGAACAATCAAAAAAAATGACCCGCTCAGCCAGAAATTAAACCCAATAGGAGAAAGAAAACAAATGGACAGAAAAGAAAGGAGCACGGCCATTCCCATAAAAAGGCAGAAGGAAATGAAGATATCCACAAGAAGGAGCCTTAGGATACCCACTTAAGTTCCGAAGGATACAGGAGAACCAGTCGTCTACCGGGCCTTTCTATTGGGAGACCGTCGAAGAGATCATTAAGTCCCCGGGGTTTGGTACCAACAAACGCATAAAGAAGAAAAAAAAGCTCGGGAAGACAAGATCCCACAACAAGGGGGAGGAAGAAACATACGGGAAAAGACGTGGGAAGACATGTGTTCTAACAGCATAAAAAATTGGGTGAAGGCTTCACTATGGGGAATGCTACAACATATCTGGACTCTCAGGGCGGCGACTTGAGAATGGTGGCTCGGCGCGCAGGCGGTTCTAAGTAGTGTTTTGACTGTAACAAGGGGGCAAGAAGTCACAGCCATGGGGGAAGGGTTACGATGAAGTAGGGGGGGTGAAAAGACCGAAAAAGGAAGTCGCGTAGGGCGACCGAAACGTTGAAAGGTACAAAAAGAACAAGAACAAAGGTAAGAAAAATGGAGAATGTACAAAGGAGCAAAGACACTATCAAAAGGTGGAGTTCTAGGGGGGGAAGAATCACACCCATAAGAAGAACCATATCGCAGACAAAACGAAGCAAAAAAGTTCACCTCGCTAAAAGAAACACATCGTTCTAAGCAATTAGGGGTGTCGCTCGGGGAGGAGGTAAGCAGAGTCCAAATGGAGGGGCGGAGGTGGGGATACAAAAGAGAAATCCAGGGTTGTGGGTCACACACAAGAGCTAACAAGTAGACGGTAAAAAGTGCTAAATCAAGAGGGCGAATTAATAGACCACACGGACCCTAAAAATTGAAAAGAGCGAGGGACGGGACAGTGGGGAAAGAGGGGAATTCAAAAAACTCCAACAAACAACGTTAGGGGAAAATATGATTCCATCTGTGAAAAATCAGAAAGTGAAGGATGTGGCATTTATGAGAGCACGGATGTATAGAATCAGTGGAGAAATGAAACCTCTAATCCGGAAGAAAAAAAAAAGTGGAAGTGGTAGCCAACTCCCACCGTCACCATTAGTGGTAAGGACGGACCCGAAAAGAGAAAAGAAGAATATTCTCGAAAAAGTTCTGGGGAGAAAGGACATGGAGAAAAAACAGCGTAGGATTGAGTGCACGGGGGCAAATGGGTGCCACGCGTTTTCATTTGACTTGAAACACGGCTCTCCAGCTTTCGATATGAACAAAAGACTGAAAGGCGGGGTTTAATTAGGAAGAAAACGACGGCAGGACGGCTGGTTACTTGGCGTTCCAAAAGTGAGTAGAGATTACAGGAATTGTGGTCAGTCAGGGAGGGAAGGGGTACAAACACTCCCAATAAAACAACCCCTTTAGACCCGGATGGACCAATGTAATCTGAAACTAAGTAGAAATAGAGTGAGGGCCAACCAAAAGCGAGAAGCAGAGCAAAAGCGCGAAAGGGGAATTAAAGAAAACACCAGCGTGGAAAGAACACAAAAATCTGACGGGAGAACGCAAAAGATAAAAGCCAAAATCGATAAAAGTATGAAGACCCCAGGTTCTTAAAGCTGGTCCGCAAACGGGGAAGGAGCAATCATGGATGTAAAAAAACCGGCGACCCATCCGAGGACAAAGATGCTCTCACAGCTAAGCAAAGAGGCCCTCAAAAAAGTGCCTACTACGAAGCACATTAGACTTAATGGCACATTATTCGAAGAGGGTTACGCTCAGGCGAAGGTCGGTAAAAAGGATTGACAGGAACAATAGGAAGCGAAACTTCTTGGTAAGAAGGCTTGGGGGCCTTCGGGGGAAGCTGCCCTTATTTGAGGGGAAGGAGGTGGGGCAATGGCTTCAAGGCAGGACAAAAAGGGGAGGGGATAAAAACAGTGCGCAAACAAAGTCTCAGGCAGCCGTCGATGTCAAGAGAGTACTAGGATGTGGGGAAAGAGTGCCGGCCGAAAATACAGACAAGGGCGCCGCCTTTGCTGACCAGGGGCAGGAGAAAGGCGGGGGGAACCACGGGAAGCGCTGGGATTAGTACATCAGGTCGTTGTCATTATGGCAGTCAGGCGCAGTCGGGGTACGAAAAGAAATTAAGACATCCCTAGGTGGAGTGGGGGGACGGAAGCATGGGTCAACAAAAAAAAGAGTCTGCACGAACGAGGTAGGAAGACCCAGGGATATCCTCTGAATACCAACAGAAGGTGATCCGGGTAAGGGTATTCTCAAGGAAGGGAAAATGGGGGTGGGGGGCTAAGAAAAACTCGAAAGGATCAGTAAACCTCAGAAGGGAAAATCCCTCGTACGGGAACGGGTCGGGGGGCGGGGCGTGGTTCTAAGAAATGAGGGTACACCCCAGGTCTGGGGAGGGGGTAGGAGGGCTGAAAACCACCATGCAAGGACTAGACGAAGGGGACCTCAAGCTGAAAAATAAAAAAAAACAACGTATCGCTCCCAGGAAAGGATCAACTTCGGAAAGGGAAGAAGGGCCACGACTCAAGCCCGTTAGAACTTTCGCTTAAAAAGAGCGATGAACTTGGGTCAGAAAACCGGGAGACCTTTTGGCATAACCGAAATGGAGCCGGATGAAAAAAAAGACTTAAGGGAAAAAACTGTTTGGGGCAGAACCGCAGGGAAAATTTTCGTGTCAAAGCAACGTAGGGGAAACCCTGAACCGGTGCAAATCTCATTCGAACTTGATCGGTACAAAGAAGCGTTACTGGGGGGATGACCGGACGGTAGGAGTGGTTCAGTCGAGTGAAATCAACAAAGAGGAAGGGGAGAGTGAAGGTAACGCAACGGGGAAACGGGGCACCAGGCGAAGATCACAGGGGGAATCGAACGCAAAGGGCTCAAAGGGCCGACTAGGGGAAGCACACACGCTCAGCCAAAGGAAACTCGCCCGCGGTAGGAGCGAAAGGGGACGCCAACGAACAATGGGAAACGACGAAGGACCGTAAGGGGACTGGAATACGAGGAAAACTGACAGGGGGTGAGGCCCTCAGGGACGCAAAACGGAAAAAACAGCAGCGAAAGAAATAGCCTACTGGCCATCATCGAGGGCTTGGTCGAAGTGAAACTACATACCGGCCGGGGGGTCAAAAAGGGACATTTGACCAAAATGCCGGGAGGACTAACTAACTAAAAGGATGCGGGAGAAGGCCGCATCGCCGCATCAAGAGAGAGGGCGAGGGGGGGAAGTCGGCCCCCGCAGGCCGGTACTCGTGACACAGCGGAGGCATGGTGAGGGAGTGAAAGTATCAAAATTCGTAGGGAAAAATCCAGAGAAAGCTGTTCGGGAACTAAACGGGCAAGGGGGACGACGCCGTTAAAAACATAAAAAGCCAGGAGGGGGTCCCACCCAAACCCGTCTGTCGCTGATGAAGGTGCTAAACATCACGCAGAAAGTGCCACCGGGGGAAAATCCAGGCGATGGATCTCGCGCCGGCAAAAAGGAGCTAGGAGAAAAACAAGCGTATGAAAGAGACTAGCTAAAGGAGGCCGGCCGAGCTCACATCCTCTGAGTTCCACCACCAGGAGTCGCGGAATCGTGGAGAAAGGGTCGGCGAATCAAGGTCGCGGTGGGGGGGGGGGACAACCCTACGGAAAGTGAAAAAAGGGAGGGGGGGGAAGAAACCCCCGGAGGCAAGGCGAATTGGCTCCCCGACGAAGGTCTGAGATGTCGACGGACCGAGAAAAGAGCAAATAAGAAGGAAATGCCGCGCTTAAACTACGAGTAAACCGCCGCAGGCCGGGACACGTACAGAAGAGCTCTATCGGCACCGGCGGAAATTGTCGCATTAGGGAAATCCTAGAAGAGACGTCAGGGGGGCAGGTACAAAGGGAGACTCGAACTTACGCCGGAATTCTTCGCACGAGAAAAACTCATCAAAAAATATGCGACGACACACGGCTCACGATCACTGGATGCTGAAGAAGAAGTGGAAGAATGCGAAAATCGTCGTATCGCAACAGGGGTAGAAACTGGAAACAGAGGAGTCATGGTTAACCAAAGCTGTGAGATCTGCAGTTAAGGGCTCAGAGCAACCTCTACACTGGCGAGGTGGAGAGGGAAGCGTGTTTAGCGGGCACACCCTCCCAAGAAATAAGAGTTCGCGGGGCTATGTACAAGAAGGGGAAGGCTTCGCCTGGGATACCCGTGACAAACCCTAGCAAGCGGTGCGCGGGACAAAGGGGAAAGTCCTGGTACAAAAGGTGGCTGTGAGGACGAACTAGACTAAAAAAGCATACTCCCTAACAAAGGAAAAACCACACCGAACTTAAAGCGGTAATACAATGCCAAGTTGCGAGAACGGCCAAGGCAACATCCTGTGTCCCAGGCGAGTAGGAGGGGCCCAAAAACCCGATCCAACAGGAAAAACTCGCGCAAAAACAAGGAGAAACCAGTCCCTTCCAGCCCAAGACAGCACGATCCACCAAAAAAAGCACCAGAAAGCCCCGACAAAAGAGTGAAGACCTGTCCCGAAGCTGCAAGTGAGGGGATGGTCCGCTGAAAAAAGGGAGCACTACTCAGGGTCGGGTGCACGGGGGAACGCTAAAACCACAGCGAGTTGTACGGGTCGTCCCGCCTAGAAACCACATCCGAACTTGATGTGTGCGAAACCCGGGGGAGCAAAACGAAAAAAAAAAAAAGGGGGGGAAACCGAAAAGGGAAGGGGGACAGGAACCGGAGAGGAGGGAGCGTTACCGGACGATTTAAGATTTCAGTCGGACGTCGTCCAACAAGGGCCAAAGGAAAATTTCCCGTAAAAAGGAAGCAAAAAAAGGGACGACAAGTTACCGGAGATGGAAGGGAGACTCCAGGTGCCCTAGACGGGTTCGGGGAGTATGCGCGGATTCTGGGGAGACCCTGGAATAAAGATGAAACGCACCCCACGACCAACGAGGAGTCGAAATTATGGGGGTGAGAGACCTACGGGGCCAAAGACGGAAAGTCAAAGGACCCTGGCCTACTACGGCGACTCAAGGTCGGCAACAACGCCCAGGGAAGAAAAAAACGGAAAAACAAGAGCAAGAAAAAGGGCTCCCGCTAAACGCCAAGTAGAGGGAACATCAGGAACACAGCGAGGAAAAAGGGAAGGACGACCCGATGGGGACGCAAGGATCGACATTGCAGGTCAAGCAACAAATCATCAAACAACAAAGTCAACCCGTCAGAAGGGGGCCCCTTCCAAGAGGGCGAAAAAAGAGAATACACAAAAGGTCGATCAGGCCTTAAAAGATACGCGCAGGAAGAAGTAAAAAAGAAAGGCGATTAATTCAAGGGGAAAAAAGGGTCTCGGCACCTCACCCAGACGTTCACACTGAAAGGGCTACTTTTAACGCCCAGGAAGCGGGCCCATCGGCGGGAAACAAAATTTGGGGGGAAAAGCCAAGAAATTGCAGTGCGTCCCCCGCAGGCCGGCCACTCAAAGCCGACAGAACAGGGGCTGCACCTAAGTCCGCTTAATCTGTTGGGGGAATATCGGGGGGGAAGTATCAAAAGGGTAGCACCATTCTGAAAAAGGGGAGTGGCGGGGGATGGAGGAACTGTCGTTTATCTAAGAACTTGAGGGAGGGAAGAGAGATGTGTG
>Ga0179591_1297335_pt1 | contig 11922 bp, 10 predicted proteins | sample CZOMad2_1_08_16f_FD_182891 | JGI IMG/M metagenome (GOLD analysis project Ga0179591, IMG submission 182891) | Vadose zone soil fungal communities from Angelo Coast Range Reserve, California, USA - CZOMad2_1_08_16fungal (PacBio error correction) | ecosystem: Environmental > Terrestrial > Soil >...
TGGCGCAAACTCCTAACATCCAAGAGGAGGTAGATTGGAAAACAGCCTTAAAGGGGAAAAGAAACTTGGCAAAACGAAAACGTGAGAACTGCAAGCCACGTAAAGGGAGGTGGAAAAAAAAATAAAGAAAAAAAATCGTATTAAAAAAAAGAAAAGAATAGTGGGGCGCCGAACGATCCAGGAACCCACAACCGCGAGACTTTTCCATCCTTGTGGAACAAGGGAAAAAAATTTTCCATCCATAAGGGAATAAGGGGAAGGACCGTGGTTCAACTTCCTGAACCGAAGACAGGAAAAGAAGCGCCGTCAAAGTCCCGGCTGAGGAGAGGGGTAGAAGCCCGTTGAAGATCAGCCCGAAAAAAAAAAGGAAAAAAGGGCTAAAAAAAAGAGGGAGCCCCTGAATGGCCGCTGTTAACGACCCACGAACTCAAGTGGGTGACTCGGCCTCAGAGGGAAATCCAAAAAATTAAAAGGGAAACGGCGCGGAAGACGCGGACGCGGCACCAAGCTGGGGGGGGGGGGGGGGGCCGCAGCTTCGGGCGAATAAAGGGGGTAAAAATGGGTGAGAAATTGGCAACAAGCGGCGGAGAAAGTTCCTTAACACATGGGAGGGAAAGTGCCCAACCAAAACAGAAAAATCAAACAAAAAAAAGTGGCCATGAGGTGTGAAAAAAAAAAAAATCTAAAGGAGACAACCCTGTTGCACGACAAAAAGGACCGAACAGGGCGGCAACGCCCCTCATAGCTAACAGGAGATCGGACCGGGTCGGTGTGAATAGGAACTTGCAGGCCACGCAGAAAAGACTGGCATCTAATATGTACCACAATGTCAGTCACAAGAAAAAAAATATATTAAAGTTAGAGAAGTAAGACTCAATCCCATCACAAAAAACACGTCCACTAAGCGCCAGGAGGGGAATACTAAGAAAGGCGGGGAACAAGGGAGATAGGGATACCCCACAAAGCGGGGATCCATGATCCCAGTTGCCAAAAGGAATAGTGAAAAAAAGGAGCACAAGGGACAAAAAACGCGGTCCAGATACAACAACCGGAGCTCTCAAATTGGCCACCCTGCTGAAATATTCCTCCCATGGGATAAGGAGGGTATATTGCTAAATGACATTGTCATAAGCAGGGGAAAAAATGATGACATCTCTTGGACAGTCCTTGGAGGCAAAATAAACCGCAACTGGGGGGCATGAGGGGGGATCGAGATAAGGGGGGGGTCTGTGACGTGCGTAGTCAGAAAGTCATAAAAACAACAGTGAATCAATCAAAGCGCCAAAAGAAGGCCTCAAAAAGTCAACGGAACCGCAAGTGCGTCCAGAGGTTTTAGTGGTCCAGGAAAAAAAGTGAATTAAGCACCGGGGACGTTGACCAACCAAAAAGGCAGCGAAAGAATCTCAATTGGTCGCCCATGAGGGTTTCACGAAAGAAGGGATAGCGGGGAGAAGTCGGAAGACTGGTCATAGGGAGGACAATCAAAAAGAAGATAGAAGAAAGAAGCCAGCCTCACCAAGTCATTTGTAGTGGACCAAGAACCCAATCCAAATCCGGGGGGGCCTCCTAGAGGGAGGCGCAACAAAAACGAAATCAAGTATGCAGACAGGCGACCAAATCCAGAGGGGGCAAGGGCGAAGAATGCAAATCGTTTTGTGCAACAAGATGAAAAAAGGACTGGGCCCGCTCTACTTAAAAAGAGACGAAACAAAGGATAGGGTAATCAAAAAAGAAACTTAAGAAGAAAAGGTGTACCCAGTACCCACATGCAACTGGAAAAACATCAGTATTAGTAACTGTGCCGGTGACAGGAAGAAAGCGACAGTGAGGGCAAAAAACAAAAGGCAAATTCGGGCGAGAAAGGAATGAAAAAGAAGGCTGTGAAAAAACAAATTGAACAGGGGAACCGCCTCCGATTCTACCCTATGCAAACTTGATGAACCAGGAAGTGAAGGGGGCGAGGCGGGGGGTACTCGAAAAAGGAGACCTCCCTTCAAAAAACAAAGGGCCAGTGAAAACCGTACCGCAGACCGGTTGAAAATCTAAACGCTAATCACCCTAAAAAAATGAAGATGGAGGCTTTTTAAGGTCCCTTCTCAAAAAAACACGAACTTAGAAAATAAACTTAAACCATCCCAGCAAATGTCAGGTGTTGTGTGGAAATCGCGGTACCAAAGATCGAAATAAAGGATAGTTGGACCCCAGGAAATAACGGAATCGGTACCACAAAAAAGAAGCCCGGCCAGAAGTAACTCATAATTACGAGGAAGTTTTTCCCCAAAGGGGGGGTTCATCAAAAAGTGCCCAGCGGGGGGTTTGGCACGCCAGGGGATCCACGTAGGGAACGAGCAAAAAAGTGGGCAGGTGTACGTCCGGGGGGGATCCGACCACTCGAACGGCACGTCTTCGGAGAAAAAGGGAAAACAAGCCGCATAAAAAAAAAAAAAAGAACTCTCTGGAAACAAAAAAAAACCGAGGGGGGAGAAGGAGAAAAGGAGGGAGAGAAAGGTACCGACATCTTGGGGGGTGGGGACAGGGGGGTCTTACCAAAGTCCTGACTGCCGAAGATAGGAACCAATACAAACGGAAGGGGGGGAAAAACAGACAAAGAAACTAAAGAGCACGATAACACCCGCCGGGGGGTGGGACCAGGAGAAAAAAAAACAACGGGAAAAAAAAAGGGGTCCGACGGATGCAACAGGACGTTCAGGGGGTAGGGGGGGGTGGCGACTAAGGGAAAGACCGACGAAAAGCGTGTGGACCCGAGAAAAAGGGTTTAAACTACAAACCCACGGCTTGGGAGAGGGGAGACTCGGGAAGAAGCTAGAATCCTATATCAGGGAACCCTGGGCCATGGAGACACACACCGTACGTGGTCCAACTGGAACAAATCTCGACCAAAATAAAATCGGTAAGTAAGAACAACGAAAGGAATGACATACACAAGGGAATTAGGGGGTCAATAAATTCACCGTAGGGGGGGGTGCAAGTGGGGGGGGGTGCCAGCAACGCAGCCAGGGCTCGGGGAGTCTAATAATACCAAGTGTCGAATCGGGAAACGCCATTAAACGAGAGAAAAATTGAAGTGTCAAATGGGCAAAAACATTTCAACTGGAAGAGGACCGATCCATGGGGTAGGGGAACAGGTCGGGGGTCAAGGGGGCGAGGACGAAGATGTCGCGAAAGGAAATTCGTACGCGAAGGGGGAAAAGACATGGGGAAAAAAAAGGGGCTGAAAGGCGCCCAAACGCGAGAGAGGCGACGTCTCTAGGTTTTCAAAATCTGTGGCATCTACTGGAGTGTCGTGGGGACACAAAACTCAGAAATCAAGACACTAATCAGATCGCTGGGCGAGCCCCGCGAAAACGGCCACTCGCTCAAAACGAGAAAAATCGGGAAAATAGACGGACCCAAAAGGCTAAAGATCGGGCTATCTTGTGAGGTGGTGGGAAAAAAAAGGCTCGCCTTAACACGCCAAAGGGGAAACCTCGGTGACAAAAAGCGGACGGGGGACGAGGGGCATCAGGGGACTAGGAATGAACGGCGGAAAGCCTGAAATAAGGCGTCAAGGTCCAGACAAAGGCGAACGAAGCAAGGCAAGCGAAGAGTAGGGGCAACGGAAAGCAGGCACAAACAGGGGAAAAAGAGAAAAAATCAAACCAGGAGGAGTACGAAAAAACGGGAACTAGCAGGTCCTCCCCCCGATGGCCAAAACAATTGGGGGAGGAAAATGAAAAATCGAGCAAGGGTGCCATGTAAATAATCAACGTCGTGGCCGCAAGAAAGACGGAACGCCCACACTAGGGTCAAAAAAGGGGGACAAGAGTAACCCTCGCTCAGGGGGGGAACTTCGCCCTATGACGTCCTAACCACCAACGCCGTGATTAGGGGACAGTACTGAGGGATGAGCGTGAAAGTTTCCTCTACTTGGAAGAACGGAGGGCCCAAAACAAGGAACCAAGGGCCCTTTTCGAGGGGGTCTATGGCGCACCCTTAAAAAGGATGGGGGGTGCCCACTAAAAAAAAAAAAGCCCGGACGCCAAAAACCGGAACTAGTTTCGGTCCAGGAAAACCAAAAAGCCAAGGTCCTCCAAATTAACCGGAAAAGGGGGGAGACTCAAATCAGGACAGCCCCAAGGAGCCCCATCAAAAAAAATAGGGGGAAAAATAGATGGGACCAAACACAAAAAATCGGAAATCGACCATACTTGCAAAAGGACGCGGGAATCGCCGATGCGGCATGGCAGGAGGGGGGGGTACGAAAAAAAAAGGAAGGTACCAGAAAAGGACGGGTACTTCGAGCAAGTACCCCCAGGGTACTACCCGAGTTACAGAGAAGAAGGGGTGTTCAAATTCAATCACGGGTACCGGGGGGTCCTCCACGAATGACTTTCCTGATACGCCCAAGGAGTAACGCAAGATTGTGAACAGCGGGGGGGGGAACTTCACTCACCATCGGGTCACAAACTTTGAAAAGAAGCCGGGACCTCATGGGGAGGGGAAAAAGTTACCTGTTTGGGCAAAAGAAAGGGGTAACAAAAAGGGGTTACTAGCACGGTAAGGTCACCTTATCAAAAGTCCCCCAGTCAAGGGCGGGGGTAAAGGAGGTTTAGGTGTTTCAAAAAAAAAAGGGAAACCAAAAACGCGGAGCGCGGACTAAAGGAAAAAACCCTAAAACGACTGGCCGCCAATTACCGCCCGGGGTCAAAACAGGGGGGACCCTGAACCAGTAAGAGGGGGCGGACCCAAATTCTCACTCAATTTCCGGATAGAAGGCCAAGGAAGACCCCAAAAAAAAAAGGAGGGAAGAAAAGAAGATGGAACGGGAACTCCGAGAAGTAGACCCTAGTTAATAAACCGCCGGACAGACCCTGGCGCCCACGTTGGCGCAAAAAAGGGAACGAAATGCTTTGACAACCCTCTGATCTGAGAAAGGGAAACAAAATAATACGCGATAGAAACATAAACAAGGAAACTAAATGGTACCGGGTAACATACGTGAACATGTCAAGCCCAGGAAAAAATGAAAAAGAGTCTTGGATCAAAAAGCCTTCCCGGAGAACGACTGCCCTAGAATAAATAACAGGGAAAAAGATCTTACGGCGGGTAGGGAATTCAATCGGCCAGTACACAACCGGTTGTAAACGCTAGCGTGAGCAAAACCGGATAGAAAAGGTAACAACTCCAATGGTTTTGCACCGGCCGGCAATCGGGACGCAGGACCCCCGACGACACGAAATCTCAGCGAGCAGCCCCTCCGCCGGGCCGTAGTTGACGAAAAGAAAAGGGGGGGGGGGAGAAGCGGAAAAACGTGAAAACAGGCGAAAAGCAGGGGAAGGAGGAAAAACTCTACAAGAAAAAGAAAAAAAACCATTCAAAGTCGGTGAAGCAAAGGAGCGGGATACAGCCCTTTACAGAACGCCCAAAAGGCCGAAAACTGCCCGTGCAAAAAAAAAAAGGAGGGGGGTGCAAAAAAAAAACCCGGTGACATAACGAAACGCTTGGACAAAAAGTATACGCACGAAGGCACGTGGCTCACATGGACATGAAACCAAAGAAAGTTCAAAAAAAGTAGAATTACCTATCAAAAAGCAGCCAACGGGAAACATCGCAAAAACCAGGGCGAGGGAAAAGGGAAAAAAAAGGAAAAATGAAGCCAAAGGGAACAGAAAGCAGGCGGGTCTACCCCGGTGGCTGAAACCACGCAAAAGGGAGGGTTGCGCCATTGGGAAAATTACAGAAGCCCTGAACAACGAAAGCAACCAATAAAACCGGAGAATAGAAAAAGCGTCCTCAATAGAAAATCGCGGAGAAAGGGAAAAGGAAAGGGTCTCCGCGGGATTTAGAAAGAATCCCTGGGCAAGGAAATTAACCGCAAAAAAGCTACAGGATTCAAGCTCCGCCCAAGAAGTGAAAAAAAAAAAAGGAAACACCTGGAAGGGGATGAAGTATCATCTCCACAGGACTCGTACATCGGCCCAAGGGCACCGAAATCCCGCCTCCTTGCAAAAAATAAAAGAGGGGGGGTTCTGAACCGGGCGTGGAGAGGTACGCGCGCCGAACACCAGCCCAAAAAAAGCGCGAGAATAAAAAAAAAAAAAAAGTCCAATGGTCGGAAACGCCACAGAGGGGTTTCCTGAATAAACGGAAAAATATAAAACGGCAAAGAGGAAAGGTTACTCAAACTAGGAAAGAGAAAAAGAGAGCCGCGCTAAAACGAGATCTAACAAAACCACGTGGGTGGGGAGTTGGGAACCCTGCCAATCGGAATTACCAAAAGGCGGGGACTCCTATCAGCAGCCCGAGATATAAGGATGCTCAGTAAACCAAAAGAATAAAAGGCACTCGCACTGAGAGGTTTGTCAAAAGGACAGATGAGTTAAAACATAGCGGCGAAAGGAAGAAATTACTCGTGTAGAGATGGTCCTGGACCCTGACTCCGTTGTCTGTCTCCCAAGGGGAATGGAAACTTAGCTGGGGAGGGGGGGGAAAAAAGTGAAAGCAAGGGGCCGACACTACTCGGCCTAAAAAGTCAAAACTCGACGCGGCAGACGAAAAAGGGTCAAACGTGAAACCAAACACCGACGGGTGATGTCCCAAGTTGACACCATCATTGCCGTTGCAGAAAACAGGCTTTAGACGCGCGTAATAGAGGAAAAACAAAACTCAAGGAAAGAAGCGGCCGTGTGTGAACAAACCGGTAAAACGTGGGTCAAGTTATCACGAGAACCAGAAATATTCGGTTGAGCAAAAAGAGCGGGGAGAAATTCTCCCAAGCGGGGGAGTGGGGTGGGGGTTGGGAGAAAGAGGCGTCATCAGAAGAAAGGCACCAAAAAATCGGGAGGCCAACACGGGACGGGGGGCCAACAGAAAAAAAGGCCCCCAATCAGTGAGCAGAGGCCCAGTTTTGAACCCGAAGAAAGTGGGGGGGAAAAAAATCAACGTTGAACGAGGTCAGAGGGGACTAGCCGAGGGACTGAAGGGTGCGAGCCGGGTGTCCTGCAAAAGGGGGATTGGGTACTCCACTGAATTCCGACCGCACGGGAGTAGGAAATTCTTAGAAGACCCGGCAAAAAAGACCCAAGACAAAAAAAAGTCCGCGAAGGGGCAAAAACAACAACTGAGGAGTAGGACAAAAAAGAGAAAGAAAAAATAGGAAGGGGGTCAGGGAGCGGGTGGGCCGGGGCAGGGGAAAAAAAAAAAAAACAATCAGCAAAGACGACTTAAAAATAATAGTGCGACACAATACTGACGGAAAAGGCCCCAACAAAAAAGACCTAGAGGACTCGGCCCCGAGGAACTCAAGAAAAAAAAAAAAAAAAAGGCCATGCACCTCTGAAAGAAAACTGGGGGAAAGAATCCGCCCTGACGGGGGCGGCCAGTTAGGTTGGGGACGGGCTAGGGGGGGGAGGACAGAGATCCTTTGTCGAGAGGGGGGACCAGCAGAATTTCCAAAAACAAGAAAACCGAACATCTTTGGAGAAAATTGATGCCAAGAAAGGAAGGGAGAACACGAAAATAAGCAGTAAGGGGGGAGACTAAGACGACCGGTCACGCCACAAAAGGTGTTGAAAAAAAAAAGTCAAAAAGACATGACGACGGAAAGACTGGCCGATACCCGCAAAGTCAAGCAAAGAAGGACCAGAACCGGGGCATTGCGGGGAGGGGAAAACTCCAGCGGGTGTGAACAGGGGTGCCACACCAGAAAGCGTACTGAAAAGGATCTAGAGAATGGAAAAGGATTCTCAGGACGGCCGTTCGCCGCCACACAGATCGATGAAAACGTAAAAAAAAGGCATTTAAAAGGGCTGCCGGGATAAAAGGGTATATCCCGATCAGGGGAGGTCAAGGTCGGCCCCAGCGAGGCCAGAGAGGTAGGCAGAAACAAGACAGAGGCAGTCATGTGCACTTGGCGCCTCGCACTGAAAGCCCTCGGAAAGACGAAACTCTTCTGCCTCCTCCCAAAAAAAAAGAGGGAAGGCAAACAGTGGGAAGACGCTCCCTGGTAACGGGAAAAAATACAAACCCGGGAGGGGGATCAACCGCAGGGATCCGAGGAAACGCTGCGTAGCCTCTAAAAGACCGGGTCAGAGCTTCACCGGAAGGACTGAAAAAAAGTTGGGGAACAAAAAAAAGGTCTAACAACCAGCTATTCTCAGAGACGACCGCAGGTTGGCAGGTTTTAAGGACTCGCGGTACTTTAAATAAAAAAGAAAAAAGAAAAAAACTTTACTCTCCGGGAGTAACGAGGAAAACATCAAGGCCGGCACGATGAAGGAAAGGGAGTACTGAACCCGACGAAATGTGACGCCCGGCGACGATATGTAAAAAAGTATCGTTGAGGGAGGGGAAGAAAAGGGCCAAAAAAGCCGTACCGAAATCAATGTCGCCCGGCCTGAGGGAATACCCAAAACGAAATTCCTACAGGGAAGAAAGAAATGGAAGTGAGGAGAAAAGGGGGGGGGGCGCTTGCGTAACGTAAAGCGGGGGGGGAGTAGAGCGAGCACCGGGCCTGTCAAACTCATTTGGCGCGCACATAAACCGAAATTGCGGAAAAGGGGGAACATGGACCGCCTCGAGTTGGGGGGGCTTGGGGCAAAACGGATTTACTGGAAGAAAGCCGGTAGGAGGGGGAGGGACCGTTGTTCGGGAATTGGGGGAAGAAGCGGTTTCTCTTAAAAGACGGAAATTGGGGCCAAAGAGCAGTGTGCGCCACTTGCTTCGAGGGGAGGGAACTACTGAGCAAGAGTGAAAGGGGGGGATGGTGGCCAACGCATACAGAGAATCGGGCCTGTCGCGGTACCGGTAAGGTCCAAAAAATCTCCGTGGGACAAGAAGGGTTGCGGGGAACCAAATTAAGCGGGAATAAAAACCAATTTTACAACCATGGAGACAACAAACAAAAAATAGCGTGGTGACACTCCAACAATTGCACCGGAGGAGGGACATCGGAGGAGTCCGCGGGCTCCTAGTCTAAAAGGAGTAGAAGGGCGGGCGCAACTGACAAATGCAGTACTTCGACGTCCATGTAAAAAAACGGGTAGAGTTTACAGCGGCCCGACGGGGTTCCTTAAACGGAAAAAAAAAATACAAAGGTTGGAGGGCACTTTAGTACGGTCCACGGAGGAAAAAAACTCACGATAAAACTAGCAAATTCGATACCGGCTGTTCCGGAAAAACACTTCCCGGGGCAGGGGAGTACAAGCAGTCCTTGCACAGGAAAAAATGTGTCAGTTACCGGGCCTTGGTTACCAAGGAAATTTACCAAAAAAGCGTCGCGGTTGAGGACGCAAAGTGTCCGCCCTACGCAAACAAGGCTGGGGAATGTGTTGTGCTTTCTTCGAAAAACGAAGCCGGGGTCTCATGGGAAACCACCCCGTCGGAGTCAGGCCCAATGTCAGCAGGGGTTCCGTCACGTGGGAAAAAGGGGAGTGGGGGGGGATCGTCGTCAAGAAAATCTGATCAAGGGGAGAGGGGAAAAGGTCCTAAGGAGATCCCAACAAAACGGAAGTGAAATAGGGAGCGGCCCCCAACAGGGTCCTCGCCTGCAACATGACCAAAAAAAAACCAAGAAGATCCCTGGCGATTTCGCCGGGAAAAAAAAAACTCCGCTGAGGGGAAAGGGAAAAAATCTAAAAGTAAGAAAAAGTAACGAAGGGGGTCCGCTAAAGGCAAAGAAAAAAAAGAATTGCGCGACCCTGTTACAACTTGCAGATTAGCACTAACTTGTTGGGTCCGCCAAAAAAGGAGTAACTTAAAACCGGCTGGTGGCACCCGCAAGGCTTAGGGGAAGAAAAAAAACGTAAATCGTAATCCAGGGTGATATGGAAAGATCAGGGTGGCAGGCGTGATCGCACCCGTGTCCCGCAAAAAGGGTAAACCTGACGTAAACCCTCGAGAGTGAAAAAAGAGGTCCAGAGGGGAACGACTCAAAGGGGGGTGACCGTAAAAAGCTTCGCATAACCCAATTGGTCGGAGCGCGAGCGGGGGGCGCGGACAGGCCCGCACGCGTGCTAAAAATCAGGAGAACTGAAGAGGGGGGTGAGGGAGCTTTGACAACCGTCAGTCAGAAAATGGCTGGGCACGGGGGAACACGAAGAAAAAAACAAAACTATAAACACATTGATAACTGGATGAATGGAGGAAACCTTAGGAGGTCTCAGGAAAGAACTGACCCCCATCAGAAAACGACGTCAAAACCAAACGCGCGGTCGTAACCAGAAACCGAACTGGGGAACTCTACGTCATGAGGGGACTGGGAAAAACAGAAATTCAATCACGGGGGGGGAGCCCAAAAGGGAGCGAGGGAAAACAGTCAAACGATCAAACAAGGAGAAAGGTAAAAACAACGCGTCAGTCCACCACACAAAGTAAAACATCCACAGGCCCAGACGCGGTGCGTAAAAAGAGGGAGGGGAGACAAAAAAAAAAACAAAGAGACGGGGCACTGGATCCTCGGATCAAGAAACGCCAGATGCTATCACCACAGCCGGAGCCTCTAAAGGAGAAAGGACCGACACAAAAGTGGGACAAAAAAAACAGGCGGCAAAACAGACACAATGTAGAATAGGCAAGGGAGGATCGATGAGCCAAAGGTAACGGGGAAGAAGGAGCCTTGACGCGATGGTCCCGGGAGGAGGAATGACTGATTAAGGGGCGAAATCACCAAAGGGCCGCAACCCGAGGAAAAGGGACGAGACGGATCTGCCGGAGTAACTACGTCTTGAGTACCTGATACAAAAAAAAAAAACCATGTCACCTACCAGACAGGGAACAGCTGGGGAAACTTCTGGCCCCCTCCGTAAACGGGGAAAGGGGGAAGTAAGGGGGAACCGAGGGTCTATCCAAAAGGGGACAGAAAGCGGCAAGCCCATCAAAAGAGAAGCTTAAAAAAGAAAAAAAAGACCAAGGTTTGTCGCCAGAATGTGGGACGGGGCCGGGAAAACATGAGGGGAAAACGGAAGGAAAGGTGGTCGAGGGAGGAGCAAAGGGGTAGACGAAAACGAAAAAAAAAAGGACTACGGGTTTGGGGGAGTGAAACACGCCACGCACCCAACGACCGCCCTATACCGCTGCCAAGAGGAAAAAAGGAAGGTAACAGGCGCCCGACACAGCAAACTAAAGGGGAAAAAGGTCAGTGGGAAAAGCATCGTAGGGGGAGACTTCACACAAGGGCCGGGGAACACAGAAAGAGAAGTAAGAACAATGGGGGAAAACAGAGTAAGTCTCGTTATAGGAAAGCACTTTGGTTCTCAACACCTGGTAAACTAAAGCTGAGGGGGGACGTAAGGAGTAAAAAGGGGGGGGTCAAATAGGACGATAGAAAGGCTCCAGTCGAGAGCCGGATGATGAAAAAAAGAGCGGGCGGAGGGGGGGAAAGGACTGGAAAACCAAAAAGTTGGTTGGACACCTTTGGGAAAAACAGCAGGCAAAGGTGGATGACCAAGGGTAACGTTTGGGGCGCAGCGCGAAGCAAGCAAAAAAAAAAACGACATACGCGGGGCAAGTGGCCACCACCCCGGTGGAACTAAACCGTGCAAGCCGGCCCAGTGCAGATAGATTTTGGGTCTAAACAGCCTCGCGGGGGAAAAAAATGACCACCAAGAGGTGAGGGGTGTGAAAGCTGAAGTAAACATTAAAGATGAAACAAGTGCCGATTAGTGAGATCAGGAAAGTCGCCAAGCCCAACCACGGTAAGAGGGATGAAAATCCGTAGGACCTGTTTACACTTTTGGGCCGTGGTGGTGGATTCAACAAAGGTGCCCAGCACGTCCACCAGCGGGTTGTGTACCGCCCCAGGAAGCGAGGGGGCCGGGAACTGTGGCAAGGGGGAAGCCTGGGGGCGAAAAGCAGAAATTCTTTCGGTCTCCTTTGCGTAATGAGGAAGAAAGAAAACAAGGCCCCCAGAGACTCAAAACCAAC
>Ga0179591_1355239_pt1 | contig 11922 bp, 13 predicted proteins | sample CZOMad2_1_08_16f_FD_182891 | JGI IMG/M metagenome (GOLD analysis project Ga0179591, IMG submission 182891) | Vadose zone soil fungal communities from Angelo Coast Range Reserve, California, USA - CZOMad2_1_08_16fungal (PacBio error correction) | ecosystem: Environmental > Terrestrial > Soil >...
AGGGGACACCCGCCAACCCTCGGGCGAGCAAGGGGAGGGAGAAATTAAAAAAAGAAGGGCGGTTCAAAACCGAAAGCAGGGTTGGACCCTGGGAAAACCCTCAGAAAGGGCCATTCGATGCCGGAAAAAAAGAGCCATGAACAAAAACCAAACCCTAAGGGATAATGGGGGAGGGGAAAGAGGAGAAACGGCACCTGCCGAATGAATTCTCTCAAGAACCCGACGTTTGAGAAAAGAAAGGTGGGATAGGGAAACAAGGGAAAAACTGTTTTGGAGAGCTATGTCGTAAAACGTAACGCAAACTATCGGCCGATAAAAAGGAGGAAGGGGCCTTGGGTTGACCGTCAAGTACGGGACGTACTTCGCATAAAGGGAGGGGTCGGCAACGAGAAGGAGGGGGAAACGAAAAAGGTTTTTGCAAACCGGCCGCAGGGGAGAAAAAGACACAGATCAACGTTCTTCTGGAGAAGAACCAGACCTCTCGGGTAAATACAGGGGGGGGGGATCAATCCAATTGCCTCGGGCATCTGTGTGTCGAAAGTACCCTCTGAGGGGGCCAGCCAATGGCTGAGGAGGAGAGATGGTCCAGAGGACCACAGCCGAAAAACCTGAATCCAGTGTTTTTAAACTGCTAAACGGCCCTTACCAGAAATGGGGAAAAAAAATCGAGGTAAGGGGGGAAAACTCGGGACAGTAACTTAGAGGGGTCCCCACTGTTATGGGGGAGGGAAGAATTATGGAGTCGCGAGACAAAAGATGAAACGCTTTCGATGAGGTGCCGTAGCAGGTCCAAATCAAGTAAAGTAATAGGTAACTCCACATTAGTTCTGAAGGAAAGAGGGGGGGATAGAAAGGGAATTTGATGAGCTTGGCAACGTTCAGACTGCTGGGAAACAAGTACATGTAAAGGGGATGTCCCAGAAAAAACCACTGGTCAAACCATCCAAATGGAAAGACCTGCGTAATCCGAGAATCCCCAACCGGGAAAAACCAGGTGTAAAAGTGATGGACGAAAAAAAGAAAATCAGGGAAAACGGAAAAGGCGGACATAAACCACGCGGAGCCACAGAAAAAATGAAAAGAAATGGCAGGGCCCGTTCATAGAAAGACACCCGCTGATAAATCCCAAAAAAAGATGTGCAACAGAAAAAAAAAGGGGCAAAAGTGGCAGAACCAACCACAGAGAGTAAAGAATCATAAAAGCCAACAAGGTTTAAAGAGAGAAAAGCCGCGAAGAAGAAAAGAAAAAGAGACGCTTTAAAAAGTCGCCAGCCGCTCAGGAATTGCAGCGGAGGGAAAAAAAAAACCATGCGCAGAAGGGGGCGCTTGATAAGCGAAACTAGAGCAAATGGAAAGCCAAAGAAGGGAGGAATCGTCACTCGCAAAGATTGACGCAAAGAGGCCCAGAAAAAAAAAAAAGAGACAGGCCATCGCTGTCGAGAGAGCCTTAATAACGCATGGGGGGGGGGAAAAAATTGACTGAAAGCATAGGTCCGAAGAAACAAATACAAGTATCATGAGAAAGAAAAAAAAACCGGGGAAAAACAGCTACGGCGTACAGAAGGCTTGCGGGTGGGGACAATCTAAGCGGATGTAGCAGTTTTGGGGAATAACGTAATGTGGAGAGTGTCATGGTCTGGCCAAATAAATGAAAGAGAATTCCTTGGTTTAAAGGGGGAAAGGACACCGGAGGGGGAGGCAAATGCTCCCTCCTGAGGGGGCCCAAAGGTACGTTGGTGATTTCAGGGATGTTCAACACTGCAAAAAAAGAATCGGAAGAAGTTTATTAGTCAAAGGAAGTCTTAAAGGAGTTGAGTTCAATGGAGGGAAAAAGAGGTAACTTAATCAATTCGAAGCATTAGGGAGAAAAGAGGGCCGAACCTGTCTCCGAAGGAACGACGGGGTTTGAGGGAATGAAAACAGGCCTAAAGGGGGGGGAAACGGCTTTAAAAATCTAATGGGGGACCGACCAAGCTCGTTGGCCACATCGAGGAGAAGGGAGGAAAAGACGTAAAAAGATTTTTCCAAGGGGAAAAGAAGCCGAACAATCCCATCATAGATTCCGGGGGGGGGGGGGGCCCAAGTGGTAACGCGGCTCATCAAATGCGGGGCGGGAAGAACTTTTCAACGCGGGGGAAGGGGAAATGCCGAAGGCCGCTTAATGGCCACGGGAACGAATGGGAGAGGAGGAAAGAGGGTCGGGAAGGTTCTTATTTCAAAAAGGGGGGGGGGATTTTCTTGAGGGGGAGAGATCAGAGGGACAAGGAAATAAGCGCTGTCCGGGAAGGGGATGATGACGGCTTCGAGACTCAGGGGACGAGAAAAAAAAAGGAGGCAAACAAAAAAAAAAGTTGGGTGCAAAGAGGGGAAATCCAAGACCCGGCCCGGGGGGGGGGAAGAACTGAAAGACGCGCCCAAATAACCAGGGGGCCGAGGCAGACTTCGGTCGGACTGAAAAACGCAATTCTCAAGCACAATCGAAACCCAACCCTACCTTGGTGGTTCCAGAGGCGAATGAAACCAAGCGTGACCTGGGAAACGGGGGGAGAAGGCAGGCTTTCACAAGATCAAGGGGAAACGGGGAAAAAAACTATAACAAAGGGCCGGACAGATAAACCAGTTATCTGACGGGGAAGGGCCCATGACGGATGAAATTTAAACCTAGAGGAAGGAAATGTCAGCACAGTTTTCAAAATTTGGAGAGCAAGGACGGACTGCTGGAAAAGTCCTCTCAGTTCGCCTATGGGGGGGGAAAGAAGGCATACGTCAAACGTTTGTGGGGGGGGGATGCATAAAACATTCCCCCAACGGGAACACGATGTTCAGGCACAAACCAACAAAAGATTGGAGGGGGACAAAAGGGTCAAGTTAATGGGGGGGGATTTTGACGAGCGGGGGGGCACAAGTAACGCCGGTTGAAAGGACGACCTAAAGATTAAGGGAAAGTCGCCACCAAATCCCGCCGAACGCCACGCGACTTGGCAATCGTCGATCCCGATCGAACAGGTTTCAAAAAAAAGAAAACAATCACAAAGGGGAAAAGGAAAAGAGCCCGGGAGGTCTGGGAACCGGAGGATTATAGGAATATCAGGAAGAAGAACACAAAAAAAGAGAATATAACAACTTTAGAAGCGCACCGTGGGGGGACCAAAGAAGGTGGGGCCGCTGCGATCGCTCGAATGGTGGAGGAAAGAGAAAACGTCTTGTAGGGGGACGTAGCCATTCATGCCGGTTCAAAAATGGCGATAGAAATGTAACGGGACATGGGGTAGACAGGGAAGATTCTAAAACGCCCTCGCACTTGGGGACCCAGCATTGCAGGTTGAAATAAGAAAGCAGGGCTTCTTTGGTGGTGGAGGGGGGGAAGGGGTTAAACTTACAAGTGGGGGGGAAAAAATTGGGTCGGCCAGCGCTCGAGAAAAAACGGACCAACCTCAGCCGGATTCAAATATAGGGGGGGAGCCTTGGAATTTTGGTGTGGCCAGAAACCGTCGGGAACGGGACTAGCAGAAGGGGGGACGACGGTTTCAGGCGATGATTCCGAGAATACGGCGGTCGGAGCCGGACTTTGGGTGAGAGCACCTGGGGCCGCAAAACGAAGGACGGTAAAGGGACTACAGGGGTTTCCTAGTCAGACTCCCTTTTTCAAAAAGAATAGAAAAGTTCTGAACGAGGGGGCGGGGGACATAGTTTGGTGGGGTCCGGGTCGAAAAAGAAGAGCCAGAACGTTCCGTGTCCCTCGTTGGGGAGTAGGGGGGCAGGGGTGAAGGGACTAAAGGGAGCATCAAACGGGAAGTTTGGGGATCAGGCAAACAATTGCCAGCGGTGGGAATAGTAACTTGAAAAAAGTCGGCGACAAGGAAGGAGAAACCCGGCAAAGGTCATCGCTTCTCCTGATCAGAGATTGTTCGCGACAACGAAGTGGTAAAACCCGTGGGGACATAAGAAAAAACGGTGACTCTCCACGTTCGAGAATAAGGGCAGCGCACCGTTTGAAGGGTCGAAAATTTCCGCCGAACCCAGCCGCTTCGGATAGCAGCCGCAAGGAGGGAGAAGAAAAATTGGGTTTAATTCAAGAAAAATGGGGGGGAAGTTGACAGGCGGCTCATATTAAGGCGGAATCATCGAAGTAGAGAGGGCGCGTTTGGGGGGGGTCAGAGGAGAAAAATGGGGTAACTCCAATACTAAACTTTATGGGGTATTTATCGTACTGTCGGTTCTATCAGGGACGGTCCGGGGGAAAAAAGAACCAGTAAGAAAAATGGGATTTAAGAAAGGAAGATTTGTTGCCCGCCAACTGAGAAGTCGATACCCTCTGTGGACAATATTGCCAGTCTTGCAAGGAAATAAACAAAGAAAAAAGGGAAAAAGGTTGTAACGATTAAAGGAAAGAAAAGGAAAGGGGGGGGAAAAGTTAAGATGACTTCTTGACTTGAGGCCGACCTAACTCAACGAAAATAGACGCAGGACGCACGAAATAGTAGAAAAAAAAGGGGGACCACGAAGTCAAAAAGTCAGTAAACGCTGGAGAGGGACAACCGGGGGGCTTCTCCCTGCTCAGCTATTTGGGTTCGACGCATGTTGCCTCAACCGGAGATCGGCCCTTAATCGCTCAGACGACGAAGGAAAAACGACGGGGTCTGAGTGAAAGTAGGGCAGGCAAGAGGCACGGCGGGGGGAGGCCGATGCATACTTCATTGGGAAAGAAAATTTTTTCCGCGGGGGGGGGGGGGGGGGGGGGGTCTCGCTTTATAACGGCACGGAAGAGTGGCGCGGCCCAATTGGGTTTGGAACTACTCTCTGCAGTGGCCGGGGAAGGAAGATGAGTGGCAGCTATGAGGGGACGGCCACGAGGATGCAAAAAAGGGGAAGGGGGGTTTAACAAGAGCTGAGGGTGTGCAAAGGGGCAATGCCCCACCGTTGGGATGAGAATCAAGGAGACTCATAAACCGCCTATGGCTGACAAAGGGGGACCGCGTCTATTTGGGTGGGGGGGGGAAGTCGGCACCCCTTCTCGGGGAAAAGGGGTGGGCGCCAGATTTTTTCTCTCAACGCATGCGCGTGGCTTCTTAAGGACTCTGGGGGGAAATGGACAGGCCATTTCATGATTTTGACAGAGTTGGAAGCAAAGAACTGGATGGACCCAGTGATGCAGCAGTTGAGGAGAGAGGGGACGTCCTCAACACAAAGAAAAAAATCGAGGGTTCGCTAGACGGACCGCACCATTTTGGCGAAATATGTACTTCGAGGTTATTTGGCTGCCTCAACGGAAAAAGGAGGAGGGGCGAGGGTGAGCTCAAAAAAAGACTTCAGGAAAAGAGGAGGTCCCCGGAAGGAAAGTGGCCGCTGCTTTTGGCAAAAAGGGTCAGGAAGAGAGAATTTTACACGAGGTCGACACCCCCATGCTTGGAGGGGTGGAAACTTTGAAACAAATCCCGAGAAAGGGATTGACATTTTCAGAGTCACCGTACCGACCTTGCGAAAAAACACGTGGCCGAGACACTGAGGGAGCAAAGGTAAAAAAAAAGAGAGGGAACTTCCCCTATGGTGAAGACGGACTGGTCAACCAATTCGGCCTTTTGGAAAAATTCCGTTAACGCAGCCGTTCCCTCCCAACTAAAGGAATCGACTTTTTAAAAAAAAGAAGGGGGAAGGCTTTAAAAAAAGAAAAACCAGAGGAGGGGGGTGTTTCGGACGTATTCAAGTGAAGTACGGTAACCGGACATCGCGAACAAAAACTGCCGTGCGATGGTGGTGGTGGAAGAAATAACAATGAACGAAGGGGGGGAAGAGGAAAGAACATGCAGGCCCGGGCGGTTCAAAATCCAAATTCCATAGGGTAAGGTGGAAATGGCTTTGTCAGACAAAGCGAAGCGGGCTAGGGCCGGCAAGGAGGAGGGGGGGAGGGGGGGAAGGAAATCAAAAGGTTAACAACAAAGGAGCTAAAAAAAAAGGAAGTGGGGTAGACTATCAACAACACACGAAGGGGGGGAGAGAGAAGATGTTCGCCAATAAGACGGCGAGCCGCGGGCTGAGGTTGGGGCGCGCCCGAAAAAAAAAAAACGCTGGCACAAATAAGAAAACACAACTCCAGCACAGGAGGGACGGTTACAAACCCGAACCGAAGCCGTTCCATCCTAGGGGCCGAACAAGAATGAACAAACAACAAAACGTCGCCGGTAGGTTCGACTAAGAAAAAGACCCGGGCGAATGGACTATGGCAGAGAGCAACGGTGAGAAATAACTTGTGAGGGGAAAAATCCGGCAGTTGGTGGGGAGACACGATGTAAAAAGCGACAAAGAAAAGAGGGGAAGAAAGCCGGAGGTTCTCTTAAAGAAAAAACAAGAGAGCGGCCGTGTGCGTAAACCGGACCGCTCCGCGTTACGAAAATTGGGGCGGGAAAAAGAAGGGCGGAAAGGATGGCCACGGTCAAAGGAAAAAAAGCAGTTGGCAAGCCAACTCCAGGTTTCGAGGCGCACAGACCGCTTGTCCCAACAGTTGTCAGAAGAAGGGATTCACTAATCGGGTTTACGGGAAAGGGGACGGTGACGGGGAGCAATCCTTGAGTCGAGCCCAGGCCACCCAGGCAACTACAGAACATTGGGGAGGAGAACTGTAAAGAACCCTGCTCGATTCCTAGCACGAAAAACCGCCACGGGGGGGGAAAACAGGTAAACTGCCGGCGTTAAAAGATTAAGGATATAACACGTAAAGACTGCCGCCGCCGAAAAGAAGATCGCTCGGTGGTCCTTGTAGCAGTATAACTCTCCAAAATAAGAGGAGGGGGTGATGTCAACCTCCACATGGCGGAGGTAAGGAGACGAATAAGGAATTACTGTGCTGGAAAAAAACACCAATGTTCCTCATACTTCCCCCAAACCGGGGGGGCAATCCCAGCGGGTTGGCCTCGACAACAGAAACAAGAAAACGTCCAAGGAACAAGGGGGAATCCTTAGCGGCCCCAAGCCCAAAACCACAACTCGCACCAGGTAAGAAAAGGATAGGACAGAGTAAGAAAAAGTTCTGACAAGGCCAAAAGCCAACGATGCAGCCTTCAAACCAGGCAGAAGTGATAGAGTCGCTTTCCTGACATCACAAAATGAGGGGGGTTCAGTGAAAAAAACTAGAGATTAGGGGAAAAAGAATAGAAACCACGCATTTTGGAGTCATCCGCACGTTTCGTACTAAAGGGAAGCGAGCATGAGGAGGGGGGGTGTAAAACCAGACAGTTGAAGAGAAGGCCCCACAATTTCAACACAGAAATTAGAGTAAGAGAAAAAAAGAAGGTCAAACGAAATCAATCAAAAATGCCAAAACAGATAATTAATTAGTAGAATCGTCCGCCGTCTCCCAAGCAAGGATGGGGACCCCAAAGGCCCAGAAAGAAAAAACTCGAAAAAAGGGGGAGGGTCAAGCGGGAGAAAAAATAAAAGAGAAAAAGCAAGGTTGAGCATGCCGTCTACAATTCTGCAGGATTCAGAACTATCGAGAAAAGCCGGTAAAAAAAGGAGGGGGGGGGAAAGAAAAACATAAAGGGGGATTGGAAAATTCTCCTATTTCTGTAGTCTAATGGTAAGGGGGGAGTAGGGCAGGAAAAATAGTCAGAACAAGTGGGAAGGGTGATTAAAATCGGGAAGGGGGTATTTCGCCAGCCCGCGGTTGGGTTCACGGTACTTGGGAGGGTGAAAAGGGGAAAATGCAACCAGAAGGGTATGGCAGCGCGGAAAATTAAAATCAGGAAGTGAAAGGCTCTCTGGGGAAAAAGAGAAGATCAAGCACTGCCGGAGTGGGAAACCAAGGTGAATGGGGAAGGAGCACCTAACAAAACTGAAGGGGGGGGGGGTAGAGAATAGTTGAACACTGCTTACATTTTTCGCGGGCGGGGAAGATCGAAAGGAGAAACCCAATCGAGACAAAACGAACCCCAGGGTATGAGGGAAAATCCGTCCTCTGCAAGATAGCTGCAGTGCAAAAAGTCCAAGCAGGAAGATACGGCTGACCGTCGGGGCGAAGTAGAAAGGGGGTCTAAAAACCTTGACGGAACGGCGGCGAAATTTACTCTGCCTTCAAAGCAGCCCACGGAGAAGTGGGAGCAGAACTGTGTCGAGTCACAGGGAGTGTACGGGGTGGTGGGGAGGGGAAAATCGGGCAATCTCTATAATCGGAGCTGAGCGCCGAATGGGGCCGTTCGTATAATACTTGGGGGGGATAGGAAGTCACAGGCTATCACAAAACTGTCCAACCGCCCAGGGGTTTGCATGAGGGAAAACGCAAACTCCCCCTGCCTGTCGCGCATGGTTTGGAAAGGGAACTGAAAAGAAAGAGGAAAAACGAGGAAAATCCCCCAGGAGATCTGGCCGAAACCGGTAAAACTCTAGAGAATTTGGCGAGAAGGGTCCAACGACGCCTCAGCTAATCCCCCGACGAGTTCTCGAAAAAGAGAGTAACCGTGGAACTTAGAGGTCGAGATAGGACCGAAGTGCGGCTCAATTGCACGAACAATCACGTACCGAAAGGAAAAAAGTGGGAATGAAGGAGAAACCCGGGAAAAAAAAACGCTGAAAATCCGCCAAGGGGGAACGGGTATTGGGAAAATTGGACTGGAGTAAAAGTTGAAATGCCCCTAAGGGAAAAACATTTCCCAAAGCAGTCAACAGCAAAAGTCGCACGTTGGGAAAAAGGAAAGGGGGGGCGGGGGAAGTGGGTGTAATAGGGGGGGGAAAAGAAATGTAAAAAAAACGTTAACCAAAGTCACGGAATGTAAACCAAATAAAATCAATAGGGGGGGAGGGTGAAGGCAAGGACGGGTCAAGGGGGAAAGGGGGAGGAAAATAGCGACGCCACGGGTATTCAAGACATGTTTTAGGCTTACATGAATTACTGGAATAAAACCTAAAGGGAAAGCAGGGCAGGAAAAAAAGGTCACTCAAAGGGGTGAAGCAAACCAGTGTGCGTCTTCACCCAGAAACACCCATTTACGGCCAGGCCTTCCCACTTTGGGAAAAAAAGGTGGTGAAAAAGTAAGAAAGTAAGATAGATCACCAACAAAAGAGAGGAGGATGAAAGAATATAGATAAGGTTCCACGTTATAAAGACGCAACAGGGGTTTGGCCAACAGAGAATTGAAAGGACCGCAGGGGGAGTCACAGACCTAATTTGTTGGGGGAAAAGAGAAGGGGGCCCAAACAGTGGAGATTCGTAATTTGTCCGAGGGGGGACGTAGATTGTGCGATATCGGTGGGACGGATCGCAGGTAGAGACGGAAAGAAAGTGATGGAAGACCAAGGGGAGAATTCTCCCACTCGGGCATTGCCCAGCCCATTGGACCGGGGGGAAGGAAGAACTACCGGTGTCTTTTGTGGAGGGGACTCCAGTACCTTGAGGGGGGGGGACACGTGTTCACATCGCTCGAGCCAAGGCACACAAACCCCGCAGCAGGAGGACAAATAGTCAGAAGGGCCTGGAAATGTTTCAACCACCGTCGGCGCAGAAAAGGGAAAAAAAAACTGGCGAAATAGTGGAATTCAGGGGGGGAGGAACCGAAAGTCAAAGGGGGGGTAGCTGACGGAGCCAGTTGGAGGCCCACTCGGAGCGCAACACACTGGAAGGGGGTAAAATCGCCGAAAAGAGCCAGGAGGGGCCCCGGATAAAACACAGAATGTCGGGGGCTACGCAACGAGCCAGTTGGAGAAAACGCAGAGGGTTGGGTGGGAGGGAAACACGGAAAGTAAGGGGCGAAGGGTCCTCCCGGTTTGCTCAGTGGAGGAAACCGCGCGACAAAGGTCTTGGGGGCGTGGGGGGGAAAGAAAGGAAACCGCAATGGTGGGGGGGGAGTACGGAGGTACGGCGATCCAAAGTAGGATACGGCCCCAAAAATTGCAAAACCAGGAAAAGGAGACAGGGCATTAGCGCCAAAAGAAGGGTAAGCCAAAAAAAGGGGAAATAAGAAACGGAAGACCTTTCAAAACGGAAAATTCCAGACAAGCCACCGTTTTGGAAGAGGGCCGGGTATGAAAGAACAAAGAAAAGCGATGTCGGCGGTAAGTGGGCCGCGCCCAGAAGTCGATCGCAAAAGGAAGAAATAAGCAGGACCGCCGACTGGTTCGGCGTCGACTTATCGGCATCGGGAAAGGAGAGGACTAGACCGGGTGGGGGCGGGGGCGGAAGGAGGTGTACCCGGCCAAACCTCGATTTTACCCGCCCGAACCGAGGTTAGACCGGCAATTTCCCTCGAACAAGGAGGGAGCAAAAAAAGTGAAGGGAGGGCAAATCAGGACATGGTTCTCGCATTATGGGTCAAGCTTTTTCTCGGGGGGGACCCGAAAGTTCATTCGTTACGCAGGGTTTCCATAAAGGCCAGAGGAGGAAAAGGGGCATCAAGTAAAAGAGGACCGGGGGGAAAAAAAAAAAAAGCGGAAATTGGATCAAGGAATCGTAGGACGGTATGGGCCCCACGAACTGAAAAAGACAATCATAGCCCGGCAGCGGAAGAGGTTCGAGATAGAGAAGGTAATTGAAGGACCGGACGAAGACCTCTAAACGTTCTTATCAGACAGACTTATTTGGCAGATACGGATTTGATCAACAACAAACGCGGAATCGACGAAAGACGGAAAGGAAAAAGTTGTTTGGGGGGGGTGTGACTTAATGGACGGCCCTTCGGGGACCGCGGGGTCTATATAAGAAGGGAACCTCAAAACATTTTCCCTGCAGAAGTGGTCGCTTATCAGAGCCGGAAATCAGGCCATGGTGTGAAAGGCCGAGAAAACTGAAGATCTCCTTGGAAGCCCCGCCGCTTTCTTTTGGAGGGACATTTGAGTAAGCACGAGGATGCAAGAACGAGGGTTGCGGGTATGATGAAGAAAGAAGGGGGGGGGGGGGTGTGGTTTAAACTGGGGCATGGGCCCAAAAAGGAAGGGGGGGGATGGGGGGACTGAAGAAAGCACTCTAGGCACCGTCGAAGGGAAGGACAAGGACGCGGCTCATTGGGGGGAATTTGCGAAAACCAGGTGTAGAGAGAAGGTTCAGCAGATTGTCAACTGCGCGGGAAGGGCTAAGGTCCGTGGGGGCTTCCCCAACGTAGTGAAAGAAAGACTTGTCCAATTTAGATGGGGGGCGGGGGGGGGGGAGGGAATCCCTTGGGGGGTGCCCCATGGGGGGAATCAACATTTTCCAGGACCAGAAGCCTCAAGGGAAATCTATGTTAGTAGGGGAAGAGGGAAGAAAAAAGAGAAAAAAAAAAGGGTACTACAAGGGGGATTTTTACGCGCCGCCCGCATCGGCCCAGGGAGAATGAGCGTTGGAAACCCCAGAAGAAGTCGGATCAGGGTAACCGAGAGGAAAGGGGGAAGCAACGGGGTAAAAAGAAGAGAAAAAAGGAAGGTCGCCGGTCTCACAAAAAAAACGTCGGGGGGGGGGCAGGTGGCCGCGTCCTTCGGCACGGGATTCCCCGGAAGAAGGAGAAAATAAACAAGACCCAAGGGAAGGGAGAACCTGTCGCAAGGGCTCTCCGGAGCGCCGCCCGAAGTGAACGCCAGGGCTTGCAAAGCACGTGCAGGGTGGGGGGAAAATGGGACATTTAAACTCAGGACGAAAGAGCCAAAAACCAGAGGAGGCGCAACAGCCTTCCCTATGGACTGAAGGGAAAAAGAAGAAAGCCACTCTTTGCTCCGATCTCGGTACTGGAAACAGGGGAAAGAGACTGGAGTTTGGGGGGAAGAGAAAACATTTAGTGGTCGACGGGGGAGCTATAGCATCGCACAGGGGCCCAGGCGTGAATGGGTACAAAGGACATCGGCAGGGACTTTTAGACTTTGTCGCAGAGAAAGCGTGGGTGCCCGGCCGGGGAATGCGGCGGGGAAGAGGCAAACCATGCAGACCAAAATGTCCAATTCTCAGCCAGGCCGCACGAGAGTTGCTGG
>Ga0179591_1176109_pt1 | contig 11921 bp, 10 predicted proteins | sample CZOMad2_1_08_16f_FD_182891 | JGI IMG/M metagenome (GOLD analysis project Ga0179591, IMG submission 182891) | Vadose zone soil fungal communities from Angelo Coast Range Reserve, California, USA - CZOMad2_1_08_16fungal (PacBio error correction) | ecosystem: Environmental > Terrestrial > Soil >...
CAAAATGTGCAACAAGGCGCTTGCGAGGGATGCAAAACACACGGACAAACGAAAAAGAGAGGGGAGCCAATGAGGGAGGTAGAGGAGGAAAGATGTCGCAGCAGTCTTCATCACAGTTCAAAAAAACAGTTGGCGAGAAGAGAACCGCTAAAAGAAGATCGGCTGGGAAGGGGGTAGGGGTCACGGAAAAATGGCTGATTTGTGCAGAAAGACCACTCAACCCACAAAAGACAAAACCAAGGACATCAAAGTCACAGGAGCTTTGAGGCACAAAGAATTCAAGAACAAAATGACCTAGAAGAAGCACAAGAGAGGAAGGGGCTAATGCACTCACGATTCTTAAGGTGGGGGAAAAGGAGGGCAACTGCCCTCCCTCGCAAGGATGGTGTACTGTCAACGTCTCGTCAACTGTTGCAATGGTTCCGGCTTGGTGAAGAGGTGGAGGGTAACTGAAAACCAGAGAAGCAAAAGGAGAGGTGACGCGGGTCCTTTACAGGACGTCGAGCGGCCGTTTGGAAAAGACAGGGAGATCGACAGAAGGGTAACGTAGTGAAACCACAGGAAAGAAGACCACAAGCAGACTTACGGTCTCGAGAAAAAAACATCGGGCGGAGGTTCGCCTTCGTCGGGGACGTATGGAAAAAAAGGACACGGTTCACCCGGGCAATGCCTGACAGCGGGAGCCACCGCGGGACCGGGTGCCCGGAGGGCGTATCTGATTGGGGGGACCGGCTTGAGAGAGGAGGGAAAATGGGTCACCACTTCGACTCAATGTCGGGAGAAGGAGACAAGCTGGACAACCCTACCGTTTCAGGATCAAATCCGAAGGTTGGGATGACAAAGGGAACCATGAAAAGACATCGTCGATAGAAGTTAAAAAAAAAAGGGGAAGGTGGTTCAGGACAGGACGCAAGGTCGGAACAGCCTTCAGCTCTTCTTAGAGCAAGCATCAGGGGAAGGTTTTTCCTCGTCAGAACTTAAATAAAATGAAAAAGTCATAAGCGGGGATGTAGCGAGGAGGGTGATCCTCTCGTCACCATCAGGAAGAAAAGAACCTGTGTCTTCTCGTAAGTGTAACGGGGGGAAAAAACATGCTCGAGGAAATCTGGGGTGTTGGGTGGAAGAACTAGAAAAAGCTGAGACCTTGTGAGCTGAGTCAACAGGGGAAGGAGAGCCCTGGGAGGGCTTCTCAAATAATGGAAGGGAACAAATCGCTGGCATCTTCGAGAACTAGTGGGAAAGGGGAGAGATTCCACTTTTACGGAATGGCGCCGTGGGCTCAGGTGAACGGCGCCGTGTGATAGTGTCAGAAAGGATCGAGTTAAAAAGGAAGAAGGAGAGCATGGGTACGATCTAACTAACGTTTTGCGAGGTGGGGCTATAGGGATGGGGAACTTGCAGCTCAACGCGAAAAAGAAACTAAGAGGAAATTTTCCGCCTTAATCAGGGCCAAGGGATAGGAAACTCTCTCAAAACAAAGAGGAGAGGAGGAACGTGCTTATAGTAATCACGAAGACCGCGTCTTCAAGTGGGGGGGAGAAATGAACGGCACACACAGCATCTCCTCCCAAAACTGAGGATAAAAAGCTATCCCCCTAAAACCTCGTGAATCGATATTCCAATAGAAGGCCTTTGGAAAGAGGAAACGAAGGACGCAGAAAGGGGAATGAAGTCCTCCGGCTTCAAATGTTTCTCTACGAAATAGAGGAAAAATGCGCAGTCAAGCTTCTGCGCGCCTTGGAGAAAGAAGTCGCGTCGACGTAAGCAGCCTATCAAGGAGGAAAATGACTCATCATTCTCAGCCAAAACCGCAGCAGGCATCAGACATTTGAAGAACGGAAGAAACCGGGGTTCATATGCGTCCAATAAAGTGAGGAAATGCAGGTTCCGAGGCTGGCCCAATACAACATCCCGATTACGGGTCCGGCGTTTTCTCGACGCGGGATAGGAAGAGACCAACCACGGCCTATGAGCATAAAAAAAAAAAGGGGGCGGGGACCGTACCTCGTGCCTGGCCCAGGCAAAAAGCCAGGGTACACCAGTCTATAGCGCTGGGTCGTCATGGGGACTAAAACAGAAGAGACTCCGACGATTTAGAAAATGAACTGGAAAAAAAGAGGGGCCTCCTCATACACGGTCTTCTAAGACACAGCCTCAAAAAGGAAGCCGGGCCCACGCATATGGAACGACAGACGGCAAACCCGAGTGAGAGAACTGTCCTGCCGCGCATCCAAGACAGTCAAAAAGAAAAACGTGTATAAATCGGTTTGCCTTGAACTAAAAAGGGGGGGAGGAAAGGGGCCCGCCCGCGGGGGGGATACAGAAAAAAGTGGAAAGGGACTAGATTGAAAAAGGGACACTAAATGCTTCCATTGAATCAATGGAGTAAGGTACGGCTCTCACTGTACCAAAAACGGGAAAAGAGAGCAGCCTACCGGAATTTCTACATTGGGCAAAAAGGAAGAAACCAGGCACAGGTAAACTTGCTATAAAGGTGACGGACCAATACCGCAGGCTCGACTGGAGGGAGAAAATTTCCAGCGGGCAAGGTAAGGGTCACTGGAAAGTGCGGTGTAGAACACAGACGCCTGGGAAGAAGAGGAGGTTAGGGGAATGTTTTCCAGGGGAAAGGGAAGACGCTCCCTACGGCATGGATGCCTGTCTTTGGGGGGGTCTGGGGGTGATTTGGGCGGATTGTTAACAACCGAAATTTAACGTGACGACATAGGGCCCCCAAGGGAAAAGCTTGGGAGGCCTGAAGAGAAACAATGACTTGAAAAGCGGAAGGGGGATGGACTAGCACTACGTCCAGGAGACGGGGACTCAAAAATTGCCGATATATGGGGCCCGTCCCGAAATTTTGGGGGGGCATACACGCATAGGTGTTGGACATCAGTCCTTAGAGAGAGAAACACACAAGATGAAGGAGGAAAGATAGAAAGCCTGCTAAAAACCGCGGGATGCGCGGACCAAACCCTGCCGGGACGTTCAAAAAAAATGAAAGATTCTTAGGCAACTTCTGACTCATGACGTCAGGAAATGAAGAGAAAAGAAACTACGAGTGCCCGTCATTGTTACGCGAAGGAAGATGACAACTCAGAGCTGAAAACGGGGTTTTCGCAAACCACCCCTGTCGTGGGAGGGTACAAGAAAAAGAAAAAAAAAAGCAAAACCCTACAAGGGCATCCATCCCGTGCGGGAAGGGTGGGAAGGGGGCAACAACTGAAACTAAATACGCCTGTCGTTAAAAAGAAGGAGGCGAAGCAAAAGTGAAGGATTGGGTGGCCCTGCTGAATGAACCGACAGACCGGCAGAACGACTGGTCTTGGGGGCTGTCCAGTAGAAAACGAAATTACAAGGGAGGCATGGGGGAGAGGGGGGGGATAATTTAGCAGCGTAAAGGATCGCCTCTCGTTCCCGCGTCCGGTAAGGCAACGGGAGGGTGAGCAAAGCCTGGCGATCGCCGACAGAGGCCTCGGTAGTGGACCAAGTGCGAATAGAACGAGGGATAGTATCTCAAACAAGGGGAGTCCGTACGTCTTTCATGACTGGGAAAAAAAGGGAAGGAATAAACTTTTTCACCCGAAAGGAGCGGATTCGCGACCGGACAGGTGCAAAACCGCGTACGTTGCAAATGGCGGAATCTGAGTGGTTTCCGGCTGAACCAGGAAGAAAGGGGGGCTCACGCCGTCGGGGGAGGCGACACGCTTTCAAAAAGAACAGGGGAGAGGGTCTAGTCACTTTCCAGGCCACGTCGCCCCGAAAAGCGAATGTGACAAACTCAAATGGCGAAGTGGGAGGCAACAAGGACGCGAGACGCCTTCCAAAAGAGATCGCGCAGCAGACAGTCGTGAGTCAGGGGTTTCCGCATCTCAAAAAGAAAGAAGGACGCAGAATCGGGATGAGCGACAGAAGGGGGGTCTCCAATCTCGCATTGCAGCATCGTTAAGACGAACTAACAGGACCTTCGCGCAGGGCCATGTAAAATGAGGACAAACGAGCAGGGTGCGGTTTTTGGCTGAACGGAGAAGGAAAAAAACTTGAAAAAATCAGTCAGTGCTGCCACGACAGAAAAAGAGGACAAGCGAAGTTTGCAGTAAGTTGACCTGCGATTGGAGCAGGCAACAGAAATATAGCGTCGAGAACGCGGCCTCCGTATGAGGGCCGAATAACGGGAGGATTGAGAAGTGGGGAAACGCTCCTTTATATGGAAAAAGAGAGGGGCTGAAAAGGGGTTCGTTATCTCTCATCAATTTACCGCGACTACGGTTGGGGGGGGAACTATCTAGGGGCCATGTCACGGCCCGCGCCCAAATCATGCAGCCGCCAAGTCTCCGTAGGAACTGGGCGAAATCAGAACAAAAGGAAGGGGATGAAAATTAAGATATAATCTGGAAAAAAAAGGAATCCGTATCGGTAAGGAGATGGTTTGCGAAAGGGAATCACCATCCAAGCACCGCAAAAAAGTTCTCGGGTCCAGCGTGAGCTAGAAAAAACCAGCGTTAATCTATCCTTGGGGAAAAATAAAAGGAGAAGTGAACCTGCGCCCACCCGAACCATACAAACTGAGTGGGGAGGGAAAGGCTTTGAAAGAGGTTATCGACGAGATCATCTAGTGTAAAAAACGTGAAACGCCCCCCCCCCCAAATGCATGCGCAGGTCACAAAGCTTGAGACAGCACTGGGAGAGGAGAAAATTCGTTCGGCCCATCAGAACTCTGTCAAGTGCAGAGGTCCCTCAACATCAACTCGCAAGCCTTCGCAGGGGGGCGCAAAGTCAGACTAGGCCTGGAGAGAGCGGTCAAAGTGCTGCCAGGCTGACGGTAAAAGACCCGCAAAAAGCCGAATACATAACCTATAGACTGGTCATTCAGTTTTCTCTGGGCCAAGTAGCTCCGATGTAACCGAAAGAGCGAAAGTACTCAGAATGAAATAGAGAGAATGAAGACTAGTCCCTGACAAAAAAAGAAAGGTAGAAAGTTGGATAACATCGTCTATACGTCGCTGGGCAGTCAAAGCAGTACGGACTGAGGCGAATAGAAGATGCAGGGGAGGTTGAGAGGGGGTAGACTCGCCCATTAAAACGGCGGGGAAAGAAAAAAAGAGCACAGCCTAGTCTAAAGTCCGGCACCACTCAAGGTCAAGACATCCGGGGGCAACCGGAACGTGGGAGCAACGAAAACTGTCGGAAGTCGACAATAACGATCCACAGGCGGGAAACACGGGGGCTCAAGGTGTCCATGGGACGCTCCTGACCGACGAGAGAAAAAAGATGGGGGATATAGGAGACCGATGCTGAGATTTAGGCATGGGGTCACAACATAAAGAAAGGGAGGAGACTCAAAAGGCGGCAGCACAATCTGAAATCAAAGGAGAAAGGAAACTATCGGGCATATCCTACCTGACAAAATGAGACCACTCTTACCCCAAGAATAAAATTGGAAATTTCGAACAGGTGACAGAAAAAAGGAGCGAATCGCTGAGGAAGGGAAGAGGCAAAATTGGGGGAAAATTCATCTGAGGTATTGGGGGGACTGCAGAATGAAGTCAATGCGTTATTAGGTCACCGTGGGGGGGGTGATCTGCAACTCAACTCGAACCGTAAAAAATGGATGCCCTGGAGTTGGGGAGGGGGGGGAGTTGTGGGGGACGGATTTTTAAACTAAAGCCAGGGGTGAAGGGGGAAATCGTAAAGGCCCATCCCTTGATGGGGGACAAGGCTGGATCCCAGTAGAAAGCCACTTTCCTCAGTTCGAAAGGTGATGAAAAATGCGCGAAGGGGAGAGAAAACGGTGGGGCTCAAGAATTTGAGGCCAGAGTGGGAAAGAGGCCGGTTGTCATCAACGCGGCACGAGGAGGTTTGGAAGTCCTTAAGCGGCTCTCAAAGGAAACAAAAAAACAAGTTGGATTGAAAGAGAGGAAAGCAGGAAAAAAGGCAAAAACACTCTGATTTCGCAAAGGGGATTAAACACGTCCAGTACTGTCAAAATCCTCTTGGGAAAAGAAGAGGGAAACAAAGTATGGTCATACTGGGTCACCAGTCCGAAAAGACCCTTTCGGGAAGTCAAAGGAGCAGAAGAGAGGGGACTAACCGATGACAAAACACTCACGTAGACGCCAAGAGGGGGAGCACTCACCAAGGGCGGTTAGGGGGAACAGAATAACACTCAACAACAATTACAAAACAAAGCGTCCAGAAGTACGTTATGCGTTTGGAGCCCGATTGAAAAGGGACCAGAATAATAAGCAAGAGTAAATGTCGCAGGAGGCGAAGCAAGAAGATGAGAATGGGAAAGAGGAATGCCCGGCCATTCGTCAAACCGGTCGCAGGGGGGGAATGTCAAGAAGTCGAATTTTGTCCTGCCCTTGTAAAAGGGATGAAATTTTTAGACCGTCAGGTAGCTCCTCGGAAAATTCGAAGAAAAAAGGAGCTTTACGAGAGTAGGCCCCTATTTGCTCCAAAGGTGGAAGAGAAACTCTTAAGAGGGTAAAGTTTAACATGTTAGAGGAAAGTAAGGTCTCGAAGACTCCGCGGGCGAAGTGAGAAACTCGTGCTGTCAGGACTGAGGAAACCGGGGGGAAACGGGGAAAACAACCCGACGGTGAAGAGAGTTTAACGCGGTCCGTAACCTGTTCTGAGCCCCGTAAGGGAGGGAAGTGTCTTAAGTCTTGGGTTCTCGGAGGGAGGGGACCCAAAGAGGTGTCTCGAAGCAGATGGCACGACACAGAAGGCAAAAAGACTGCTAAATCGTCGGAGTAAAGTGAGACCAGCGAAGGGAAAAAAAAGATCGAAACGCGTTTTCTCAAGAAAAAAAAGCCAGTACGCCTGCTGTCGAAGAAAGGTCAAGACGGCGGCCTCTGAAGCTACAGACGGAAAAAAAGTGGAAAGCGGGCAGCAGAAACGGCGAGAGAAATGCAAAAAGAGAGGGGGGGAAATGTTCTTAGAGGCGGTTTGCAAAGGACGCAAAAAGTCAGCAAGTTCAAGACTATTAGGGAACGTAGTCTCTTAAGGGACCCATGTTTCAATGCGCAAGAGAAGTCAGTTTTGGGTGGGGAGATGAGACGAAACTTGAAGACGGATGGACAAAAACCGGGGAAGGGGGAGGGAATTCTCCCTTCTTAATTCTCGCATAATAGGGAAGGGAGCAGGAAGGGGAAACTAGCTTATCTCGTCTGAGAACGGTCCGCAGGAGGAATATGGCCACGAATTTTACGGTATGGCGCTCGGTGGGAAGAGGAAGGAGAAACGTTTTCCGGAAGGTAGTTCCAACGAGTGGGGTTGGAAAGAAAAGAAGACCGATAAACGGTTTTTGTTCGGGCGAATCTGGAGTAGGGGAAAAGACCAAAGCAAATACCAATTCGACGCCAGGTCGCAAGGAGATCTACCGAGAGAGAAAAAAAACAAAAAGGGTGAGTAAAAATAAATTAGGCAAGCCTGTATCGAAGGAAATCCTTCTTGGCAAGAGGGCAAGGCAGTCACCAGATTCGCCGCAGGCCAAACCGTTTCTCTCGTGAGGGCTTCTCGATCCACAAAAAGAGTGGAAATCGACCAACTGTTACGGATCGAAATATAAATTAGCGTTCACAGGCTGGAAAAAAAAACCAAAAAGAAAATTCTTGTGGAATCCTCCCTTCTTCAGAGAGTGGAAAAAAGCGGATAAGAAGGTTGCCAGCGGCAAGGAAGACATTTCAAGACTGGTCGGAAGAAGACAGAAAAGGCGAAGGGAAAAGGGAACAGGAGGAATCAAAGCCGATCAATTTCAGACTGAGATAAAGAGACACCACAAACCTCATTCCTTCTCTATCATGTGAAAGACCGCGAATAAAGGTGATCTTCTGCACTGTTCGCCAGTGGTTGAAAAAGCCGCGGAAAAAACGCAGAGAATACCTCCCGATGATTCCTCGTTTCGATACGGGAGGGGGTATGCGCCGAGGAAACAACAGGCAGAATTTACAAGCAAGCAAACTCTTAAGGCCGACACGACGCTTGAAATGGCCGAGAAAAGGGGTGAGACAGCGTCTACTCGCTCTTGAGTCGCGAGGGGGGACGAAAAAACTGACCTGAAAAGACTAGTCGCACAAGGGACGGGTTGAGCGGAAAACCAGACAGACGCGTCGCTAAAAAGAAAGCCGATGTCACGAAGCCGGCAAATCAGAATTCAGCCTCACGGCAAAAAGAAGGGGTCGCCGCACTGTCCGGCGCACCCATCGAAACGCTGGAAAAGTGGCCTAATCTGTCCTTAAGAGGACCGGAAGTGAGAAAAATCCGCCCTCTTGATTAGATAGAGACCTGGGGGGGAAAAACACGATGGAAACTGTCAAAAGATGCTGCAATATGTCGTGAGATCGCCCATGGCGGAGACTCCTCTGCGATGTTACCGAAGAGGGAAAACGTGCAGAAGGAACCTTCCCTTTCTACTTAAGAAAAAGGAAAAAAAGACATTGAACCTGGATCTAGGTTAAGGACAAAGAAAAAGGAAGGGACTGCGACTGGCGGGAAAAAGAAAGGGGCCAAAAGGGTTGAAAAGAAAACAACCCCACAAAACCAACCCCCCCACAAAAAAACTCGAGAGGAAGGTGTCTTAGCGTCCTTCAGAAAGGGTTAAGACAGAGGGGAAGAGAAATGTCACCTTTTAATGCGTCAAAAGAAAACCTACTGAAACGGAAAGGGGGGGTCAACGTTTTTTGTCTTTGTTTTGGTGGGGGGGGGGGTATTTGGGGGAAAACGAACAGCCCGTTTGGTTGCTGTGAAGGAATAGTAAAGAAGACAAGGGGGGGTTGAGCTTTTTTATCCCGGACTCCCCATTCCGCCTAGACGGGGAGGAAATGGCGGAAGTCCAATGATCAGCCTTTGTGGAACTCAAGAATGGCCAAAGAAAAGGGGGCAACGGGCCTGTGGCATCCCCAGAGGGGGGTGACAGCATGCCTTATAGATCGTCAGAAAAAGAAACGGGAGTGGATTAAAATATATAATGGAGGCCGAGGGTCAACGCGGGATTGCAAGGGTGGGAACAAAGTCTTCAAAATCAAAAGGGAAGAAGGCTTATTCAAACCGGAGGGATAGGAAGGAGCTAGTACGAAGACATTTAAACGAGAAGTGTGGCGTCAGGAAATAGCTGCAACACTAAGGGAGAAACGGGATGGACTAGGTTTTCGGTCGAAAACGGAGGGGAGTTTTCACACAATCCTCCCAAACGAAAAAAAAAAACACACGAAGTGTATCCAAGTGGACAGGGAGATGGGAAATGCCGATTCAAAGACCCATGACCAGGTAAAAATGGGAAAGTAGGCAATTCGGCGAGAACTCCGATTACTTCAGTGGGGGAGGGGAAAGGGGGAAGGAACGCGTCAGGACAGACCGGTCTCTTTGACAAAAGGTGGGGGGAGGAAAAAAATCGAAAGGTTAATTTGTCAAAAGACTTGGGGCATAGGGATAATTTATAAAGTAAGTCAGTCATCCTATCCGGTTGAAAGATTACCTGGGACGAGAGGAGTGATTTTGGAAGGGCTCGCCTTTCTAACTAAAAAGACTGTCGGTAGGGGGACCAAAGGAGCCAGAAGGAGTGACTCTAATATAATAACCAGACGTTGCAGCAACAAACCTTCGGTCGGGGAGGAATCTTCAAGGCACGGGGGGGGGGGGAAGGTTCCCTCCGGTGCTATCGGGGGAGGCGGAAGAAGGGGACTGGAGAAACCGCTTCCATTACCAGGGGGAGGAATCTCTGAGGGGGGGACGACAGACACGGGGGAGGGGGGCTGACGCCCGTTTTCCCGAAAAGGAACCATAACTTGGTCGTAAAAATGAGGAGGAAAAAGGCAGACAAGAAAACATAATACATAGCGATAGACTCTGTAGACAAAAGTTGACCGGGCAGCGCGGTCTGTCTCGCCTTAGCAAAAAGAAGAGAAGGACATCATATCAGTCCTGTTTTCCTCAGCGAAAGCAAAATTCAAATGAAAAAGAATCGGTATGTCGTCGCAGGCGGCAAGAGGCCCGTCAGCGGCAGAACGTTCAATAACGATATAACAGGAGGGAGCGAGTGGGAAAGGGTAAAAACAGTCTCGAGACCATTCTGGGGATGTTGTTGGAGACATGGCGCACTCGACTTGGAACGCGAAAAGGCCGCCGAACTTTTTCTAACTTCTCCCTTCTTGCGCGAAAAAGAGAGGGGACTGCGCATTTAGTCTGCACTCCTCAGGGAGAGGGGAAAAGAAAAAACGTGCACTCCGGAGGCTTTCCACGATTTTGTCCGGTAAGGGAGACTCATTGGAGCCGGTGCGCGCCTTTCTCGGGGACCCAGAGATGAAGGTTTTGAGGGGGATCGCGCCGCCTGGCCACGAAAAAGGGGTGGGGGGCGCGGCGATCGCTGGGAAGGTCAAGCAAGAAACAAAAAAGGAAAGGGAACCGGATTCAGCAGGGCGGTCAAAAAAAGGTAATAGAAGCGCAAACTCAAAAACACAACGGCGGGTAGCGAAATCTAGTAGTCGATCCTCTGTTTCCTGAGCTGAGGAGAAAGACGCGGTCGGCGAAGTCTTTTGGGGGACGAGGGGCCAAAAAAGAAGAACAGGAAAAACAGCCCAAAGTTCGTCTCTTTCAAACATTGCGGAGGAGTATCCAAGAACATCAGGTTTGTAATCGTCCCTGTTCGGAAAAAGACAAAACGTTCACCGCACACCGAGCGCCATACCGGAAAGTGGGAGGAAGAAGAGGGCACTCTTTGTCTCAGACAAGAAGAAAGCGGGAAGAGGAAAAGGTCCGGTAGTCTGCTCGATGGAAAAGAAGGGCGGGAGGAACCGGAGCAGGGCCGCAATCCGGCAAGGTCGAACTTAAAATCACAGTACAGAGCCAAAACAGCAGCCGGCTCGAGCATGGGCAGGCCGAGAGAAAAAGGGGTCTATGCTTCTTCACTTTAATAAGAGGGAAGAGGGGGGAGCCGCTGCGCACAAAGGCTAAAAAAAATCCAAGGATTTCCGCGTGTCAGCGACGCGTAGGAGAAGATAAAAACCTGCCCAAGCACAAGACTCCTGCAGACTGAGAGGAAGAAAGATCCTGTCCCGACGGTCAACAGTTGAGAACACGTCTATATCTCGCTGTCTTAAAAGGGACAAATTAATCAGACTCGACGATGTCGCACGGGAGTGGTTGCAAGGGGAGAATGACATAAACGGAGGGAAAGGGAAACAAAATCTACAACCGCCTAGGTCGAATCCGGCTACCATAAGTTCCTCCCAAACTGTCATGCAACCGTACGCGGTGGGCTCAAACAATCCCGCGAAAGGAAAAAGAGAAAGGGGGGGACATTTGACAGCATCGGGTCAAATGGATCTCTAAAAACAATGGGCAGAAATCCGCTCCGCTGGAGGATAACCTGCTTAAATCAGCAATGGGAAAACTGAGGTCCCTATTGTCGAAGAGGCCACGGTCCAAAAGCGAGCTCGAATCTGTAAAAGGAGGCGGACAGGGCTATACGCCGACCGGCTAAAACAAAAGGAAAAAAGAAAGATTAACAGTTTTGCTATAAGGGGGTGAAAAAAAAAAATCGACGGTCCTGGGAGCAAAGGGAGGGTATCATTGCCATCAAGGAAAAAGGGGTCAGAGTTGAGTTGCTTCGCCGCCGGGAAATGGGAAGGGGAATGGTGGTTCGTTGAACTCAAAACAAGAAAAGGAGGGATGCCCTTTCCAAGGGTGTCATTGATGTGGGGGAAAAAGTTGGAGGATTGTGAGAAGGTTGGTGCGGGGACGAAACCTCTTGCCAGCAAAGCCAGTGGTAAAGAGTAGCCCTTATCTCCAATTACGGAAAAAAAGGAGAAGGGAAATGACGACTACTCATGATCACCGTTTTGACTTCAGGAAGGGGTGTCGGCAGAGAGGTTCACCGAACTGGCCGTTGTCAAAGCGAGAGAAAGGTTGTTTGTACCTGC
>Ga0179591_1271101_pt1 | contig 11921 bp, 6 predicted proteins | sample CZOMad2_1_08_16f_FD_182891 | JGI IMG/M metagenome (GOLD analysis project Ga0179591, IMG submission 182891) | Vadose zone soil fungal communities from Angelo Coast Range Reserve, California, USA - CZOMad2_1_08_16fungal (PacBio error correction) | ecosystem: Environmental > Terrestrial > Soil >...
GTCGTAAAACATCAAGGGACATAAAAAAGGAGATTTCTATGGCTGGAGGAAGCTTCCAAAAAAATTCCCCGACCAAGACACTATCTGGGAATGACCCTTGGAAAAATAACCTAAAAGCGTGTTAGGTAACAATGCCATCACCGTTGAGGCGCAGAATTTGGGCGAAGTCCTTCCCTTTTTTGTGCCGGGTTAATAAAAAAAAGTGCACCGCCAGACCTGACGCAGGACGAACTGCAGGAGACTGGTGGATTGGAAAACCGATTCAAGCCAAAGGAGTACGTTTCCAGGGTGGGCCTCGCCCTACAACTACCCTGAGTTTCCAAGAGATTCGTAACTTCGGAGATGAAAGGAAGCTAATCGTCTGCTTGCCAAAGACGACACCCCAGCGAAAGAAGGGAAAGGATGGAAAAGTAAACTCAAATTCCGGAGGGAGGGGAAGAGGGGGGACATCGATAAGGAATAGATTTCTCTTATTTTGGGCAGGCTTGGTCCTTTTCAGCACCTGTACAACTGAGGGATTATTAAAAGAGTGCTGCAAAAAAAAACCGGAAAGAAGTTGGCGTGCGGTAAGGGTCAACGAGGGCTCCTGTGTTGTTCTACAATACCGGGGTTTGGGGAATAACCGGCATGTCTATGGAGGAAGGAGAGGACGGAAGGGAAGTCTCGGGGAGAGGCAACGGAAATGTAGAAGAAAGTCCGTCGTTAACTCGACACCCCAACCCCAAACCACAAAAAGAAAGGTTTTGTTGGGGAGACCGATGGTTGTCATCTTGACTCCGAAAAATGGATGATCACCGAGTAAAACAAAGGTACGGAGTACAAGGTGTTTTCCACAGGCAAAGGGGAAAAAAAAATCAGTACAAGGGGCGGTTGGAGGGGCGGGTGCGGGTAAGTGAAGTCCTCACGAAGGAGCAGAGGAAAAAATCAGCTTCTGCAAGAAGCCCAAAATTTCTTCTTACTGGGAGAGAAAAGGTTACTTTAACCAAACGAGAGTGCAGATTTGGGCAACGCTGGGGAAGCAAACTATTTATAAGAAAAGGATCTATGGAGAATAAGGCATCAAGAGCTTCAGGAGGGCGAAAGGGAAAAAGGTTTCTTTTTCACATGGGTGGAACTAACAAAGAGGGGTGAAAAGAGCAGCGTGGAAAGGGTGGGGTTAAAGGAGATAAAAGGGGGAAAAATTCGCAGAGCCGGTATTTGAAAGCAAATGAAGCTCAGGAATTGGACAAGAAACGATGAGTGCGCCGATACGCACCTCAAGGAAAAACTGTTCAAACAACCCACGGAAGGGGACATTCACCCAAGGGATTCGCAACGGTGAGGGACCCGTCTTAGACCGGTTGGGAACGGCCAGAAACGACGTCATTCTCAACGTCAAACGAAAAAGACTGACGCCTTGGGAGAAGGGGGAAACTAAAATTGGAGGGTAACATAGGGGGGCAGTATTTGCACCAGCTGGCCATGGTATCTTTCAACTTCAATAAAAAAGCCCGGCAATCACACAAAGAAGGGGTGACATCCTCTCGCGGAGGAGCAAGGCCAATCGGGAGAGGGGTAGATGGAGTCGGCTCAAGTGAGCAACGAAAGTTCAAACCTTGGGAAGAAACGAGGGGGGGACAACTAATGTTAGAAGGGGGATTAACAAAAACTGCTAGAAAGGGGGTCAAAGGCCTCGTCATATATAAAAGGGGCGATTTTAAATCACGCCAGGTGCAAGAAAAAGTAACAAAAGGAACATAGACCAGGATGAGGAAAGATCTAATTGTCACTGGTCTTTTGAAAAAACATTTTCGACGAGTTACGATATATTATCTGGGAGGCGAAAAGGGGGCGATGGAAGGAAGCCGGTGAGGCCCGGTGAGGAGGGGAGTGTCTTCTGATACAAAGTTCCAGCGCGGGCTGTGAGGGAAGAAGAGATGGCGGAATACTAGCGAGGAAAACTACCATTTGGAAAAACCTCTGGGGCTATTGCTGTGAAAAATATTCAGTGGAAGCGTAAAAGGAAGAACAGTACACCACGCAGAGGGGAGGAGGAGAGGGCCTGAAATGTGAGAGTAGGGGGGGGGGGAACAGTACTTAATGAACTCACGTCCCGTGCAGAGTTACCAAGTTAAAAAAAAACAGAGAAGCTTCAAAGGAAAAAATACATAGAGGGCCAGTGGGGGGGGCGAGAGTAGTTCCATGGCGCCTTTCACGAGAAGGGGGGAAGGTGGTCGACTGGGGGGATTCAAAAAAACGGATGAGGAGGAAAAAGAGCTCAAACAGTAAGGAAAACAGAAACACACGTGGACCGTGAGACTTTAACGAGAAGTCAGCGCATCAAACCAAGATAGGAGGCCGAGAGGAATTTCCTGATGGGGGAGAGTCAAGAACTGGAATGATCCTGCACTCGAAACAGGGATGGAGCCTGGCCTCCAAACTGCGAGATAATTTTTCAGTCACTACGCAACGGCGATACTGTTAAATTAAAAGGAATGAGCGGCCCAAGGGCAAGGTACTTGTCCTAAATCCTGAGGGGGTCTGAGACCTTGGATTTCCGAAAGAGTAATAAAGCTAGTAGCGGAAACGGCCTCGGAGGACGACAAACGAAGACACGGAAAGGGAAAGACGAAACGCATGGAAACAAGGAAGAACTCATAGCACCTTCTCCATGGAACTATGAAAGAAGAACAATTTATCAGAAGAGAATTGACGGGATTGGAAAAAGCAAAACTAGAAAAAATCTGGGAAGGTAAAAATACTCGGAGGGGGAGGCAATTTTCCTGCGTGGACCAGTAACTTGCCTGCTAAAAACAAAAACGCTCAGGCGGGTAAACTGGAAAAAGAATGCACTCCAGTGGAAAAAAGGCAAAATCAACTGAGGGGGAAAAAAAACCAAGGTGAGGCTTGAAAACTCACACCTAGTTTTTGGGGCAAAAGTGGTGCCTGCCAGTCGCTCCGCTCACGAAAGAAGATCCTTAGTCGGAGGGGAGGCCAGCCACCGAGCGTGCAACACGTCGATGGATGCTTGGAAATGGGCGAAGATATCGGGGGAAAGGTGAATGTAAAGGCCAAAACCGATTTGGTGGACAATTCAAGAGTTACCCGTCCAGTTTATTGTACTAGTCAAGAGGATGGTGAGTATCATTATGGAGAAAAAGGAGGTTACTAACGAGTTAGACCGACTATCACGGAACCCCAGGGAGCAGGGAGAAGAGTTGGATGTCATATTAAGTGTGGGTCCCTCAAAAGGTTCGCGGATGAAGCGTTTCCTATGAGAGAAGGCGGTAGTCCCACCGCGATAAAGGTTCCCTCGACGATCAACAGTGACGTATCACATGGTTGTTCCTTATAGGCGGGGTGACACACTCAATCTAGGAGATGTGCCATAATTATTAGCAAGAGTAGGGGAAACGCCAAACATGTTTCACCCCACACGGCCCCATACTCACCTGGACCAACAAAGTGTGTAAGCCCACTACAAAAACATTCCTCGTAGAGATCCGAGGATGGGAAAAGAGGGGGGGAAGTAATTCTTGTGCCCAAAGTTAACCAAACTGCAACGAGGTTTGAAACTCGAATCAACTTTGTGAGCAAGCCTTCCTACGACATTCGGCTAACATCTGGGCAATCGCACGGGAATCACTGGAAAAATAGTGAAAAAAAATGCCCGCACCGAAATTCTTCGGCCGGAAAAGACTTGCTCAGTAAAGATAGACAGTTTCTTAAACGGGCGTCCTCGTGAATCAGAAGATTAGAGGAAAAAGGAGCGTCAAAAAACAAAAGAGAACGGTGAAGGGCACTCGGAAAACATTAAGCCGAAGCGTTAAGGCGAGGCATATGAGCCTACCTCCACAGTAAAGAAGCATAATAAAAAAAACGACAGAAGGAATGATTTACTATAATCTCGGCCCCAGGCACGTCACGAAGACAACCGCGTAAATGTGAAAGCTTGCCATCAAAGTGCAGACCCAGCAAAATTGGGACAGCGCTAAAAATCTACAAGACTGGACAGGAGCGCCAAAGAATAAAGTCACGAAAATCATCAAAAGTAAGGATAGAGGCCGTCCGAAAAAAGAAACGTCTATTCGTCGGGGTGGGGGGGGGGGGGTGGGGGGGGGGGGGGGGGGGGGGGGGGGTGGGGGGGGGGGGGGGGGGGGGGGGGGGGGGGGGTGAGGGGGGGTTGGGGGGGGGGGGGGGGGGGGGGTTGGGGGGGGGGGGGGGGGGGGGGGGGGGTGGGGGGGGGGGGGGGGGGGGGAGGGGGGGGGGGGTGGGGGGGGGGGGGGGGGGGGGGGGGGGGGGGAGAGGGTGGGGGGGGGGAGGGGGGGGGGGGGGTGTGGGGGGGGGTTGGGGGGTGTGGGGGGGAGGGGGGTCGGGGGTGGAGTGGTTTCTTGAACAATTTACAGGAAAATTGGGCATAAAAACCCGTCGAAAAGCCTTTGATCCGTCCAACGCATACATGGGGGTCGGGGACCGAGGAAAAGAAGGAACAAGTGCTGGGTAAGCGTGTTAGGAGAGGGGAACGAGGGGGGACCTTACAAGCGGCGTAACATTACTTTTTTCGGGGGAGGAAAGACCGGTAGAAACCTGGTAAAACAAGGATAGGGGACTTCGAGGAACCCAGAGGGGGATGTCGCAGAATGCGCACAGGGGAACAAAAGTCTGTCAGGGGTGAGTCAGGGAGTTTTCCAAGCCGGCTCAGGAAAATTTTTGGAAATCTCTGACCGACGTAAAGGAAGAGAATCATTGGAATCGAAAGATGGGGTTGTTAAGACATAGCGAAACCACTCTGATGGAAAGAGAGCATTCGCCAATAGATAACCCACTGAAAAAAGAAAGTTCGGAAAGGGCTTAATGCCTGCAAGTCATGCGGGTTAAAAAAAATATCTATCTCGGAGGTGAAAATTTGTAAAACATCCAATCACAGAAGACGTTGGAAAGTGGACTCGTCAAGCAAAGGGATAGAAAATTCGAAAGGGGCGATAGAAAGGGTTTCCGTGCTATAAGGGTGGGGAAACAACAGAAAGTCGAGACGATTCTCGGAAGGGGGGGGACGTAATATCAAGGTGCTAGTCGAACAGAAAAAAAAACGAGGCGGTGTAAGAGATTTGAAGTCGAATTAGAGGTGCCAAATCTGCTCTTGTAACGGCTTCAAGGATGGCACGACGGAAGCTACCGTCTGAAAAAAGGTTGACTATCGAAAAAAGAAAGCTACAGGGAGGGGAGTTCAAAGCTCGATGAAGCTTGAAGAGGGAGGGAATTATTATTGGCGGGAAGCAGTGTCTGTTGCCTTGTTACACGGCTGAAGGGAGTTGGCCCGTAACGCTGGAGGGAAAAGGAAAATTAACGCGGTGGCGTGGCCGAACGGTCCGCGGTGACAGGGGGGGTGGTGGTCGAAAATCGCATTATCGTTTTTCAGGCCGGAGGCTGGGCAAATGTGGAAATAGAGGAGCTGGCGGGAGTAACGCCAGTTAGAACATGATTTCGCAGGAAAGGCAAGGGGTGCAACGACTAACAGGCTCGTCCTTTTGGAGGAAGGGGTTCAGAACCCAAAGAGGGAAGAAGACGTTTAACGTTAAAAGGTTGGAAAACAAAGGTGGCAGGAGACGAATAGTGATGGCATTTCCGAACTCTCTCTTGGAGAAAGCGGCTGGTAGGAGAGAAGATTCTAAACGGACAGAGGAGGGAGAAACGTTATGACGGTGAAAAAAAAGTGGGACTGGGAGACCAAATGTGCAAGTGTCCCCTATTGGGGGGGGAGTACTCACCGGCATACGAGGGATAATAGGGTGAAAGGAAGACGTGCCCAGTCCATGGAAAATGGGAAAAAAAAAGTGGTTTCCACTACAAAAGGAAATAATTCCAATAAAAAATTGATTGAGGGTGGGAAAGATTGTACCAGAGGAAGCATATATCATTACACGTAGGGTCGAGGGGAGAGTTGAGCAGGAGAGGGGAACTACCCTATTAGTTCTGCAGTAAAAAGAAGAATGTTTGTGGGTTCAACTGGGAAGGAAAAAAGGAGGATGAGGGAAAATGTCCCCGGGGGGAGAAAAAAGGAACTGTTGAAAAGCATAGGGGTAGAAGGAACTCTATACTTTAAAACAGGATCAACTCAACTTTGGCGAGGTGGTTGACCATCAAAGGAGCGAAACGGTAGGGGTGGAACCAAGTGGTAGTGGGGGGGAAAAAGGCCGCCGGGGAGGGGGAAGATGACAAGGCCGTTAGCATCACTAATCAGACGTGTTAACTGAGGGCGGCCGAATACCGTAAGAACTATTCTGGGGGTCGCTCGCAATCAATTGGGGGGGCGCAACCGGTGTCCCAAAGAGTGAATGCTCGGAAGCAGGAAGTGTGGGGAAAAAAACTCCGTTCGGGGGCCAAGTTTTCAAAAGGCGGGAGGGGGGTAGGGTCTCCCAGCTCTTAACCGTCCACCCTTGGGGGAGGGATGTGGGAGCATTGGATGAAAAAGAGGCGAATCCAAAGCCGACCGCGGATCAAAGCGACGATTGCAGCGTGGGGCTTTTCAACAAATGAAAAAATTTGTTGGGGGGTGAAAGAATAGTTTAGGGAAGCGAAGGGGCGAGGTCATCTGGCAAGGGTTCTTATAAGTGAAGGGACGGTTGAAAAGAAGTTTCTTGCGGAACGCTCTTCTGCGGGGGGAGAAGCTAGGGAGTGTTTGGAAAAGAGAGTAGCTGATGAGAAAAAGTAATCCAATCGGGGTGCTGCCAAGTTGCCAGGGAAAAGCGAACGGACAATTACATTAAACGGTAGTCCAGCGGTGGGGCATGCTGAAGATATTTGATGCCGTGGAAAAACATACGTGAAAGGCGCGGGGATCGCGAGTCCAGACAACCATGACAAAACAAGATTTTGCACGCGAACAAAAAAAGAGGTCAGAAATTCGAGGACCTATGTTTTATCAGCGGAAGGAGCAATGAGTTTTAAAAATCAACGTGGGGGGTAAGGGGCTACTGGAATATCTCCGAGGGGGAGGAGGGAAAAGATATAGGAGACTCAGACAACCAAAAAAGGGGGACTTTCAAGACTGTACAAAGCTTCACCAGATAGGGATGACAGGAGATCCTTTTTGGGAAATACTATTTGGGACTCCAAGAGGGCTGTAAATGTTGGACTACTCAGAGGGCGCTTATGCAGTACCAAAATCTAAATGGAAGGATAAAACGCCAAAGAACTTTGTAGTTCACTCGAGGGATTTTGGAAATGGACCTCGGTGGCCCAAACAACCACCGAGCAATCAACGATTTTGCAAGGACCAAATTTCGGGACCATCAACCAGAGAGAATCAACGAGGGAAAATCACCTCCGAAGGGAAGGGGCATCACTAAGGGGGGGGGAACAAGTAACTAAAGCAAGAACGAAACGAAAGGAATGCGCGACATCAATGAGCGAAGAAAAAAAACTCCTCGGATCCTGTTCAGGGAAAAAATACCACCAATTTCTTTCTCATGTGAAGAAAAAGGGGACGCTGAGATTTCTAGGTGTTACTGTACGGACAAAGAAACTTAAACAGAATAACGCTTCACGGCGTTCGAGCGAAAAAATGTAAACAAGGGAAAACTCGACAGAAGGTTGAAAACCCCGGGGATAGCGCGCCATCCCGAGGGGGGACACTGTTTGGCACGGAGAGATAAGCCCGGGAGAGTGGCGTACGAGGAAGGCTTCGGCCCGCCCGAGGGATGGACAGATATGAGTTGCAGTGCAACTCAGGGAGAGTACGTGCCGGGGAAGTGTGAAGCAAAAACAGCAAACCACAAAAATACGTTCACAATTGTACCCTTCACTTTGATGGGAAAAACCAAACGGAAGCGTCTGAGGTGAGGTGACGGGTTCACGGAGTGCTACGCTACACAAAGGGGCTCAAGCATCAGCGTCCTCAACCAGAGCACCGCTCCTCATTTGGGGGGGGGAAGAATGTTTTGGAAAAACATTTACCAGAAGCCACGAGCGAGAGGGATGGACCGAGTTCACTTGACCTCTACCACTCAACATAAGAAACATCGATTGGGCCACAATAGATTCTAAAAACTCAATTCAAAAAAATGGGGCCAAGCTCAGATTGGAACCCAACCGGGTTGGAATAGTCTGGGAACGAAGAAGGAATGCCGGTACGAAAGGCTCGAGGGGAGTGGCATCTTGTCTAAGTGCGGGTGGGGGCCCAAAAGTGGTCATCTGAAAGCTCATTTTTTACACAGGGGGCAAATTCGAAAAAAGAAGACGAAAGGTGAGGGGGGGCTTAAGGGACCAAATCGCAAAGCGAATAGGTCGGCACAATGCCGAACGGTCTTTCTCAGACCACAGGATGAGCCTAATGTCTTACAGGCTGCTGCCTCGGGTAAAGGGCCGGAGTCAAAAGGAATGAAAACAATCTTCAAAAAAGACTGTTCGGACCTCAAACTGACAAGGGAGATCGGCACAGATGGGGGACTGATACTTGTCGTACAGCTCAGCGATCCACAAAAAGCGCCGGAAGAAACGATCAATCCGGCAGGAATTTCGACCACCACCGGCGAAACGCACTTCAACTAAAGCCTAACCTCTCATCCTCGGTCGTTCACAGAAGTTTGACAAATAAAGCCAGCGTCAGGCCGAACATGGCAAAGCAGAAGGGCCCTGAAGGACGGCCACTAGGAAATCAATTCATCTCATCGCCAACGGAGGATGCGCGAACGAGATCCAAGAGATTCGCTGGGGGTAGGGAATTGGCAGAAAGATAGCTTCCTTTCTTGGCCAAATAATCAAAGTGAGGTCACTCTTAAAGGGGGGGGTTTGTCGGGTCCGAGGAAACCACCGACCTCTGTTTTCTGGAAGAGGGAGGTGATTCCCCTGACTTGCAGTGCAGGGCTGGGTAGGGAGATGAGGGGCCAACCCTTGATAGCCCAAAGGAGATATAAGGAGCAAAATTCCTCACGGGGGTGCGCAATCGGGACGAAAAGCATACATCACTAACCGATACGTCGGGGGATTAGTCGACAATTTTCATCGGGACGGGGGGAAAAGAGTAAATAGCAGGAAAGAAGACAGCAAACAAGCGAAAGGAAAAGTGGCAACTCCATGGCTATTCGTTGTTGGACATCTCTCCGAAAAAAACAACGGAGAGTAATGTCTGGACACGGATCTCAAGGGGAAATTAAAGACGGTGCCCCGAAGGGAGATGGCTTGATGCCGGGACGTTCATCTTTGGGCAAAAAGAATATCTGCGTTCGGTTGGCAAAATCACCCACGAAAAAAAAGATGGCTAGCTCCTCACTATTCTAAATTCTATTATGGGGGATCTCAAAGGAGACAAGGTTTTTCGTGATAAGAAAGGGCTGGCAAGCAGAGGGGGCCTCGATGACATCACTAATCCAGTCCGAACCGATCCAACGGATATTCGAGAACAAAGAAAGGCCAAAAGGGAGTCAGAGAGGGGTTCACCTTCGGAAAAGAATAACATCGTCTGAAATCGGCCAAGACGTAGAGGGGAACGGACTGAAAGGGGGAAATTGCACGCGAGAAGTCTTCAGGCATTTTTTCCCTAAAAACAAGCGAACTCTGGGGAGCCGTGGCGCGGCAACCCGACTATGGTATAGGTAAGGGGCAGGGGGGGGGATTGGCGCTCGGCAAGTGACCGTTGCCATGTCAGAGCTGAACCACAGAGGCTTGATTTGGAAACTCCCAGACCTCTTAACCGGGTCCGAAAAGAAGGACTCTGTGGACTGAGACGTGCCGGACCTAAGAGCCGTTGGGGTGGGGGGGGTCGAAATCATTCCGTTGGGTCAGTCCTGTTCGTCTGTATGCAGGGGGTGGGGTGTAGCAACAGGTAAGGGTCAGTAGAACGGACTCGACAGTCGCGGGCGACTTTCCTGTCAACCGAGCGTCAGGGTTTTGAACGCTGACATTTTGAACATCTCACTCTGGAAGGATCAGCGACAAAGATCGGTAAAAGATGAATGGGTTTCCGAAGAGAAGGGCACAAACGGTATCGGATTTGGGGGAAGACGAGTCATCTCATCGGTGAAGAAAACTGGAGTGGTATTACAAAAAAGTAGAAATACGGGCGGCGAAACTTATTAAAAAGGACGTTACCGGGGGGGCAAACACGGTCAGAAAGCCCAGCCTCTCCAAAAAGCAATCTTCTTAGACGATGAAGAGGGACTCAGTCCTGGGCGGGGGGCCTATTTAAATGGCTTTTAACCCCCCAATGCGAAAGCTCGAGGAAGAGTTGAGGGGGGAAGTTTAACACGAAATAACAGGGGGGGGGCCAAAGTGCCCCGATATTTAGGGTGGGGGGGGAGGGTCTGGGAGGTGCGCTGGACCTACCAACAAATTAGTGTGAGCGCGAGAAATCGGAGTTGGTTGGAAACACGTCATTAACCTGCCCCAAGGAGGACTATGGGGATCCTTTCCTGGCTTGAGAGTTGAGCGGTTTGGCGGGAAAGAAAAGCCGTCTCTCGAATTTAACCTCAGCCCTGAAAACTACAGAGATCTGTGAAAGAGGCGTTGTGGAAGAAAAAAGGTGATCGGGTAACATCTGTGTAACAGGTGGTGGCAATGTAATAGGGAAGGGCTGGGTGAGCTTCCCTTCCGGCACGATCGCAAAGTCATCCAGAAAAAAATATCTACTTTTGACAGAAACTGCGCGGAAGACCAGAAGAGGCACAGAGTAGGCTTAGTAAAGAGGGGCGACTGGGAGCAAACGGGGGACCACCCCTAGAAGCTAAAAAGTCATCACGAGATCTTGGTTTCAAAAGAGACCGTTTCGAGTTGCCAGATTTTGAAAAAAGGTTTTCCCAGCTAAATATGACGTTGCGTGTTTGGGGGAAAAGCCAGTGGGTCAAGAAGAAACCGCTAGAGAGGACTGAAACGACGATTGGCGAAAACAGGGTCATGTCAAACGAACAGTACTAAGGACGGAGTGGGAAGGAGTTCAAGGGGACTCGGAAGGGGGGGGGTCTATGTCAGATCCGGTTTTGTCTGAGTGAAACGGGGTTGAGGTCTTCACAATCAGCATGCGGCGTGAGGGGGAAGGAATACTAAAGTTGTACATTACTACGGGGGTGTCAGGAGAATCAAACCACGTTTATGGGGGGGGGGCCTAGACCAGCGTTTGCCATGGCCGAACCAGAGAACAACAAGACTATCAACGGTAGTTTGCGGAGGTCGCTGCAGAAATGGCATCCTTTTTTTGACGGCCAGGAAGTAATCCCTTGGCTTAAGATCTAGTCTCAAAAATGGTCCCACCTGGAAGCGACACACATATTCTTAACCGATACCTCCATAAGAGATGTCTCGCTAGGTATCATCTTTTACACGTCACAGGGTGTTGGGAGTTGAACGTTATTATCCCCAAACGAGGGAAAAAGAGAAAAAAGTCGCCCAAGAAAACAGGGGCGTTGATTCAACGACTTGTAAGGAGAGCACCAACGGACACATCATGTATTGACGAAGACTGTCAAGCGGTCCCTGGAACTGTGGTGATAAAGAAGACACGTCTAAAGGGAGGCCGAACAAAAACGCGGAATTACAGAGACCTACGCCCCGCGTGCCATAGGCACCGTTTTTCAAAGCAAAAGGGTCTCTTTGCAAAGCTGGCCGCATACGAAGGCTGGACAAGGGTGAACGGGGGAAAATCATCTATCGGAGAAGCTTGATCACGAAGGGACAGCTTTAAAGTTGGACGAACCCTGGGGGAAACAAGGACCTCACAGCGAGGGAAGGCCTATAAGTCGCAAACATGGGGAGAGACCTCAAAAGAGAAGAAGAAAACGGATAAAAGTTCGGGGAAAAGAAACACGCACTTATAGAAGGACGCTGGAGACTTTCTTCTGGGATACGTTTTGCGTGAAACTTGCGGCGGAGAAAAAAACCTCGGCGAGGAAACGAGCCTGTAAATCCGTAACAGTTTTGGAAAAAAAATAAAAAAACTCAAAGGGGTAAAA
>Ga0179591_1297686_pt1 | contig 11921 bp, 17 predicted proteins | sample CZOMad2_1_08_16f_FD_182891 | JGI IMG/M metagenome (GOLD analysis project Ga0179591, IMG submission 182891) | Vadose zone soil fungal communities from Angelo Coast Range Reserve, California, USA - CZOMad2_1_08_16fungal (PacBio error correction) | ecosystem: Environmental > Terrestrial > Soil >...
GAACCAAAAGGGACGCGGAGTCCGCCATCGTGACAAAAAAACGCGCACGTACCGCGGAAGAAAAACGCGGGGGACGGAGAACACCGGACGGACATGAAAAAACCTCTAAAGTACAGGGGCGGGACAAAATGGCGACAAGAAAGTCAAAATGTCGCACCATGACGGGGGGGCGGGTACCGGGGGGGCCAAGGTGCGCATGCCGAATGGAAATCTAAGGAGGGCTCCCTACGGGAAGACACAGGGTAACCGGCAGGGTCCAACTCTGTATCGTTCAAAAGAACGAAGGAAAGGAGTATGGGTGCGCGAAAGTGTCAGGGGGTGACGAAAAAGGGCACCACACCCTTGGTTGGATGTGGAAAAAGGCCCTCCAAAAAAAAAACGCTCAAAAGAGAAAAGAATGCAAAGAAAGGGAAACAGGCAAAGGTCCACCATTTACAATAATAACAACTACAGGACGTCATAAGGACTAAGGATGACACTGCGGTCAAAAAAACCGGAAAAAAAATCAAGCGGCAAGAAAAAACTAACTTCGGGGGACAACACGGAACGGCTACCCCAAGGAATCAAAAAGCTGATGAAATCTAGTGTAAACCGAAAAAAAAAAAAATCACAGAGGAAAAAGGACGACCCGGAGAGGGAGGGGGGAGAGAAAGGGGGCGGGGAAGTCCTCGGAAATGGGGCCGAAATAACGGTCCAAAAGTAAGAGAGGGGGGGAAAAAGTCTCACAGGCTGCGAAGGAAATCAAATGACACTTGCCAAGTTACGAAAAAAAAAACGCAGGTGCAGAACTTGAGGCTACATAATTACAACCCTGAGGAAGGAAATAAAAACGTCCACGGGAGCAAAAGTCAAAGGGGAAAACTCGAAAAATGAACATGTTGCAACCCTAGGGAAACAAAGAGACACGAAAAGGGGGGGGGGGCAAAAGGGATGGGGTAAAAAAGCACGAGGGGCACAACAAAGCAGTGTCCGTCGCCGTGCAATCGTGAGCAGGGGGGGGCAAAACAGGCCCCGGGGAGGGTCATCAAAAAAACGGGGGGGCCAATGGGTCGGGTACAGCTCGCGGGATCGTTTTTGCTCCCAAAAGCCTACGAACGGGGCCAGAAAATCAACCTTGGGGCTGGCGGAGTCAGAGTAGAGAAAAGGAATAAGGGCGGATGCGGGATTCATCCCCAGAAAGGGAGTCAAAGGGGAGAAATTTGCTGAAGGGCAAGGGAGTAACGGCAAAAAGGAGGGGGTGGAACGGAACAACGGGGGGGGAAGGACAGTAGGGGCAGGTCAATGCATTTGCGACTGTTGGCATCTTGGGTAGCAATCAAATAGAAAAAAGGAAGAAAAACAAAAAACAGACGGACCACTACGACACCGACTCCAAAGCAGGGTTCACATCGGGGACAACGCAGGAGAAAACAGAGGACCTCTGAGTGGTGGGGTAAACGAAAAGGCAAACGTCACCAAAAACTGGAACAAAAAACGCAAGTGGAGGGGCGGGAACGGTGGTCTGGAACAAAGCTACCGGCCGGGGAAAGGGGGCGGAAAGTTGCTAGTAGAACCCGGGGACGAAAACACATAAGCGAAGTGACTAAGGCTCGGAGGGTGACACATGTACCCAAGGAAGGAGACTAACAAGGTTGTGGGAGCTACACAAAGGAAAAGACCACGAAGATCCTCATGAAAAGAACAAGAAAGGGGCAGCGTCTAAAGAGGGGAGAAGAAAGCAGCTTATGCCAAATGAGGCATCAACAGGAATGGCAAGAGACACGAAAAGGCGCCTGGTTTCAACCGGGGGGGGAGGGGAGGGCGAAAAATCGACGTAAGGGGAATTCGAAAGGGAACAGTGGATGGTAAACGTAAAGCAATAAAAAATCGGTAAGGTACGCTCAAAGGAAAGGGTGAGGTCACCCACACGGGGAAAAGGGCACGAACGGGGTCAAAAAGTGGAAAAACCGAGAAGGGAGGGAAAGTAAACACCGGGTAGGCACTGTGGTCGTGTCAAACAAGGCTCTAGAGATCCGAACAAGAGTGGACAACTGGGGTGGGGACGGACGGGGGGGGAGCTAGGGGCATGCGGGAGAAAGGGACCTGACTAAACAATAAGTAGGCAAAGGTTAAAAATGAGACCGGGGGGGGGGGGGGGGGCACAATCGGAAAAAATAAGCCTATCTAAGAGACTGGCACAAGTAAGAAGGGAGGATGGAGGGGGGGGGGGAAACGCGAGCCAATTGTCACGGGGCATAAAATCGCTAAGGAAGTGTCGTTGGGTCTTAAACACAGGAAAGATCCCTAAGAAAATCGAAATGACCCAAAGCGGGTAAAAACAAACACACGTACTTTCAGCTGGGGGGCGGTGTACTCGTGAGTAGACGCCACCAACAAGACACCTGAAAAAAACAAAAACGCGACAAAAGGGGGGGGGGGTACTGAACGGGGGAGGAGAGGTAAAAAACCCGGAACGAAAAACAGGGAACAGAAACGAAAGAAATCTTATTCAAAACGGGGAGGGAAACTAGAATATTGACAAACATCGTAAACATTGGTAAAACTGCAAAAAAGTCTGGGGAGGGAGTCTTGCAAAGGGGATGGAAGAATCCGCACGGGCCCCGGACACGAAGGGGGTCAAGCCACCGGACCAAATGGAAAGTCCTCACCAAGTTGGGCAAAGAAAAACTAGGATGGACTGACCTGTACAGGCAACCAGCGGACGACCCAAACAGCGAGATACGAGGAAAAACATAACCGTTTCGGGGCAAAAAAAACGGTGGCACAAGCCAAAAAGGTGGCAGGGGGTAGCCCAACACACAGGGGGAAACGACAAAACTGTCCAGGGATTTATAAGGGCCTGCGAAGCCCTAGAACGGGCCACTTCTACAAATCGGGAACTACTTAAACAATTTATGACCTAAAATGACAGTAAAGCAATGTCAAGGTGTAGTGGGATACTCGAAAACCGGGACACAGGAAAAAAAAAAATAGGGAGAGGGCAAACGAACCAAACGCGTACGTACCGGGTTGGGGGGGACCAAAAACTACTATTCAGGCACGGACCACGGCGCAGTACACGTGAGGGGTGCAAAAAATGGGGGTGGGTGAAAAGGCACTGGGGGGGGGTAACCTAAAAGAATCAAAAGCGCAGGTAAAAAACCTCTACACGGCCCATCTAAAATATGTCAGAAAAATAAAAGGACCTAATGCTCGAGACTAAAACCGGATAGAGTGGCAAAGGGGATCGAGGGATCGAAGTGGCTGGGCACGAACACAAAAAAGGCTAATAAAGCAACCGCGAACGAGAAAAGAGTAGAGATGCGGAGGGGGACAGGAGCATGCATTAGGAAGAAACCACAAAAAAGAAAAAAGGGGCCTGACGAACAATATGAAGGGGGACACGCGGGGAAATTAAACAAAAGGGGGGGGGGGGGGGTAGTTTAATGTATTTTGACAAAAAACCCAAAAAAACGAAATGTAGGGGGGGGGAATCTAAAAAGCCTTAAATCCCTGGCTAGGCACGGAATGCACGGGAGGAAGAACACTCGCGACCGTGGAGCGGAACGAGTGAAACAAAAAGGTCCAAATAAGGGCAAAAAAAGCAGGCCAAAAGAAAGAAAACTACAAAGAGAGCTAATCGTTAGGTCCCAGGTGGTCGACGACGTGACCTACAAAGACATGCAGGCTCCAACGCTGGTGGATGGGTCTTGGGGGAAGGGGACAGGAGCTAAACGAAGAAAAGGTGGTCAAAATGACAGATTCGGACGGTTCAAGTAGAGCCTAACAAAAAAGTTGAGTAAGCACGAGGTAATGGCCGTTTGTCCTGGACACCGGGAGGGGGGGATTAAAAAGGAAAACCCGAAAAAAGACCACAAATCTAACAAAGGGAGGGGACACTGATGAAGTGGTTGGTACAAGGACAATCACCGGGACTGGTACCGTTGGGGTTGTGGGAAAATCCTTCCAAAAAACTGGGGGGGGGGAACCGGGGGGGGGGGGAAAGAACACTACATGAGGGGTTTGGACTCACGACGACAAAAACGCTGTGAATGGAGACACAGTCGACGGAACATTCAGGAAAGGCACGTAGAGAAGCGTGGGTGAGACAAGGGACGGTGGGAGCAAAGACAGAGCAGGTGGGGAACAAAACGGACAGGGACACGCAACTGAAATAGCTAAACGAGGTCAGGAAAAAAAAAAAAAAGTGGAAGGAGGGGGGGGGAAGGGGGGGAAAAAGCGGGGGGCGAAGAAGGAATGAGGGAAGAAGACTATTACAAAACGATTGGGGCACAGTGCGGGGGGGGGGCACACAACTGGGGTTAAATGGCCAAAAGCCGAAACGGATGAACGGGGGACACAGATGAAGAAAAGTACCGAAAAAAACAGATGGAGAGAGGTACACAAGAAAAAGTCAGAGCTGGGCAAGGAATGGGGGGACCGGACCTGAAAAACAACATCTAACGTTCAAAATATCACGGGGAATGGCAGGAAAAGGCAACGGGGGGGGGGCAACAGACCATAATGGAGACAAAAGACAAAAATTCACAAACGGGTTAGTATAAAAAAAAAAAAACGGACAGAAAGCGGTTCCAATTTAAGGGACAAGGGGGAATGGGAGATGAACACAAACGAACAGTCTAAAAATCACATGGGGGGGGGGCGAAAGAAAAAAAAAAAACTAGAACAAGTAATATCAAAGGAGAATGGAATGTAGAACAACGTGTGGCAGAAGTTGCACATCCGTAGGGCGAGAAAAATATAAAAAAGGAAAAAACGAAGAAACAATCCTGGAAAGGTGCAGACACCACCAGCTGTCCCAAACGTTCAGCAGGGAAGCCTAAGGAGATAAGCAACCGGACCTCACCGGAAAAAAACGGGACAGGCCGCTGGGGAGGTATTAAAAAAGAACAGGGGGGAGGGACATGAACAAAACCATGTCCGAGGGGTAAAAGAAAACTGTACGGGGGGGACAACCAAAAAAATCGCGTCTCGAGGTCACAGGTTTGGCAAAATAGACAAAAGGCGTAACACGGGAGGAATTCGGGGGAGGCGGGTCAGAAGGAAGCGGGGAATCTTATGGTGTAAAAAAACAACTTTGGACGGCAGGGAAGGAAAAAAAAAGAAAAAGAAAAGGCCCCCAAACAACATTGGAACAGAGGAGGCGGAAACACAGCCTTTCACTCGGCGGCAAAAGGCAAAAACGAACTAAAGTGTTGGGGGCGGGGCAGGAAGTGCAACGGTGGAATGTGGGCGAAGAAAAGAAAGGGTACAGTCAACATAAGGGGATAGAAAGGAAGCTTCATTCCAAGCTGGTATGGGCGGCAAGACCTGTGAGGTTTCACCTCGGTCAAGATGCCGACCTTGGATACCCTGCGTAACAAAAGAAAAAAAAATCGGAAAGGGGGGACCTGAAGCTCTGCGCTAACGGAAACAATTAAAGGAAAAACAGGAACGTCTGAAGGGACGGGCAGGGGGGAGCATTGGTCGAAGACTCTGAAATTTGGTGGAAGAACCGGGAGGGAGAAGAAACCAAGTCTTGCAAAAGGGAAAGGCACCGGGAAAGTTTTCCGGCTGGGACATGAAAAAACTGGTACAGGGGAAAATCTTGAACGACGTGAACTTTGGGCTCGCACTGACCGCATTGCCAAGCAAAGAGAACAGGAAGGCTCCCCGGTCCGGGAATGCACTTAGACTCGCAAAAAAAAGGGGGGGTCGGGGTCATGAACTATGAATCCGACAAGAAGCAGAATACAGCCAACTGTTAATGGAATGAGTGATTGTGTTGCGGCTGACACAGGGAGGAAACAAGAACTGCGGGAGTCCGCGGAAAAATGAGGATAGTAGGACGAGGCGGCGCAAGGCAGACTCACGATGGTGACTTCGCCATTTATTACGGCCGAACCAAAATGCCAAAAATTTGTATTCAACTACCCAGGGACTTGGGGCCTTGGTTGGGTGTTAGTGGAACTCTCGTTTATAATTTATAGTGGGGTTTGGGTTGAGGGGGGGGCACCTAGTGGGGGGAGGTTTAGGACTCGGGGCAGAAAGACACGTCTTACGGTGGAGTTGTGAGAACGGAGAGTACTAGGCGCAAAGTTAATGAAGGGCTCTTGGGTCTGGGGTGTAGGGTGGCGTGCTGAGAGGTGAATCACAACAGCTACGTAGTCAAAGCTTACAAAAAAAAAAGGATGTAACCTTCCTCCCTTGTACAAAGGGGCAAAGGGGGGGGGATAACGGCTTCCTGCGACAAAAAAACGGCAACATCATCCTGACAAAAAGAGTACCCCTGAAGGGAACTGAAAATGATGTAAAAAAAAAAAGGGGAGGGGGGGTTCAAACGGAACCGGGGAAAAAAGGGACGCGTTGCAACCCAATCATGGTGGGCATTGGGGGGGGTGGGAAAAGGGAAGGGGCGAAGGGTGGTTGGGGGGTGCAAAAAAGGGCCAATTAAAAAAGGCAGGGGGGGAGAAGGCGGGGAGAATCAAATGGGTAAACAAACAGACGCGGAACGACCGGGGGGAAGGGGAGGGGGGAAAAGGGAACCGGTGCCACGTGCGCTGGGGTGCCAAAAGGGGCATCCTATCGGAATGGTGTAAAAAAAAACGTGTCCTTCCAACACGAGTTGCACAAAGGAAGGACAGGCCTCACGTAGAAAAGACGAAATGTCGAGTCGGGGGATCATGGGGGGGAAAGGGGTGGTCTCGGCTCAGGGGGGGACCTAACAGGGGAGGGGAGGTCCCGGAAGAAGCAGATGGGCGAGCGCCCGCGAAAAAAGTGTCAAAATCTGATGATACGGGTGGTTAGACACGAGTCAGTCGCGACCTTTTACACGCTTTATTGGGGCCACCTTCACACTGGGCATGGTGATGAAAGAAGGGATAGGGAGATGACTGATTTGGTGTGGGGGTTACGGCCAGGATGCCTAGTTGGGCGCTGTGGGGGGGGAGCAGGTGACCTGGGAGGGCTGCTGCGGGTGGAAGGTCAAGATGGTCTGAATGGTGGGGGGGAGCGCTGAAAGGATGGGGATGGGCGGGAAGGGTACGGTTAGAAGGGGAGGTTCTGGGACGTGAAAGGTATGGGGGTGGGGGGGAGTGAGAGGGGTTGGGAGAGGTTGGGTTTTGCGGTTGTTCGGCATGGAAGGGGTTCTTTAAAGCGAGGACTAAATGTCTGCCTCGTGGATTTGAGGTTTGTTGGAGTACCAAGATGTGGGGTGGTGGCGGGCGATGGGGGGGAGTGCGATGGCACATGTGGTGAGGTAGCCTGTTCGGCTTAGGAGGGCCGGAAATGGAACACAAAAAAGAAACTCCATACCCTCTAAAAAGTGGGGGAAACGAGTGGCAATTTGGGGGGCGGACGCCAGCCTCTAGGAAAGCAATCTCAAAGGTGTGCGTCACAGACTCCTAAATCGGCTAAAAACCAAAATATCGGACGGCTTCTGATGTTTCCTCAAAAAATGGGGACGGGGAAAGATTTTGGAGGGGGGGTAGATTGCTTCAACCCCATTGGGAGTCATGGAAGCGTAAACAATAAAAAAAGGTAACCCAGCGGAACTCCGAAAGTCGAAGAAAGACAAAAAACCTGGCTTTGACGTCAAAGGAAAAAAAGGCACCAAGGAATACAAATCATATTACAGCGCCAAGGGGTAACAAAGGGGACCCCTGCTGAAAAAAGCTGTTCCACAACATGGGGCCGGAAGGGAAAAAAACTCAGCTGAAAAGGACGATCACACAAAAGGTCTGAGGGGGTCATGTCCATCAGGGAAGGCAATGTCAGCAAGAAAAAACGTTGATACAAAAGTATACCGGACAGGAGGAAAAAGGGGGAAACGGATGGGGAGAACTGGGCCGGGACACACGAGGAGGCAAAGCAAGCAACGTGTCAAACGCCATAAAAACGTAGAAAGAAACCCGCGAAACAACAGACCCGAATGAGAAATCCCCCCCGTGGGAGACCTTCCACAGGTGGAAAGAGAATGCACATCCTCAATAGGGAATAGGAAAAAGAAAACGAGAGCGTCGGTCACCAGAACGGGGACGGGCTCATAGGTCATCTAAGCCCCATTTGCGGGAACCACCAAACGAAAACTGGGCACCAAGGGAAAAATTTTCGACGAAAAGAATCCGCCAAAAAGCGCCTAATAGGAAAAAAACACAAAAAAAAAAACTCAAAAAAAGAAAACCGCGGAGGGGGAACTAATTCTCCCCTCCACCAGGGGAGCAAACGGAATTCCACGCACCCAACGGAAACCAAAAGCCTCCTGCACTGAAACCGCATCAAAGGGGTAGTCCCGAAAAAGGCTTCAGTCCCGCCGTGTAATTGTCCAGGGGGGGAGAATGGGGCAAAAGAATTCGGGGACAATTTTTGGGAGGGGAGAATACGATGCAGCCCGAGTGCGCATAACTCCCGGCGGAAAACGGCCCCAAAGGTAAAACAACCCTGGTGGTTGAGGGTTGCCGGGTCCACGGCCCCGGGCAACTACAAGATTTACGGGCCCGACGGTGGGGGGTGACCCTTGCCGCCAAACACAACCTACCCTTTGGCAACCGAAAAGGCCAGGGCAGCCCTCACGGCATTGTCCCGATTGAAGGGGGCAATGGGGGGGGGAAGAGTCACACTTCGAGAAAAAAAATTCAATTTTCGAAACGAGGGCGTAACCCGGGAATGGATGCGGGGGGAACACACCTTGCAAACACCGGCCCAGCACCATCGACTAGGCGAAGAACCGCTGAAAACGGGGACCGGGCCACATTTGGGGAGGAAAGACACATCCCCCCCACATGGGGTTCAGCTCGCAATTAGGGACCGCTTGAGCATACCGCATATTAAGCCAACGGACCTAAGGAAATTGAAACTTACCTATTGGGGCGGGGGGGGAAAAACCAAAAACCCCGGTTCCCCTTTTCAAAACGGCCGGGAACTTTCAAAATAAAACTTGTGCAGGTTTGGGAACTGGGCAAAAGAAAGGGGGGAGAAAAAAATCTAAACCCCGCCAAAGATCAACAAAAGATTACGACCCTGCCTACCAAACCTGACGGGGGGGTAAACCCACTCCGAGGGGAACCGTGTGTAATTGAGTACAAAAACAGGGGAGCGCCGAGCCACGAACAAAGGGTAAGCCGCTTTGGTGACGCAACCTAAAAACAGCAAACGCACCAAACCGTCAAAAACTTGGGGGAGGACAAGAGGGAAAAGTAATTTGGTGAAGGTGCGGACCACTGGGAAAAGACGACCCCCGAACATTCTGTACATAGTTTCACACAAAAAAAAAATTCATAACTCCGAATCTATCCACACTAAACCACCAAAAAAAACACCACAAAAAAAAACTTTACGGTTCTGATCAGAATGGCCGAGGGGGGGGGGGGCGACGGATACACCAACAAACCGTCTCCGTGTCCTTGAACGAGTGGTTCAGTTTTTGGTTTGCGTCAGGGAACCAGTTGGGGCCAAAAGAGAACCGAACCCATTTATGTGGAATTCCGGGCCCCCAAACGCACCCCAACCGGCCAACCGCGACAGGGGAAAGGGACGAAACGCGAATGGAAAACGTCGTGCAAGGAACCCCCGGGTCAACAGAAGTTCCCGGGGACGACACAGTTGTCTGTACTACAAAATGTTAAAAAGAGAAAACCCTTGGGGGAACACGTGACCGGATTAGTATAAACCAAATCGGATTTAAAGGGGCACTGGGGGATTGAAACGGAGACGCCACAATACCAACAAAGGCCACCTCAGTGAAGAAGTGGGTTCCAATTCCGTCGGGGAAGGGGGAAAAGAGGGGCCCACCCACGTTACAACAGGAGGGGGTCCAAAAAACCTCCAAGGATAATCAAAAAAGGTTAAAAAAAAGGGCACGCAACACGGCCCTTCACGTAGACCACCCACGTTCCTCCATAAAGAGAGATACCGTAAACGGCGAGCGAAACAATGGGGAAGGATTGAGGTGCGCCACGGCGGTAAAAAAACAATCAAACAATAAAGCAACAACCAACGACGTTGGCAAAGCAACCTTGCAGTGGGAAGTGAACACAACACAGTACAACGACTCGTACATCAGAGGGGATTCCTCCCGGGTAATAACGTGTTTTTTGGGGTTGTCAGTTTTTGGGTTGCCTCTAAAGCTACCTATGGAAAAACCCCCACGGGGCAAGCCGGGTCACAAAGACCCCGGGACAGCTCGTCCTTGAAACCCAAAATATTGACACCAAGGTTTGGGGGGGTCAGAATGGGGTAACCACCCTGTTAAGGTTTATGAGGGCCAACAAAGGTCGTTCCACCCCAAAGTGAAAACCGGTGCAATAACCGAAGACGTGGGGTAAAACCCCCCCTGGGCCCAGGCCCCACACCTTCATTATCGCCAATTCGGGGAAAAAGCCAAACCCCCAACCCCCCACAACCCCATGTTTGACGAAAGGGCAGAACCCCTTAACGGGCCCCCAAACTGGAGACAAATGCAAACGCACACACTACATGATCAAACGCACCACCGGATCAAACACCCCACCCTGAGGAAGAGTTCAAACTAAAAGCCCCAAGGATTAACCACAACGGAAAAACAAGGGGAATAATTGCACAGACACATGTGTTTCACACCCCCTTTCCCCTTCGGGGGGAAAAAGAGGGCCAGACCTAAACCCCGTTTTCGCGTGTGAGTTTCCCCCATTCCCCCTGTCAGGGGGTCTTTGTTCGGGGTTTGGTAACTCGTTGTTGAAAAAATGAAATGTGTCCGGGTTCGCCAACGGAGAAATGAATGGGTGGGCCCCGGGTATCATTGACCCTCCACAAAAGAACTGGTGGGGGAATAGGTGAAATGAGGAGGCACCAGTCGGGGAACGACCGGGGGGCCCGAAAGGTATCGGAACCGAACGCATACCCAACTAGGTGGGGAAGGTCGGGGTTGGGTTCACACACGGGAGGAATCTGGGTCAAAAAAAAAAAATGTGGGTATCCTTGGGACGACCTATCGGGTTTTCCAAAAAGAAGCTTCCTTTCCCAGGAGTGGGTCAGCCGGAAGGGGGGGGGTCCGCACAGCTTTAAAAACAAAAAACCCGATTCAGTTGTACCGGGACAAAACGTGTTGCCAAGGGGTTTGAATCACTAAGAGAAATCGTAGTGTTGGACCCAAGGAAAGGTTATACGGGGGGTGGGTAACACAGGAACCCTCCAAAAACCGAAAAACCGGGACATTCGAAATTTGTTCGGGTAGGTGTCGGACAGTGTGAAGTAAAATATGAAATCAATTGCCAGACCTGAGAAAACAGGGACATGGGACCACTCAAGCTGAAACACCGGGCGTAACCAGCAGGGAACAGTATTTTGTCAGCAAACAGTACACACCATGTGTCCTTACTTGCCTCGCAAAACCGCCCGAGAAAATTGAGAAATGGGGCAAACATGAACACAATGCACAACCCTCCCCCAAAAAAGCACGAACCTTGCCCGCTACGACACGAAAATGCAACCTGGGCGTTTGCCCTATGGGCGGACGGGGAAAGTGACGAAAAAAAAAGCCAGATCCGAAATGTGCAAGAATCCGGGTAGTGAATGGGGGACGAAACATTCTCTTAGTGGCCCAAGAACAGGGGCCCTAAAAAAAGCATAGACGACCTCATGAGAAACCCCCGTCAGGCCCCTGTTGAGACAACGAAGACCACACACAACCCCAACCCAAACAACAACAACCACCGTTTGGAGTACCGCAACACAAGAAGGGGGAAGCCCAAGAAAGGGCCACTGTTAACCTTACTTTTCACACCGCAGGCCGAAAAAACCGGTGGTCAAAGGACGCAAATACAGAAGGTGGACAAACCGCTGGAGCGGCCTTTGCCAAAATCGAGGATAACCTTTAATCCGTCTAAAGAGAAGAAAAGATAACGAAACCCGCCAATAACCCGACAAACAAAAGGGCCGTTTCAACACCAACAACCGGCCCCCAAAAA
>Ga0179591_1381939_pt1 | contig 11921 bp, 14 predicted proteins | sample CZOMad2_1_08_16f_FD_182891 | JGI IMG/M metagenome (GOLD analysis project Ga0179591, IMG submission 182891) | Vadose zone soil fungal communities from Angelo Coast Range Reserve, California, USA - CZOMad2_1_08_16fungal (PacBio error correction) | ecosystem: Environmental > Terrestrial > Soil >...
AAAGTATAAAACCTTTGGAGAGGGCGAGGCCAGCAGGAGCCCTACCAAAGTTCGAAAAGGAGATCTAGGGGGATGGAGATCTTTGACGAGCTTCGGCCGATGAACTGGAACGAGATTCGGGTAGATGCCAAGGGACATAATCAAAGGTCCTTCTAGAAGCCGCGGCTGAAATCCTATTGGAGCTACAAAGGGGAAGAACCTGGAGAGAACATGAGAGCGGCCTGGGTGAGCTCCAAGAAATTGAAGTCAAGAGATAGCAGGCCCAGGGGTATCTTTCGTTGGAAGGGGGAAAAACGAGGAGTGAACTATGGCTCAGGTTGTAAATGAGACAAGAAAATTCGGAAAAAACGACAAGGACCGAACGATCCGCATCCTCTGGAGAGAAGGAGGCGAAAAAGTCTGGAAAAAGAACAGATCGGATGAATCCCGAAGAACAGGGAAAGGCAGATGTTCTCACGGCCTTTCGCCGCCAAGATCAGCCTTCTAGGAAACCAGCTCGAGTCGTGTTCTCCCTAAAGACAGGCAAGAGGAGACACGATCTCGTCGGCGATGGTTAGGAAGATTGTTCACCGAACGAACAGGACAAGAACGTAAACGAAGAAAAGGGCACTGAAAGAGAGGAAACATCGGCGTCGTTGTTGAAGAACACTTTAACACTAAAGGATCAAGATCAGACTGTCAATCGAAGCGGAATCTTGCAGTATGTGGTAGGTCGATCCCGGAAAAATTCAGGGACGATCTGAAATAGGGATTTATTCTGAGGGATTGCAATCTTCTGGGACACAACCTACGTCTAAATATTAGTGTATTGGACTGAATGAGATGAAACTGGCTTAAGGGGGAAAGGCGTTCGAAAGTCCCGGAAAGAGACGACCTTGTCTACTTCCCATCTGCCCCGCCGCGCCTTGATCTAACTGCGAGAAAACCACCTGACTGGCTGGGGTCGGGGATGGAAAAAAACATTCACCTTTAACTCAGGCGAGCAATCCAGGAGGAACCTGGGCTCATCGCTCCGAAGCGAGTGACGTCTCGGAAGAAGAAAAACATAGGGGTTGAGCGCCCTTATTGCGATGAATAGAAGTCAAAGAGGCTCATCAGGCCTGAGAGCCTGACTGGACCAGCGAGATGCAAGAAGAGGAAAAAACTATAATTGCTACGGCCACAGGGGAGGCAAAGGGACGATTTCCAAGGAACGACTGGACTATTCACCTGTAACGACCGGGACACGGAGGGTCCAAGAAAGGGTCAATGGCTAAGGTTGAAAGAAAGAAGACTGCCGAAAATCCTGGGCTCCTCGAGGGAAATGCTCCTTTCAAACTAAAAACGTCCCACGCCGATGATGATAAGAGAGCCGAATAATATAAACGGGGGCCTGACTACCGAATTGAGCTCGAAAAGGAAAGAAGCAAAAAGGGAACTCGCCAGGCAAAAAATTTTCAAATAAAGACCTGCGGCAGCGGAGAAATGAGAGTGGAAGGGGAGAGTGGAGCCAGGCCAGGCATAGGACGTCAATAAAAACGCCCATGGGAAGGTATTCCACAAAAAGTCAAAACGAACCAATCTCACCGCTGGAGAGTGAGGGCGAGGGGCGGGGGGTGTGTCGAAAGTGCAGAATCGAAGTAAACAAAGATCAACAGTGGGGAAAGTGTCAGCGAAGGACCGCCGAAAAAATCAGTCGATCAAAAACGTATTTATTCAAGATTATGTCGTGGGATTTCTCGAGCGTCACACTGGGAGGCACCGGCTACTTAGGAACCTCTGGGGAGGGGGGGTTTCCGCAAAAGAGGGAGGAAATAGGCAGAGAAAGAGCCAAAAAAACACCCCTCTACTCCGGGTAAGAAGGTTGAAATCCGGACAAGCGCGTGACCGTAGGAAAAAAACCTACTCTCGCTGAGGGGGCACACTAGAATCCTGACCAGGGGGCAGCTAAATCAGGCAAAGCATACGAGGACTGCTGCTTCTCTATGAAAACTATGGTCTTCCACTGTGGGAAACGGCCGCTCGGCCGCGCCGGGAGCATCGGCCGGCGGGAAACGAGATTAGGAGTTCTGAAGAAGAGGAACCACGCGGGAAAGTTCAGACCTGAGCCTCTAAAAGAGAGGCGAGTGCTCTCTACACAAAAAAAGGGAGATAAAAGAGAAAAGAGAGGTCTCAGAATGCCGTAGAATAAGACGAAGTTATAAGGAACGCGCCTAAAAAGGAGCTGGCTCACGTCGAACACTGGAACTCAAGGCCATAAAAAACGAGAAATCGGAAAAAAACAAAGCGGGAGACGCGGCGTGAAAACTTTCAGGCGGAGATAGTGTAAATGGGGCTTTAACTTGGAAAAAAGAAGCCGCAAGCGCTAACATAAGTCGACTACGTGAGAAGGGCCGAAGCGCGATTCGTCCGAAGGCTTCTCGAAGACGGATAATTCAACGAAAAAAAGACCGCGGAGGAATAGGGGGCCGAGAAGAGGGCGTAGCAACAAAAGCTATTTTCAAAAAGAAAAAACGGGTGGTTCGACTCGGGCAGACTTGCCGCGGCATGGCCAGGGGGTCAAGAATAAGTGCACGTGCTCATCCCGCAGAAAAAACGGCAATCATCTACGATACAAGGATCGAGGAAAGAGATAGAAAAGCCATAAAGAAAGAAACTATCGAAAGCAATTTAGGAGAGAAAAAGACATTCTCAGCGGCGAGAGAGCTCTCTGGAGGGGGGGAAGTCGAGGGTTATCCTCTGTTTGAGACTGTTACTGGGGCTATGATCATCGCCAAACTGTGAAATCTGAATGCAGTGGAGCAGGGGGAGGGGGGGATCCGGCGGAATGCATCTTAGAGGGAACAACTTCACGGGAAGGGAGCGAAAGCGAACGGGTATTCAAGTTCAAAAAAAAGCGCGTGTGAACAACCACTTCGGGGAAAAGACTTAAAGGAATTGCGGCGGAAATCGGGGAAATAGATTGTGCTACATGTGGGTCGAACATCGAGGGGGGGGGGGGAACCAACCGATCCTGGTTATGTGATCGTGGTAACGAATTTTCAATATGCATAGCTTTCGCTCTGGAAGTCTACTTAGGGGGGAAAGAAGCTATGCGCGCGACAGATGAAAAAGGGGATGCAGGAAGTAAGGGTAAAGAGTGAAACCAACAGCAAGTTGCGGGGGGGGAAAAAGGGATGTTGATGCAAAATGGGAGCCCAGAAAAAAAAGCTCTTCATTCTGTCCAAAAAAGAGAAAGGTGAATCAAAGGGACTACAGAGATTCCGAAGGGGCGGCTTTTGAAGGTACTTGGGAAAGGCCAAGACGACCAGAGCATCTATTCCAGCGATAGGCCGAAGAAGAAAAGAGGAAGGAGAAAAGTCCATCTATCCCTCGTGAGACGTGGGAGGGGGGCAAGTCAGGGTCAGGAAGCGGGGAAGTGTTCATCGCGCTCCAAGCCCCATAGAACGTCTCGTCTGACCCGGGAGCTTCGGGGCAAACTGCAAAGCGCAGATCTTCCTTCAAAGGGGAAAGAATAGAATCTCTTCCCAGGCCAATGCCAAGAAAAGGAAACTCAAGGGCAGTCCGAAAGGACTCAAGCGACTGGTAGACCGAAGATCCGCGCGTCATTGGTCGTCTCCAAGAGCCGACGGAAAAAACGCAGGAACAAGAAATTGCGAATTCGCGAACACGTAGGAGGAGGAAAAAGCGGGCCGCTCTCATGATAAAAGAAAACTTGACCAAAAAACATAAAAAGGTGGGACCATCTACTCGCGAGAACCAGCCACGTCTTTATGTAAGTCGAAACAAGACAAAAGGACTGGCAGGGAACGTGGGGGAAAGTAAAACTATCCCCTTTCAGCTGAAAGGGAAGGAAAGGACCAAAAACAAATGAAAAAATCAGAAAGTCGTCGCCTCCGACGATTTTCGTTTGAAACCTGCCGAGGAACCAAAAAAGAGAGGGAGGCAGAAGCTCTCGAATTTAAAAAGGCGAATACGGGGTGACTTCGACCATCCGGCAAGTTTAGAAGGAGCAATCCATGGACGGGGAGAAACTGGCTGGATTCTCGCCGCGCTGGGGGAAGAGAAAGATCGGTCTCCTAAGGAGAGAGGGGGAAACCATACCTTTCTAAAGTGCCGTCGGCGGGCTTGAGGGGGCTCGCGTTGCTCGCATGAAGGAAAAAGAGGGCCGAGTCATCTGCTTTCAGAGTCATCCAGGAGAAAGAGAGAGAAAACCGGGGAGATAAGAAAACGATGAAGCAGGACGAATATTAAAAGCGACTCAGGGGAAGAAAGACGAAAGGAGCAACCCCAAACAAGGACTAAAGTAAGAGTGAAAAGGGGAAGGCACAAGAGTACCGAACTCGCTGGAAAGATGGAAAAAAAAAAGCGCGCGAATAAAACGCTGGCTCGAAAACGATTGAGGCGGCACTGGACCTGGCTACATCACCTCCTAGGGACAAAACCCTGGTCAGCTCTCTTCTCAGGAAAAAAAGGGATAAGGCAGGTTGAAGCAAATTCTAGGAGACTAACTTGCCTGATGATTGACGGAAAGGCGGTTCTTCTAGGGCGAAGCCACCGCGGCACCAAGGGGATCAGGAACTAGGAGGTAGACAACCGTCCGCGGGCGAATGCAGAACGCGTGCGATGCTCCATCAATAAGGCTAGTATATTGGAGTGTCTCAGGGGGGAGAACAGGTGAGTCAAGTCTTTTCTATCATTCGCGACAGGCAAAAGGGAAGATAAAGGGAGCGATCGATCAGATCGACCGGTCTGATCACCGTGTCATGTGGATGAAGGCGAGCCTGGGTCTACACTGGCCGGGGAAGGGAGAGCTCTAAAGATAAGAGAATAAATTTAAGTCAAGGGACTTCTGCTGGGAGTGGTTGCGGGAAGGTACTTGCAGAAAGGGAGAAGTAGTCGAGAGGAAGAGGAGATGCGAGCCAATTCTCCGGGCCAAATGGGCTACGTCTATGACTAAAACGAGATGGTCTAGCTATGGGGGGAGTGAGCGAGATAAGTTCGAAGGCGAAGTTCCGACTGGAAAGAAAAAGGATACCCGGGGGATAGCATGGCCGGGAGAGGACATGGGCTTTCTATCTCTAGGGCCTGGACAGAGAGCAGGGGCCGGAAGACGCATCCAAGGCAGGGCACTGCGGAAAGAACCCTGAAGCTCTATTTAAATACAAGGAGGAACGGGCGCGAAGTACATAAAGGGCCGTTGGCGCCCTTAAGGCTCAGAAAGAGAAGAAACAAGGCGGGCAAAAAGAGGGGGGGAGGGCGTAAGACGCTGAATCAGAGGAACCTTGTGGAATCTCAGAACAGCGAGGGAGCGTGAGTAAGATACACGAAAGAAACGATGCGAAACGAGTAGAGTAGGAGCAGAGGGACTCCGTCGATTAAACGAAGATGACCCCATCAACATACTTTGGAAAAAAGAGAGACGGAAACGGCATGTTTGGGGGGGTGTTAACCTGATCTAGTCCCAAAGCTGTAGAGGAAACATGCAATCGATTTGACAGGTGTTTCCACACGACGATGGCTCAAATAATTATGAAAAAATGGGTGGAGGGGAATCAACTGAAGTGTGGAACGAGAAGGAAGGAAGGAGGACCCGAACGTTCAAAACGAGCGAACGGCACGGCCACTCGCGGCACACACGAGGAGGGGGTTACAGTGACAGAACAAGACGAGGAGCAGAAAGAACCGAAGAGTAAAAAAAAGGTCAAGCTTAGGGGGGAAGCGACAGCGACCGCAATGTCGTGTAAATAACAAGGTCACGGATCAGCGCTGAGGGATGAGGGGGGGCAAAAGAGGAGGGTAAGGTCGAACGGGTCGGTTCAGTTGAGCAGTTGTCAACGAAGAGAGTTCTTGCAAAAAATGGGAAAGCAACGGTTTCGCAATTCGGGAACCAGAAAAAAGGTGGAGGAGGGGAAGTCATCTTCAAACCGTGAAGTTGCTAGACTACTAAGAATACGAGGAAGAAAGCGGAATTGGCCTGGTCTTTGGCAAAATCTAAATGCCGGGCGCGGAGAGAAGAACGAGAGTGTCGCAATGTAGAAGGTTCCGGGGATCGAAAAAAAGGAGTACTACGAAGGGGCTCGTTGGGGGTTGCGGGCGGTATTTTTGCAAATCGGCACTGAAAACGGGGAAGAGTTACCTTGACCCGGCACCCTTCGAGCTCGAAGGAGCCAGAATAAAGCGTCGGGAAGAATACTGGCCGTGGCCACGGGGGTCACGGAAAGGAAGCATGAGTAGGCCTGATGACACCTTACGACGGAGTCGGAAGGGGGAACCGAAGAAACCAACACCAGGCAGATGAGAGGTGTTGATCTCCACGAACGTCGCGACGTTCCGCGCGTGGAGAGGAACAGGGGTGAAACTGCCAGCTGTCGAAAAGACCTAGAAAGAGGACCGAAAGTCCGTTTCGAAAGGGGGGCAGGAAATGAATAGATTCGGCGGCGTGAAAACCTGGGGCCGAGGGGAACCAGCACGCTTAGAGCCAGGCAGCGACTGGAAGAAAACACTATAGGTTCAGGTAAGGAAGTGCGCGAGGGGGTTCCACTGTGCATATAGGTGTCTATTTTCCTCCCTAGATGCGTAGTGAGGCGGTCACTTTTTTGTGCTTGCGCCATTGGCCATGATATGACTTTGAGAAGGGAGAAGTCAGAAGGAGCAACTGAGTCCACATATTAGGCTTAAAATTCTGAAAGACCGTTCTGAAGTGGTGGGTCGGGCAGTCCATGGAAGTCTAAGGGGGGGAAAAAGGGTTGTGGAGAAAAAAGAAGAGCCGAAAGCTTATTCGAGTAACATGGGGGTATATCGGGTGTAAATGTCAGCGCTGGCTATAGTATTCACGGGAAAGGGAACATCATCCAGTACAACACAGGAGGGAGGAAATAGTATGGGAAAAAGAGGGGGGGTACTCTGAGAGGACAATGGCAAACAGCCGGTGATAACCTGTGAAAGAAAAAGTAAGATAACTTGGAAAAAGAAAAGAGACTGCGGTCTCCCAGAGAAGAAAACCACCACGCAGCCGGGAGACGAGTACATATGAAATCCGGCCGGATTCAAGAAGGGCGCGAACCTGCAAAATGAGACGGACTCGCGCGCGAGGTCGAAATAGCCTTGGAAAAAAAAAAACCTTGACATTTGGCACGCGCCGCGGCGACTACAAAAAGGAGAAGGGGTCAGGCGGTCCTCCTGTACGCGAGTCCCTAAATTAAAGTGGCCAGCAGGGGGCTGGCTCATCCTCCTGGTCTCAGAATTCAGCCCCTGCAATCTAGAGCTAGAAAAGAAAACGACTCTGAATTTTCGTGACATGAGCCGCGCAATCCGCGCCGATCACGTTGTCTTTCGAAACACGAAAAAGCGAGGAAAGGATTCTGCCGGAAATGCCTTCGATAAGTCTGTAGAAAAGGGGAATCCGGCCGACGCGAGCTGGCCTGAACTACTAGAAGAGGCAGGAAAAAGATAGGGAAACGGCTTCGACTATCAGGCTGAAGTGAAAAGAACGAATCTTCTGGAGGAAAAAGGCAGGCAGCGATTGAGGGGTCAAGAAAAAAAGTTCGAGATACCGCGAGACAAAATACGTCAGAAGGCGTACGGGAAGCGAGCGGAAAACATCATCTGAGGCGAATAAAAAAAACGACAAGAGGGCTTTCTCGGAGGAGACCGCATTGGGGGCATGATGACCACGACCAGGACAACCGCGGAGGAATATCCGAAAACTGGTATCGGCAGGCGAGACTGTCCCGAAAGACGACACACGAGTGGTCGAGAGGTGCAGGGGCAAAGAAAAAACATGGAAATCCCCAAGTGGCTCTTGGAATCCAAGCACAACTCGGATACCAACGCCAACGAAGGAGAATTTCGAGAAGTGAAAAGCGCTGCTTCATCTGGAAGCCTCAGCCCCTAGAGGATTAAGGTGGAGGGGAGCGAGACCATTCTCTCGACTTCAAACCACCAAAACGGGGGTTGACTATTCAGGAGCTCGTGACCTGAGGGTGAGGAAGCCTCAGACAATCAGCACGCACATGCCGGTCGGGCATATTGGGGGAGCTCGTCGGGAAAAAGTAAGGCTCATGTTCTTTCTCGGGAAAAATGCAAAATAATGGCGCTAAAAGAGCTGGAAGGGATCGTGTTCGACTACGACACGCCACTTTAAACCCTCGCACAAGGGGAATTTCATTTCTCCTTTAAAAACGGCGCTGAGCGGGCGAAAATAATGTAAAAAGAACCAATCAATGTAGCTATAGAGGTGTGGCGACCTATAAGGTTGATGTTGGTGAAGCGGTAGGGAGAAGCCTGGTGACCGCGAAAAAAGACATCAATTATAGGTTAGACGTCGTGTCGCTGGGAACGAATTCATTTCTCGCGGGAAAACTGGAGAAAAGTAGGAAGCGCCGATACGGAGTTCGCCGAGACGAACACGACAAGTGGCTTTCGGATCGCTTTGGGAGCGCAATCCTGTAGCCTCCCAACAACTCGTCATGCTGGGGTCAGCCAAAAACTTTGCCAACTGGGACTCGAAACATCGAGATTCCGGAATCTTCAATGAAGCAAACCCGGGCGGCTGAAAAGAAAACAAGCGAAAAGAGAACGTTAAGCAGAATGACGGCCGAAGCAGAGCATGAATATCATCAGGAAAGCTGATAAAAAAAATACCGGGTTCACCGGAAGCAGCAGACCGTTCTTCAAGCGGCTCAAAAAAGAGCCGAGCGCGCACTGAGGAGAACCCTAAGGATGCGATCAGAAGTTCAAAATGAAAACAGACGAATCTCTGAAGCACAAAACATTTCATGACGCATACGGAGGAGGAAGAAGACGTCAATAAAGAAAAGCCTCAGGAAGACGAAGTGACATAAGCGCAGGGGAAGCTGGAGTGCGGTCTCCCCTAGACCGACTCAACCAAAAAGGACCCTAGAAGGGGACGTCGATTCAGTCGCAACCATTGCGTCGCTGCTAGGTGGACGGCATGTCCACTACAAAAGAAGTCGAAGATCCAGTTGAAAAAAGCTAGAGTCAACCGTACTACGTCAGTTATTTATAAAGCCGCCAGAGTTAGGGGCAATAAAAGGCAAGACCGGACGTGTACGGCCCTAAGCATCCAGGTTCCGAAATGGGACGAAAAAGAAAGCGTACTACAAATCTCTCGAACCATAAGCCATTCCCCTTCATCGTTCGGTCACCCTGAAAGAGAACCTCTAAGAGCACGACGCCGCGAAAAAAGAAGTTGCTCATAGCGTACGGGGGGAGAACGAGCACTTAAGCAGATCAGTTCATCAGGACGTGGAGAGCCATCCGTGCTGATCAAAAAGCGCTGTGGACGAGAATAAGCATGAGTATGTGAGCGTGCTACCATTCGCGGGTCAGTGCAGCGAAACTTGTCGTTGGTCGGGATCGGCGTTGATCCACAGAGTGATCATATCGAAGGGAATCGGCGTCACAGAAGCGGAGAGAAAGATCAAAACGAGAGGAAAAAGATGTGAAAGTATGAGACAGAATCACGATAGTAAAAGAGAAATCGGTGAAGCGCGACAACGAGGAGCCTCACCGCCGACGGAAATGTCTACAGTGTGTGGGAAAACTAAAACTCTCTTGAAGAGAGGGGCACGATGGCACTCAGAAAGAAAAGAAGGAGAATCTACCAAGCGCGGCCTGTAAGGGGAGCGGAAGGGGGGAGGGGATTCACAGATTCAACGAACCCTGGCGAGAAACTGGGCCTGGAAACAGCTATAGGTTCAAAAACTTCTCCGGCAGTTGTGAGAGTCGAGGCAGATCAAACTTTCAACTTTGACCGAATGCAAGAGCTAGGAATTCAGCATCTGCCAGACGTCGAGGGGTACTTAGACCCCGACTGGCACGAGAGGGGAGATGAAACTCGGGTCGAGGACTAGTTGGAATGGTGAGCGGCGATAACATACCTGTCGCTGAATTTGCTTTAAAGCTAGTGGATCGCTCGAAGGGGGAAACTCTTACTAAAGGGACGAGATCGCCGACGTCTGCAATCCCTTGCCGGCTGTGTGGAACGTCGATCGGGGAATTATACGCGAGATCAGTCAGCGCCGGAGTGAGAGAGTGGGGGTTCAATTCGTAGGCGTCGTTTTAAAGGGGGACATTTGGCCAAGGTCCGCCGAGTGAAATAAGTAAGGAAGGAGAAGGAAGGGGCTCCTTGTCAAGTCAGAGTCGATGACCTGGGAAAGACTTTAGAGGGAATGGGCTTTGAGTAAGGAAAAGCTTGGGGTTAGCGACAGCCCCGAAACAGGTAGAAAGCTGGGACTGGTCTTAATTCGCTTCGGCCGCTCTCCAAAGCTCTGGAGGCGGATCAGTCAATCACGCCCCAGGTCCTGAGGGAACAGGAAAGAGCCAGTAGGAATAGACTTAGAGGATTGATTCAGGGTCCGACATACATCATGACGAAGTGACGGGGTGAAAGTAAGGCTCGCCCGATAGCCACAGATCTAAGCACCACTTTCGGCAGATGTCGGAAAATCTTCGGAAATCTGGATTCGGGGGGGAAAAGAGGCTCTGCTGGCTGGACGATAGCGGGGAAGAAGAGCGAGAAGGAAGTAGAGCCGAAATGGAGTGGGATTTTCTCGGGGGAACAACGGCTCAGACGGGGGCCAAAAATAGCCTTCTCTGGGGGACACCCGATGCGACATGCTCAGGCGAGAAACAAGGTAATCCTACTGCTCGGCAAAAGAAAGCCCTGGCTGGACATTTGAACTGCTCGATGGGGGCTATGGGGGATAAATCAATAATATGAGTTCGAACACGACCGGAACGCGATTTGGCCAGAAACTGGGGTGTCCCAGACTACTAACCGGTACAGGACACGAAAAGTCCCGAAAACTAGCAGCATCGTAACAATCGGGGGCGTGAGGTTATAGGGGAAAGAACCGACGCGGGGAGAAGAGCTCTGACTTCAAAAGCAAAAAGACGAATTTAGCATCGACTGGAGGTCCTTTTGCGCTCGACTCGGGACCACAGAATCGATGCGAGTAGAGTAGAGAGAGAAAAGGCGAACGGTCAAAGTCGAACGTCGATGATGTGGGGCGGGTGGTTTCTTGTTTGAAAGGGCTGTCCAGTTGAGGAAGGTGGCTGAAAGGGGGAAACCGAGCGACACCTTACAGGGAAAATCAAGATGCAAACAATCGCCGTTTGCGATACGAAAGAGCGGAACATAGGCCGCCGGGCTGGAGGTAAGGGTCTTTGGCTGGGAAGATGCAATGACCGGGCGAACTAGTCGAGAAATCCGCTTACCTCGCATGAGCAGCCTTGCTCTCCGGGAAATCGACGTCAAGATGGTAGGTTTTCATGCCTGTGGGGAGAGAGACGAAATGGGCTGCAATCCACCTGGGACTTGAGAAAGAAAGGAAGGGGAAGGGGAGACATCTTCTTCGAGGTCGAAACCGTTCTGGTGGGTTAGCATTGTTACTAAGGGGGAGTGACAAGGGAGAGCGGGAGGCTACGTATAATTAGATACTTCGTGAACAGAGGAAGGAAAATTGGGCGCGCTGCGGAATACCTCCGGAAAGATCGAAGCGACCTCCGATTTAGTCTCAGGGGAGAAAAAAACATGAAAACAGTTTCGGGCCATAGGAGATCGCGACAGGGAGAGCTCGGGGACAGTTCTACCTCGGTCTGATTTGGGAACAAAGGTTTTGTCAGACCTTAATAACGGTCAAGGGGAGAATCCTTCAAAGGAGGGCGATTCTACCTGAGCGGCGACCAAGGGAAGAGAGTTCTCCGGACAGGGGATTCACGTCCAGGAAATCGTAGGTACTGTTACGCGCGAAAGATGTTCTTCTTGGACAAGTTAGCTCACTTCCCCTCGCCTTCTTATAGTTTTTGGGGGGAGGGGAGCGAAGCCTCAGGAAGAAGTTCAAAAAAAAAAACCTCAAGCGCAAAAAAGAACCTTGAGGGGGATCACCGCAGAGCCGAGACAGCAACTCCTAACC
>Ga0179591_1338979_pt1 | contig 11920 bp, 8 predicted proteins | sample CZOMad2_1_08_16f_FD_182891 | JGI IMG/M metagenome (GOLD analysis project Ga0179591, IMG submission 182891) | Vadose zone soil fungal communities from Angelo Coast Range Reserve, California, USA - CZOMad2_1_08_16fungal (PacBio error correction) | ecosystem: Environmental > Terrestrial > Soil >...
AACTCATGGGGAGAAGAAACTCTGGCCGAAACGGGAAAGCGTCTGTGAGGGGCCTCTGACCTTAATCTAACCCAGCTTTGTGGGTACATGGGGACAAAGAGGACCTGCGCTCTGCAAGCAGAAAAAAGAGATAATAGGGTGGGGATGTTGGATGGTAAAGAGTGCTCTTACCTGGAAAGATCAGAGGGACCCATAGGGTACATTAAAAGGCGGGAAGATCAGGGAATTAAATCCGAAAAAATCAAGAAGAAAAAAGAACCTCCTAAAGCTGCATAGGAGGATCAAGAAAAACTTTTGTTACGGGGGAAATATAAGAAATTGATTATTTCGAATAGCGACCTTTTTGGGCCGGCATGCCTGCGGAAGAGGTGAGAGATTCTGCGTAATAGACTCGGGGAAATGACAAGGAGAAGAAAGCAAACTGTTTAAGATTAGCGCGCCAAAGGCCGTCTATATACAGGTGGGGGTTGGGGGATCTTGGACAGGAGGAGAGGCAGAAGGAAGGGCTTACGTTTATGAGAGCTTGGGGCAAAAGGGTCAGAACGCGACAGGCCCTTGGCATCACGGGTCTAGAAGAGAAGCACCGGGCGGTGTCGACGGTGCTAAAACGCTATCAAGGAGTGTAGCAGCCACTTCTGGAATGAGCAGAAAAGAGCTGTCCAGGTCAGCGGGCTGGCCGCGCTGCACGGCCGGGTAGAAAGGATCCCGTTTCTTCAATCAGTCTGAGGAGAGCAAAGGGGCCCTTTCTCGAGAAAAAGGTCTGGCGATACAGGTGGATGGGGGCCAAATACTCTACCGGGGCGGAGTTGACCGTCTCCGCTGGAGGAAGGGTTCAAAGTCGACAAGCTCAGCTGGCGTAGCGGGCCGTTGCAAGGATATTCATGAGATCTTTCTGCCGCTCGGCGGCGAGGGGGACTTAATGTTCTTGTTTGCCGCGTAGGTCGCGTATATCGAAATTCTCCGGTGCGGCAACCTACGAGCGCCGGGTGCTCTTCAAGAGTGGTACGTCCAAGAGAGTTTGCTGCGGCCGCCCGTATGTCATCGCGATGACCGAGCCAGAGCTTCCGAAAGAAGCGCGTCTACTCTTCTTGCATGAGGTTCAACCAATTTTTTACGCGGGGGAAGAAGTCTGTCCGAGCGGGCGTTCGATTCGCGCAGGGAAGGGGAGGGACTCTAAGGACGTTTGAGCGTCAGCGCAATTTGTTGCAAAAATTAGATAAAGCGGTAGGCTCCACCGTTAGAGGGACGACGGGCGGCGGACGTCAGTCAGAACGCCGACCGCTGCGCAGGCACGAGGAGGGAGGGGTAAAGAGATACTAGGAGATTTTCTCTGCAACGCCGCCCAATTCCCGGGGGGGGCAGAGGACCTGCATTGGCGGAGCCGGAATTGAGAGACGGTCATGAGGGCCAACTCGCATAAACGACGCCTTCCACGCCGGAAGGGAGAGCGGCATAACTCAAATCGAGAAGCACAGGAGCACTTGAGGTAAAGGTGGTAGAAGATATAAAGAGAGGAGAGGTCTAACTGGGGGAACATGTGCTCGACTGAAACCGCGCGCTGGGGACGGACCATGAAAAAGAACAGCTTGCGCCGTGGCGTCCCAACTATCTCGAGAAAAGGAAGAACGTGTTGTGGAACACAGGCGACGGTTCAGGTATGTTCTATGGTCCGGGATCCTGACGCAGAGAGAGAAAAAGAAGAGACAGCGTTTCCAACAAACAGTACGTAAACGCTCGACGTATCCGCTTCTACCACATTGAAGCCCTTGCGCCGGGCAAGGAGGGAGAAGGTTGAAGTGAGGGGAAGGAGCTAATTGAACGAGAACTGGGAAGGGAGGATAGAGGAGGTTTGCCCCTCATAAAAGGTCATCAAAAGGGAGGAGGAGCTAGCCGCCAATGCGTTCGGGGGGGGGAAACAAGTCGGAACGCGGGGCCGTAGGCAGCGCCAATCTAAGAGCAGCAAAGTCGGTGACCAAAATCCGTCTCTATCGTTGAGAAGAGAGCGCGTTCTGGCCGCTGCGGCTCAGAAACTGGCTCTCAACGGTTTGAGTAATGACGCTTCTGGGGAAAATGTGAGATGACGACCAGAAAGGGGCTGCTGACCTCCTCAGGAAGGGAGGAAAAAAAATCCGCGCGCCACGGCGGCTAAGAATTAGAAAAGGCAAAGACCCTTGGGAGGTAACATGAAAACTGAACTGAGGAGGGGGGGACCTCCTGCTAGGTCCTGGAGGGCTACTCGCACTCTGCCGGCAAACTCAGTTCGGATGTAGGGAACACTGTGTGCACGCGAAAAAAAGCTTCCCAGAACTGTTCTATTGGGTTCAAGACGGGAAGCGATCATACTAAAAAATCACACAAATCAAAGAACTGCTGACCCAGCGATCCGAGGAGAGACGTAATCATCTAGGCCAATTTCCTAGTGGGCAACAAGAAAACAGAGGGGCCGTCTAATATCATAAACAAGGAAACTCAAAGAACGGAGAGGGTAATAACGTAAAGGTTCAGTTTGTAACGTAGTTGTAAAAGGCAATCCGAAAAAAAAACAAAAAGGGGGGCAAAATCAAAATTTCATCTCTCGAGAGGAAGTTGAAAGAAACATGCGGGCAATCGAAAAGGGGGAAGATGTGCAAGCGGGCTCTCTGAAAAAGCGGTATTCGAAAGGCTCAAAGCGAAGTCCCGAGCTTTCGAGCGTGCTGAAAAATCGAATAGACAAGTGATAACAAAGGACTAAAAGCATGGTTCAGATTCCAAATATAGGGCTAAAATATTGTCGATTAAGGTCAATGAAGACCTTTCAGGGGGCAGCCCGCTCTACTTACAGCAGGGCTCAATGGTCTTCCTGAAAAAGCCTAATTTTACAAAGATCCTCCACACAACAATCAAGAACGAGAATCAGAACCTCACTATCTCTTGTAAAAAGAATAAAAAGGAAGGGGGAGGATGAGATCAGATCTCCGATTTGTGGTAATCACTTCATACAAGGAAAAAAACAAGGGGGGAGAGGAATTGGGAGCACTTCCTGCAAAATATGGCTAAAGAAAGGAACTTATAAAAAAAACGTCTGACAAGAGCGTCGAAGGGGGGAGAAGGGTCATCATTCACGTTCTATAAAGGGGGGGGAAGGAGGGGACTACTTCTGATGTTCAAGGAACTTTAAAGATCTGAAGAGTGTATTTAACAGGAAAAGGGGGGGGGATAAAGGGAAAGATGCCATACAAAGAGAACATCCTCTCAGGAAAAAAAGAGCCGAAGAGAGACTCTTTCATGTATAACCGGGGGGGGAGAGAACCACAAATAAGAGGGTGGGCCTGATTTAGCAAGAAGAAAACTAGAAAAGAAACCTGAGGTAAAAAACTTCATAAAGAATAAAAAGCCCGATCCAGGGACTGGGAAGGGGGGGAAACCCTATCGGCGGGGACCCCCAGGTTTTTACTTTTGAAGACAAAGAAAAAAGGCTTGAAGGGGGAAGGACTAAGGGGCGCTCGCTTCAATGGGGGAACGATCTACCATCTCGTTTCAGGTGACGCAAGTAGGGCGGGGCGCTCTTTGAGATCTACATAACGAGAAAAGGCACCTCGAAAAGCAGCCTCAACTTTAACAATGAGATGGAGCAACGGGGAGGAGTCTCAAGAGGTCCTTAAAGCGGGGGAGAAGGAGGGGGGTGGTGAAGGAACTAAACCAGGAACCTCAAAGTTCAGTCAGAAAAGGGGGGGAAAAGACTTCTCTCAAAGTCTTGCAGTAAAAAAGGAACCAGGGGGAGGAGAAGTTTGGCATGCTGATGTTGCAGTCAAGAAGATCGGTCTCTCGCCTTTCTGTGTGAAGGAGGGCCTAAGAAGGCTCTTGGGAACTGGAAGAACTGCGGAAGCATCGGCATTTCCTGAAGTAGCCTTTGGGAGAAAAAACTGGTCATGTGTGGCTAGAAGGATGAGGGGTATCTGGAGCGCTGAAGAGGGTTAAAGGGGGATCTAAGAGCTGCGAGAGATCTGACGGCGGGGCGGCAGCAATCTGGGTCATGAAAGGGGTTCTCACACAGAATGGAGAGAAGGAAGGGGTCGCCCTGAAGTGAGGATCAAATTACGACAGTTGGACTCAGCCTTACCGAGTTCTGGAAGAAGAGGAAAGACTGACATTTTTGGGTCAAGTTCGTTAAAGGATACTTCATCCAGGGACAAGAAGGAAATGTGGACAAGAGTCTCTCTTGATTTTTCCTGAATATTCTGGGGAGGGGGGAATCCGGAGAAACGATCAGGAACAACGGAGGGGTGAGGAGTAATTTAGATTTTGTCAGGAGAACGAGAAAACTCCAGAATCTTCACCATTAACGCGTGTGGAGCGTTGAGAATACTTAATTTCATTGACCCGAGGGAAATAGACCGGGGTATCCATAACCAGGCAGGAGATCTACCTCCTTCTTGCAGAAACGATTAGGAAATTGGAGTGGTTAAAGAGCGGGAAGAAACATCTGGCGTGTCTCCAGAAGTCGCAGAAGAGAGGGGGCAAGGCCGAAAGTAAGAAAGGAAAACAGTTGTCGCCGGGCTTAAGAGCCTCCTCATGCAAATCTTTACCTATGGAAGCTCAGGGAACATTGAAACCTGGAACGCCGATCACAAAGGGAAAAAAAAGAGGAAAAAAAAAAAAAAAAAAAAAAAAAAATGAAAAAAGGAAACAAAGGGGAGTCTCCGTCCATTAAAAGGGGGAAGATGAAGAAAAATTGTCTAGGAGCCATTTAACTCTCTTTATTGCAGGAGACTAAGAAGCCTGGTATCACCACGAACAAGCATCGGGAAAAAAGCTGCAAAGGGCTTCTTAATTGTCACGGTGATCAGACAAAGGTCAGCTTGAAAACGTACGGGGCGGGACGTCCCCACCATCGAACTTCCTCTTGAAAAGGAAAGGGGAATTTAAAATCAGAGGCGCTCCATGAGGGTGAGAATGGAATTGAGGATTGGTCAGGGAGAAAGAGAACTCTCGAACGAGACGTCATAATGAACTCAGGTTTAGGGGGGGAAAAACTCCAGAAGAAGTTGGAAGCAAATTGAAAAAAATCCGAAGACGTAGAGAGGGCCTATCTCGGCTTCTAAAACCTAAGAAGAAGAAAAGAAAGTCTTCTAAGAGAGCTAAAGAGAACAGCATAAGGAAAAGAAAATGTGAGTCAGTCCGCATAACCGTACCAATCGGTTCGCCCCCCCAAAAAGGCAGAGTCCTGGGAGGGGGGGGGACGGTGAGAGGGAGCAAAACCATCTGGTGGGTATCAGGGGGGAGTTCAAGGCTATCTTGGGGGAAAAACTGTCAAGAATAAAAAGAAAACTGGAAAATCTTGTTATTGTTGAGGGATAAAATCTGGACCTTGTCTGAAGAAAAAAAACAGGAACTTGAAGAAATAAAAGCGTCACGCCTCAGTCGTAAAGGAGGGAACAAAATGATCTCGAAAGCAGGAGGAGTAAGGAGAATCTGTGGCCCGACTTGTGAGGAGAAGGTGCAAACGTAAATAGGGGCAGTAAATGGAGCATAGAAAAAAAAAGAAAAAAAGCTTCCGCCCAGGAATTCTATATACGGTAAAATAGTGGAACGGGCCCATTCTCAAAGGGGTGTCATGAAAAATTGGGGGTGATGAAGAGTTGTCTTTTGGACTCAAGGGATTCCCTCGGGTAAGCAATGGGGGAGGCGTTGTATATTCGCCGGCTTAAACAGGATGGGTTTTGAAAGGCTAAAAGTGGAAGGTAGGGCGGAAGTAAAGATTTGTAGTGCAAAGGAGGGGAAAATACTTTTCGTCAAGCCCGACAAGAGTCTAGAAAAGTGGAGGGGAAAAGAGACGGGATGGGGAGGGAGAAGCAGGATCGTACCAGGCATAGTCAGGGAAAGAAAGAAACTGTGGAGAACTGCACTTCGATGCGCGCATGGGTCGGCATACATCAAAACGGTTTTATCAGGGCGGAAAGGAAGAGGGGAAATAAACCCACCTGCACGGTTTAGGGAAAGGGCTAACAGTCGGATTGACCGCAAAACGTTACTGGGGGGAACAGCGTAAAAACCGTCGACGCTGACAGCAGGGGGCTGGACGGGTGCCACAAATTGGAATATGGGGGGGTCATGGAAGGAAGCTCGAGCGCGTGGTCACATTTCTGGGGGAGGTTGATGAGTATAGAAGGTGAAGATCGACCTTAGACCTTTTGCGGAAAAAAAAACAGGAACTTGACTCCTGGGGGGCGCGGGACCCGTGTCAAAAAAGCAGACCGAGAGTTTTTCAAAAGCGGGGGAAAGTGAACAATGGGGCAGAAAGATGCCGCGGCTTTCAGAGATAACAAGAAGAGGTGAGTGATCATGACCCTCCCAAGGGGGACAAAAAAAAAAGCCGATTCGGAAAAAACGTGACGCTGGCGGAGCTCGGACCTGAAATGTGGAGGAAAAAAAAAAGGAAGACGTTGTCTGGACTTCATCGGGGGATTTGAAGGGGAAGCGGAAGGTTGATAAAAGGACAGGGGTCGAGAAGAAGGTAAATGCAAAAGACGAAAGATCGAAACTAGTAGAGCGTCGTGTCAAGACACGAAAAAAGGTGGAGAATCAAAGCCTCCTTCCTACTAGAATTTCAAAAGAAGAAGGGGTCAAAAGGCTATCAGACAGGCCATCCTCCATGGCTGGTCTAGGAAAAAAAAGAACAACGCCCCCTTCCAGCCGAAGAGGAGCGAGGCGGAAAAAAAGAAAAAAAAAAAAAAACTTACAAGGGGAGGGGGACATGTAGCGTCGGATCGTCGAGCTCGAGCTGCGTCCATTTTGGGGAAAAGGGAGGAATAGAAGAAAAAAGGGAGGAAGCGCGGACCATTAAGCTTGACGAACTAAAAAACAAACACACGTGTATGGAGGAGAGAAAACGGGCTGGGAGGGAGGGAATTCCGGCTCTCCTACTCACTCAGCTGCTAGCGAGGTCAACAAAAAAGACCCTCTTCTGAAAAGACCGATCCGCGCTGCTACCACATGGACAAGCCCTGGAAAAAGGGAGCTATGGGGGGATACCGCGCTCCTTCAGTTGAAATTAAAAAGTGGGCCTAACCATTGAGAGTGAAAAATGGAGTATTCCTTCCGGCAAAAAGGGGTCGAGGGGAACACCCTCAAGCATGTTCGGAACGGAGGGGGGAAGGGGAGGGGAGTCAAAGGACGAGTTCTTACCACGGCTTCTAAAATAAGAGGCTTCATCGGGTCTAGAGTTAGAATGCGGAAAAAGAAACGCGGTCTTCGTAAAGACTCGACAAGAAAGCTGGGAAAACGCTTGTAAATAGCTGGACCAACGGTTGATCTAAGCTTCCTAAAAGTAAGAGAGAAAGACGATACGAAAAAAAAAATCTGCTTAATAATCCTGCGTCAACCCCCGAATGGAAGGGTGGACCTCATCTCATCCAACATTAAAGAAAGAAAATCTATGGAGTACCGCCTCTTCAGGTTTCCGCCATGAAGAGAGCTCTTCTAAGAACAGCGGCGCAAAAATAGGGAAGAGTGTGCCCTGCTCCAACGCATAAAGGGGTTCTAGTATTTGAGCAAATGAGAGGCCGACTACATCAAGATCAAGCAACACCGGATTAAATAGAAGCGCTCACTTCCAGACATCTTCAGGGGAAGGGAAAAGAGTTACTCAAGCCAAACCGGGCGTACTACTTCATGACCTAGAATACCAAAAGGGGGGAAACAAAACGAGATCATTATTTTTTGAATCCACGGCCTGTGGGGAATGAAAAGAAACCGCCCGCCGTGCAGAAAAGGGAATGGCGAGAGACTTGAGGGAACATCGTTAAAACGATATGGGCTTCTGGAGACTGCCAGGCCGAGGGAAATGAGTGGGGGCTATTCTCGCCCGAGGGTGCAAGTAGGCTAAACCCCTGACGGTGCTGAAGCAGGTGGACAACTCTACAACCGAAGCAAAAATTCAAAGTCCTTCTGGCAGCTGGGGGAAGCAATGATAGTAATAGGCTTGTGCGCCACAGCTCTGAATATTAAAAAGAACTAGCTAGTCTTTAAAAAAGCCGTCCTGGGCAACAAAAGGGAAGAAATCCGAATGCCCTAATTTCTAAGGAACGGAGCAAAGGCCCGTATATAGAATTCAAAAGCTCTTGACTCCTCGGAAATCTCAGAAGCATGGACCAAACTGCCGGCAGAACCAAGAGGGCCTGACCTGCCCTAATTTCTAACATCGGATGAAAATTTTAGAAAGAGAATGAGGTCTACCGTCTCTCATCACTTGGAGGGGGCCGTGCGGTTCGACCTGCAGGAGGCGAGTTGCACTACGGAATATCTGAAAAGACAGCCGACGGGCAAAGCCTTAAAAAGACATCACCATAACTCTCAGTCCGGCAAAAACCCGCCGAGATGCCGATTTAAAAAGGGGAGTGCCAAACCAACAGAACATATTGGTGGTCAGAGGCATGCACGACACAGAATTTGCGAAACCGACGTCGAAGGATTCAACGGAACTACCGCGCGATCTGCTAGGCTGAAGAGACCGAGGGGAGGGGGACGTAAGCCCCGCTATATTTAGGTATTGGTGGGGGCTAAGCCTAGATTCTCTCAAGAAGTCGAAGGAAGGCAGGACCTTTGCTAATGCGAGGGACAAGTACAAATCTCTTAAAAGTTTGACGCTTCCGCTGATAGGCGCGGCTCGCTCCTCGTCCTCACTAAAAAGAAAGAGAAAAAGCTCCTATCAAAAAAAAAAAGTCGATGGAGCGCTTCAAACGTCTATCAAGGTCCTGTTCAAGAGAACACGCTCTAAAAAATTCTGGATGGTGGTGCGACAAGTCTTCTTTCGTCCAGAGAAACATCATCGGAAAAGCGCATCGGTTTCAGGAATCAGCAGGCGCACTGAAGTGCACAACATTCCGAGCGGCCAGCGCAAGTGCCGTGAAGAGCGGGGGCCGTGGTGGCCAGAAGCGAGATAGCAGGTACCACCCTTTCAGCTTTTCGAGAAGGAATCAGTCGAGGGAAATCCTAGTATTCAAAAAAAAGGCCGTGTAGGACCTTAATATTGGGCGAGATTGGTGAGAGGGGAAATGGTGTGGGAGGGAGCGCCAGGGGAGAAGAATGTATCTGGCGCTAAAGAGAGGAAGTCCCTATAACTCTACGACGAAGGATTCGAACGGCAAACATGGGTAGCGCAGAGGGTGAGACGCTTCCTGAATGATGCGCAACATCAATAAACGCGCTGTTCTAAAATCGTGCAGGAGGAAATTCCAAAAATACATCGTACAGGAGCGCGAAAAAGAGAAAGGGTAGGCATTTTTTCAGACAAGTTCTTGACATCCAGGTCAATAACATCGGGGGTCTTTTTCAATTCGATCCTGCTTTTAAACAATGTGGTAGCAGCGCAACTCTAGTCCAAACCCACCACTTCTGATTATGAAAAGATAGAGATTGTGCATAGGACAAAGCTAAACCTGTCCATGATCCGGCCAAGACGTTTCTCCTATCTTAATTTCTGGGAATAAGATCCATAAAGACCTGTGGGAAGGGGAATAGAGGGAGACGGCCCTCATGCTGTCAGGGCATGGACTATTGGCGGACACGGGTTGGAACAGCTAGTTTATCAACTCAAGAGGTTATGCAGCGAAAAACGATCGTCACGTAACATATAGGCAAGGGCTCGCCGATCAGCCTCCTCGGGGCTAAGGACCTGATTTTCAAACGTGCAGAGAAAATTTAGAAAAGGCGCAGAGAGATCCACACATTGACCAAATGACGCAAAAGACTAGCCTCCTTTAAGGAAATGGGGCCGATGCACTGGAGGGTCAGTGTAGGAAAGGGTCGGAAGAGAGAAACATCCAGGCGTAGACGCTCATCGGAGGCTGGTAAAACATCGCCACCCAAAGAAAAGAAAAAAAAAAAGCCAGGAACACACACACAACCACCACCACCACCCCAAACCCGAAGAAAAAACCCAAAGCTGGCCGCGGCTAGGGTTTTTCAAAAAAGGGGGAACATGGAGCATTTAATCTTCCGGAGTGAATGGTCTATTGCACCACAATCCATACCGTCTCGCGCTTGGGGAACAGGACGAGGATAAATCGCCCATCTGAGGGTTCAAGTTGAGAAAAAAAAGATGTTGGTGGAGGGAGTAGATTCCGTAGCGCGACAGAAAATTCATCATGACTCGATGTTCAGGGTGGTCTCGTAGGGTCAAGTCACGCGCCGGCTTCGAAGCTGGCCTAATAAGGGGGAAGACGGCTGCTAAATTCCAGAACAGACCATGATTGGTCGCTCCCTATAGATCGGGCACGGGCATCCTAACGAGTTCGCGGTAGCTGATTCAAGGAAACCAGGAAGACCTCTGTTTCAAAAGAAGAGGTGGCTTTTGCGCATTGCGGGAAGCGCACCACCATCTTTGTGGGGCGGTATCCCTGGCGATCTGAGTCTTCTCGGAAGTACAGGGGGAGTCTTTTGATTGTAGTTGGTTAGTGGGGGGAGGCGTCTTGGACGGTCCGCTACTCAGGCAACCAGCTGTGACTAATTAACTTAGATAATCTGCCGTCCGGAGCCTAAGAAAAAAGAGTACCCTGAAAGGAAGGCTTGCTATATTTATACGGGGCAGGGACTGTCCGAATTTCCATGCCTTAGAAATAGGGGCATGAGACGGGGGGCTGCCGGATGCAATTCACAAGGGGGGAGAGGGAGAGGTCGCACATTCGAAGTGCGACCTCCATTAAGGATTTTGACAGGAAACCTGCAGTTGTGTTGGATGGAAGGCCAGAAGGCGCGCAGCGGCAGCAAGGGGGGGGAGGGAGGATTCTGTAATTTTCGAAGCGTTTTGGGACACAGCATCGTCTGCAAGTTCCCGGTGCCTCGCCAGGGAGCTAAGGGATTTGTGAAGATCGAACTTGGAAGAGGTTCTCATTTAGCCGAGCCCGATGCCGGGGGAAAGGCCTTTGTAGCAATCTTCGTCGGCAATTGGCAAAAAGGCATCATCGTGGCCGCGCGAAAGAAGGGGCTCTGCAAGGACGTCGAACCCGCATTTTCTAAATCAAGTCGATACTCAGGAGCCCGCATTTCCCCACGCGGGGGCACATCGAACGTTAGGGGGGATTTTGCCGTAGACGGTTAAGGAGGAACGCAACGAGGTTGGGACAGCTCTGTCATGGAAAGTCGTCAGGGGCGCCCGAGAGTTTGGAGGTTATCTGCAAGGTTGCCAACTCGAAGTAAAGTCAAGGCCGGATGATTGACCAAAAAACGCGGCTAGGGATCAAGGTTCTTTTAATTTACGTAAGTCTCGGGGGATCGATCCTTCTCTGCTTGAAGCCCACAATAGGGGACGCCGGGGGTTGGGAAGAACGCAGTCTCCAGAATCACGAAAAAGATAGTTGGGCCAGGCAACGAACCGGCAGGCTCTCTGGTGTGACTCATGCCGCGGCGGGCAATTGCTCTTAGCCGAGGGCAACCAGGGGAAGACGTTAACTCCGAATGGCAGCCAAGAAGGGACTCTTTCTTATCTTTCGGATTCGGATGATGAGATTATCCTCATAGTTTCTTCGTCATCGCAAGGGGTGCAAGGGGGGACGCCACCTTTTCGTGACTAATCTGCGGGGGGGGCCTGCTGAGGAAGAACGCAGGGCTGCGCCTTAACCGATTATATCGGGGTCCAAACGACTCGTAGCTCGCTCAGTATTTTCCGCGGAGCCTCCGCAGTCCTGGGAGGGAGGGGAATGCCGCATTGGCGGCAAACACGGCATAGAAGAAAGGGGGAGGTTGGATGGTCCTGGGCACCGCTCGCATAACGCATAAACTTACAGCCGCTGGAGAGGGCATCACCAGGAGCCAAGTTCAAGGGCATTTTTTAGAAGCGGGGAGTAGATTGCAGGAGAGGGGAGGGGAAGAATCCTGGGGGAACACAGGGGCTGGCGCTATTCGCTGGCAGGGACAGTATAGCCAAGACTTGGGATCGTCAAAT
>Ga0179591_1477513_pt1 | contig 11920 bp, 19 predicted proteins | sample CZOMad2_1_08_16f_FD_182891 | JGI IMG/M metagenome (GOLD analysis project Ga0179591, IMG submission 182891) | Vadose zone soil fungal communities from Angelo Coast Range Reserve, California, USA - CZOMad2_1_08_16fungal (PacBio error correction) | ecosystem: Environmental > Terrestrial > Soil >...
GTGGGAGCGCAAAAGGACTGAGTCGGAAACGTTTCCGCGCGGACCTGCAGCCTTCGCGTCACGGGGTAAATCGCGGTTCGCCAAGAAGCCGTGGTACCGGAAAGAGATGTTGGTTTCTTGTCGAGACCGCCGCGATCATCCAGGCGATTCTCGTGCCGCTGACGGCGCGGCGTTTCAAGCTTTCATTTCCGTGGGTTTTCTGAGCCCTCTCAGGACGATTGGAACTATCTTTGCGGCCCGCGGCGATTTTATGCGGGACATAATTTCTGTGGGTGCTCGGGCCTATCACTTTCATCCGAAGACGGCGCTGTGGATTGCGTTGACATGGCCGACCGCCTGGAAAGTTTGTTGAAAGGCAAAAGCATGCTTGTGTCGATGATTTCGTCGGGTTGGTGGCCGCTCGTTTCTGTCGTTACGCCATCTCCTGTTGCCGGCAAGCACCTGTGAAAATCGCGCTTAGTGTTGTGGGTTGGTTCTTTTTCAGCCGAAGCATGGCGGAGAAAGCGTGACGCTGGTGGACGCGTCACGTCTTCCTCCGGCGAACAGGAAAAAAGTCCAGCGGGACTACGATGGGCGCCCCGCTGGTAGTTTACGTTTGCCGATCGGAAATCTTGACACCCCAACCCCCCGCAACACTGGGCCGCTCGCGATTGTTTGGATCGTTTTTCCTACATTACAGCTGCCGCGATGTGCCGAACCTGAGAGCGCGGCTGCCGTTTCTCCTACACCTTGGTCCTAGGAACTACCCGCGCCGCCGACCACTGAATCACGCGATGATCTCCATCACATTTCTGGTTGAAGTGGGATCGGTGTTCACTGGCAACGATGTGGGAATCGGTCGGGACGTGAGAACATGCGATCGCACATGCGATCAGCTTGGAATGGCTTCTATCGAATCGCGTAATCAATGCGGCGTGTGAGTTTTTCTGAATGGACGAAATGTTTCGTTGAAAGACGTCGTGCGCTGGGCCGGAATCGAACGATGCCGGAGACGACGCATGTGGCGGGAATTGATGACGAAAGCAAAAAAGGTTTCTTAGAATTCTGGCGCTGGGCGGAGCCTGCGGAGCGTTTCTGGGCCTCTTCGCGCTCGGATACACTCGATTTGCATCTATTCCGTCACTCCGCCGAGACGTTCCGCAAACGCAAGAGACATGGCAAATTTCCATATGTAAGGAGTCGTTCCGCGTGGATTGGCGATCGGATTCGCGCCGTTCCCGATGAATATCTATTTCGAGGGCTGGTGTTCGAGCCTCGAACCGGGAGTGGGGTCGGATGGCGGCATTGGTTGGGGCAGCGCACGTTTTCGCGATTTACCATCCGCCCGTTGTCGGGGTTGCCGTCGGTTTGTTGGGAGTTGCGACGCGCTGATTTCAAAAAGACGGGAGATTGGCGCCGGCAGTGGGCGCTGCACAGATTTATACCCTGTGGGTCTTGTGGTGAGCGAAGAAGAATGGGTGGCCCCCCGGGGCCCCCAGCAAAACCGTTTCAGAATTCGAAGTGGAGGCGAGTGGGACAATCGTCGGGACGTTCCACTGGCGGAGACGACAAATCGCGAAAAGAAAACGGCGTCTGGGTGTCAGACCCGTGTTAAAAGAAAGGGCCATCTCAGAAATGGCCCCTACACTGCGCGCGCAGCGGAAGAGCAGAGCGCAGCCAAGAGTGGCTACGCCTACCTATTCGCTATTCGGCGCGGCGTCGGCTTCGTGGCTTCGTCGCGTCTTTTGCCCATGAAGTCGAGAGCGGGCCGCTTCTTCTTTTTGGTCTCCATCTTCAAGACGACAACCGATAATGCTCCAACTCAAAGAACTTGCGCTAAACGCCCGATCTCTCCTTTCGAAGCAACAGCTCGAAAGCTGCCTCGGCGGCTTCGAATTGTAGCCCGGCATGCTCCGATCCTAACTTTCTCCGCACGCGGCGGAGCAGCGCCTTGTCGTGCTCGATTTCCGAACTTCTTGCCGGCTTTGCGGCGATGTTGCTCGCGCCCGAGAGCTCGCTGACGAGAATCTTTCGCGTGTTTCCCGACCGCCTCGGGCTATACGTGCTCTTAGGTGCTGGTGTCTTTCTCCCTTCTGCACGGCGGTGCACGTGCATCCCGCCCTGTGGGCGAACGCGTGCTGCCGACATACGCCGGGCCTGGTATCAGGTTCCTGTTCGCCAACTCGGAACGGAGCTGGCTGGCTTCGGTCCCAGGTGCTTGCAACGTCCTGGTCGGCAGGCAGTCGTAGCCGTACTTAGCTTGCAGGTTGGTCGATGAGCGGGATGAGGTCCATGTTTCCGCAGCGCTCGCCGACGCCCGTTGTCGTCCTGGCGTGATCCGCGCCGCGCCTATGGCGCGAGCGCAATTGGCGACTGCGACACGCCGATCGGTCGTGCGTGTTGGATGCCGAGCAGACGGATGGACCGAGGACTCCGTTCGCCCTGGCGGTTGCTTCGCCACGAATTCCGGCAACGATCCGCCGTTGGTGGTCGCACAACGCCAGAACCGTTGCCCACCCCGCATCAGCGGCAGCTTTGATGGTTTTCAGCGCGTAGCGCTGTTGGGCGCGAGACGCCGTCGAAGAAAATGTTTTTCGGCGATCGTAAGACGACCTGGCGTCCGTTTCGCACCATCAACCTCCACCGAGCCCGCGCGATCATCTGATGTTTTCTTCCAACGAGACGCCAATCACTGTGGCGGCGTGATATCGGCTGCCGCTTTCCGACAATGGTGCGACGGGCGTTCAGCACCAAGCAGCGCTTTCCTGCCAGGATCGTCCTCGCTTGATCCCGCGACCCGCTCATGTGCCGAACGCGGCAATCCTGGCATTCTTGAGCGCGTCCCTGGCGGATCTCGCGGAAAACGCTTCGTCCTTGGGATTCGAGAGCGGGAATCCGCCTTCGATGTAATCGACGTCCAAGCTCGTCGCTTGCGCAGCGCATGAGCTGTCCTGAAAGCGAGAGGTTGAAATCCTTCCGCCCTTTCGTGCCGTCTCGCATGGGTGTGTCCGTATATTTTCGTTCGGCCCGTGTGCTCAATGGTGTCACCAGAAGAGTACCCAACAACAAAAACCCTGCCATGGGCAGGGCCTGGTCATCTCTTTCAAAAGTACGACTGCGCCGGCCCTACCCGCGTTGCTCCGGGGGTATAATAATGATTTACAGGCCGATGAAGCGTGTCGCGGTGCAATGCGGGAATCATATCCGAAAGAGTGCGTGGTCAAATCAGCCCTGGTATGCCCCCGCGACCACGCGGGGAATTGGTCAAAGTCCCTGGCGTGGGTCGCCGGGGCTAAACCAGGTCATTTACCCCTGCACCACACGACCCCCTTCATCCTCGGATGAGACTAGCAGTGTAGTTGAACCTTGCCGGTTGGTGAACGGGGTTTTGGAAGGTTTCGCCTTTACGAGGTTGTCGGATTTGAAAACTGTCGTCGTTGTCGACCACGTGAATCGCGGTCCTTTGTTCGGCAGACGACCGAATCGCCGGCCTCGATCCTCATCTGCGGGGGTCGAATTTCATGGGGTTTTGATCAGACGGTCGTGCGATTGGCCCGCGGGTTTCTTTTCGGGTGGGCCTTCTTTTCAGCCGGGGCGAGGGACAACAGACAACTGCAAAAATCAACCAACGCAAGATATTGGACTGCTTCATACGGCTCCATCCAGTCAGGCAACGCCAACGTGCGAACGGAGACTTTGGCCTGTCTCTCGTTTTCTTCAAAGAAAAAAAAACACCCTTACTATATCGACCGCACATTTCCCGAAAAGATCATCCGCGACCCGGTTCACTATGCATCGCATTCCGCCTGGAACGCGTGGCGATTCCGCTGCTGTGTCAAGCTGCTCAACACGGTTGAGTGCAACGGATTTGCCGCATCCGGCAGCTTGGGATGGCGTCGCTGGCGTATCCGTGGGCGGATCATTGCGCTATATCCACAGCTGGGCTGATGGAGACGGCGGGAAGATCATCGATCATCTTCGCCGCCGCCTATTACATCAGTGAGGAACAGGAGACGCGGCTGTCTGACCGCGTCGCGCTGCAACGACCTTGACACGGCCATTCATCATGTGGTTTGAGCGCGTGACGGGAATCCATCACGAGGATCTGACGCATCTGGTAATTCACTGGATCCGCCAAGCAAGTAAACCAAACGCTGTCCGGCGCATGGACCGTCGTTGCGGAAGATCATACGATTTCCCTCAACGCCAAGCCGAAGCGCACGGCGTCTGCGACATTTCTCCTCTCCCGTCAAGCTTGATGCGGATCGTTGGATTATCTCCCTGCGCGCAACCTCATGACCGGCGTTCGTTACGGCGGATACGACCTGCGCTGGGCTGCTGTTGTCATGACGATTGCTGTGCATTCGGATCGCCTCGCATTCCAGTGGAAGGTTGTGAGCGCGGTCGAAGCGGTATCTGGCGGCGCGTATCACACACAATGTATCGCAATGTTTATTTCCACAAAGTCCGTTCTCGCCGGCGAAGGGATGCTCAGCTTTGCGCGTCAGCGCGCGAAAGACTCGCAGGCCCAGGATGCTTTGATTGGCCGCGGCGGAAACCATTTTCACAAGGGGCTCTCGGGCCAAGCTAACGATGGACTAGTGTTGTGGAGCTCGATGACACTCCTCCATCACTGCTTCACAATCTGGACGATTCGTCGATCCCTGCTCGCATCGCTATGCAAGGATTTCTTATCGGCGATCTTCAGAACAGCGTCTGTCGCGCGTTCGAGCCGATCGAGTCGCCACCGCGATGGGCGGGGCGGCCGAGAATTCGATCAACGCCGCGGGTGGGAGTCGCGTATAAATGTTTTTCTACGAATCACCGCACTCCCTACGAGATCTACGTCCCGACGCGAGCAAAACGCCGCCACGAGATTCTCGTGTGCGATCCCGATGGAAAGGTTACGGAGTTGCGTCGATCTCACCGATGAGCCAGGCGCTGACATGGAGCTTGCGTTTCGGACGCATTCACGTGTCGGCGAGTGGAGCCTGATGGTCGAAAGCGCGCGATCCGCGGGAATCTAAAGTGTCTGCTCTCACCCTATCACGCATCCCAATGCCCTACCTTCGGAGCAACTCAGACTTCTCTTCGGCCTGGACGAATTTTCGTCCGTGCGCAGCGAGGCGTGATCGAGGCTGGTGCCTCGCGGGCAAAGACGTGTTGTGCGTTCATGCCCACTGTGCCGGCCGGCAAGAGCTTGTGCTATCACAAACTGCCGACAGCGTTCAGGGCGGGTTGACGATTTGTGGTAATCGCCGCGATTGCGCTGCATTTACGACTGGGCCCAAGCACACGTCGTCCGTTTGCGGAAGCTGTGCTCAGCGCGGAACGATTGCGCGCGATCGGCTGATTGCCGCGCTGTAAGAAGACCCTCGGCCGACCGTCCTCACTGCGAACCAGTGCGTTCTGGTCCTCGTTTACCCGGCCGGTGTGGGCGCCCAAGTCAGGAATACGGCCAAAGTGTTCAGATGAACTGGTAGCAACGATTCAATGGGCCACGATGCCGCGATGGACATTAGCGCAGTGGCTCCAGCACGCCTCGCCATCGTGGCGATTCGCTCAACGAGCGTCAGCCCCCCAGCGCAAGCGACCTGGCGTGCCGGAGCGTAGGCCTTGGGTCACCGGTGCTTCGAACCAGGACCACCGCGCGCTTCCACGGGCGCCGACATTTCGGCATCGTCAGCAGCGCCGTCGCTGCCGGCATCTCCGCGAGACGGTCCGCATCGCTCTCCTCGTCGATCTGCATCTGCGCCTCGTAGAATCGAGTTCTGCCAACATGAGCGGAAATCTCGTCTCATCTCATAATCGCCCCCGAACTGTGGATCGGCCCCCGAACTGGTTCCGCGGGCCTCGATCAGCGCATCAACTTCTCGTAGGCCCAGTGATTCCGACCTCCCGCTTGAGATCGCGAGCACGTCCCGCCTCTTGCCAGCGCGCATGGCTTCCGGGGCCGGGATACCACGAGAAGGGCCACGAGGCGTGATCACGCGCCTGCGCTCTTCGCTCTATGTCGTGATTCCCGGTTTCCCCGACTTCTTCTTCGCATCAACCGGCTCGAGACGGCTCGTCGTCGCCCTTCTCCTTGCGTTCCCGGCCCGACGCCGCGCGCTGGCAGAGGCGGACGTGCTCGCGATTCTCAAGTCGGGAGAGTCGAGTCATCTGGGCCTCGAGACGTATGATGCCTGCTCGAGGCCGCGACCAGTTCGGTGGCGAATCCCACAGCGCAGGGGCGATGAAGACCGAGATTCCGCACTGTTGGCCGACGCGATCTCTACGAGTCGCAGATCTGCGATCGATCGAGAGCGCGATGCGGACCGTACTCGCGGAGCTGCCGCAGCGAATGCGCTGCTGACGATTCCGAATGTCGCGCCCGTGAGCGCGGCGTGTTCCTTGGTTCATCGTGACCCCAAGGCCTACGACTCCGCCACTCCATGTCGTTTGCGCTGGCGGGGCTGACGCTCTTTGAGCGAATCGCCACGCTGGGCGATGGGCCGTGGATGTGAGCCACTGCGCTCATGTCCATCTGCGGCATGCTGGTCCATCGGTGGGTGAATTCGTTGCTACCAGTCATCTGAACACTTTGGCCGTATTCCTCGACTTGGGCGCCCACCCCGGCCAGCGTAACGCGTACCAGAACGCCACTTGGTTCGCCGTGAGGACCGGTCGGCCGAGTCTTCGTCCAGCGCTGGCAATCAGCCCGTCGCGCCAATCCTTCCCCGCGATGAGCACAGCTTCGCACTGGACGAACGTTGCTTGCGTACCCGTCGTAATGCAGCGAAATCAGCGGCTATACCACAATCGTCAACCCGCCCTGCACTCTGGTCGGCAGTTGATAGCACAAGCTCTTGCCGGCGCCAGTGGGCATGACGCACACACGTCTTTGCCCGCGAGCACATCCCGATCACCGCCTCGCTGCGCCGACGAAATCGTCATGCGAGAATTCTGAAGTTGCTCGCGAAGGTCGGGCATTGGATGCGATTATAGGTGAGAGCAGACCTTTAGATTCCCGCCATCGCGCGCTCGACCGCGGCTTCCCAACTGCGCCGCACGTGAATGGTGAAACGCAATCCTCCATGTCATCGCCTTGGGCTCTCGTTTGAGATCGACGCAAATTCCGTCACCTTTCCATCGAAATCGCAACACAGCATCTCGCTGGCGGCGTTGCTCGCGTCGGAACATAGATCCGTAGGGCTTGTCGGTTGATCTCGTCCTAAACATCTCATACTCAGAACTCCCCACCCTCGGCGTTTGATCGCATTCTCGGGCCGCCCGTCGCCATCGCGGTGGCGCGATCCGCTCGACGCGCGACAGATCGATGGTCTTGAGATTCGCCGATACAGAATCCCCTTGCATAGCGGATGCGAGCAGCGGATCGGACGAATCCGTCCAGATTTTGAAGCAGTGCAGACGGAGATGTCATCGAGCTCCAGCAACTCGTCCATCGTCGCTTCTGCCCAGCAGCGCCTTGTGAAATTGGGTCTTCCCGCCGGGCCAATCAAAGCCGATCCTGGGCTGCGAGTCTTTCGCGGCGCCTGAACGCAGCTTGAGCATCCCTTCGCCGGCGCGAACGACTTTGTGGAAATAACAGTGCGATACATTTGGATCCGCGCCGACCGATACGCTCGACCGCGCTCGCACCCTTCCACTTGACTGCGAGTCGATCCGAATGCACATCAATCGTCATCGCACCAGCACCATCGCAGTCCGTATCCCGTCACGACTGCCGGTCATGAGGTGTCGCGACATAGATAATCCAACCGATCCTCAGCAAGCTGACAGGAAGAGAATGTCGCAGACGAACGTGCGCTTCGGGGCTTGGCGTTGAGGAATCGGATCTTCGCCTCAACGACGTTCGCGCGACATCGTTTGGTTTACTTCGCTTTGCGGATCATGATACCAGATGCCGTCAGATCCTCGGATGATTCCCGTCACGCTCTCACACACATGACTGAATGGCCCGTGTCCAAGGCGTGCACTGCGCCGCGGTCAGACAGACGCTCCTGTTCCCTTCAACACTTGAATGTTGTTAATGCTGCGGCGATGCTGATCGATGAATCTCCGCGCCGTCTCATCACCCCAGGCGTGTCTATAAGCGCGAATGATCCGCCCCTGATACCCCAGCGACGCCATCCCAACTCCATTCGGCGAAGCCGTTGCACCTCAACGTGTTGAACAGCTTACAGCAGCGAATCGACAACCGCGTTCCAGCGAAGGATGCGAATCGTGAACCGGTCGCGAATGATCTTTCGGACATGTGCGGTCGATATAGTAAGGGAACGAGAGACAGGCCAAAGTCTCACGTTCGCACGTCTGGCGTGTCTGATTGATGGAGCCGTAGAAGCAGTCAATTCTCCTTGCGTTGTGATTTTGCCGTGTCGTTGTCCCTCGCCCCGGCTGAAAGAGCCCCCCGAAAAGAAACCCCGCGGCCCATCGCACGACTTTCTTGATCAAACCCTGAAATTCGACCCGCCGCAGATCGCGATCGCGGCCGGCGATTCGGTCTTCTGGACGAACAAGACGACCGCCGATTACAACGTGTGTCGCCAACGACGAACAGTTTTCAAATCCAGACCACCTCGTTAAAGCGAAACCTTCCAACACACGTTCACCAACGGGCAGGTCCAACTACTCCTGCTCTTATCCTCCAGGATGAAGGGTGTCGGGATGGTGCAGGTGGTAATGACACTGGTTTTATTAGCCTCCGGCGACCACGCCGGGACTTTGACCAATCCCGTTCCCCGCGTGGTCGCGGGGCTAAACGGGCTGTTTGACGCCCGCACCCCTCTTTCGATACGATTCCCGCCTGCACGCGAACGCTCTCACGCCGACTCATTATTATTACCCCCCGCCAACGCGGGTAGGGCCGATGCGCATTCGTAACTTTTTTGAAGAAATGACAGGCCTGCCCATTGGCAGGTTTTTTGTTTGGGGTACTCTTCTGGTACAACCATGAGCAACACCGCGAATCGAAATCTACGACACCACCCGCGCGACGGCACGCAGCGAAGGAGTCACCTCTCGCTTCAGGACAGCTCATGATCGCGCAGCAGCTCGACGAGCTTGCGTCGATTACATCGAAGGCGGATTCCCCGCTCTCGAATCCACGGACGAAGCGTTCTTTCCCGAGATTCCTCCAGACGCCGCTCAAGCATGCCAGGATTGCCCGCGTTCGCATGACGCGGCGTCGCGGGATCAAAGCGAGGACGATCCTGCATGAAAAGCTCTGCTTGTGCTGAACGCCCGCGTCCACACCATTGTCGGAAATAGCAGCGAATATCACGCGGGCCGCCAAAGTGCTGTGGGCGTCTCGTTGTAAGAAAACATCCAGATGATCGCGGACTCGGTGGAGTTGTGTGTGCGAACGGAACGCCGGTCGTCTACGGACGGCCCGAACATTTCTTCGACGCGTATCGCGCCAACAGCCGCTACGCGCTGAACACCATCAAAGCTGCCGCGATGCGGGCAAACGGTTTCTGGGCGTTGTGCGACACCAACGGCGGATCGATGCCGAATTCGTGGCGAACAACCGCACAGGCGAAACGGGTCACTCGGTCCTCCGTCATGATCGGCATCCACACGCACACGACTCCGGCCGTCTCAGTCGCCATGCGCTCGTCGGCCATCGGCGCGTCGCTGATCACCCCAGGGTCACGATTCAACGGCTGTCGGCGAGCGCTGCGCGGCACATGTGACCCTCATCCCGCTCATCCCAACCTTCACTCAAGTACGGCTAACGACTGCCTGGCGATCCCGGCAGCTTGCAGCACCTTACGAAGCCAGCCCGCTACGGTCTACGAGTTGGCGACATGAACCGGTATCCCAGGCCAGGCGTATGTCTTCAGCAGCGCGTTCGCCCACAAGGGCGTGATGCCGTGCACGCCGTGCAGAAAGACACCAGACCTACGAGCACGTATCGCTCGCCCGAGCGGTCGGTAACACGCTAAAGATCTCGTCAAGGAGCTCCGGGCGCGAGCAACATCGTCCGCCAAATCCGGCAAAAGTTCGACATCGAGCACGCAAGGCTCGCTCCACCGCGTGCTGAGAAATTCAGGATCGAGATGCCCCGGCTATCATTCGAGCCGCCGAGGCCATCTTCGGAGCTGTTGCTTCGCAAGGAGATCGGGCGTTATCCGCAAGTTCTTTGATTGGAGCATGATCCGCGTTGCGTCCTTTAAGATGGAGAAACCAAAAAGAAGAAGCGGCCTCCTCCTCGACTTCATGGCAAGACGCCGGAAGCCACCGAAGCCGACGCCGCCGCCGATAGGTAGCGACCACTCTGGCTGGCGCAATACTGTGCTCTTCGAGGGCGCGCCGCATTGTAAGGGCCATCTTCTGAGATGGCCTTTCTTGAACGGCGTCTGCACCCATAGCGCCGTTTTTTTCTTTTCGCATCTTGTCGCTCCGCCCACTGTGGAACGTCCCGACGATTGTCCCATCTCGCCTCCACTTCGAATCCCTGAAACGTTTTGCTGGCGCCTCTTCTGCGCTCACACAAGACCACCAGGTTAATAAATCATGTGCAGCGCCACTGCCGCGCCAATTCTCTCCCGGTCTTTTTTGAAATCCATCGCGTTCGCAACTCCCAACACCCGACCGGCAACCACGACACGGCGGATTGTAAAAATCGGCAAAAACTCTGCGCGGCCCACCACTGCCCGCCATCCGCCCCACTCCCGGTCCGAGCGCTCGATCCACCAGCCCTCGAAATGATCTTCCTCGGCGAACGCGCGAATCCCCGATCGCCATCACGCGGAACGACCCTCCTTCAGATATTGATTTTGCCAGTCTTCTTGCGATTGCGGAACGTCTCGGCGATGACGGAATAAGATGCAAAATCGCCCGTGTATCCGAGCGCGAAGAGGCGCCGAACCGCCCCGCAGCTCCGCCCAGCGCCAGATTCCTCATGCAACCTTATTTTTGCTTTCGTCCCATCATTCCGCCATCCATGCGTCCGCTCTCCGCATCGTTCGCTGCCGGCCACGCACACCGTCCTTCAACTGAAACATTGCGTCCATTCAGAAAACTCACACGCCCGATTGATACGACGCCGATAAATCAATTCCATAGCTTATGCTTGTGCGATCGCTAATGGTTCTCACGTCGCGATTCACCACAATCGTGCCCGTGAACACACCGCCCCACTTCCACCAGATGCTATGGAGATCATGCTCATCCGTGTCGGCGGCCGCGGGTAGTTTCCTCGACCACTTATCGTAGAGAAACGGCAGCCGCGCTTCTCAGGTTCTTGCCATCATCGCGGCAGCGGTAATGTGGAAGACGATCCAACAATCGCGAGCGGCCCTGTGGGCGTCAAATTCCGATCGCAAACGTCAACATACCCAGCTGGGCCGCCCATCGTCGTCCCGCCCTGAATTTTTTTTTCCTGTTCGCCGGAGAAACGTGACGGTCACCAGCGTCACGCTCTTCTCCGCCCTGCTTCGGCTGACAAAGAACCAACCCACAACACACTAGCGCGAGTTTTCCAGGTGCTTGCCGGAAACAGGACGATTGCGTACGACAGAACGAGCGCCCCAAACCGAGACGAAATCATCGACCACAGCCCCTTCTTTCCGCTTTCAACAAACTTTCCAGGCCGGTCGGCATGTCCAACGCATCACAGCGCCGTTTCCTTCGGATGAAAGTGGATTTCGGCCCGAGCACCCACAGAAATATGTCCCGAATAAAATCGCCGCTCCGCAAAGATAGTTCCAATCGTCCTGAGCGTGGCTCAGAACCACCGAATTGAAAAGCTGAACGACGCTCGCACGTCACGGCAACGAGAATCGCTGGATATCGCGCTGCGTCTCGCAAGAACCACAACATCTCTTTCCGGACCCGTCAGATTCGTGGCGAACCGCGATTTACCACCTTACCCCGGGACCGCGCGGCTGCCGTCCGCCGCGGAAACGTTCCTCTCATCCCTTTTTGCGCTCCCCAC
>Ga0179591_1295801_pt1 | contig 11919 bp, 8 predicted proteins | sample CZOMad2_1_08_16f_FD_182891 | JGI IMG/M metagenome (GOLD analysis project Ga0179591, IMG submission 182891) | Vadose zone soil fungal communities from Angelo Coast Range Reserve, California, USA - CZOMad2_1_08_16fungal (PacBio error correction) | ecosystem: Environmental > Terrestrial > Soil >...
TGTCTGACACTGTAGTGGGGACACTGAGGGGTAGCGTAAAGTTATCCGGGTCGGGAAGTAATCAGTTGCTTTCCTATAAAAGAGAGGGTTAAGGGCCGGCCTGGTAGCTCAGCCGTCAGAATGTTCCTCCCTGCGTTAAAGTACGGGCAGTCTCTGTTACCGACATTCAGAAGAAAAGAATCCAGCTTGCTGTGCAGGAACTAATGCTCTTGGGAGGCCTTGGGGGAGGGGCGGCCGAAGTTGCTCGCGGCTCTGCCGCACTTGCTCGCCCTACCATATTGCGGAGCACCAGGGGATCATCATTCTTAAATCCAGGAAAGCAGGGCCGGCAGCGGTGTTTCATGAGTGAAAGAGCAGTTGTTTGTGGTCCGGGGGGAGGGGGGGACGAGACGCCCTCGCTCGCACCCAGAAGCCCGAAGAGAGGGGCCTCCTGTATAGGTCGGTATGTCGCGCGTGACTTGACGGGGGAAAGTGCTCTAGAAGTTAGTAAGAGAGGGGGGGAAGGGGGTCTTCACAGCTCTCAACAGAGCGGAAAGGGAAACACCAGCAAGCTTGCCGTCTCCAATCAGCTGGACTTCTTCTTAGGTGAAAAAATCGGCGCTCGGATGCTCACCCCTTCTTGGCTTCTCTTCTAAATAGATCGAAAAACTTACGAAAGGCATGAGCGGGCAACTGAACTAAAGAAGAAAAGGAGCTCTTCTTCAAAAAGGGAAGAAGGAAGAGAAAAGGGTTGGGAAAATTTTTCTCTTTTTCCGGCCAATGCTCCTAGCCGTAATGTCTAGACGTGGCTATGCGTCCTCCTCTCCTATGCCCACAAAAAATGGTGCAAAAAAAACGACGCGAGAAAAAGCAATTGCTCTGGATCTTCTGATTTCCCCTCGAAGGAGTTAAAAAAGAGAACGAATAAGGCAAGCTCGCATTGCGCACTCTCGCAGGTGAGAGAGGACAAAATCCTGTTCAGCATCTCACAATTAAGCTCATTTCGAACGAGGAAGGAGGTCGAAGGTCTCTCCTGGTTTGAAGTGTGGACCTAACTGAGAGACGAATCTGTTTCGTTATTTTGGAAAAAGAAATAGAGGAGAGCACTCAGCCGGGGGGAAGGGACTAGAGAGAACTCGTCGCGTGCCTCGACGGCCCTCTTTAGGTTTGACCAAATCACCGCACTCCTCGAGTGGTCGACTGGTCCAATCAGGGATCCTGCGACCCTCTGAGAAAAACAAAAAGCAGTTCCTCTTGGACTCGGAGATCTGATAAAAACAGCAGAGTAAGAGGAGAGGAGGAAATAGGTCCTTCATCGCATTATGAACTACTTCAGGGCTCAAAAAGAAACCTAAGTATCTTATGCACCGCACTTCTGAGGAAGGAAGTGGAGATCCACACTCAGAGGAGAGACAATAAGAATATACTTATACGGGCATAGAACCACCAAAAGTTAGGCAATCGGGAAATGAAGGTCTGAAGTCTAGCTGAAATTCATCCTTCTAGTTGAGGACCTAGAAGGGGGTGGGATCTACGGATGGATCCGAAGAGGTGTGAACTGAAGTTTTCTGGTCTTGAGGCCTGTTTCTGCATGGATGAGAGGAAATCCGCTTTTAGCGGATATCTCCCAAGGGACGAATCTAAAAAGAACTGGATAATATATAAGATCTCTTCCACTTTGGAGAGACGGGGCCGTCAAAAAGAAGGCTCTACTATCTCGAAACAGCCGCCGGATCATAACTCCCTGGACTCCAACAGCTCAAGAAAAACTCAGAAAGAGAGGAAACTTAGGAACACTCTTCATATTCAGGTCTGAGGGCTAGATCTGGGGAACCACGGTTCTAGAGCAGCACGGAGTGGTCGAGGGCGGGGGCACGTAGTGAGCGGAAGCTATGCTCGCTTGTCTATGAGTTCGGGGGGGAGAAGAAAAAGGGGATGGAAAAGGGTAGGGGGCTCCGATAATCTGAAAACGTTGGCCGCCGTCGGGCCTGCCGAAGCGATAAATGACAGGAAAGAAAAAAGGCCGCAGTAAGGGCAAGAGTTTTGAACCAAGAGCGTCACCGAGGAGACTCTCCAGGGGGAGGAGGGGGGGGAAGCTTAACAAGGCTGCAGTAGCAGGACACGTGAGTCGCGAGCTCGGGAGGAAGTGGTGCAACAAGCGGGAGAAAAAGGCATAGCGTGAACGATATGTCTCTATGCAAAGCGCGCTAAAGTTAGGGGGCTAAGTCCCGCTATTAGAACCGTCTATTCTCACGAGTCTAACTCTACCTTATGGTTCCATGGTAAAATCTTACAGACGAGGTACCTCTGACTAGGTCTAACTGAGGGGAGACACTTATCTCTATAGGCCGAAGAGGGGGGCTCTGGGCGCTCTATCTCAATCAGCGGGAAAGGGCCATCCGAGGGAAACAAGAAAAGTAGTCGCGGATCAAAATGTAATTTCTGGAGGGGGACACATATCCTAAGGTTGAGGGACTTGGGAGCGCTTCGAGTACCAAATTGGGGGTCTGCCGGGGGAAAACCCAGTCAGTACGGTCATTCAGGAAGGTCTCTCCTTTTAATTTACAAAGAGTGTACCAAAAGTTCGCTGAAAAGAATACCGTTCGGTTCTTGAAGGGGGGTTGGTCAAGAGAAAAGGGCAAGGAGTATTCTTTCAGCTCAGCATCCAAATCTCTTTGACTGGTAGGAAACCTTGCTCCGACGTCTATAAGTTCGCGGTGAAGTCAAATCACTTTAAAAAATGGGGGGGCCAAAAAAAAACTGGGTGTCTATAAGTTGGAAAAGAAAGGTGGCAGTCAGAAGAAGTGCATTGAGATACTGAACCATATGCAAGGCACCCGCCAAGAAACGAGCCAAAGTCATAATAGGCGAAAACAGCGAGCGCGCGGGCTGAGTTGAGAAGGTCGAATACGTTGCGCGCGAAATGGAGCTTAAAAGCACTGCTCCTCCGCATCTGGAAAATCGAACCTGGATCGCAGGCAGGATCGAAAATCTTTTATAAAGCCAAGAAGAGGTAATGAGCAACGTATCGTTCGAGTCCGCGGGACCGCGAAAGACGGCTGAAAAGACCAGGCCGACAGCACAGCCTTCTGTTCCGAGGAGGGGACTGGGAAGGACGGGACATCTAGGGGGACTGGAAGGGGAAAACCTTTTTAGAGAGGGGAAAACGAGACCTAAGGAGGAGACGGGACGGTACGGTAAAAATGTGACCCCTTTCTCAAGGAATACGGATACGAGTTCTCAGGGAAAGCCACGAACTTACGGGATCATCTCGATTGGGACTCAGACGACACTAGTTCAGAAAAAAATCGGACTCTTGAAATCAGCAGCACTTGTTGTAAGCCGCCAGACGGAGAAGTGTCGAGCCAGCCCGGACGGCTACTCAACAGAAAGTCCGCCGGGAGGGCTCTCAGAGGTTCGCTCGAAAGAGAGCGAAAAGTACGTGAGGAAATGCGAGAAAGTGCTCTGGTTGCGTAGGAACGGTCGACTGAGATACTACGATCCCGACTGCGATTACTTCAGAGCGGAAAGGAGTATACGAAGGCAACCCTCGATCAGCGTTCACCGCAAAGGATGGAGCTCCAGGAGGGAAGGGGAAAAAAGGCCGAGAGTTCGGAACAACTGGCGAATGAAGGCTCATTCTGGGGGACTTAAGGTATAAAGTGAAAGAAATGCATATCGCAGTCTGGCAACGTACAAGCATCTCAAGACATGATTTGGAGGGGGGGAGCAGAGAATAAGTAGGAAAGTACCGCGGACTTCCAATGACGAGGGAGAACTGTCTTTCGAACCAAGCTCAGAGGGGGTTGGGCAAAAGATGGGAACCCCGCATCTTTCAAGCGATGAGGACATCTTCCGAAGCCAAAGGGGGGCGTTACGTCTTTTCCTTGGGGCAGGTCATCGAGGAAAGGGAACATGTAGAGGCATGTGTACGGGATTTCGTGGAGGATAATCGAGTTTGCGTGTATCACTACAGTTCAAGGGTGGAGTCAGAGAATACTCTCGGGAGGGTAGAAGGGGAGAGGGCTACAGGTAATCGATCCCAATTTCTGGCTATCAAAACATCTGGGGGAAGTTGAGCAAGCAGCTCAAGGCCAGAAGGAGGGATGGCGAAGAGTCTCACGTAGAATTCAGGTGAGATAAAATCCAGAAACCACCTTTTGCTGTGAACGACTTCAGAAAATGGGAGAAGGAGAGCTGGCAAGGAGGAAAGGTGGGCCGACATGAATCGGAAAAACTCAAAATTTCTTCATTCTTCATAACACTCGAGGGCCTTTTCTAGTCTCCTTCTGGGGGGGTTCCAGTAATCGTCGTGCTCGGGGAAGGCAGGGGAAATATCTTTTTAACTAGGGGGGGAGGTGCTTGAAGGAAGTCTGGCAAGTATCCGGGGGGCCCCCAAACAAACTTATCTGGAGAAAAGAGATCTGATCAAGCGGCATCTACGGGAAAAGACATTAAGGGGAAAAGGAATGGCAGTAATGCTACTGTCTCTGGGTTCCGGAGATGAGGGGAAGACTAAACGGAGGTCTCGTTCCTGAGACAGAGTAACGTAAGGAGAGACCGCTCGGAGGGGGAAGTCGTGTGCTAAAGGCTCGAAGACGGAAAACACGTGCTGCGCCGGCGTCTATACTATGGAGAGGAAAAAGGAAGGAGGAGGGAGGGGAATGACGTTATAGGTCTGCGGGAACCGAAATTCCTGCGGATTTCACTGCTAAGGCAAGCATCTTCGCAGCTGGGGAGTAAAACCGTATCTGAGGGAGACTGAAACGCGCAGAGAAGGTATCAGAACAGAAGGGGGCGGCGAGGGGAGAAAAGTCCGAGGAGGGGATCAGGGAAGACATGAAAGCCTCATTAAGCGCGAAGAGTATAACTAAGGAATAGGAGAGGGAAAAGGAAGCTAGACGCCTGAAGAGAAGATGCCAACCGACCGGAAAGGGCGCTAGCCGAGACTCCGCAGTGGGGGTGGGGGGGGTTGTTGTTTTGGTTTGGGGTTGTTGGGGTTGGGGGGGTTTTTTTGGGTGTTGTGTTTTGGGTGTGTTGTGGGGGTTTTGGTGTTTTTGGGGTTTGTTGTTTTGTGGGTTTGTTGGCTGTTTATTTGGTTCTAGGGGTGGGGTTGTGGTTTTGGGTTTTAACCTGGCCGGCGCTCCCCAACCCCCGTCGGAGAGAGGGCCCAAACGAAGGAGCGCAGCGGGCCAGGGGGTCTGTGGCCTCCGTCGCTCAGGCGCCGAAGTCGGGGGAGTAAGGGACATGAAGATCATTAGGCGGAACTAGACTTCATTTATCTCCGATAAATGAAGGTCTGGAGGATTGCCTCCTTAATTATGTAGAGACTCTTAGGGGAAGATCTAAGGGAGACCGACCAAATTGAAAATGAAACCTAGTTTTGATCGAAGAGAATTCCTTTAACTTCCAACTCTATCCTGGAATAGAACAGAGAAAAGAATAGAAAGAAACTTCAGGATATACAGATCGCTCCCGGTTTCTCCAGGTGAAAAGCACCTTTCCGAGGAATCAAGTACCTACCTATCACGAACGAAAGCTTCAATGGGGGGGGAGGGTAGCTTCCTTCGGAAGAATAGTCTAGTATGACAATAGAAAAGGAAGAATAACACTGTGAGAGGGAGAACGTTGGGAGCTTCTTTTCGAGAGAAAAAAGGCCCTCACCGGGAGGGGCGGGCGTGACTCTATGCTAGCGAAAAATTTTATAATCTACAGGTATCTGGGCGGTACAAGAGTCATGTTTTAGGGTCAGAGGAGAACTCTAGGTCCGCTATCTTTTCTCAAAAAACTACTACTGCAAAAGAGACCCCTCCGGCTACTACGAAAAGTGACCTCAAGCGACCTAAGGAAAAGGCTTAGCCTTACTCAATCCCTTCTTCCTACGTTCAGACTTATAAAAAAGAGGGAAGAAATCTTTCCAAAAATCTCTATCTAACTGCCCGCCAATCAGTTGAGAATGAAACCTACGGGCTTTTCGTGATTTAATTATAGGTATCTCTCAACGTCGGAGTTTCGGACTGACCGCCTTTCATGTGTTCTTTAGAGGAGGGCGAGAGAGAGGAACCCGTTTATTCCGAGAGAGAGGATAAACTCCCGGAAAAAAGTTTGAAATCAGAAACTTTCTAGAAACAATGTGCTCTCGTCTGTCAGACCAAGGGATATGGAAAAGAAGGAACGAGAATCGAAAAGAAATTAACAGAGAGCAAGTCAGGGGAAGACCAGGACTGATCGCCCTTAACTCAGAGGAAGAGGAAGTAAGAAAAAACTTATTCTTTCACACTCCGTTCAAGAGGGTAAAAATCCAAATCAGGAAGAAATCTCATAGGGAACAAGAAAAGGGTTATTCGAGATGGACAGTCCCTTTGAATTGAAAAAATGATGCATGATAACAAAACACTAGGGGGGGAGGGACTGCAAAAACGCTTAAAATGAAGCTAGAAGCCAGTCAGGAGAATAGCTCGGACGACCCGGCGTGACCTTACGATGAACAATTAAAACTGGTCGAGACTTTGAGGATTTCCCAGCATGATCATACTTTGAGAAAGTGAAGGGAAAGAAGGAGGAAGGCCGAGACTGGCTGGGGACTAGGGGGGTTCCGAACGAAAGTCACGTGGGTCAATTTATCTAATAACATGAGGGGCAAAAACGCGCCTGTGCCCGACTTGGAAGGAGCAAAGAGGTTAGAAGTCGAAACCTTCAAAGAGAGAAGTACGGAGAGGGGGGGAGCGTCGTCAAATGGGAGAGACCGGGGAGGAGAGATATGCTGCCTACTTCAGTACTACAATGTAAGATGAGGGAAAGGAAGGTTCCTCACGTACTTTGAGGCTTAGAAAGCCTGCGTAAAGCTAGGCTTACCGGTGGTATCCGGCAAAAAAAAACGGGATTGACTTTGGGCGAGGTATGCGAGGGAAAAAGGAACGTAAATTTAATTAAAATCTAGTGTGGACGCGGCTCACTCTCGATCGTGAGCTTGAAGGAGTCGACGCGTTCGTAGCCGGGGCGGAGGTCTTTACTTGTCAGTAGTACGAACTCCGGGGGTCTGTGGCTCACTGCAGGGAGAGGAAACTACATGCTCGAAAAGGTCTTCCCAGGGAAAAAGGGTAGTCACAAACGATAGAAAAGGAGCTCATCTGACCTGAGGGAGATGCATAAGAGAGGGGGGAGAGTCTCCCGACGGCTAGGAGATAACAAAACCTATACAGGTAGGTTTATGGGAAAGGGAGAGATTACGTTTCCTCTGCGAATCGGGCACGCAGGCGGGCTTTGGGGGGCGTGTGTCATTGTCGATGCAGAAGCTGACGCTTGAAGAGAACCCTAAAGCCAGATCGGGAGGGGCCGAGGTAATCAGGGGGTGAGAGGGGGGGGGGTAGCGCCTGAACGTCAGTGCAGGGAATCTATGAAGTAGCTGTTCCGAAAAGTGATACGGCCAAAGAGAGACAACCCTAAGGGGGGGCCAGAAGTCAGTCCAACAAAGGAATGTCTGACGTCTTTGGGAGGACTCAAAAAATTGGGTTTCCAACTCTCGTCTGCCCCTGACTCTACTGAGAAAGAAAGGAGACAGAAAACGTTCTGGACTAAAGTTGTTAACTCTCAATAAAGCACAGGGAGAAGGAGGAGGTGACAGGGAATTCTAAACGGGGTAAACAATAGGCTTGGGTGGAGGCCAAACAGGGAGAGGAAAATCCGAGGAGCCGTAAGCGATAGGTTGAGAAAATAGCCGACTCCACTAGGGGCCCGTGGGCTCCCGAGACGTCAATAGAAAAAGGCTGAGTATCATGATGAAAAGACCGTCGAGGAAATCGATAGGGACCTGAAGGACTGAGAAGCGAGGCAAGAGCTCTTCTTGGAGCTGAGAGGATTAGGCTCTGCGCTACAACGCCGTGTAGAGGTTAATTTTCGGGTTCCTTCTAGGGCCGAGGGAAAGGGGGGGCCGGATTCATCCTGGAGGTTTCAGGAAAAGGTAATAGTCTACGTCGAGAATAGTTTCCTCCTAGGAAGGAGAGAGCTTAGGACAGAAGATTCGGAGGCTCACATATCGCGCCGACATCTTGAAATCTGGGAGGGGGGTTCCTCCTGAGAAAAATTCCAGAAGAGCAGAGCGGGAATTAGACTTTCTGGGAGACACAACACTCATGATAAACAAAGATAAGACAAGAGATCATTTCTCGTGGTCGAAAGAAAGAATAGGGGGACGAGGAAAAGGGAAAAAGTACTCTTCCCTTCATAGCTTCGGAGAAAAAAGAAAGAAGAGGTCGGAAAGGGCGGGGGAACCCCTTCGTGGAGAATGGTTACGTACAACAAAGAAAGATATAAGCTCGTCAACTGGGAAAGCTCCGGGTTACCTTGAGCCCTCAGCCTCACTGGGAAAGGTGCAAGAGCTCAGTAATACATGGCTCGGGGAAAAGAGGAAGCGCACCTCTAGCCTGCGCTTTCATGAGGAGCTTCGTTTACGTCGGGGGGGGACGAAAGTATCTACCGAAAAAGGGGGTTGAAGTAGGAGCTGTCGTGTTCGGGGGACCTAGCGGGATGAGTAACGTCGGATCAGGACGGTTTCGAGTCGAGGAGCTCCCCTGGCGCGATAAAGAAAACACAACGAGGAGATGATCTCTCCCGTGGGAAAGCCTCTCAACTGGATTCTGAAAGTGGCCTGGTCACTCCGCAGAGCAACTAAGAAACCATCTCAGTAAGAGGCTTGAAATATCTGTCAAAGGAGAAAGTACTTCATAGGACTGGGGGGGAGACGATGCCGTCGCGTTTACACGAACGGGGGGGGAATATGAAGGAGCAGCACTAGTTGGAGAATGTCGGCACGAGTTCACACTTTATGGAGTTAGTTGTACGCTCGTGACTAGAGGGGGAGGGAGGTGTTTTTCTACTGGACACATGGAAAGTGGGCTCGGGAGACACTACTGATCACTCGTTTATCCCGACCATTCGATTAAGGTCGTAAGCCGGGCCGACTAACTCGAGTTAAAGGGGATCTCTGGTCCCCATTGACCAGCCGGTTCTAGATTGTGGAGAGGTGCGCAAGCACGCCGCGAAAACGGAAACGTCTATATTGAGGGAAGTTTTAGACGGGGAAGAAAAATTCGTATGCGGTACTGAGAAGGGTAGCGAAAAAGAAATACTTTAAAGTGCTCGCCAGCCTCTAAGGAACAAGGGGAAGGGGGGGAGAAGTCTCGATAGCCCGGCACAGACATTCTTGCTAAAAGGGGAGACCGCAACGGGGGAAGAAAAGTAAATGTGACCTGTAAACTTGAGAGGAGGTGTCAAAGGGAAGATCAGGATTCTAGTCACGCAAAAGAGCAAAGCAAGGTCTTTTCCTACCGAGCATAGTTCTGGCTCTATCGTACTCGGCCATTTTCTTCTAAAAGTGGGGAGGAAGTTTTCTCTAGGGTGAACTCGAGAAAAAGTAGTGGGGAGTATAGCCAAATAGTCCAATAGGAACATTTAAGCAATTGCTAGCTGAGAAAGGGGTCCGGACCACCTCGCAGGACCATTTCTCGAGGGGAAGAAAGGCTAGGCGTTCTGGGTCAAAAGGGGAAAGGCTGTTTAAAATGGGAGGAGAAATGGGGGGTTCGTAGATAATTCTGCTAGGATTGCTCCCACCGGAGGGGAGGGGAGGGTATGGATATTAGCTCTCCGACTTCTAAGAGTCCATCGGGGAAACGCTGTTTTCCGCATAGAGGGGAAGAGAATACTTGGGGTACGGACGGTTTTCTGGAAGCTTAAGGCACGGTCGGAAATCAAGGGAGGGGACCCCTCCAGGATAAACATCAACTAACTGCGCCCGAAAAGGAGGAGAGGTGGTGGAGGGGTTTTAACAAAGTCGATAGGCCAGCCCTCCGCATTAACTAATAGAGAAGAAAAAAGATGGGGGAGGACTGATATTCAAAAGAAATGAATAAAGAAGAGATTAAAAAGAGGGGGTCGATCCGTTCGAAGCCGCGCGAAGCGCGATAAATAAAGGGAAAAGAAAGAAAGTCACATTATCACTGTCCCACTTCGGAAACCTGGAGACGGAAGAATCATACGGGGACGGTAATATACATTCGGGGAGAAAGGGGGTTCCAACCCGTCGAGGACTCCTTCGACGAAAGGCAGTAGCTAGGAAAGACTTTAGCTAAAACAGGACCGGAGACTATGGGGATGCATCCAATAGAATTCGGCGCAAAAAATGCACGAGTGGAAACTACCTCTCTGACAAATCCCATAAGATTAGCTTGCAGCCAACTGGAGAGAGGCCTGCAACTAAGAAGGGGATGGACATTAGGAGCCCTGAGGTCGTTCTCTATCATTAGGGAAAAGGTCAAGTAAAGGAGAGAAGAGGACTTTATTAAAGCTGGAAAAGAAAGCGTGGGAAGTAATTTTCTGGAAGGAAGGGGGACAGTACATCAGAACTATAAGTAAACGGCGCATATCGGGGAGAGCTGATGGGGGGGAAAGTAGAAAACTCTCCTCTCTTGGCAAGTAAGCTGGGGGGAAAGGGAGATGAAGGGACTGTATTCGAACTCTTGAGTGGGCAACGAGGAGAAGGTATGTCAGCGAAAGGGGTCTTCTGGAAGGAAAAGAGTATCATTAACAAGATAGCATTTTCGGCACTCACAATCAGTACACTCCCGGATGGGGTACATCGTAGATGCTACGAAGGGGGGGGGGGAGTCACGCGACTCCTGGAGAGTGGAATATGGACGCTCTTTAATCTCGATGGTTGTTCAAGAGGAAAGGATCACGTGGCCTTCTAGGTGAGAATAAGCAAGGGAAAGAAACCGGGTCTTTCTCTATCTCTCCTCAGGGGGGGGGGGGGGGGGGGTGTGTTGAGAGAAGGGGGCATACCTCTCAGAAAGGGCCGCCGAAGGGCGATATCTCTTTCCCGTTATAGCCGACGTAAATGCTGGAGGAGGAAAAAAAAGAAAAACTAAAGGATCGAGTGCGGCCTGGGATACCTAGAAAAAATGGAGAAAAGGGAGCGAAAGGGTCTTCTGTAGTTGGGAAAAAGGGAGCAGTACTCACGGCCACGTGTACGGTATTCTTCCATCTCCAGCAGGCTACTGGGAGAGGGGGGGTTTGAGACCTCACACGAAAAAGGCTGGGTGGATACTACGGAGAACGGAAGGAGGAAGCGGCGAATGTTGATACATCCTCGCTCCGACGAAAGGGGAGAGGACATGCTGAAAAGTTATTGAGGCAACCACTTAAGCTTCTAAAAAGTCACTGGGCTAAAGAGTCCAGGAGGTTAGATCTCTTCAGAAGGAAAGAGACCAGAGGGGCGCTCCGTTAGAGGGAACGGGGGACTTCGGTCAAAATATTCTTGGCTAGGGGTACCAATGAGGGAAAAAGAAAAAGGATTCGGGTGAAATATCTAAGTCCAGCTCCTTTCAACTGACGCGAGAAACGACTTATCGCTTCTCCGACGAGGTCAAAACATAGGGTGCTTAAGAGAGGGAAGGGGGGAGTAAGTGACCTCTTGGCTAAGTACACTTTCAGCACGGGGGAAAGATCAGCCCTCCTGGGAAAAGGAAATTTCGGGTTGCTAGCTGCCGCGAGCATTCCGAAATAGATTCTCAGCCTTATAGCACTGCATGAAAGAGATGACGGAGGGGTAAGTATTTAGAAAATCTGCTCAACTCCCCATTCCATTCTCGGGGGAAAAAGTTCAGGGAGAAAGAGGGAAGTCTGAACATATTCCTCATCATTGGCTTAGATAGGACTATCGGGTCGAGACTTACAGAGAAGAGGGAGACCGAAAACAAGTGTTGAAAAAAAATTCAATGGCGCCCCGATTCTTTGAGCCTCCGATCAAGGAAGGCCACATAAGGAAGGCAGCTGCTGACCAGTTAAATGACACTGGGGAGGAAAGAAAGGGAATGGGGGGGCATTGAGCAAAAAAAGAATTTTACCTCTTTTGAGGGGGCTCATACTCTCAAAAAGGAAAGGGAT
>Ga0179591_1353374_pt1 | contig 11919 bp, 10 predicted proteins | sample CZOMad2_1_08_16f_FD_182891 | JGI IMG/M metagenome (GOLD analysis project Ga0179591, IMG submission 182891) | Vadose zone soil fungal communities from Angelo Coast Range Reserve, California, USA - CZOMad2_1_08_16fungal (PacBio error correction) | ecosystem: Environmental > Terrestrial > Soil >...
GCCTGGGATGGTTTGGGCAGTGTTCAAAGGACTGAGATGTTTACTTCCGGGAAAAGCAAGAACATGGCCTAATGAAAAATGGCGAATACGCAGGACCAACTAGAGCAAAAAATCATTTCTGTGAGAGGGGAAAGACTTGGGGCTAGGGGAACAGTGTCCGGGTGAGAGAGGGTCCGGGAGCGGATCGTCGAGGGTTAATCAGCTTACTCGGAGAGTGCTGTACCGGGGCTTCTCTCTGGCGACGGGAACCTCTGGGGCGTGAGTTGACAGCACTGGCAGCGCTGCAAAAGAATTGAGTGCGCGTGGAGACGCAAGGGTTGCTTTGGGGTTTACCACCCAACCCACTTACTCACAAGGGGATCAACCGAGTGGCAAGCAACACCGTACAGGGGGTGCCAACGCCGGGTTGGACCCCTGCCATTCTTCGACGAACTGTTGGGGCGGCGCTGGAACAAGTTGAACGTGTGTATCAGAAGTACCTTGCTCCTCCACAGGAGAGCTGGGAGTCGCCGGCGACGCTCCCTTCCCGCCTGTCACTGTGAGGGCAGGCTCAGTAGAGGGAAGGACGATGTTCTGCTACCTTGAAGAGAATCCACGGCCATTATTTCTTTTGCCAGGCAGGGAGCGAATATATCTTGAGTTGGACGGCAGGGTCACGGAATTAGCCTTGAAACGGAAGGCCGGCATGGTCAGAACGCCGCGAACCGGGGTACTCTCGTACCTGCTGACATGCTTCTACGGGGGGGTGGACGCGAACACTCGCGAACAGCTGGAAAGGGCGAAGAAACGGGCGACCAAATCGTCATCAGAGGGAACAGTGACAGCGTGTACGAGTACGGAGAATGAGACTAAGATGAAGAAATGACAGGTCAGGTAGTCAGAGGACCTAAAGGCTCTATCCCGCATGGTACTAGCATCCTGAAATGGAAGCACGAGAAGGGGAGGGGAAATGGAGTAGAAGGTTACTAGTAATGAAGAAGACACTTCATACGTAACAATGGTATGGTAGGTTTAAGGGCGTTCATCAAATGAAAGGGGGAAAGTGTTTATCCCAAGAATCGGGAACACGCCTTTGGCGGGCACCTGGTACGAATTTCGCGCGTCTTAGCCTTTGCAATACCATAGGGAAAACACAATGGGGATCATAAGACCAAGAACTTTCACTCAGCCGCTTTGGTAAGAGGTGGAATAGACCTACCCGTTACAACAACTTTAGCATTGGGGAGAGGGGACAGGAGACGTTGGATTCCGAAAGTCACTACGAATCGCGAGGTCTTGGGAGCTTATCATCGCTGGGAAGGGTGTGAACGGGGAACACGAGCTGACTCCGCCGCCTGGGGGAGTTTGTTCTTACTTGGACAACCCGTAACGAAGAAGAGGAGAACGCCTTCGAAGCTTGGAAATTTTTCGAAGATGAGGATAGCAGACTTTACCGGCAAAAAGGAGGAGCCGCGCTGGGCTATACTTGAAAAGAAAGGTCGAAGAGAACTCTGTGTTGAAAAATCACGGCTGGGACGGGGAGACCGAGCCAGGCATCTAGACGAGGGATCAGGCGAACAGCCCCGGTGGAAAGGGGAAGAGGTTGCTGGTTCAACCCACGGAGGAGGCTATAAGGAGCATCCAGGCACTCGTCCTTACAGGGCAAACCTTGGCGGGCCCTCCCCCTATTATTACGGCTGGTCGACCGTCTCCCAAGGGATCAAAAAGAACCGGCGGACAACCTCATTACCGGAGGGCGCGCTCAACTCCCCCTTCGAGAAAGGACTTTTACAATCACGCAATGACGCCGCGAGAGAACATAGCTCATAGCGCTAAGGAAAAAAAACGATTACTTTAAAGGGGGTTGTACGTCAACTTCCCACCTGCGCGAGAGAGGGGGTCGCTGGGGGACGGGACAAATACTCTTGTCGGCCACAAATAAGCTATCTTCGTCTGCGGCAATCCACTCAGGCCCAACGTACAGTGCGTGTTTCCGGGGCGGATGAAACAGTCGGTCAAAAGGGACGTTGAAGAACGAAAGGGGATTAAGGTTCTGACACTGGGGAATCGTTAAAGAAAACTTTATTACTACGAAGCGGACCATCGGCGGACCAAAGGGGGAAGACATCTTTCTAAAAAGAAGGAAGGAAGCGCGGTCCAAAGACTTTCACGACTGATAACGCCGGACTAAAGATACCCCCCATAAAAATTGTTAACTTCCGTGAAAAAAGTTTTCAAGTCAGTAAGGCACCCATTCAAAGCTGAAAAATGAAGAGGAGCGGGGAGCGGGCGAAAAAGGGGAGAAGCTCGGTCCGCAAAGAGAGGGCGGGTCGAAGACGAGCTAGGAATAGATGCCGCATGGACGGAAAGAAGGCGTTATCATCTCACGAAGATGGACTTGAACTCATTCCACAACTCTTCTCAAGAAAATGAACGAAGGGCCCGGGGCATTATGCGAAGGGCAAGCCGGGAGGTTGCGCGACCGAAGGGTTTCGATTAAGTACTCTATTGAGGCCCTTAGTGTGGATGATCGTAGGAAGGCATTCCCGTGGAAAGGAGGAACTGCGAGAAGGATACAACCCGTACGAAAGGCGCGACCCTTGACTAAAATTTGGGCCTTTTTCACTATTCCAATGTGAGGGTACAATTCTCTTGACCAAGAAGCATGCCCCTTGGAAAGGGAGGCAAAAAAGGGAAGGGGGAAGGAGTCCGGTACGACAAGGCAATGGACTGCGGGGTGAGGTCATGTCGGCTATTACAATCCTGGTCAGCTCGAAGAAGGGGAGGGGGGGAATCCATGTCAAAAGAGAAGGGACAACCAGGGACGGGGCAAAGGGGCGGTGTGATTCACTCGCTGCGCTTATCGATGTTGAGGGAGCAGTGGTATTGAGTAAATGGAAAAAAGTTGGAGGCGAGGAGAGGGGAAAGCAAGTCGTTCAGGGGATCTTGAGTAAAAAACCGCAAACTCTCTCACAGTCGACTGGGAAGACTGCGACCAGGAGCCAGTACAATTCAGACTCGAAGAAAAAACACCGAAGAAATCAGAGAAATCGAATCGAGAGGCCCCGGAGTTACGTGTTCCCCTCCATCTAGGGAGAAAGAAAATGAAGGGAGAGATATTAGTTGGAGGCCCGTGGAGAAGTTTTGCATGGGCAATCGTGATAGTTTTCAAAGAAATCCAGCAACATCAGCATTATAAAGCAAAAACGCAAAAGCAAAATGACCAGGAGAGAGGATACAACAACACAAGGGGGGGAGGGAGAAAAGAGAGGGGGCGTTGGAGTTGGGCTGGAAGGAGGTGGTTCACTTCTAAAACGCGCACCCGAGGGAAGAGTAAACCTTGAGAAAGGAAAAATGCCGAAAATTCTCCGAAGGAGGATTTAGACCATACTTTGGTTTAGGCTTCCCTGGATGCTGTAGGAAAAGAGGAAGTGGCAGAATGATGAGGTGTGGGGAAGATCTTCGAGGATCAGCTGGGGAGATACGGACTCGGCCCGGCTGGGAGCGTACGCGTTTGTTCGTTTACAGGACCTGATCGGTGCTGAAGGTAAGGGCGCTCCGCGACAGCAAAAGGGGTGTATTTATGAAACCCTCAAAGACAGCACGACCCCAACTGGGACATCGACGAGAAGAGAAGCAGACGCACGGTGAGTGAAACGTCCCAGGGGATCTTACGCTGTTCGCTTCATCACCTGTGGTAGGAGGACTGGAACAAGGAGGGGAAAAGGGGATCGCCAGAAAAAGCACACGAATCGCACACTCGCTGGTGAGTCCTTGACCTGCGAGCGTCCGGCCCTTGCTCTCTACCTTGTACATGCGCTAGTGGCGTCGCAGACGATTTCTGCGCACTACCTGAGGGGAGGGAGAAACATTTTTCATTGCCAAGTAAGAGCGGCCAGTAAACGTTGTTGGTTATTTCGCATTGGCGTAAAAGGAAACGGGAAGGCGTTGCCGTCGATCTAAATGTACAGAAAAAAAGGAAATCCCGGGCTGACTTACCAACGACGCTTCGACCGGGTTCGCTACTTGGGGGGGGACGGAGAAAAGACGGGCCCGGCGCAGAAAAGGAAGGGCGACACGACCGGAGTTCCGTCAGGGGGCGTTTAAAGTACATCGGGGAGATTCTTCTTCATTAAATGCGTGAACACGTATGAAGAAGGGAAATGGGATGCTGACTCTTCGGGAACGAGCCGAAAAGGAAAAGGAACGAAGCTACCAGAAGGCCGACATTTCAGCGAAGGGGTACTTGAATGACTTTAAAAAGGAGAGTTGCCATCTGAAAAACAGTCCTGTTCGGTAGGAGTCGGGAAGAAATGAACGGGGACTTGTGGGTGAGAGTCCCCAGATCGGGGAAAGAGGACGCGTCAGCCCGTATAATGGCGACCTGTGGAACGGGTCATCGGACGGAAAGGGTAGAGTCCTACAAGGTGGCAGGTCAACACTCAACGAATGGGAATCCGAAAGAACTTCCTGTGAAAAAAAAAACGCGTTCTTAAAAAAAGGACGGGTGAAGACTTACCGTCCCCTTAAAAACCGTGACGCGTGGCCGGGAAAATGCACGTGAGGAAGCCTAGATAACTCTACGGCAGTGGGGGAGGCAAGGGACCGGGGAATGACCGAGGGGGGGGGGAAAGTTATAAAGTAAAAAAAGGTGAAGAAGGTGAAGAGGAATAACGAGGGGGTAGTGGGGAAGGGGTCAAGTAGGTTTGAAGAAGAAGGGGCAAGGGAAAGAGTGGAGGGGTGGGTGGAACATAAGAGGGGGTAATAAGGAAGACGGAAGAGCGGAGGCGGGGTGGGGGGTGATGGTTAGGGGGGGGGAGAGAGGATGGGGGGGTGGGAAGGGTGTGAAGGCGAAGGGGCGTGAGACGGGTGGGGGAGGAGAGGGTGGGGGGGCTAATGGAGAGTGATGGTTGGGGGTTGGGGAGGAAATACTGGAAGAGTTTTTCACCGACCTGATAACTCGAAAGTGGTGGTGTGCGGATGGAAGGGGAAAAGACACCGAAAGAAGACCGGGGAGAACCTTCGGTGCGGAAAAGGGGAAACTGGTCGCTTCTCGATAAGGGCCGGAATTTTCTTGTCACCTCCTGCGTGGGCGCGTCGATAGAAAGAATTCAGGCGTCCCATGGGTAGGGACCCAGGTAGAGAGTTATCCAGTTAGACCTAGTCATCAAGTTGGTAGACTGAACAGCCCCGGTCAGAGGGTCAGTCTGCCTGCCTATTTATCTCGTCTCAAAAACATTAGTGAAAGAGAAGAGACATAGGAAAGTGCTCGTCCATACCTAGGGACCAAAGGGGGAGGTACCGACCCTGCGAATCAAAGAGAGTCACTGATGAGGACTGTATAAAGCTCGATCAACACGAAACAAAAAAGGTCAGGTGAGCCATTCGGGAGAAAAAGAGGAGGACTCGCAGGTGAAAGAACAACCTGCCGTCCGGCATCATCGATCCCTCTAACATACTCAAATCTCGACAGGAGTGATCCAGAACCGGAGTTAATCGAACGGAACTCAGCCAGAGATTTCCTGAACTTGCTTGCTTCCCAACGCGGTCTAGTCCGTCCACAATTCCGTCGCGTAAGAAGCAAGTCGGCTTCGTCTCCACAGTGCCGAAAAGAAAACGAAATGTCATATCGGGGGGTAAGATGGACGGTTCCCCCCAATGTCTTCACAATACTGAAGTCGTGGATTGACAGGGGGGAGAAAGGTGGCCGGGGGAAGGGAGATATAGGGGGAGTCGTTGGTAAACTCACACGGGTGACTCGCAAAGCGAGAAAACCTCAGGTGAAGGTGCCCGCCATCCTCCACCGTCGGCTGACCAGAGAGGGAAATCTGGGTATCCACTTCCAAGGTCACATGCTGAAAGAAAAAAAACGAACAATGGGGGATCCGAGGCCGCCGTGTCCGTTTTTCATCAAGTAGCAAAGGACGAGTGCGATGCTGCGGGGATAAAACACAAGGAGGATGGAGAGGCCGCCAAAGAAAAGGATAAGCCCGAACATAAAAAGGACGGTTAAGAGGAAACCAAACATCTGCCAATTTTGAAATAAGTATCGCGATGGTACGGAAACGCTTCAAGGGAGCACCCGGAAAGAGGAACAGGATCGTCATAAGGATGACGTGCAAAAAGGGCGAACGTACCAGTGTTCGACAAACGCGACGAAAACCGGGAGAAAGAAGGGGGAGGCAGGAGGACCAAAGCTGGCGAGGCGAAATGATGCTGCCCAAGTGTCAACCACGGTACTTAACTTCTAGAAGCCCAACACCATCGAAAACAACGAGGGGAACGAAAAACACTCTGAAGAACCAATGGCCGTGGTCAGGGGAATGACCTAAAATGTACCAGACTGGCCGTGAGACTCTACACGCAAAGAAGGGGTACAGGAATCACTTCCTTTGATCGTTCAAAAGGGGCGCAGGACTTTTTCAAGAGAGGTGAAGGGAACGGGCTGGAGAGGACAACCTGGTCCACTTGTAGGGCACAAAAAGGTGGATGAACGAATTCTAATTCTCCTACAACCACTTTATTTCAACTCTTCAGTCTTTGAGTGGAGAAACTCGCGGGGCTGAAGTGCGGACATGGGAGGATTTAGTATGTGGAAATATAACGCGGGTCTTATGAAAATAATCGGAGGCCGGGCTGCCTATAACTTACTGTTCAAGAAGAGAACTTTATACTCTCTCAACCTCTCCTAGAAAATGGGCGGCGAAAAAAAGAAAGTAAGGCTAAAAGAGCGTGAACCATATCGATAAGTCAACCCTCGCTTCCTTACATACAACGGTATAAAAGGAACCCTTCGGGGCCGGGAGTCCAAGCATGACAAGTAATAGTCCAATCTAAGATTAATGCTATGATCTTGCCTTTAATGGCGATTTGGGAAGGAGTCACGAATAGGGGGGCTGCGGGGGCTGAACGAAAAACCATCCTCAAGTCAAGCACTAACAACTCCCAACCGGAAAGGAACCATTCAGGAGAGGCGATCACAAAACGATGAGGATGAAAGATAAAGTTTGCCTGGGAGGTCGGTGTGCTTAGAAGGCTAGATTAGGGGAGAAGGGAGGAAAAGGAAGCTCAAACAGGGAAGAAATGAAACGGGAAAGAAGCAGAAAGCAAGTTTCACACCCCTGGCGTTGATTGTATTCCTATATGGGGGGGATGGGCGGGACTTCAAAGAAGAAGGTGGCCCGGACGGACGCGGGGAGCAATGGAGGGGTCAAGCTTAAGAAGGAATTGTTTTCAGCAGAAGGGTCAGATAGGCATCCGGAGGGAGAAAAGGAAATACGCGGGGGGGGGGTCGTGTTGTCAAGGGCAAGACTCTTTAAGGAACCAGGTTCTCTACCTAGAAGAAATTTGAGGGGGGGGGACTTTAACGTGACCCTCACACCAACGAGACAGAACGTTCTCTGGGAAGAGCTGCTAGTTATCCAAAGGGAAATTCCCGGGGAAGTTAAAGGGTTCGGCGAAGGTGGACTCAGAGCAGACTCTTCTTCGAACAAGTGGGAACGGGGGGGGGATCTCAGCCCAGGAACTCACCAGATGATGAGAGCTATCTCGCGGGTTAAAAAAAAATTCCGCCCGTGGACCAAACCAGGGTGTGGGGGGGGGGGTAAGGGAGAAGCGTCCGTTCGGAGGCTCCTAAAGGGAGGCGGCACCAGTAGAGAACCATTCAAATTGTGAGGTGCCAAAAGGGAAGAGGGAGAAACGAGGTGTAGTGGGGATGTATCGTTTTTTGATCACTTACGTACTTTAAAGAGATGGCTTGAAGTCGAGCAAGGGACCCGCGACGGAAGCGAGTCCTGCGCAACGTCTTAGTTGCGGACACGAAAACGGGGGGGAAGGCGACCAGGATGAACGGCGCAGAAGAAGTGCCGTCCTGTCAAAAGTTGCCAGGACAGGGGTTACAAGAACATCGCTTGCAGGACACACTGGGAAAGGAAGGAGTCAATTAGGGAATAGTCGTGACCAGGAGGGCTGCTCATCCAGAAAGGGGGGCGAATCTCCTCCAATGGAGGATTCAGTAAAAGAAGCGAACGTGTGGAAGAAAGTGATTCCGGAAAGGAAAAGGATGTCATGGCAAAAGGGAACAAGAAAGATTTCTAAAGGTAAACAGGATGGTTATAAAAAAGCAGACATACTTACTCTGTCATTCACTATTTTTTAGAGAAGAGGCGTCAACTGGGAATCCGAGCAGGGAACTACAAGGCATTGTCCACACGAGTTCACTAGATTCCACCCGACGTAAATGTCAGAACCAAGCTCAGTGCGTCGGAAATGTCGTGACTGGTTTCAATACCGTCCAACGGGTCCGCTCCAATACATTGTCGTTCACCAAGAAATGGGAAGCCGCCTAAGAAAGAAGAGAAGCGCGGCGGGTGCAGAGATCTGGGCGGACACACCGCATAGCATTCGACTCCTTTAAGGTTCTGAAGGCTAAACAGAACTAGAAGAGTGGATTCAACGAATGGGGGAGACGCTGGGCGAGCGGCGATGGCCGCAGTTGGGTTCAAGTCAACGCCGTCAGCCGGCTGGGCGCCGCTGCTGCGACCTTCCTATCTCCTAGGGGGGGGGACAAGAGACGGGGGAGGGGGGGAGAAGGCGGGGGATTAAAAAGTCCTAAAATGAGCGGAGCCCCTTAATCTCCATTGAAGGGGAATGCAGATTCTCGCTCTCACAACTTCGATGGGGGAAAAAAGGAAGAGAGAAGAAAAAGAGGCCAGTCACTACGCCATGGAAAAGTTTAATCGATATTGACGGGGGCTCCCAGACTTAACACCCTCACACACCTTTAGCGAGAACTAAAAAAATAAATGCCCGGCAGTTCGGCGCCACAGAACCAGGACCGGCTGACGCGTGAAGGACAAGTACACAAAAAGGACCTAGCCGAGATCGCGAAGCCTCTTATCGCCAAGAGACGTCTGATCCGCCAGCGGAAAGAGGGAACGGAGCCACGTAAGCCGAAAAAAAAGTCAAGGTCCAAGAAAAACTGTGGTCGTTCAAAAACACTGCAGCTTCAAAGTCTCCGAGTCAAACATTCGAGGATATAGTCTGCGAGGAAGAAAGACAAGTTCCGCACCTCCAATCGTCACAGTAAAAGTTTGGCCACGGGCCGGGTATACCCCTCTTACCATGACTTGGAAAAGAGCGGGGGGAGGCAGGGAGTGCTGGTCAGAAGAGGAGGCATTGGGTAGGAGAGGAAACCTTGCAGAGACGGCCTAAGGAAACTCTGACATTCAAAGTGCCGGAGTTCGACTTGCACTCCGAGATCTACTTTCAAGTTCAAAAAGAGTGATAACCAGCGTCCAATGACGAAGGAAAGAAAAGAAAGGGTTCTGCCCGCAAACTTTGAAAAAAAGTCATTCAAGGAGGACCCCTACTGCAGGAGCTGTAATCGAACATGGAAGAGCCTCGGAACGGAAGTAGAGAGGGAAAGTCGATGTCACCAAAAGTTGAAGGGGACTACGATAAAACATCAGGTATGGCTCAAGCGGTGAAAGATGGAAAAGATGGAACTTGAAAAACCTGCCCGAGAAAAAAAGCTATTAAGGTCTGTCCGCCCGATGCTCCGGTCAAGACCGGGTTCAACTCCCAGTGTGCTTCGAGACAAGGGCGATTTCCGGGGAGTACGTAGATTCGGGACGGGTGCGTGGCGTTTCGAAGACATTAGCAAGGGAAAGGCCAGCAGGAAAGGCAAGGGAGGAAAAAGGACCATACCCGATACTGGACAAGCCCGGAAATTTGACAAAGAACGAGGGGGGCAGGGGGCTCCTTGAGTAGAATCAGAGGTAGCCGCAGAAAGAGACCCCCTACGACGTTCCCTGTAAAGCTAGGGAACAACCGTTAGCAGGTCAGCTAAATTGTGTGCAGACCTCGCGGTGGAGGCTCTGGCTGTGGAAGATCTAAAACACACAAAACCTTCCCTGGGGTTCATCATCAAAGGTTAACTACCCAAGGACAACACACTGGACGGGCACCGGCCGGTGCGTGAGGGGGCGCAAAAAAGGGAGTCGCGAAAGTGAGTGTTAGTGGGTGTAACGATAAAGGGAGACAACGCAAAAAACTGCCGGGCAATCAAATGAGGGAAAAAGGCACTGACGCTGAAAGAAAGGTCACAAGAAAAAAAAAATCAAAAAGCTCCCGACGCTCATCGAAACCCCTTTAAGAAATCCACAGAGGGAGGAATCTAATCACCTCAATCGCCCTCTTGCCGTACTTACCTATCACGGGGCCCTTACATTCCGGGAAGTCCGCCAATAAAAAAGATATGTCCTCAAAGGTAAGCGGGAAGTTTGGAAAGTGAAGCCCGGTTTAATGGATGTAGGGTCGCCTCGACCCATAAGGCCTCGCAATCCAAAGGGTGACAGGGGGAAAATTCATCTAGAAGAAAAAAAAAAACAAATGAAGAGAGAGAAAGTTCCTTTTTTAGTTGGGTTCGAAGGCTATGAAGGGTTACTGGTCTAACTCCACCGCCGGCCTCGTGAACGGTTAAAGAAAAGAAGATTCTCCTCCTTAAGAAGGGAGGGGGAAAGGAGGCCTACTTGTGGGGGGATGGACTGCGTCCTCTTTTCACCTCTAGGGGGCATGATTGAGGTGGTAAATCCTTCTCTTATGATGCAAGCCGACAGGGTCGCGGTAGCGACTCTTCTAGCGGGATAAGGGTGGAAACCGGCACTGGAAATCTTCACCTTAACTATCGGGCTTAACTCTACATCGAGTGTGGGGCGTGGTCTTTAAGAGTTACCTCCGACCCCTCACTGGTCCGACGCTGCCGGAAGCGACAAGCAACTCCTAGTGACTCGAAAGGGTGGTCTTCGGACGGGGAGAACTCATCATGTCTGCAGGGAAGTAAGATCCGGGCCTCAGCTCTCTATCTGAATGGGATCGGCGGAGTGAAAGGAAGCAAAGAACTGGACTAGGGAGGAAATTGGGGCATGCGCTAGAAGAGGTCAGGGCTGCGACAGATGAGAAGAATACCATCGGAAAAAATGAGTTCCAATCCATTTGGGTGCAGGCCTATCTTTTTGAGATGGTTGGAGGTCTCTCAGGGACGTACCTTGAAAAACGTGAAGGAGGCCGTCAGGGAAAGCGACGAACCGGTTACTCCGCGTACCGGAGATTCTTCCGTGAGCGGCGCGCACCGTACCCCGAGTGAACCCCAAGGACAGGGAGGAAAAGATCGGTCATAGCGGAGTAAATCAAGGGTGCGGGAGAAAAACATGGAATCACGCTGATGCGACTGCTTTTCAAGTAAAGACAGCTGGGACTCTTCGTACTCTAAATGGTAACAGCTCGAAGAAGGAGGAGAGAAAAGGAGCCGCGTAAATTGAAAATGGGGGAAGTACTTGAGGAAGGAGGCAACGCATCGGACAATTTGAACAATTTACTGGGTACGGTCATCATTACCTGAATTTGAGACAATATTTATATCTTACTAGTAACCCGGAAGGGGGTAAGATGGAGGAAAAGGTGGAGAAAGAGGGGGCAGATTCTACAGGTGTGGGGATCCCCAGGGAACGGGATCTCCAAACCCAAGACGGTCCAGCCGCGAGTTCTAACCGGGTGCCAGAAAGGGGGGAATACTCCATTAACAAACGAGATCAGCTGCACAGAACTTGGGACTGCAGAACTGATAGCTCTCATTGGCGACGCCGATAAACTCGGAAGGGGTGGAACTCAACCTCAGAGCACGCTAAAAAGAAAAGGGAAGGTTGCACTGTACAGTAATCCTCTCGGATAGCTAGACGAAAGTTCGATGTGAGGCGTCTTCATCTAGTCAGTTGCTTTGAAAAAGGAATGGACCTCCGGGATGGGGAGTCCGCGCAATGGCGTCAAGACCTGTTTTTTGCCGGTAACGGTGCTGTGGTGATCCCGTCAGGTAACCAATCAGTCCAAAGAGTTGGGGACAGTCATCAAGTTATCTTGAATGGAATTTACTTTAAGAGGGAG
>Ga0179591_1385743_pt1 | contig 11919 bp, 9 predicted proteins | sample CZOMad2_1_08_16f_FD_182891 | JGI IMG/M metagenome (GOLD analysis project Ga0179591, IMG submission 182891) | Vadose zone soil fungal communities from Angelo Coast Range Reserve, California, USA - CZOMad2_1_08_16fungal (PacBio error correction) | ecosystem: Environmental > Terrestrial > Soil >...
GAAATGGTCACTACAGACCCTTCTACCCGGGGGCGGTCCTTCTCAGAGGAGTCCTTAATCTTGAAGACCCGAAGTCGCGTTTTTGCCGAAGAAAATCATTAATTCATCTGAGAAGGAAAACAAACGAAAGTCTTCCTACTGGGGAAAAAGGGCTATCACAAAAAAAAGCGACTCTGGTACGGGGGGAAAAACAAGGATAGGGGAAAAAAGGGTTCCTTCCCTAAGAAAGCTCTTCCACGAGTTGTCCCCGAACTCCAGACGGAGACATCAGGTAACGGAGGGGATCCCTCCACAAAAAAAGATCTACTTTGATACCGAAATCAGAGCAAAGGGGAAGACCTAGTAAAAATTTCCTCCAGAAGCCTCACCAGCCTCGCTATGAAGCGAATGTGAGGAGCACTTTGGATAGAATCTCTCCCTCTCGGCGCTATTACCCTCTCTCTTCGAAAAACCAGTCTCCTTTGAAAAAAGGAGAAACAAAAAAAAAGCTCGAAAGGAGGGGGTGACGAGTCCGGAACCCCTGGACCTATCAATATAGCGAAAAAATCCCCTGGGCTCCTATGGGGCTCGTCTGGACGACTCTGGCCTTACGGAGGGATCGAACAGCCCAAGAGAAAATACCTCTCCAGGCCTACGAAAGACCGAACGACCAGCGGGGTTTCCTTTTCACCTTCCTATTGCCTCTTACGCCAGGAAAAGGGGGGGTCGTCAAATAGAACCTTTCACCACGGGAGACGATGTTATCCTGTGGAAAAAACAACAAGGGATTATGGAAAAGAGGGTACACTAACTACCCCTCTGTAAGTTACTAGCTTCGTTGGAAGATTGAAACCTCTACTGGTTCAACTACTCTTTGGTCCTTTGCCTTATTAGAAGGAGGACAGTGGGAGTTCTCGTCACAATTGGGGGAGAATCCCATCTTCTTCCCCAAAGAGAGGTTTCTAGAGATCTGAAGCCCCACGGTTTATCTTCCCTTCGTTCCAGAAAAGGGGCGACTCTTACGAAAACATTCTGTAGATCTTTTTAGGGGAACGCTTTCTACCTCTACGCGCACAACCCGCGAAGTTCTCGCAGTGATGCGACGCCGACGCCCCGAAGAAACGCTAGGAAAGATGGTTCGAGAGGGGTCGCTTACTGAGGGCAGTGCGCTCTCTATCGGAGGGAATAAAAGGAGAGCGTAGCAGGGGGAAGATAGCCCTTCCGTAATGGGTCTGTTATTTCTTTGAAATGCAGCGGTATGGTCGATTTGAAGGCCATCCTGCCAAAAGGAGGGGATGGGGACCCTGTACAGCCAAAAACCTCCGTATCTACATAGGGGTTCTACTTTGCGGGCGAAGCTGCCTGGACGAGAGTCAATCTCTATCTTCTGGAGGGTCGGGGAGGTCATGCCTATCTCGAGAAAAAAGAAAGAAAGCATGTTATTTCGTGGGTTTCTCCTCCGGCTGATGCTCCGATCTTGACGGGGGGGAAGGGGGGTCTAGATGGGAAAAAGGCGTCACATACTTCCAAGAAGAAATCTTCTAGGCTCTTTCGGAGGGAGGCCGACGGGGACCCTTTCTGCTCGGACTTACCATTGCCTTCTTGTCCTCCAAGAAATTGACGCTTCGGCGACGAGAAAAAAATCGCTAACTTTATTCCGAGGGGGAATCTTTTACTAAGGAAGGACCTACGGGATAGCCCTTCTCTCTTCCTACCATCCGGTCTGCGGGAGGGAAATCGCCGGCAGAAAAAGAGAAAATCGTTACTTTCATGAAGGGCAACTATTCTTCCTGGGAGGGTTCGGCAATTTCTTTTTTCCAGGGAGAGTCTCCATAAGGGACAATTCCCCTGTACTAGGAGGGGACTGTACGATCTCAAATAGGGTCTATCACTTAAAAAAAGAGAAAGAGGAACTCCAGGCTTTGTCTAGGGAAAAAGGGAGGCCATTCTCTCTTTGAATCACGATGATCACTCAAAGCGCATCATTGGAGGGTCCCGTCTGAAAGAACGTATTCACAACTACGAAGTCCCCGTCTAAGTTCTTCTTTGGGAAAGGGGTCACCTCGCAGGAAGCCACGTTTAGGGGGAAAATCATTTATCTCCTTGTGTTCAGTCAGAAGGGAACGTAGTTAACGGATGAGAGGACCCTTAATTAGAGCCATCCCATTAGATCGTACCCCATCATGGGAAGCTCTGGAGGAATGCTCCTTCGGAGTCTCTTCTTTCAAAAAGTCTTTGTGTCGACGCCTCCGATTCGGGGGAAAGAAAGATTCTCGGGAGTATGGAAAGAGGCATTTGCTTCTGAAAAAGTAGATCTTTCTTAGGGAGACGTAACATCACCTCGTTGGTGAATCGCTCTAGATTCTCAAAGGGAGGTGAGGCATCTGTTACAAAAGGGGAAGGCATCAGAGGCATGCGACAGGAAAGACTGGTCGATCGCTGAAAGGCTCGCGCAGGTCGCCGCACTGCCTATGTCAAAAAAAGTCCGCGTTGAGAGCACTCGGCCGTTATTCCGCTAGGGAAAAGGAGTACTACTTGCTCACGCAAGCTGGGGACCGGCGGGAATAATACCTGACTGGAAAGAAAGGCGTCAGCAGCCAGTTGAAGAAAAAAGAGGAGGGGAAGGCTGCTCGGCTAGCGTTTCTGTGCGGAAGGGAATCCAAGCGGCCTGCGCTCCTCGTACCAAAAAGAGATCGCAGAAGGGAGGGAGGCCAATCACGCGCACCACGGGTTAACTTTAGCATTAAAGGCCCGTCCAATCCGACCGTCTCCCCACTTCCCTGCTATGGGAAAAGGGGGACTTTTTGGGATGATGGAAAAAGGAAAGAAAACGGTTTCACTTACTCGAGCGGGGAAGTCCCACTTTACTTTGCCGGGGGGTTAGGGTTTGGCTCCGGAATCTCTCGTATGTCTTTGCGAGGGGTTCATCGTGACGTGGGGGGGAAGAAAAATCCCGGAACTATCTCTCTCAACACAAAAAGAAGATCTAAGATCTTTCTCTGAGGGTGTCAAAGTGAACCCCGAGCACAGCCTCGATCGAGGAAAACGAAAGAATAGGGCGTTCGTGGAAGGGAAAAATAACGTTGACTTGTCAGAAAAGAGTACGTGAACCCTTTTGAAAGAAGAACCCTCCTATTAGGGATCCCCAAAATCGCAGGGAATGGCGAAGGAAGAATGGTTCCTCGGAAAAAAAGTGGTCCTTAGAAGTCGGGGGGCTTTTGCGTTTATGGAGGCTTAAAAAGAAAAGCGGAAGAGAGGGAGGGGGACTATTCCTCTATCCGGTTTCCTGTGGTTCTTCTTTCCGCAAGGGACGAGGATCTCGACAGGAGAGCCTTCTACTCCCCTAGGCGACTTCGGGAGTCTTCCCCGCCCCGGGAGAAAGCACGGAGAGATAGAAGAAAAGGATCAAAGTCTTACTCACAAAAAAGGAAAGGGGGGTGGTCTCTCTTATCACGGAAGCGGTCCATTTGATCATTCTAGGGGGAGGGAGACCTTGCGCCGGGGAGGGAGAAGCCGACGCTAAGAGGAAAGGGTACGGTTACTTTAGTTGGAGAGATGGCCTTCCTGGAAAAAGGTTCCGTTAGAAGCAAAGACTCACAAGAGGTGATGTAAAGAAGGGGACTAACTCAGAACGGAGATAAAAAGTTCTGTCCGCATCAAAGGGATGTTCTATAACTCGCGACGTATCGGAGAGGCACACACATATGATACGGGGGGGAAGACGACGCGCCTGTGGGGGGGGAAGGGTCCCACTCCTCTCATCTGAGAATCCTCTGGGTCCCCGCGGCTCTATTGTCTGGCGGATTAACGGGTCGTAGGCCTACGAAAACCCGCTAACGGCCGCTCTCCGCAAAAAAGGGTACTGGCAGCGCATCATAAAGGGCAATCTCGCGAGGGGGGATCCTACACCCCTCCCTCTCCTTGGCGGCGCGAATTTCTCGCGTGGGGCCAAGAGGAGGAACATGATGAAAGCCGTGAGAAAATGATCTTCTTCAAAAACCGCGCAGCGGGCGAGTGTCAGGAAGGGTAGAAAAAAAACAGCCTGTAGGAAGAAGGCTTTGTGCTGCCATCGTTGGCCTCTGATCTGGGGGGGGGAGGGGCCTCCGGACGGGAACCTCCTCGGGGAAGGGAGGCCCTTCTTATAACCCACCTCCCTTCAGGGCCCCGGAGTTTTGCCTACGCAGATTCCTTCACGCACTTCATTACATTCCCGGGAAATAAAGGAAGCCTGCGCAGGATGACCCAGTTCTGGAAACAGTACTATCCTTCGCCGGGGGAGACCTTCTGTCCTTCTGTAAAAAAGGGGGGGACGCTTCACCACCTGCCTCACGGGGTTGTTCTCTTCTCAACGGGAATGACTTCCTCCTCCTCATTGAAAAGAATTTTCAGGGAAGGAAGCCGGGTCTCCATTCTTCCGCAAGGGAAGTGGCTACCTTCCTCATCACGAGAAGAAGACTTTGATTTCTGCTAGCTTTTTAATTCGGTAAAGACGATCATCATCGGGGGTTCCCTTTCCCGGAAGGGTCAGCAAGTTAGACTGCCCGGATGGGGAAAAAAAAGCTCTCTAACTAATAAAAAGGAGGGGCGGCCGTGCCTTCCTCTACTTCGTGTTCGCTGAACCTGAGCTCTCCTACTATCTCGGGAAATCCTAGGAAGAAGGTCGCAAGGTATTCCCACAAAGGAGGGGGTAGACCTTCATCTTTCTTCCGGAAAGGAGGTCGTCTAGAGGGGAAAGGGGGGGGGGGGGTTTTTTTTTCCACAGCAAAAAAGAGTCCTTCCTCGAGCACCAAATCTTCACGGCGGGAAAACGAACTTCAGAATGAAGAGAAAGGTACTGCGGATCCGCCACAGTCTCGACATATCTCACGAAAGATCGAGGCGCCTCTCGTCAAAAAGGGAAGCTCCCACTCACTCGGCTCTTCATGGAGAGGATTCTTCACCGTTTCGTCTCTTCATTCTAGGCCATCTCGGGATCGCTCCCTCTTTGGTCTTCTGAGCGCATGTCTCCATTAAGGGGGTGAGCACGAAAACCGCCCCCTCAAGAATTTTCTACTTTCGGGGGGCGCGGAACCGGGGGGTAAAGACAGATCATAGCCCTTTTTCTCCGAAGGGGAGGCACTCTCTTCTTTTACTACTTCAGGCTTAAATGTTGATAAAAGGGGGGAAATCTCCAAATTGTTCTAACCGCGCCAGGAGGAGGAGAAAATCCTCCTAAAGAAAAGCTTTCTTTTTACATGTCGGGCGGTCCCTCTTGGGAAAAAAGCGTAAAACCGTCAAGCACCACTATTGTGGAGATGTTTCTCAACCAACAACAACTTATCGATTTCACATATAGATATAACTCGATCGCCCCAGCGTGGGAGAGGGACGGTGTAAGAGGCTCCTCTCTCTCTTGTTCACTTCCCCTACCGCGTTGGAGGGGGAGGACGGAGGGCTGGCGAGGAGAGGAAATGTGTCTCTTTTCTCGATCAAAGGAGACGTCTTCCCAAGGGTGGGGAATCGACGCCCTCTTAGAGACAAGGAAAAAAAAGAAGGATTATCGTCCATGCGGGCGCCGGCGTACTCTTAAAGAAGGCAGTCGGAGTCGAGCTCGGTCTTGGGCTGGCGTACCTGCTAAAAAGGCGATATGTATCGCGAAAAGATCGGGATCGAAGTTCGACGAAAGGAATAGCCTTCTGGGGGTGCGATCTGACCGGCTCTTACTCGTGGGGGGAAAGGGCGTCTCGGGGTCGTATTGTGCGAAGGAAGTATTTGGGTGTCGGGGATCTCCCTTCCGTAAAGGAAGGGAGCCAGTCCTTTATTGAGGGGGAGAGAAGTGGGACGATTTTTCTCGGGGGGGGGGGAGATTACATCCTGCGCCTCTATCGGCTGTGGGGAGACACGCCGCTCGGGGAAAGTTGATCTACCTCTCGCTAGGGGACCGGGAACGGGAAGCCTTGTGGGGAGACCTTTCTCATCTCTCCTCTCTACCCTCGAGGAGAAAACTCTCGATTTTGCATCTTCCTTCTCTCATGGGATCCTTGCTCAGTTATTTCCTTGAAGAAAAGGGAGGGGAGAGCCCCCGGGCGAAGCGCTCTCCTCTTCTACAGGGGTGGGGGGCGCTTGTCTTACGGGGGCAAAGAAGGAAAAGGGGAGATCTACCTTCAAGAGGGATTCTCTGGTTTCGACCATGGGGGCGGGGGATACTCTGCGACAAAAAGGCTCTTCCTGGGAAACTTTCTCAAGTATAATTCCCCTTTACGGGAGTCTAAGAGCGCTCTCGTTATTCATGCTCGTAAAGGGACGACGAAGCAAAAGAGGCCTGACGGGGTTCGGGGTACTACCAGACCCTTTCTATATAGAAAAGGGTCAATAGAAAGGATCCTGAATTATCGAGCCGGGAAGCTCTTCAACTTAATTCTTTCCGGTTTGTTCCTTCAGGGTCGGGGGTGGGCCTAATTCTCTTGCGGGGAAAGTTCCCAATGCAGAGTCTGTTCTCGTACCGTGGTCCTTAGTAAGGAGGAACCAGAAGGGGGGCACTTCCAAGAAGGACTCTTCTCAAATGAAAATCCCATTCACCTCGAAAGGCTCTCGGGGGGAAGATCCCCAATCTCACTCCCTTCTAAGGTGCATAAGTCTCCGGAAGGGGGGGCCCCAACTTATCCCATTACAGGCTCCGACCCTTCTAATTGTGCCGATCACCCTCGCATAGGGGAGAGTGGCGGTATGCGAGGAGAAAGGGGTCGACGTAGAGGATGCTCTCCTTGGCCGCCGTAGCCACGGGGAGTTCCTGAGAAGGGAAAACTCCAATCTCCCTCCATCCCATCGAGGCGTGGAGAAAAGGAACCTCGGGTTTTCCTGAGGCCGGTCCCATCAACTCCCACCGGCCGGGTCTCCTGCTAATATAGGCCTATGTGAGGGGAGCCTCCTATCTAGAGAGGCCTCGGATCTGAAGTCAGTTGATTCTTACAAGGTCGTAGAATAGGGGAAAAAAAGTAGTTCCAGGGGATAAGTCTTTTGAAAGCGCCGAAGGGGAGGGGAGCCCTCAACTTAACCTGGAACAATCGTAAGGACAAGACTTCATAAGAGAAAGGGGACCGTCCCAGCTCCTTGACGTCGGTCCTGCTAGCCTCAGTTCCACGGTACAAAGAAAGAAAAGCCGATTAATCAACAGGGGTCCGCGGGGCACGACCGTGAGACGAGACCACCCCGCTCTCGAATTTACATCCGCTCAATCGAGGAAGAGTTTCCCCGCTGGAATAATACCGGGGGGACAGGGTTCCGCTTCCTTATCAGGGTAAGAGTAAGTACTCACTATTCGGGGGCTGTCGGAAACATCGCCAGGCGTGGGATCCTACGCCAAACAACGCCCCACCAAACTCCTTCCTCTTCTGCGGCCTCTCGCGAAGGAAGCTATACTCCTCTCAGAATAACGTGCACTTGCACTAACTTTGAAAAAAGGGGGGGGGTGATCTTACCTTTTCCCGTTGGCCTCTTGAAAGTCGAAACAATGCCCTGCAGAGGGGAAAAAAGAGCGGAGGGGGGATGGAGGGAAGGGAGGCACGTACGTGTCACCGTCAACCCCTTGAAGGGGCAAAGAAGGTCCAACGCCCGCGATTATTTCGGGGGGAGACGAGGCTGTGTCACGGGGTTCATCGAAAGTGTGTGACTAAACTGTTCTCTCGAGAAGAAGAAGCACTATCTGAACACAACTGAGGAGTATTAAGGGGGGTATAGTGAAAAAGGGATCTTTCCCAGGCACGGAAAACCATCTCCACATGCCTCTATCAAGAGGGCCCACGAAAGAAGGGGAGGGCTTTTCAAAAAGCCTCCTTCACTCTACGCCTCGCTTACTTGAAAAAGGGGGGTCCGGGCAGGAGAAACACCCTCCTATCTTTAGAAAGGAGGGAAGGGCAGTGTCGAGACTTTCGTAATTAACCGACTGAACCGGTACACGTGAAGCACGTTAAAATCGTTACGTTTTGCTCGGGGGGAGGAGTATAGAAAAGGCTGCGGGGCGTCCTTTAGGATACGAGCTTCATTGGGGGGGGCTTTTCCGGGGGGGTAGGCCTCAAAGTCTATGGAAATACCATCCGCAACTTCTACTACGAGGCAGGGGCTGCAGGAGAGGCCGCCGTCGGGGGGTTCACGCTAACTCACGGATAGAGAAAATCTGAGAAAGCAGTCGGACCGCTCTCTTTGGCTGGGCACGTCAGCGAAAGCACGCGTACGGAAAGGGGGTCTTCATGAAGGTTTCGCTACAAAAGAAACAAATCGACCGTAGAAGGGAACACGGTAGGGGAAAGGAGGGGGGTCCGGGAAAGATTTCTCTTAGGACGAGCGCGTAGACTATTGTTTATTGTAGAATCCTTAACTAAAAGCCAAAAAGCCCGATCTCTACGACCGGGGCGTTGACGAGAAGAGGGTGATGGCCCATATTTGCGTCTTTCTCGGAAATTCGGAAAAGATGCTCTATTCAGTCGAAGTGTTGGTCTTGTGCTGGGGGAAAACACGACTTGAGAATTCGTCACCGATCTTCTGGACACGATTTCGGCGGCGACTAAGGAAGTAGCTGTCGCTCCGGGGACAACCCGGGGCTACTGAGGAAGGACAAGGATCTCTCCTAAAAAGACCATTCTTGCATCGAGGCGGTTTCTCTCTCGGAGAGGTGCCGGGAGTAAAAGGTCCGGGGACCGGTCTGGTCTTTCTTAGGAGGAATGGGGAGCTTTGGCCGGAGCCTCTTTAAACTGGATTTCCGGCATGAATCAAACTTGCTTTTCGGGTCTTCACCTCGCGCATAGGTGCAATTATTGAAAAAGCCTTTATTCCGGGGCAGTAGGTTGTACGTTCTCTCCCCTGAGAGGGGGTTTCTCCTTAGATCGGGGGGTCCGGCTGTACTGAAAAGGGTTTTATTGCCCAGCTCTCGGAAAAAACCCCGCAGGTCCGAAGGACTCCTTGGGGCCACTTTCCCGGTCGCCTTCATTCCCTTTACCGGCAAGGGGGGATGCCGTCTCCTCGAGGTTTCTCAGTGGTCTTACTTCTCGCCGGCTTCTTCCCTTCGGGATCTTAGGGGGAAAAATTCCTCACTGAGCGAGCCCGGGGGGGGGCTCGTCGACCGGCCGCCGTCCAAGGACAGAAGGAAGGCCCTTTTCAGAGGCTAACAAGTCGCCGAAAAAACCTGGGCGACGTCCGCAGCAAGCGAGATCGCGGTGGCAAGGGAGGGGGGGGGAGGTAAGTCGTTGAATCCGCACTATCATCAATATCGAAAGTCTATAGTCCTTCTAGAAGAGGGGCCGACGTCCCGGCGGGGGGAAGAAAAAATCGTCGACGACCAGCCCTGCTAAAGGAGTGCTCTTCTCTATCAAGGATCTTCACAGAAGAAAAAGAGCTTCTCCGGAAAGGGCCTCCTTCTTCCTTCCTCTGAGGAACAAAAGCACACCGGGAAAAAAAAAAAGCGAATGGGGGAACGCGGCCCCGTTCGACAGGAGATTTCTATCCCCCTCGTCTTGTACCGTTCCACATCGCTCAAGGAAGGAGGGGGGGTCCCTTCTCACAGGGCCAGATCACCATCGTCAAAGACGAACTCAAAGACTTATCTCCATCAGGTAAAGAAAGGGAGACCGCCACACCTTTCGACTATCGACTATTCGCACTTCCATCTCCCGACAGGACCGGTCGCGAAGAAGAAACTCCCAGAGCTCTTCTTCTTAGCCAGGTTATCTCGAGACAGAGCTCAGGACCGAATCTTCTTCTAGACTCAACGGTTTCTCTCTCCCGAAAAACCCCTCAGTAGGACTTTCAGGGGGAGTCTCGTTCCTGCTGGACTGCTCTCAAACATCCTTCGACGGGCTCAGAGAGGATCGAGGTATTCCTTCACAAAGATTCGGAAGTTTAACGACTTCTAAGTGAAAAGGAAGGGTGGATATCTAAAAGCGCCACCTTGGATCTCATACTCCACTCCTCCTGAAGAAAGTTTAGTTGAACAAGTCTATGCATCTTTCCGGGGGAAGCAGCCGCGAGGTAACCGGAACACTAGTGTTTCCATATCGGAGAACCACAACAACTTTTCTTGAGGAGGAAAAGGAGGAAAACTCAGAAGCGACACACCCTCAGTTTTTTCCCTACGAAAATGCGGCGGAACCCTCTGGGGACAGGAAGGTTCAACTTCAACTACAGGGGGTCCGGAGGAGTTCTTCTGAAATGGGAAGGTCTCGCACAAAGGTGGCGCTGTTCGAGGGAAATGAAGTACGGCGAAGTTCTGTCACGAAGTGCTCTGACTGTCGGCGAAGACTCGAGCCGGAGGGAAGTCCATCCTGAGGAGAGTAAAAATTCGTTTCCTCTCCTCTACGAGGGGTCTTTCTATCTTTCAGGTCTTTAAACCTTTCTACTTCTACTCTCAGACAAAAGAGAACCGGTTACGAAGGAACGCTCGGGATCGGCTCCTACTCAGAGAACGCTCCTGAAAGATCTTTTCTTTTGGAGGAAGAAAAGGGATCTTACTCCGGGAGGGGAGGGGGCGGCCTCTCCGCGGAGAAGACTTCTATGCATTGATAGTCGACTTCCGTGACTATTGATCTCGAGGGAGTTACTTTTACAAGCCCAGGGGAGGTGCTCTTTATTTTAGAGGAAGTCCTTCTCCTCGATGGCTGGGGCGCCTGGGAGACTCCGTGGACATCGTCGCCAGATGCGCTAAAAAAGGAGGACGAAGGGGGGGGGCATACCTGGGAGAAAAGAGGAAGGGGAAGGAATCGCGATCTTCGGCTAGAAGAAAAATCATTCCTAATCTCGAGAAAGGACCGTGCTCAGGGGATGTTCGTTAGGGGAAAGGGATGAGGGCTATCCGGGGGAGAACATCTCACGGGTGACTTTAACTTTCTTCTCTTCTTGATAAGGGGGGGCGGCACCGAAGTAAGGAAGGCACGACCTTCACTCTCCCGTAGAGGACGGTCCTCCCATTTGGAGGCCGTGAGGAGGATCTTACCATTGACCGTTCTTTCTGCCACTCTATTGAGGAAAGGGAAGGGAGTCTGAAAAGGGAGCCCAGGTCTCTCACGTGGAAGAGAAAGTACCTTTTACTACTACTCCCTGAAAGGAAATATTCTATACCAGCCGGGGCTCTAGCCCTTTTTCAGCGAAGGGAGAAGAATCGGGGGGAAGGAAATTTTACGAAAAAGAGAAGGGGAATGGAACAATTCTGGGGGGTTCTAATGCGCTCTCCATCATGGCCTCAAAGGTAAAAGGGGGCTGTCGATTCCCGGAATGGACGAACGAGGACCTAATTTTTCAAGAAAGGAGGAAGAGAGCGTCCTCCCCTTGGGGAGACTGGCTCTTTGAATAAAAAAAGAAAGAAAAAAAAAAGGAAGATCCGCAGGAAAAGCCCCCTTCTCATCATGCATGAGCACTTCCTCCTCCGAAAGACCCCGCGTCTAATTCGTCGGTACACTATCACCTACGAAGGGGGAAAGAAATGCGGATGCTCTTCAGAGTCTATTCTTATCTCGGGGAACCTTGAGTGTTAAGGGCGAAAGGATTATCCCTAGAAAATCGTATCATCGGGGCAAGCTCTTAGGGCGGTCGTGACGCGCACTAACCACCCAAACGTCGTCAGGGCCGGACCCGGAAGATGAATTTTGGGAGACTCCTCCCTCTCAAAAGTCAAAAAGTCTGAACGAGGGGCATCATTCATTTGGAGGGGGGAGGTACGGAAAGGGGGTAGATCGGGCTGCTTTAGGGATCATCACCTCGGTGGAATAAATACCCTGACGGGCGTATTCATCTTCCCCGTCCTAGGAAAAAAGGGAGACCGATGACCACTGGGGTAGGAGAGGCGGATCTCTCGCGCACGGGGTTCCTATTATCAAGCTGGTAGTCTTCTCGGCCGTTTATCAAACGAAGGACCCGATCAGGGGGTCCTATCATCTATCTCTAAGGAGTTGGGAAGGAGACCCGACTTCTTCCTCT
>Ga0179591_1207949_pt1 | contig 11918 bp, 14 predicted proteins | sample CZOMad2_1_08_16f_FD_182891 | JGI IMG/M metagenome (GOLD analysis project Ga0179591, IMG submission 182891) | Vadose zone soil fungal communities from Angelo Coast Range Reserve, California, USA - CZOMad2_1_08_16fungal (PacBio error correction) | ecosystem: Environmental > Terrestrial > Soil >...
CACAGTCTTAGGCACCATAGGGGATGAAGATGCCTTTGGGAAAAAGCGCCGGCAATTGATAAGCACACGCGAAAGCATGAATTCAACACCCACCAACGAGAGAAGAGCGGGTTAAACGAGCGGAGAGAAAAGGATGTTCCAAAATCCCACTACAAAACAAAGAGGAGAAGAAGAACAGTATCTGACGTGGTCAACAAGATTGCCAAGTACAGACGATGGGGAGTTGATCGAAGACAGTGGCCTTAAGGAGCGAAAATCAGGCCGAAAAAGAGGGGATCATCCAGAAAAAAGGGAAACAGAAGGAAGCAGAAGAACAGCCAAGTCTCTTAAAAAAAACAAAACTTGAAGTCCAAAAAAGGGTCCCTGGGGAAGCTCAAGGGACCGGCGCTTCGATTAGAGAATTTTGATGAGTAAAAGACAGATCGGAAACAGGTTAGAAGACAATGGCTGCGCTGAACCGCAACAAACCGTGGAAGATGCAAGATAACGGGAGGAGGTGGCGAACAGGTGCGTTTCTTGGAGTCCGCCCGTAAAACATATACATCTGGAAGTCGGGACATGAATCACGGAGAACAAAATCACCCATGGTCACAGGGGGTCAGCAGGCCGGCAAGGGGTAGGGGAAAGAAGATCTGCCATGGCCTTTTTCCAAAGGGGTGATGGCGAAGTGATTTTCAGGGACTGATTTGGGGGTCTCAAAGCCGGCGATCAGCTATTGATAATGAAAAAAGGCACCAAAGACAGATGGGTTACGATAGAATCAGAGGCAGAGATGTCCGATCTGGGAAAAAAAAGGGTAAAACGAGAAAAAAGAATGTAGATCAGCCAATTGAGACCTCTTAAAAAATCTCGAACAGGCCACGTCACAGGCAAAGTCGAAAACCGGGGGGGACGGAATATGACGGCAAGCAGGGATGAAAGCACTGCCAAAAAAGGGGTTCAGAGAAAAAGGGGGGTGGCACATGTCCTAAAGCCAGAGCGCCAACTGGAAGCAGTGCCCGTTGAGATACGAAGGTTTGTACCCGGCGGGAAAAAGGGAAATTCATTTACAGATCTTTGTACGAAGTTGTCGGAGAACGGCAAAAAGCACAACGAGCGAATTGGTCACCGAAGCATTACGAGCCCACACAAGAAGAGGCATGAAAAAAGCACCATGGTTTGGCAAAACAGCACAAAAAAGGACCAGCGGCTCGTCCCTCGAAACCTTACCTCGAAAATGGGGGCGCCTCGCGAGAGGGGTGCGGTAAAAAGCGTAGGAATTTTCGATCCTCTTCGAAAGGCTCCCTTCATAACCAAGAAAAATGGGAGGGACGGCTTAACCTCAAAAAGGAGAATGGGTGAGAGCAGCCTAAACCCACTTCAAAAAAATCCGGCGTAGCCTTTGACGGACTTGGATAATCAAGGGGAAATGTACTTTGTTTACTACCTCGGCTGCCTGTGAAGTTAGAGGACCCTTGGTAGCACGAGGAAACGGGCCTGTGTCGCCCGCTGGCTGGGTGGAGGGAAAAAGATCGGGGGCGGAAAAAGAACGGTGATTTTCCACTACGGGGAGGGAAAACCGGAGGAATGGGATTAACCAATGGAAAAAGGATTGGATTGATCCATTAATGAATGGTCATGACGCCGCATCCGGGGCCGTTCGATAACCATAGAGTTAGAGAAACTGGACGTTATGATTAGGGAGCCGGGGCGCCTGGGGGAAGCCGCGTCGGGGTTCCTTCCTTTGCCCACTGCAGCCGTCTGGGTTAGAGAACAGTCTTGCGGACAGCAATCGATTTAATCGGGAGAAAGAGTGGGGGGGCGCTTGAACGTCCTGACGAAAACGCGTGTTGGGGCAGACGGAACGTCACCTACTGAGAGGAGGGGGAGTAATCCGAAAAGGTGCCGCCATTAATTCAACGAAAGACCTCGCTGGGCTGTTCAAAAACTTCTTGCCGTCGCTTCAGGACTCTTTGAAGCAAAAGACCAGAGGGGAAGCAGAGGAGGGAGCAATAGGAAGATTTTACCCTTGATATTTTTGTAGAGGGGGAAAAAAGTAAAAGTGCCGGACAGACTTCTTTAAGGACTCGCGATACTTTGACAAACTTCTGCGGAAATGGGCCTCATGAAAAAAAAACTCGTGCAAAACCAAGAAGTTGAGGGGCATCTTCACAAGATGCACCACGGAATGCAGACCATTTCTTGCCGTAACGGACAGCGCCGGGACTTTGCGGTAGAAGCCGCCCTGGCTCGTAACTATGCCTCAGCTATTTACGCTACTCAGGAAAAGGGAAAGAGAGCGAAGTAAAAAGGGGTGCAAACCATTGGTGGTTGAGGACTCGAAGATGAGGACTGGCAACCACTACCGGGGAGGGTTACGCGGGCCTTTAGGAGGGAATGATGGTGCGCGAGAAGTGAGCGGGGTCCAGAGCGCCGGCTCCCCTCCCAGTTTGGGGGCGATGAATGCGAAAAAGAGAGGGGGAGTTGACTCCTCACTAGTCGTGTAGAGGTCATCCAGGGGAAAGGAGTGACCTGTTGGCAAGGAGGCTCGGCCGGTGGCCAGATTCCCCAGGCCAAGAGCGCGCTAACGTCGTGAGGCTTTACTAGAGATGGGGGAGGAGTCAGGATTCAACTCCTTGTTGCTGCACGAGGGAAGGGGAGGGAAGACGCGTGGAGCAATTTCATAAAGCTGAGCCGTAAAAGCCTCAAAAGAAGGGCACGGGGTCTCATTCGCAACACTTGCCGGAAAAACGTGTGGTAGGTTAGGAATCGCTATGGGCGATGAAGACGAGTGGTCTCTCGTCTTCGCAAAGCAAAACGGCATGAAAGAACGCCATACATGTCCATAGACCAGCAACAACAACACGGAAGGGAAAGAGTATAGGGACCCTGGCGGTATGGTTCAGACTGGCTGCGGTTCGCAAAGGGAAGATACAAATAAAGTCCCCATTGCAGAGGAAAGGCGTGGAGAAAATATTTCCCAAAAACAAAGAAAGAATCGAAATGAACGTGGGTGCGCAAGGGAGGGGAAAAGGACGCACGTGACCAGGGGGTGTGGGCTTAGTGCAATAGACTGTAAATGGCTCCAAGCAGCGTAATGATCGGGGGAAGGGGGCATCAACATAATCAAGAAGAAGAGGGAATTAGCCTACTCACGTCCTCAAAGAAAGCGCACGGGTGGCTGCAGGTCCGTCATCCGGAAGAAAGCCTCGCCCCTCAGTTGGGGGCATCAGGGCAAGGGAAAAAATTCTTCGCGGACCAAGGGATGAGGGAAGGTCAAAAAGCGCGTCTGCTCAAACAAATGCCAAGGATGGCGAGGGGGAAAAACGGGGAAAAAGAGAGCAAAAGCCAATAAAGCAGACCATCAGAAAAAAAAAAGACCCAGTGAACGCGTCACATCGGGCATCCCGCGGGTAGGAAAAAAGACGACGAGTCCGAAAAAATTGGGGGCAACTTTACGGCTATGAGAAAGAGTCATCGGACATCGCTGAGGAGGGGAAAGAAACAAAAGGTCTGGCTAAGAAACGTCCCGGCGGGCGAACCAAGGCGGCAATAAAATGGAGAGACATTAAGTGGGATAGGGAGGGATCGGCACAGATCGCATAAATAAGAGGGTTGTCCGAGATCGGGGCTACACGATCAAATTTTCAATTTCCGACGGGCAGACGTGGAAAGAGAGGCTAGGGAAAGGAACAGGAATGCAAAGTTCGGCCATCGGAACAACAGGTGGTCAAACCAGGAGGAGAGGAGACCACAATCCTCTTACCAACAAAGGGGGAAGGGGGGGGACGGGCAACGAGGTCTAATAACGGACGTTGTGTTGAAAAGCAATCGACGGTCGCTGAACGGGGGGAAAAGGTCATGGAGGAAGAGGGGGGAAAAAACCTAGGGTAAGGCTGGCTCGAAAGACGGAATCAAACAAACGCTCCTTTTCTGTCTCGGGAAGGGGGTGCAAGCGACACGCTGAAGGGCGGGGAAGAGAGCTACAGGAGGGAGGGCTTCTCTCAGCCAGATAAATGAAGGAAGGAGGGACAGATGGAAACTGAAAGGACGACTGACATGCACGCCGCCTGCCACAAGCCCGGCGGGGGCAAGGTTCAGATCACGGAAAGGTCTCGAACCCCTAGGTGGGGGAAAAACCTATGAGGCGAAAGGAGGGAATTGAAGGGGGGTCAGAAGGACGTAGGAACATTGGTTCGGCCAGAAAAGAAGGGGGTTCTCTGTCGGCACTAACCGGGGGGGGGGGGAGGAAGAATTGTTGGTGAGAAGACCAAATAATTCGTCCCTAAAAGAAAAGAGGCGGGCACGGGAGTCTGCGGCGACCAAGGGTGGGGATGCGAGTCATCCTGGTAGTAACCAATTATGGAGTGTACAAAACCGCCAAAGAAAGGCAATCCTATAAAAAAATGGTTCAGGAGGGAGAGCTCAACAATGTCTACGTCTTAGGGGGACGTCCCCCTCAACCAAGTGTAGGGGGTAGCAAGGGAGAGTCCGACGACGAGATCTAAACAAAACGAGAGAGAGGAGGTGTAAAACAATCCGCGAGGCTGCCCTCCAGGAAAAAAGAAAGTTCCGTGGACGCAGAGTTACTATCTCTTGGAAAGGGAGTTCGGGGGGGGGGCTTCGTGAGAAGAAAGGGGCTGCATAGAGGGTCATAGCCTATCCGTTGGGGGAAGGAGGAAATAAGTCTGTCTGTGAAATGCTATGGGGGGGGGGGGTGGCACCAAAGTTCGAGGTCTCGGAATCGCCAACGAGATATCGGAAGAATAGTACGCAAATACGTTTACACACTGAGCAAGTACCATACTGGAGAGAACCCAAGGTAGTAAAGTTGGAAGGATCTGAGGGGAATGGGGGGGACAGGGAAACGGGCTAAAATTAATTTCCTTGGGAAATGAGTTTTAAAAAGCGTAAAAAAAAACTTCAGGGGACAGAAAGAAGAAGTTCTTTCTACGGGTGGGGAAAATGAAGTGGATTGGTTAAACCGACATTCAAGGAGAATTGGGCTTCTCTAAAAACAGGGGGAAGGAAGATCACGTCCGTATCAATTGAGGGGAGATAAGCCGAGCCATGAGATCGAGGAGCATCGTCAACATCTGAAAGGAGGGGGGGCCTTCTTCGCCAATAGACATGAGCGAGGGATTGCACATCATTAAAACGAAGAAAAAGCAAAGCGTGACAGTGCCCACGCAATGGCAGCGAGGCTGGAAGAAGGAAGGGAATCTTCTCTGAAAGTAACCGATTAGGAAAAGGGTGTTTCAGCAAGGGTGGAGGGTCACATTCTCCGAGGTCGATCGGGCTGGGGTAATTTCGGGAGGCCAGAAAAAAAACGCACCTGTGTCGAGCACCTACTCAAGAGGGTCGAAAACATCTTCCACCGGATCCTTGACAGGGGGAGCATCCTTGCGATCAAAAGAGTTGGGAAGATAAAGGGATGGGGGTAGAGAAAGGTCGCTACATCCAGCACAGCCGCGTAGATTTCAAGGCAAAGGATAAGGGAGAAAGATATGGCAAGGGGGGGGTGTTCTTTCTACAGAAAGGGGCCTGTTACCTCCTGCGGGTAAAAAGACGGTTAACCAGTTTTAAAAACTGGGGGGGTACAACTTCGGTGATGGCCGAAGGAAGTAGCTGAAAAGGGACAGGAAATTCATCCAAAGAATTCTGAAAGGGAAACGACCTGGACCAACGTCCGATCCCAAATGGGGAAAGGGGAGACCCCGGGGGGGGGGCAAGAGGTTTGTCATCTGGTCGGTGGGAACAAAGAGAGGAAACGCTAGAGCATCAAAATCATCTGAGAGAGTGTGGTGAAGTTTGGACCAGATGCCACGTCCGAGTCTTAATTCCATTGATGAGGGAGCAGACGGGGGAACCGAAGGAGTTCAGAAAAAAGTTGGTGCCAATCGAATTGAGGGGGAATAAGAGATAGAAAGAAAAAACAACTTATGTATTGAAAAAGAGCGGAACCTCATCTTCAAATAAAAAAAAAATGTGATTAGACGGACTGTGCAAAGGGAATACGGAATGGAAAGTTAAGACACGGAAGGCGGACCTAACACTCCACACAGTCTGAATGATCTTTAGAAGGCTAAAATCTCTATTAAGAGTGGACAGCCACTAGGCAAAACTGTACTCATAGGGGGGAAGGTAGCTTAACGGTGTAAACATTGGTTTGAACAGTTCGAAAAAAAAATTGGGGGTAGGTGTAGAGATTCCGAAAGGTAAAGCTCGTACAACAAAAAGAAGTAATCAAAAGGATCAAAATAAGGAAGACAGAGTGAAACAGCAGGAAAGCCACATCATGTACTTAGAATGAGAAAAAACAACAAGGTTCGCCAAATTGCTACATGCCGATCGAAGGGCGCCTCGAAGGAGGGAGGGGGTTAAATAATTTGATGAGAAAAAAGGCGGGGGAAACAAGGTGAAAGGCAGCAATGAGGAAAAATACTCAAAAGGTCATGGCCGAAAAATCCTATATTCTTGGGTGTGGCAGAAAAAGTGGCGGGGCGTGGCTTGGGGTCCACCAAAGGGAGAATACGAGAGGAAGGGGGACGGAATGGTCTTAATCGAAAAAAAAAAACAACGGACGCCATAAAGAAGCAGCATCGGGGAAGGGGATTTGGACAGAAAGATTCCAATGATGTTGCGCGTCTATCGAAGGGAGAATTTGATTTCTTAAAGGGAATGGCTGCAAGCGAGCAGATGATTCGAATACCGTCAAAAGAGAAAATTGGACTATTAAATAATCGAGAAAAAATGGATCCATGGCAACAATTTGAGACGCCTTTTAGAAAGAATAAATGGGTGGCAGATGAGAACGAGGGAATGTCTGGGGTAGGAGAAAAATTCAAAAAATTAAGGCAAGGGGGAGGATAATTACAGGGAGAGAGGAGATGAAGCAACGGAAAGAAATTTTTGGTTTGGGCGAGTAAATAAGGGGATCCATGGAAGAAAAAAGAGGACAACTTGAAAGACATGGGGAGAGAAGAGAGAGAAGGTGTTTGAACGGATTTCTAAGATAAAGTCGGAGGAAAGTTGTCGGAACACTAAGCGAGGGCAACCCAAGAGAATTGTCACCAGCATAAGGATGCCGGAGGAACACAAAACTTATGGCTAGGAAGAAAAGAAGGTAAGCACCAGGGGGGAATCACACAGGAAAGAACTCTAGCAAGCGCTCGGAATATATTCGCCTGACGCCTTGGGCCGAGGAAGGGAAAAATCGCTATCTGGCTTAAAAACAGGAGTATCTCATTTCGATACGAGTAGGCCTGAGATCCCTTCACGACAGAAAAAAAATGGGGGGGGTACTGCCTTGAAAGCAGAAGGAGCTGGGTTATAAGGATCCCGCAGGAAAGGAAACGAGCAGTCAAGATTATTGCAAGCCTTGGAAAGGGCAGTTGGGCGCATATAATTATGGTGAAGTGGTGGGAACCTCATCTGCCGCGAGTAGAAGAAAGTGTATCCAGCAGGAGGGGCCCTGTGGCAGAATGAAGGGGGAGGCAGCATGAGAGGGGAAAGGCGAAAAAAAAACTTATGCTTTTGAAAGACTGGGACCTGAAATGAATAAAGACAATTATGGAAACGACAAAAGATTGTATAGGCCGGGGGGGAGGGAGCCATTCAGAGGAATTTAGCCCAGAAAGGGGTTAATGCGAAATAAACTCAGCAGAGTTGAGAAAAACGGAAGGTATAGCTGAACGACCGACGGAAAGGGGGCATCTCAAGGCGTTAATGAAGGTGAGGAAGGACAGTTCCCAGGAAGACGTCTTGTAGGGGGATCAACAGCAGAAAAAACTAGATTTAGATAGAGGCAGCAAGAGCGCGTGGGATCCTGAGATTCCCGGACAGGAACGACAGGGGGGTTCTTTTTGGGATCTGACCTAGAAGAGAATTTCAGCGGTGCGGAACTTCCATAAGCCGCCAGAAACGAACAAAAAAAGAAACAGACCCTGTCTTGTTAAAAACACAAACCTTCTTAAAGGAGAGGACCACCTCCTTTGCCTACCCGGGGAAAAGAGGAGTTGTAATGAAGGGGGGAGGGGGCAGCCAGAGAATAAGGGAAAAACTGTTGGGGGAAGGCTGGGAAAGAGTCCCGTGAAAGTAGATTATGGTCAGGAAAAAAATCTATCTCTTCCAAAATAGGCGGAGGGTCCATCCGTGGGGAGACAGGAGAGAAAAAAAAAAATATTTCGTTAGGAGAACAAAGAGGGGAAAGCACAAGGAACTGGAAAGAAAGATGAAATGACAAGTCAGAGGCAAACAGAGAGGAATTGTCGGATAGAAGAAATATAGAAGTATTCCTAAGCAAAGTTGAATACAGTCGAGGAATATAATAAAGGACAGTTGCCCCCAATGTGTAAAGGGGGGAAAAGGAGAAAGAGGGGCCTACCCCTAAACTTGGAGAGGAAGAGAGGAATGACTGTTTCGGTTGGGATTTAGCGCTATTGGGGAGCCGAGCGCCAGGAGATACATCCTTGGGGGAGTGTTCGCATAAGACTGGATGAAAAGGGGGGGGGCAAAATCTGTCAGAGAATAAGGAGTAAGAACCGCTGAAAAGATTGGGATCGGCCGTGGGAAAGACCTTCCACTTGACTCCCACTAGGAGTCTCTACCCTCTCTTAAAGAAGTAGGGATGCGTCATGGGGACAGAAGAGGTATGGCCCCTAGAAGGGATCATGAGAAGAAAAATCATTGAAACAAAAAACTAAATAGAGAACTCCGGGACTCATGCGAGGAGGGGGTCAGCGGGGCTCAACACGGTGCCGTGAAGGTTATTGTCTTGTGTCAGGAGAGGGAGCAATCAGGGCTATTGCTATCCATGGGAAGGGGAGAGGAGGAGACACCGTCACCATAGAAAAAAAGACCGAAAATAAGAAAGAAAAAACAACGGAGAGGATGAAAATATGAGATGAAGAATGAGGTAGGTGACATCGCTGAGTTGCGGGAGGAAGAAAGAGATGGAAAATAGGTACAAATGGGCCATCTCCCTATCAGAGGGAGAGGATTCAAACCACAAAAAACGACATCGGAAAGGAAAAGTGGGGGGTCAACGCAGAGAAACGGGCGAGGGCGCGGAGCCACGGGACCACTGGAAGGATGAAAAAAAGCCTGCTTCAAGATCAGGAAGAGGTGCCTCAACAGGGGGGGATCCATGAAAGGAAACATACTGAACGTCATCAATATCTTTAGCATCATCGGGGGCATGGCAAAGGAGGCCAGGGCCAAAGGAAGAGCCAACCCAGGGGAAGGAATACTGGACACTGGCAGAAAAAAAGAGGGACCCTTCGCCAGGGGGGAGAAGAGATGATTCTACAACTGGGAATAACATTGCGATAAGGCCTCAGATGAAAATAAGAATAAGAAGAGTACATCACGGCAAAAGAAAATAAGGACCTACAACGAGAGAGAAACAGTCGGGGTTTCATTCCCCGAAGGACAGGGGAGGGATCATCAAAAAAGAAAGATTGGGGCAACTTTAAGAGATTCATCTACACGAAAAGAAGACATAACTCTCCAAAACATGAGAATACTAAACTTCCCCGCGGGACGGAGGAAGAGGGGAGGCACAAAATGGATCGAAGTTGACCGGGTGTCTAGTAGGACAGGAAGAATAGCATACCGAGTCTTTGTTGGGGACGAAGCTTCCTACACGGGGAAAGGCGCAAAGAACGTTTAGTAAAGAGTGAAGGAAGAGCTTAAGAAAAGTGCCTGGGGCAACAAAAACGCTGTGTCACACACGGAGGGAGATGAGCACGCCTTCCTTGAAATAAAACTGGGGGGGGGAACTTTTAAGGAGGGAGCCGAATCATACGGCAAAGACGTGGGGGAAAAAAAAAGACTTTAGAGGTGGTGGAGGTGAATTTCACTGGCAGGGCAAAGGCGGGAAGGAAGAAAAAGATGAAGTCGGAGAACGAAGGGAAAAAGAGGCACAACACCGGCTTTTAGGGAAGGGAGGGCAAAAAAAAAAAAAAAATAGGCGCCCTGAGGAAGATCTCGGGGAGAGGGAAAAAACAAGGAGACCTAAATAAGGATGGCAGAAAGGGCAACTGAAGTAAGACAGACGGAAAAAAGCGCTGGCAAAAAGGGCCCCGGCAGGAAGGAAATAACGTAACGTCTCGGAACAAAAATGGGGGATAAGTAAAAAAAAAAAGGGAATCGGCAGAAGGAATTACCATGGGAAGAACTCCAATTACTCTAAAAAGGGTGGTGTGACGTCTCCCAAGAAGGGAGAACGTAGTCCGTAAACTTATTTGAAAAAAGAGTGTGAAGACGAAAACTAGCTGGTGAACAGAATCACTCTGCGAGAGCAAGGGAAAAAAATTCTACAGGCCGATCGCTAAATTCAAAGCCAGATTTCTAACAAAGGGAAACAATCATCATTTATGTACGAGGTCCGGGGGGAACAATGGCCCTCGAGTAATGCGGAGGGGACAGTGCAGGGCTCACTCAAGGTCTACTGTCTGGGGGAAGAAGGAAAATACCCCATTTTTAACGTGAAAAAGGGATCAAAAGAAGAAGAAAGGTATCTTACTGACAGATAAGGGGCCAGGAAGACACAAAAAGACAGGCGAGGCGCCAACTCAACGGCCCAGGAGACAGTCTTCTTCACATGAGACGTGGCCTCTCAGTTCGGGATAGGGAGAAAAACCAAGGGGTCTGAAAAAAAAAAGAGAATGTCATAGCCTGAAGGGGTTTAGGCTAAGACATGGAGGTTACAGGATGAGGATGGGTTTTTGAAACCGGTAGAAAGGGCGAGGACTCCAACTGCAGAACAGGGGAAATGACGGGATCGGAGGACACAGAAAGGGGCACACCGTCATCAGAAGACGGAGAGACACACTTTAAGGAAAGTTTGTCGCTCAAGGTGGGAGGGAAGGCTTGCTCAAAGGGAGGGAAGGGAGGAGAGACAACTGGATTTCAGCCTGCTACGGCATGGAGAAAGAAGAGGTGGGGGGGAAAAAATTGGGAAAAAGGAATGTATTGTCGAAACCCGACAGGAAGAGTTCTCATTGCTGCGAGAAAAAAAAGGGGTAGATTGAGCCCGTAAGACAAAGGGGCGGTCAAAATGACAACTAGAAAGACAGGGAGTAACAGAGGGAAACATCTTGTCAGAGGGGTGCCGTTTCTTAAAAAGAGGGACGGCTCGCCGGCTTGAACAGACACAGTCAAAAAAATCACGAGGAAAAAAGGGAGAAGAGGGAAGGCGCCAAGCATGCACGAGGGGAGGCACAGAACCCATGCACCGCGGGGAGGGAGGCCCGTTGACCGATGGTATGGAGTGTGTTCTCAGGGATTCAGAAGGCGAACGAGAAATGAGAGGATGTGGAGTTGACGGGCGGCTGACAAGCAAGAAAAGCACAGGGAGAACAATAAATAGAAGAATAAAAAGAGGCAACCTGCACTATTTAAGGGGGGAGAACGCCATTGCGGAGCACCAAGAAATGGGGAGAGATCCGATCACTGTGGTCTGGTCGTCATAAGAAAACGGGAGGACGGTCCGCCTCTTAAAGTCAAATGAGAAATGGACGGTAGACAAGCAGGGGGGCTAAAGGGGGTAGGGGAATAAACCGCTGGGGGGAGGGGTCCTGACAGTGCCGGCAGTTAACGTTTTACGGGGGGGGGGGAAAGGAGGTGCGCCAAGGTGGGGGAAGAGGCTCAACCGGGGGGAACGGGAGTAGAGACAACTACAAGAGAGGGAAGGAAACTGTAAAACGAACCTTGAACAAGGACATATACCTTGAAGGAAAGAAAAGGTTGTCAATAGTGGCGTGGAACAGGGGAGGGGGATAGCGAGAAGAAAGAAAAACGCTATCTCATCGGGGGGGCGGTGTGTAAAGCTATTACAAGGAGGCTGGGGAACTTTGCAGGGGGGAAATAAAAAATGGGGCACAACGTGGAGCTTCCTCACCCTGGGGTGCCGCGCAGGAGTCTGGGCAAGAGGG
>Ga0179591_1212418_pt1 | contig 11918 bp, 14 predicted proteins | sample CZOMad2_1_08_16f_FD_182891 | JGI IMG/M metagenome (GOLD analysis project Ga0179591, IMG submission 182891) | Vadose zone soil fungal communities from Angelo Coast Range Reserve, California, USA - CZOMad2_1_08_16fungal (PacBio error correction) | ecosystem: Environmental > Terrestrial > Soil >...
GAAGGGGGGGGGAGGAGAAAAGGAAGAAATGTCCCCGCTTCAATAGTTAGAGGGAGAGGGCGCGCGGACCTTGGTGCCCACAGAATACGACAAGAAACAAAGGCAGAGGAAGAGGAGCCTCTATAGGTACTAGGAAAGAAACTGATAACCCGTCAGGGTGCTGTCCTGAAGGGGAAGGTCACAGATTCCAGGAAGACGGACTTGTAATGGGAGGTGATCGCTGTTAATACAGGACGGGACAGCGAAGGAACAGGCATGGTTTCCGGTACAAAGCCTGAAGAAAAGAAAAGAAGGAACCAGTGTAAGTAGTGTGCAGGTAGAAGCAACCTGGGGAGAGAAAACGAGCCGGGCTATTCAATGGAGTAAAAAGCACCGGAAGAGTTCTTGGGCAGAGAGCGCCCTTCGGATCGAGATCGGACAGACAAAGGGGGAAAAAGAGAAAAAATAGAGCTCCGTTAGAGCTGAAGAGGCCCACGACCGGGCGAGTGGGGGGGAGAGACAAGAAATATCCAAACCCACTGTCACTCGTCCACAGCGGGCTGCGAGGACAACAAACATGCTTTTCAAAATGTCTCAGGCTTGACAGAAAGACGAATGGCTCACTGTACACCAACCTGGGAGAAATCCAAGCCCAGGCCAGCCGGGGAACATGAGGAATAGCCGAGAATTGGCCTTTCCTCGGTGGGTAAGCGGACAGATATTTTTTCAGAGAACTCGAAAAAGGGAAGGAGGCATCGGGGGGAAACGGATTATAGAGGCTGGACAATCTGAAGCGGGAATTCTGGATTTCCTAAGGGAAGGGAGGTTGAGGGAAATGAAGACCGGGAAAGTTTCGCGCCGAGGTTCCAAGAGGGGGAACAGGGGGGAGGCAAAGCCTAACGACTCACAGGGGGGGGAATCAATAATCTGAGAATGACGTAATCCTTCAAGGGGACAGTGACAGGCTTCGTAATCACATAGGAGAGACCCTTCAAGCGACAGCGAGCGTTTAACAAACATGGAAATCAAAGGGAAGAAACGACATTGGTAACGACGACCACTCAGGCTAAGTGAGTCAGGAAGATCTCAGGGTACTCATGGATGGAGGTTATGATTCCCGTGGAGAGGAACTTAGGTGAGGAGGGGGAAGAAGGAGGTGGTTACTACTATCGTAAGGGGGTAAACCTTGGCTGAATTTCCAACCCAAGAAAAATCGAAGATTCACGAAACATTAAGGGCTTTAGGGGGAAAGTGATTAACGTTACACGAAATCCAGGTGTGCACCATGGATATGCAGGAAGACCGGAACGAAAATGTAATAAGCAGCTGAGACTAAAAGGCTGGGTAGGAAGGCCGAGTCGGATGTGCTTGATATCGCCGACCAAGTTGCAACACCTTATGGTGCTATCCAGTCGGGGTATCTCTCCGCTATAGCAACTCATTACTTTGCATAACGAGATGGGCTGGAAGGTAAGAAGAAAGGAAAAATGATCGCGATCTGCACGGGGAATGGAAGGTAAGGGGGAGGGAGACTTAACAATGTACGAAGCACAGGGAGGATCAACAGCTGAGGATCTAATCAAGCGTCCCGAGAGAACAACGCTCTTGACTTACACACGGTGGTGGTTGGAGGAGAGGGTTTCCGCGCGAAGGTGTGGAGCATGTGGAAAACAAGTAAAAAGGATAACCGATCAGGGACGGGGAGAAAGGGCGTCGTGCTAAGGGATGTGTAGTGGAGAACGGCACGCATGCGTGAAGAGATCGCGTGTAGAGTGATGGAGGGGATCCACAGCTGAAGCTTGAAGGAGTCAAGCACAGAGCGCCGTGTTCAGACGCGAACGAATAGGAAAAAGTTACTTTTAATTTGGAAGAAGGTTCTAAAGTTCTGCAGGGAGGGAGATCAATGGGGGGAGGGGAGGCCGGGGGGGGGGGGTCATGTTCGGAGAAGGAATCCTTGTGTCATGTCTGGGGGATACTGTAACACTAGAGCTCTCCTGCCCCAAAGACGAAAACGAAAAAGTGGCGGGCTGTGCAACGGCGCCGAGCAAGGGAACACGGCCAGACTGACATTATAGGGAAATGAAAAGGGAGAAAGCTGAAGAGCGCCCCGTTAGGGCCGGAAAAGAATACAGGAGCGACTAAGGGGGAATGACCGAGGAAATCAACCTTGTCTTCAACGAAGAGGGTAGGAAAAAAAGCTTTCAGCGGGGGTCACGACAGTCCGACGGAACGAAGCCTCAAGAGGGTGGGAATTGACTTGTAGGTGCAATCTGAAGCTGAAAGTGAGGAAGGGGAACGGGAGGCTGAGCATTGATCTAAAGGGAGGTCGAGGGGACGAGATCTTAACAGGAGGCCTGGGATATTGTATCGGCTCAATCTTCGAGGAGCACCGTCGGAGGAAAGCTCAGAGAAAACGGGAAACAGCATCAACATATTTCCAGCCCGAAGAACAACCACTCGATCAGAGAGGGCGAAAAAAAGACAGGAGGTTTCAGGGGATCTACTCCACCCGGCCAGCGGAAACCGTACATAGGAGCGAGAGCTCTCCACTAGTCTAGGCTCAGGAAAACGGAGAAGGAAAAGGCAGCTCAGGGTGCGGAACAAAGCCGCTCGGGGGGAGGGGAACGTACTATGGGCGTGGGCCCACGCGCTACCGAGGAAATTGTACACAAGAAGAAGGACGGGGAACCAGACAGACGACAAAGGGGGTAGAAAAAGGATTTAGACACAGTCGCGGAAGAGTCAAACCGCAGTCGCGCAAGAACGGAGGTAGAAGCCTTCCTAGGCGGCACAAAAACTGCGAGGCGGAAGAACGGAGGCAGCGGATTTATGATAAAAGCGGCGGCAAAATAAACCGTATCGTAACGAAAGAGGGGGGAAGGAAAAAAACAGAATGGCCTGGAAAGCGTAACGCATGTGGCCCGGTCAACGGCGCGGTTCTTATGGAGGAGTCCTAGGGTCGGGGAGAAAATGTTGGGAAGGCCCGCAAAGAGGTTGATCAAGGTAAGGACAATAGAAAGGCCACTTGCGCTGAAGGAAAGTTGGGCGCAGGGGGGACGAGGAAAGTCTGCTCGTTTAAAAAAGAGGTATCCGAGGGGTGGACGCAAAAACCGGAGGTATTCCAAGAGAGGACCAAGAGAAAGGGAAGAAGTCTCTTGCCGGAAAAGTGGAAGCGGTGTTGTTTTAGAGGAAGTAGTTACAAGATGTAAACAAATCGGTCTAAACGGAAATAACAACAAACGAGGAGTATTAAAGAAGATAGTGGTCTGATAGGTTAGCTCGAGGATCATAACCTGGATACACCACATGGGTCGAAGAAGGAGATACCGGGAGGCGGGCCCGACCTTTTCCTCGCTCTAAGAAGGAAGAAAAAACCTGGGGGCGCGGGTAAGATTAATGATTAGAGGAAAGCAAAGTGGATGAATAAAAGGTAAATTGACGGGAGGGGTTTCGAAGTAGGAGGAAGAATGATAGCTTCAGCTGCAAAGTAGAGAAGGAATGGGACACTAATAGATTTATCAAGGGTGTGGAAGCTTCAACGAGATCGTCTGGGAGGAGGAGGGGCGTAAAGAGTCACTATTATTCGGGACATGGGTCCAAGGGACACAAAAAAAGGGTAAAAGAACCACACAAAAATTGAAAAATGAGGGATGTCAGGAGGGGTTGATGTGCAGAGCTAATGGGGCTCTAAAAGTCGGAAGGGGCTAGGGAAGAGGTGCAAGTATCGTTTTTACGCTGCCGCGGAGATACCATCCTTTATGTGCGGCGTGCGGTTTGTGAAGAGAGAACCAGGAAGGGAGAGGACATCGTCCTTATGACAATTGTCGCGCGTGGGGTACACACGAGTAGCTCGACGGAAGGGGGGAGTCCGGGAGGGACTGGCCCATAAAGGGATAAGGGAAGGTCAATATGGGGATTCCTCCATGAGAACGGGGGGCAAGTGGGGGAAATCTAACTATAAAGAGGGGCTGCCGATGAATGACCGAAAGTGAAGTCGAGAGATGGCGAAACTCTGTAAGGTCGAACCTGGAGTGATCCTCAACTGACGGGGGAAAAGGGAGAAAAGAACTTCATGGCTAGCAGACCGTCTTATCTGTAATTTTTTAGGGGGGGAGGAAGGTGGTTTCGAGGTGCCAGGTACGGGATAAGAACGGGGATTGAGAGTGTAGAAGATCGACGGGGACCATTACAAAGGCTTTGGGTCGGAGGACGTCGGATAGAACCTCACCATAATCGAACAGGATGCGTGTGCAGCTCTCCTTTGATAGAAGAAAATAGAAGGAGGAGATTCACCACCACAGGCCCAAAGTCTACAAGAGGAGGGATAGAATTATAATGAAGCTGCTGGAGGAGATAGAGGGAAACCGCGCCAATTCGGGGGTTTCCTAACCTCTAGTAAGAGGGACGGGGAAGGGGTTAAGGGCTTTCCAGTGCAAAGGGAGGAACTGGCGCTTACTGGAGGTGGTGATAGCTAATGAGGAAAGGTACAGGGTGAGAATACATGCAATACGGGCGAGGGGTCCGGAAATGTCAGGGGTCCTTTTATACGGCTGGGCCCCTGTTTGCACCATAGGGGGGGAAAGGTAGCCGTGGATTCAGTGAGTTGGAATCTTATATCAGCAGAAGGTCAGATAATTACGCCTACAACGGAGGGGAAAAAAAAAAGCCTCCGCAAACAAGAGAGTGACATTCCTGCTACTTCAGGGGGGCAGGGGGAGAGGAAAGGGTTAAAGCAAAGAATTCAGATATGAAACGCATGAAGGGAGGAAAGGACAGGCGGGCCAGGAGAGGCAGGAAACCGCGAAAATTTGTAGGCTGCTCCTAGACGCAGAATCGCCTACCCTGCTGGAAAGGAATAAAAAAATCGAGACACAGTTAGCAGATAAGATGGAGAAGGGTGCCACGGAAAAAGGACATACAGAAGGCTAGACAGGAGAAGAAGCTTAAGTACAAGGGAGAAAGAAAGGTGGATAGCAGAGAGGCTGTACTGGGATAATTAGATCTGTGGGACTAGAGGGAGGGGGGGAGGAGAAGATCTCTCAAGAGGGGACAGGTGCTTTAATCGTGCAAGAGTGGATCCGATCAGAGAAAAAGAACGAACGATTTTGACCATGGGGGCTGAGATATGACTGTAAGTGTCGCGCGGATCGCTCCGGGGAGAGAAGGGGAGACCATCGTGTTAGGGAGGAAACACAGTAAGTATGGGAGGGGAGAAGGGCAGGGGAGGATGCATGCGGGGGAAAAAGGAGGAGAGGTACAGGGCACCTTGTTGGACTGAAAGGCTCTGGTGGTCGGCACTACAGGGGGGCAGAGGAGACGAAACTGCCAGGACGAAACAGACCGATTTCTTCGAGCGGCGTCTCAGGGGGGGTCGTAAAGGGGTATGGGGTAGAGGGGTAGAACTGTGGAACTTTGTAAATGACCGGTGAAGGAGCGTGCTCCCAGGGAAAAAAAAAAGAGGGAAATGAAAGAAGACGGTGAGGGGGGGGAAAATTCTGAGGGAGGGGAGTTTTCTGTGTCCATTTGGAGAGAGCAAGCCACCATAGTAGTGAACGGAAGGTACTTTTGGGTCAGAGGAGAGGAAAGGCGGAGCACGGGAGGTAGAACTGAAATGCAGAAAAACCCTACAACCAAAAAGGGAGGAGAAGACTGGTTGAAGGATTCAAGGTGAAGCCGGTTGTCTACTCACAAAGGAGGAATACGGGGAGGATGGGAAAAGGTCTTCTGAGATCTTAAAAGTCAGGTCGATAGGGGGTCTCAGTCTTTTATGGCACGGTTGATACAGAATCCACTTGATGGGAAATGAGGGGGGTTAGGGGAACGGAAACAGAGGATGGGGCGCGTTAGCGTTGGTAGAACAGGTTTGTTGAGTTGCGGATAAACAGAGAGAAAGCCAAACAAAGGAAAAACGCGGGGGAGGGGCATGATGAAGGGACCATCCATAATCCCCTCTGGATATGGCCAGGAGAGGAAGAAAGGAAACCAGGGGGAACACAGGCAGCGAGTACCGAAAGGGCATAGGGGAGCTGAAACCTAGAGAGGGACTCCCAATAAAAGCGACCCTCAAAGTCGTGCAGAGAGGGGGGTTCAGTCAGGGCTGTCCTGGAGTTCTTCTGTTACTCAAATCGTGTGGGCAGGGCGAAGCAATGGAGGGCAAGAAGCAAGCCGACGAACCCTTGCAAAACGGGAAGGTGGGAGGAGCGCCGGTGTCGACACCGTATTTCATGCATATCAAAAAGGGGGAAAGGAAAGGGGAAAGGGAAACGAGGGAGGGGAATAAGAGGAAAACCCTTCGATCTAATCAAAAGAGAGCAAAACGTAGTAGTATGAAAGGCGGGGAAGGAGGGGCGCGGGAGTAAAAGCGGGGGACCAACGACAGAGAGTAGGGAAAGTGGGCGCTGCAAATGAGAGAGTCAAAGGAGTCATCAGAAAGGGAGTAAGACGCACGACCAACGGGCCGTTTGAGGGGAGCTGGATTGCGGAGAGGTCCCCTGCTATGCGCGGAAGTAAAAGGAGAAGACAAAGAACAAGAAAGAAGGGACTGACCAGCCTCTGAAAAGGAGGGGTGGAAATTTAAGAAGGAGGTTGTGCGACCTAGGGGGGTTGCTCATGAAAGACGAAAGTGCCCTTTTTCGAGGAGAAATCCGTGCTCCAAGAGGGAAAAAAAAAGAAAGAGGTGGGAGGGTATTTCGAGTGTGGCAGCAGTGGAGTTCAGCAGAAGAGCCCGAGGAAAGGGAACCCTAACAACTTCTAGAAACAGCAAGAATATGGGGGGTTGGGGGGGGGTGATTCGGAAAAAAGAAAGACGTATCCTTCAAGGGATTCAGAGAAGAGGAATATTGGTATACAGGGAGGGAAAGACAGTGAGAAAGCGAGCCGACTCAGAGGAGAAAAGTGTTCCCACGGTAATAGAGATGGGGTGAACGTAAGACCACTCGCGAAAAAAGTAAAGTCCAGATCAAGATCTCTTGAACGAGGTTGTGATCTGCGGCAGTCGAAGGAGGGGCTTCAAGAGGGGACTTACTTGGGGAAGACTATCGTCGTGAGTATGGCTCGATTCACAAGCGCAAGAATATCTAAAGGGATGGGAGAGGAGGTTTGGAGAAGAAATTTATGGGGAGCAAGATAGTGGGGGTGGACTAATAAAGAATTTTCCAAAAAGAGATTCTTAGGAGCAATAAGGAGTGGTAGAGGTGAATCAGGGCAGTAGACGACAGCGCAGGGATGGAGGACCTTGAAAGTACTGGGGGAGGAATGTGGGGCGGGAGAGGCGGACCGAGGATGCCGAATGTTACCCCATTCCTCTAAGTTTGGAGGGGGGGGGAGAACAAATCAAGAAACGTTGCCTACCAATGGTGCTTAAAGGAGATACTATAGGCGAAGGGAAAAAGAATCGCAAAGTCGGGCGTGGAGGGAGGGTAGGGTATTCATTCTCGGAGGGAGCCGAATGACACGGACCATAACTGAGGAGATAGGGTCGAAGAACGGGAGGAAAGGACACTTCTGAAAAGGAGGAGGGAGCGGCATTGTGGGAGGGGAGGAGTGGGGCCTGGATTAAAAAGAAGTGTAGAAGAATAGTATCGAATTTGGTGGTGACTCGACTTATTCTAGATGGGCAGAGGAGGAGGGGAAGATGAATAACAGCCTTAAGGGAGGTAGGGGGGAGCGAGAAAATTGAGGGGAGGCCCGCAGCGAATATGGATGTTTGCATGGAAATCAGGAGATTCAAAGGGAGGCGGTGAGAAAGAGGAGAACTATATCCCGGGGGGTGGAGGGGAGTGGACAGAGGGGTCTGGGGGGCCAAAACATGAGAATTCTAGAGAGAAGAAATTGATAAGATCCGGGATAACTCATTAAAGAGGGTTAAGGTGCGCGCCAGGAGTGGACTAAGTAGAGAGTATAAATAGGCGGGTTCAAACAGGGGCCCGAGAAAGGTGAGCACGGAACTGACGGGGGAGTTAGACCGGATGGCACGCTAAATTTCATTGCCTCGATGAAGAGAAGGAGGAACTTAAGCTCCCCAGGGGTAAAAAGGAAAAAGCTAAGAATCGCAACCTGGGAAAGTCTCGACTCCGGGGGAACCATCCGACTGGCGCGGGGGGAGGTGCAGCGAAAGAAAACTCCTAAAGAGAAAGAAGGGGAGCCACATCGGGTGAGAAAGAAATCAAAAAAGCTAGCGAAAAGGTATCTTTCTTGGGGGGCGGGATCTGAAGAGGAGGAAAAGCCTAGGCTGACAACGCACTTGTGGGGGTAAAGGCGAAGGGGGGAAAGGGTTATCACAACGAGGACGAGCTGAAAAAAAAAATGCGGGATCGCACGGGGAGGAAAGAAAACGCAGAACAGAACGAACGAAGGGAGACGGGTGTCGGGCGGACCTCCAAATCCGTGACGGACCTAATGGAGGAAAAGAACTCAGATATCGTCAGTCATAGGGGGATGATAGTGAAAAAAACTCAGGGGAGGAGGGCGTTGCTTTCTCCGAAAGAGGACACTGGGAGGCCTTGGGAAGAGACCGTACTTTTCGTAACAGAAGAGCGACGTAGGCCAAAAGAGTCTACGACAGGGGGGTTAAGGAGGGATGGTTCAAACACAGGAGGCGGATCTTCCGAGCATTCACGATACAATCATTATTGGAAGAGGCGGGAGCCCTAGCGCCCAGAACTTCGGATCTGAGGAAAAGGAATAGAGGTGGAGAGAAGAGGAGAACATGAAACCGAAGCATTGAAAAACCAGGGGGAGGGGGTAGTGAGAGGGGAGGACGTATGAAGAAAGGAAATTGTCCCTAATTTCGAGAGGAAAAAAGCCGACAAGGGACGTTCTATCAGGGTAAGACCCCCAACTCTTTGTCCATAGGATGCACACTTCGAAAGGGCTAGATTGGCGCACTTGCGAGCTGCCAGCCAAAGAAGGAAGGGTTGGGGAGATGGGTTTGGAAATTGAGGGGGAGAGGGGGGGACTCCAGCCAAGGCTCGTTGCGCGTGGAAAGAGGAAACTGACAACGAAGGAGCCGTATTCCACGCAACCTCGGAAAGGGGGGGTCTCCAGAGACTGTTCTCTGGAGGAGAAAGGGATAGGGGGGTGGTGTGTTATAATGGGCTGAGAGGGGAAAAATAACTCTTCTACTTAGAGAGCGTGAGAATGAACAACAACAACTTCGGGAGAGAAAAGATGGATCAGGGGGAACCAGACGAGTAGGAAATAGGAGGACAATGTACAAACCACCGAGGAGGAATGGCATATACAGTCGGAAAAGTGAGATGAGGGATGAGGAGCTGAGATCACGACCGTTGCGATCAGGCTATACTGGGGCGGTGGCTCAACCGAGACGTTGGGGAAGAGAACAAGAGAGAAATTCGCACGTGCGAGGAATGGGAACGAGGAAACACCTAGTGTGTGGAGGACAGAGGGAGAGTAATCGGGCCAGGGGGGTGGGGGGAAGAATGTACGATTCTTCTGGGGAGGAAGCCGCATCTACGGGGCAAGAAAATGGGTGAACAACACGGAAGGCAAAAGGGATATGCAAGATCTGCAAGATAAAACGGAGGAGAAAATTTTGGGAAACTAGGCCGAACCCTGACACCGGGGCAGGGAGGGAATGGTCGTTTTTGAAAGACCTGTGTTGACCATCAAAATGGGGCAAAAGAAGAGAAGGGTTGGGGGGGAAAAGGGGGAAAAAAAAGCCGGAGGGGAGGGAGGTTAAGGGAAGTTGAAGGGAACATGAACATATTCCTGTGCGAAAATGGTGGGGGAAAAAAATTTGGAAATGGGGAAGGAAACGGTAGGGACCGATATGGAAGAAGCTGGATCTCTATTCTGGGCCCGGGGGGGGTGGAACGTCCTGGCGGGAGTCGCGCCGCAAGGAGGAAGTCTTTCTTCAAAGGATCAGTTGTATCTTTTGAAAGAAAATGGGAATAGGGAGATGAGGGGCATTGGAGGAGGGCAGCAAACCGAGGGACATTATGGTAGGGAAGAACAGCTGGGCATTACAGTAAGTCGGGTGTTAGAAGGGCTAAAGACGGAGAAGGGGCAACATAAATCGGGAAAAAAGAAAAGGCTATATCGAGAAGAAGAGATTGGCCCACCGTGAAAGACAGGAAGACGGTGGAGGGGAAGAAGGAAAGGGAGAGGTGAAGTAATCGCGTAACGCGCCTTCGTTCCAGATATATTCGAGGATCAATTTTTATCTTTCGAGGGAGCAAGGAGCAAGCAGGGAGGGAGGACTGTCGGGGGATCATCGGGCAGGGGCGTAACGGGGAGAATGGGAGGGAGGAACAAAGACTCGGATTTAGGATTCAGCTGGAATGTATAAAGGCTGAGGAGAGCGAGTGGAAAAGCGCGGCGATGTCGCCTTCGCCGAAACAGGGACCGCTGGAGGGGGAGAACAGTGGGAAAAAAGAAGCTTATGGGGAGCAGACCCTCATCAAGGGAGAGATAGTGGGGAAGGACCAGCCGGGGTGAAAAAAAAAGGGAAGAGTCACCGAATAACCGGTATCAAGTTTAGAAAAAAGCCCTCAAGAATAACGCACTCGTCTTACCGAAAGGGGGGAAGAGATTCCGCTATGCGCGGCAAGGCGAGAGCCAGCACTCAATCGTGTGGAATCCGATCCAGCGCCGGGAGAGGGAAGGCGGACTGGAAGGGGGGTCTCAGAGCGGAGTGGAAAGGCGCTTCTGGTCCTTCGCAGGTGAGAGGGAAAGAATCCATAAGAGGTCGCTGGTAACAGAAGGCCGGGGAAAGGTGGCCTTGGGGACTCAGAAAATTGAGGGGGCTTCGGAAAGATTTTGGGGAAAGGAAAAGTGGGGGGCGTGAAGTGTGATCCGAGCATGAACCGCTAGATTTTAGAAGGTTCTTCGTCGGGGTAGCGAGGAAGAATTCAAGAAAAAGAGGAACTTGGTAGTCAATCGTAAAATTGGAAAAGGGGATCAGGGAGGAAGCGAAACGCAGGAGGGGAAATCCTGGGGGTCCCGGGTTGCGGAGAGGTGGTCGCGGACGACCGAAGGAGCCAAAAGAAGGGAATAAGAACATGCGCGAAAAGAGACAGCAAGCTCTCGCAGTGCGGTTAGGTAAGCCCGAATGGGGAAGGGAAGAGGGGTCGTACCGGGAGGCACAGAAAGTAAAAAGGGTGGATAAGGGAGGGTTCTTTCGATATTTGAAAGGAAAGAAGACCCAGAAAACCGAAAGGATTAGGAGTACAGTTTAGGAACGAAGTTCGGTCACAGAAAAAAGAAAGAAGAAATCAAAAGCAAGTACCCGGAATAGGTTGACTAACTGGGTGAAGAGGGGAGGCCGAGTTTTCTGCCTTTCACATGGGGGGGAAAAGCTGGGGTGAGACTCCGGGGACGGGGGTTGGAAATTTCGCTGAGTGCGAAAGAGCCTGTCCGAAATTGATTGGATGAAGGGAAGTGACTCCTATTGGGGTGGAACTGGTCCCTAATTCCACGTGGAAGGACGGTAATTGTCTTTCAGGGGAGAGGAACAACCAATATCTTCGGGGGAAGGAGAATATGAGTTGGGAGGAGACGTTTTAGGTTCGAGAAGAGAGTGAAGAAAGAACAAAGTAACGCGGAAGAGCTGCTGCCGAGAGTCATACATCACGCTCAAAAAGAGAGGAAGCATAGAAAAAAGGGGGGTGGGCAAAAGGAATGGGGGCGTACGAGGAGAAGGAAGGAAGAGGGAAAATGAAATGTTTACGGAAGAGAGGGGGAAAGGAAACCTTCATGGAGAGGGAGAGGCTGTTCTCGAGCAGGCAAGTCAGAAGGCTGGGCTTTGCGCTGTTACTACCAAGCGGGAGGTTTACGGGCAAGGAAAAAGAATTTGGGGGGAATGTAGAAAGAAAGAAGCACCCTTTTCCAAGGGTGCTATCTCTGCCGTGTATAAAATGGATATGGGAAAGATAGAGAGATCCCCGGGGAAGGTGCGGTCGTGGGCCACGAAGCCTAAG
>Ga0179591_1300306_pt1 | contig 11918 bp, 15 predicted proteins | sample CZOMad2_1_08_16f_FD_182891 | JGI IMG/M metagenome (GOLD analysis project Ga0179591, IMG submission 182891) | Vadose zone soil fungal communities from Angelo Coast Range Reserve, California, USA - CZOMad2_1_08_16fungal (PacBio error correction) | ecosystem: Environmental > Terrestrial > Soil >...
CAATTGAGAGCCGGGCGAAAAGCTGACCTTAATGCCAGGTCCGCGGGACAAAATCGGAAACCACGTAATGAAAATCCTCCCAGGGGAAGGATGGACGACCGCACCGGTGAAACGTAGGTCCGGTTATCGAGAAACAATTGAACCGTTTGGCTGGAAAAGGGAAGCGGGGGCCAAAGCGCTGGGTGGACAAACGGGGAAGACGCCAATAACCTCAGGGAAGGGCTTCCAAGTCTCATCAAAAGTCTGTGGGGGTTTGTTGAAGGTTCACGAAACCAGGGGTCAGGAGACCGCTGGGAAAAGAAAAATGGGGAAGAGAACAAGCTACCCAGAACCAACTACGGAAAGGTTTATGCAACAGCAGGACGCAAACAGCCCAAGGGTCCAACCACCAGAAACTAAGAGAAAACGCGAAATCCACAGAAGGGCCTCGGCGCTGTGAATGGGGGACAAAACCCGGAAACCGGTTCCAAACAAACTAAGACGAACATCATCCGCACGGGGGGGGCGCTGGAACGAGAGGCGGTTCCTGCCGCAAAAGTGCAGGAAGAACGCACACCTTTCCGCACCGGCCGAGCCTGCCTGCAGAGAACGGCGAGAAACAGAAAGCTGATACCGAATCTGGGAGAAGGGGAAACGAATGGGTTACTCCGGGCGGGGTTTCAAGGCTCGATCAAACGGCATCCGGGCAGGGAGAAAACTAAGTCGCCTGTCACTTAAGCGAGAAATAAGGAAGCGACGGCAGGAAAAAGGTCAGGCGCGCCCAGTTGAAAGGGTGGAGCATCTCCAGCCAGCGGAAAAAGCGTCAGGGAATAATGGAAAGGGGTACGGCATGAAAAAAAATCAGGTAAAACGGGGTGCTCGAAACGAAAAAGGGGAAAAAAAGGGTTGTTTAGCCAGCCTCAAAAGAAAAAGGGACGAAGTACCTGGTTGAAAAAAAAAAAGAAAAAAAAAGGGCACCTGGCGGGGGTTAAAAAAAAAAGGGATCATTCCGACGCTGCTTAGAGGAGGGTTCCCGGGGTTGAAGAGGGGAAAATGAACCGACCGAGGAAAAATGGGCACCAATAGGTGAAGGGAGAACACGCAACGGGCAACCTGGGAGCAAAAAAACCCCCGACTACAGCCCAACGAAAAAAGGAGGGGAATAGCGCCGGCTGGAGGCTGTCGAAAAGCGAAAGGCTGATACAGGATGGACAAATAGTTTGAGAATTCGAAACCCGCCACAAAGGGTCCGAAAAGAAGCTTGAAATAGGGAAGTGGGAAACGGCTGTTGACCGCGACGACAAGAAGCGAAACGCACAACCGAAAAGACAGGACAAGCGGCAATTTCCTCAAGATAGAGTGAAGACACGACGACCGACTTAAAAGAAAAAGCGTTCCCGTTGCAGGAAATTAGAAACTCCCTCCCCTAAAACGGAGAGGGAGGGTCAAAAGGAAAAAAGTTGTCAATGCGGGAAACTGGTTTAGGTGGGAGGGAAGTACCCTGCGGTCTGATCAGGGGAGGGGCCGCGAACATCGTTACCCAAACCATTTTAGGGGGGAAGAGGAAAAATGTCAAAACAATCATGGTCCAAATAGACTGGGGGGAGGTTCTCCCGCCACGCTTCAGGAGGAGCCGAGAGAACTCGCTGCTTGTGAGAGGGGGAAAAAACATTGGCGGGGGCGGTCACAAAACAAACAACAGGAACTAAAAGTAGAAAGGCCACGTGTCAGACACGTACAAACAAAAAAAAAACAAAAGCAAAACGATGGGTCTGGTCGTTTTAGCGAAAAAGAAAAAAAAGCGCAAAAACCCAGGGTGGCAGGGGCCCTGGGGTGAGCGAAAAGTGGGACGGAGGTCGGGAGGGGGTGGACCGAAATTTTAAGGAAAAGGCAAATGCCGTGCTGAACGCACAACGTCATCAAAACAGCCCGATGCAACGGAGGCAAAAGGGAGAAAGAGCGATGAGGGTGCCGGGTCGATAAGGGAGGATGGAGAGCTTTCGCCAAAATTCGAAAAGGCCTCGATGGACGTGACTTGGAAGGAAAGGATGTCGGTAAACGGAGGCCTGTTTGGGTGACGATGGGGGGGTGAGTTTGGGGATTGGCCTCTCCCTGGAATACGACTGGGGCACGAAGGTTTTCCCGTTTGGGGGGGCCGGTTGTATGTCACTGTGACGGGGGGGAAAAAAACCGTGGTGAAGGGTACAGGAAAGGGGCTCAAAGAAAAATCGGAGGGTCCGCGATAAGGGCCGCTTAGGGGCTCCGCAGGCATTAGGGGTAAAAGAAAATGGAAGGGTTCAACTGCCCCTTAAAGAGAAAATTTCCTCAGCAATCACAAAAAAGAAAGAAGGCCAGGAAACGCCTCTAAAATGGGGAAGCGAAACTCATCTATTAAAAAAAACGGGCAAGAGTGGGAACCCTTTGCGCATGAAAAAACACGCGGCGCGAGGAAAACATGCAGAGTTTCCTACATCAGACAATTTTCTGGATCTTGGGAAAGGGAAAGGTAGGGGACGAGGGGCCGGCATGTTTGACGGCCCACCGACCCGGGAGAGGAACGAAAGGACCGACACCACGCTTCTCTTCGGCAAAATAATCCCGAGGAAGAGATAAAGACGAAGAAAAGTTCCTTTTTCCAAAAAAAGAGCCTGTGATGATCGGAAGATAACGGCAAGGATATACAAGAAAGGGGAGGAACGCTCAAAGATGTTGCGCCTCCGGGGCGGCGAAAAAAAAATGCAAAAAAAAAAAGGCTTGCCGGAACCGAAGAAAAGCGACCGCCATTCAAACAACCCGCGAATCAGACAAGGGGCAATGAGACGGAGGGATTCGGGGGCCAAAAAGATCGCGGATGAAGAGAAGGATCCAAGCCCCTTAAACGATCAACCGGGAAAAAAACGCAGGAAGGATCGTCACAAAATAAACGGGAGGCTGAGGGACGGAAGCGGTCACTTTTAGGGGGAAACCAGAATGCGGCCTCCAAAAAAAAAAATGGAGGGGAAAAGGAGGCTGTTTGCGCTCGTAAGAGAGTGGAAAAAAAGTAGAAAAAGACTGGTGCAAAGCCCCAAAAGAAACGGCTTTCTCTCCACAGAGCTCCTTGGGGTCCACCAAAGCACGAGGGGGGGGAGGGAGGGGGGATGACCAGGATGGGGTGAAAGCACGCACAAAAATCCACCTGAAAGAAGACTCAAAAAAAACTTTCTTAAATACGAAAAATGAAAAGGGGAAACCTTTATGGGCCGTCGGCGCCGGGGGAAAGAAGGGTACCTGGGAAAAAAGAACGCAGATCCTTGGACGGCACGAAGACAAAGCACATGGAAGGGAAAGGAAACAAAACGGGTGGTCTACGCTTGGGTGGGCCTGTTGGAAAAGATTCTAAACAAAAAAAGAAAAAACGTGAGGAGGGAGGGGAGAAGAGAGGAAAAAAGCTGAACAGTCCACAAAAAGAGTCAAAAAGCGTCTCGAATCTGTGACGCTGCCTGTGGTTTACAAAAAAAAGCAAAAAGGGTGAGGAGACCTTTCTTCCCGAAACAAAAGGGAGGAAGAGACTGTCCCAAGGGAAAGAGAGTCCAAAGCCCGGCGTGGGGGGGCTCAAGGTGGGGGGGGGAAAACGCGCAGGTGACGCGAGGGTTGGGTTACCATCATCAGAAAAAAAAAAATCGACGAACTGTTTACAGGAGCAGGGGGGAGGCTCAAGCCGGAGGGGGCGGAAAAGGCTCATAAACTTGCCAAACCTGCCCGTGGAAAAACACTAGCCCCCGAGCGACCGGATGCTCAAAAAACTAACTTGATGAAGAGCCCATTTAGAGGTGGGACTCCCACCCTAATCCCAAGCAAAAGGAAGCCTCCGTGTTCGTCAAAAAACCGAATGCCCGCCTTGGGAGCTCAATTGGGGATAGTAATCCTTGGGGGTTTCGGTGTTCTGCACAATCCCACGAGAAATCGGGGTCAGACGAAGACATCCGCGCAATTCCAAAAAGGGAAAAAAGTAGTAGCCCGCGGGGAACATTGGAAATGAAGGGTCGAACCAAAAAAAGAAAGAGGTCCGGCACGTCAAGCGGGAAAATTGGAGCGCAAGAGTGAGCTGAAAAAGGGGGGGGGGGAAGAAAGGGGAAAAAAGCCTGATAGCTGTGTTCAGATGAGGAATCCCTCAGGAGACGCCTCCATTCCCAGAGGAACTGGACAAAAAAAAAAGGTTCTGCACGGGGAATAATGTGCAAGCTTCGCTGGTTTGCCCTAAGGTAATGCGGGGTGGGGCTTTATTTGCAGGTTCGGGACGAAAGGGGACGGATGTAGGGCAAACATCCACATTCGGGGAAAGAAATCGACCTACAGAAAGAACAGGCGCAAAGATCACTCCAGCACATGGGGCTGAATTACAGGAGCAAGTTGGGGAATACACGGGCAGGAGAAGGCCCTCTTGAGCCCCAAACGGAAATGTCAGACAACGCCCAGGCATAATGAGGCATTCAAAAGGGGGTTCAAGGAGTCGTTGTGTCAGTTTAAGTGAGGTTGTTAATGTTGGAAAAGAGAGCCATTGTGTGAGGTTTGAAGGCACCTTTTCAAATTGTCGATCATCCCCCAGAGCGCCCATAAAGCGCAATATCAATGGGGGAGGGAACTAGATACCTCTAGGAGGAGTCTAACAACGGGGGGGTCATCCAGGAAAAAATCGTCCAAAACGGGGTAATGGGTACCAACCAATCCCGAAGAAACTCGACCATACCGCAAGAAAACCGGGGAAGCAGGTCCCAAGAGGGACTAACCCCACCGGGCGGGGAATTTTCCAAAGTACACCAGAAAAACACCGGGACCAAACAGCCCTAAATATAACGGCCGAAAATCAGTTCACGAGCACGTACTCCAAGACCCGGAGAAAAAGAAATAAATTGACGGGAAAGGGGGTCGATAAAATCATATGAGAAAAAAAAACAGGCCAGAAACGCCGGGGCCCTCATTCTCTGAAGCAGGAGCGTTTGGAGCCAAGGCTAAAAAAACGGTGGCGTTCGAAGGAGGCACGGGCGAAAGAAAAAAACGGTCAAACCGAAACAAGACCACTCGCAAGCTCGAAGGCAGTTTCCCAGTGGGTGGCAAAAAACCACACGGAGCGGCGAACAACCGGGATCTGAGGAAATGTGGGCGCAAACGATCGCCAAGACAATGGGGTTTTCAGGAAGGGTGTCAGGAGGTAGTGAAGAAAGTCTGGGTCCAATCGGGTTGTTGGCGAGGAACGACAAGAGGGGAGGGTGTAAACCCAGCCCAATATTGTTGCAAAAAGGCGAAAAACCTCTGGAGGATAATAGGGAAAGGCGGGTGGAGATTCCATTTGGGACCATTTGCATTTGTCTGCGGAAATTGGAAGAAAATGTTAGGGGGGTTTCATGGGAAACCGGGAGAAAAAGCACCATTGGAGGAGAAAACGGCTTGATCGGGATATCGGCCGAAAAGGAATCCCAGGACGCAAAACCAGGGGAGAGGGAAGAAGACAAGACTTTGTGCGGTGAACAGGGAAAACGGATGGGTCCGATCAAAGGGCCCCGAAAAATCCTCCAAGGCTGGCCCAGAAAGTGGATAGGGAGGCGGGGAGGGGCCGAGTGGATTTATCCTAATTGCCGGGGGACTGGGAAACTGTCAAGTTTTGCGGAAGGGTCAGGTGATGGGTGGGGTGTCGCCCGGTCAGACAAAATCCTCGCGGCCCCCAATCTGCGGAAACCCAAGCCTGCGATTTTTAAAAAAATGACCACGTGGGTGTGGTGTGGGAAACTGATTGGGAACCGAAGTTATTCAGCCGGGGAGCGCAAGGTTCGAGCTGGGGGGCAGACCAACAAACGGGGGGTCCTGATGTGGGACTGGACCTGGCCAGCAAAAAAGGGTGCGGAGCAAAAAAAATGGAAGACAACTGGACTTTGCCAAAACAAGTCATAACGCATCTAAGATCCAAACGTGAAACAAAATACATCAAACAGCGGGGTGGAAATCAAGGAAAACAACCACCATGAACAAGTTCGGGTCGATTGAGAACCTGAGATAGTTGGGGGAGGGGGGAAGCTATGCTAAAAACAAAACCCCTCGTAACTGGGAGTCAGAACGACACTCATCACACGGGAGAAAATAAATACGAGCTTCCGTTTAAAAAAAACCTGATCAAAGCGGGTAGAAAGAAAACTTACTTAATGACCAGAGTAGGTAGATGCTCACGCCAATACTAAGGAGGAGGGGCGTCCCTTACGATGTTGAGATTTTTCTTGCAGAGGTAAATGAAAAACAGTGAAAGGGACGTGGTTTATCGGAAACGGGCAATACGAGGCCGATCTAGAGCAGAAAAACCGACTAGGATGGACTTTTTGCAGTCAGACGAATTCAGAGCGGGGTATCATGCCTACACGAGGCTTTTATTTCAGGGGAAGGGAGTTTTGTTTCCCAGGGTTTGGTGTTTGGGATCCTCAAAAGCTCAGGGAGTACAAGCGCAGGGTACATAGAAAGGAGATAGGGTTTGGTCTAAGAGTTTGGGGGGGCTGCAGGACCGGAACAAAACTTGGAGAGCGACGCTTTGCAAGGTGAAACTATTGAGAGGGGGAAACCGAACGACAAGGACGCTCAGAAAAAGGGTGCGATGCAACGCGGGAACTCTGCTTCTTTATCATGGTGTTGTGGGGATGGTAGAAAATTGATGAAAAAGAGAAAGAAACGGCAATAAAGGAAGAACGAACCTATACTAACAACAGATTGAGGTTGTTAAGGGGTTTCCGAAGGTGACATTTCTGTGGGGCTTGTTATGTCGATCTTTAAAACAAGAAAAATTAAGGACTTCCCTCCACTCTTCCCAATTTAAAAAATCTACCTGAAAGGTAGAAAAAAACTCCAGCGCAACCCGACGGCAAAATTTGTCGTGATGGCCGGAAAAAAAAGGGGAGGGGAAAGGTAGTCAAGGCCGACAGAAGAGTCTTGAAAGGGGGAGGGCGGAGATGATCAATCGCAGTTGAAATCCCTTCCATCGAAGAATCTTGGGGGAAAGGATGTAAGAATCCCTCATTGGTTAAAAAAAAAGAGAGAAGTCACCTGGAACAACCTCAAAAAAGTGGGGCTCGACGGGGTCCGTGATATCAAAAACTATCCGCCGGGCCATACATGCCTCGAAAAAATTCCTGGGGGGAGCCGTCCATTTTACCCCATCGGCACCCTGCGGAAAGTGCGCAAAAACCAGCGAACCCAGTGGAAAGAGCCGCTGAAGGGGGTTTCAATCAATTCGCCTGCAGAGGGACAGGGAAATGTCAAGTATTTATCTATAGACAAGGGGCACAACATTAACAAGGGAAAAAAACAAAAACGTAGACGGAGGGGCACAGGGGTCCGACAGTCCCATCAGCCATCTCAGGAAATAAGAGAGAGAAACCACAAGTTTCGTTACGTGGGGGGGGGGCGGAAATAAAAAAAAATCAAACGTGCCGTCGGAACGAAGACCCGTCCTGGGAATGCGAACAAAGAGAACGAAAACAAAAAAAAAGGGGAGGAGTGACAAGAAGAGGATGAAACGTGCAATTTCAAAAAAAAAAAACTGCGCAGGAGACAAGGGGGGGCCAGGCGAAAAAGTCCCAACAGGTTGGGTGGGGGGGGACTAGGAGAGGGGAAGGGGCCGGAATGGATGTTTGGAAAAAGTAAAGAAACGGAGACTCCAGTACAACGAAAAGGAAAACCTGTTCCTTCGGGGGGCGGCGCGAAGAAGGGGTAGGTCTCAGCCTGGCCAGAGAAAAAAAATACGGCGGCGCGACATACTTGACAAAACCGGAACTTCCGCGCAGAAAACAGTGGTGAAACGAAGGGGGAAACCGCATCTACGGGGGGGGGGGGGGAGGGCGACAGCGGACCAATTGAATCAAAGAAAGGCCAACGGTTCGAAAAAGATGATGTCAGTCTGCTGCTCTCGGAGAAGAAGAGGAAAGACCGCGGTGTTGACGCAACCGGTTCAAAAGTTCAAAAGAAAACAAAACGGACTTGGGAAGAAACATGCAAAAAAGAGGGGGATTGGGGGGGGGGAAGGGGAAGTGATTTCGTGTTTCACGTCACGAATGATCAGATAAGACACCTATAAAAAAAAATATCCAGGGGGCGCGGAAAAACCCACTATGAACAAAAAAAAAAAAAAAACCGGACCCTGGGCCAAGATTGGAAAGGAAAAGGGGACCGGGGGAGAGTCTTTGATGAGAAGAAAAGGAGGTTCATCAAAAGGGGGAACTCAAAGAACGGAAGGCCGCGAAAGGGTTTGACCGGACTTAATACCCGCCTGCAAAAAGGTCCACGGACAATGCAAAAGCCCTCGGGGGTTGTATATTGGTCAGACGGGGGGTAAAAAAAACGCTGCAGAAAAGGACAGTCTCTATTAATCAAGGGACAAATGACCACCCAGACCTATGAGGAATGTTAAAAGAATCAAGGAGAGAAGAAGTTCGGCGGCCCCTGGAAAGAGAAGTCGACTGACCGGGGTTCCGTGGGGTTGAATTTACCGTACCGTCTTTGTGACAGCCCTGTTGGCGTTCCAAAAAAAGTAAAACGGAAACCGGCAAGTCGTCTAGCCGGGGAAAAAACAAACCAGGGGTGAAGAACGAACCAAAGGGGACCAAGGTGAAAAGGGTACCTACAAACAAAGGAAGGAAAGGAGGGGGGAAAGGTAGGAACTTGCAAAAAAAAGGAGGGGGAGGCGCAGAGGCCGCACGTAGTAAGAAGGGGGAAGAAAGCCCGCCTGCGTCGAAAGACGAGAGAATATAAAAAAGGTCGGAAAAGGAAAGGCTAGGGGGAGGGTGTTCGGGCTGCCCGCTATGCATCGACATTGCCGGCCGAACGCGGGTTCAAAGTTGGAAAAGAGAGCATCTTCAAAATAGAGATAGCACAGAAGCTCACAAAAAACGCTCAAAGCGGCGAATGGAGAAAAAAGATCCAAAGCAAAGGAAGGCCGAGGGAGAAAGGTCGATTCAGAACGGGGGGGCATGGGATTTACCGAAAGGCCGGTTATAAGTGCGGGCTAAGTCGCGGTTGGGGGGTAGAGGTGTGTATGATGCCGGAAAGCCCAGGCACCGTCAATGGGCACGGGAACGGGGGAAAAACGGGAACGGTGTACAAAGGAAACTTGACTTTAAGGGGGTTTCACTTTATCGGTGCGCCGTGACTCTGCCCCACGAGAGGGGATGTCTTGTGGGGGAAATACAATCGGGAAACCCGAGGAAGGATCGGTTTTTGGGACGAAACAAGCGGGGAGGCAGTGCGACGAAACGGAAATGGCGTCGAAGCAAAAGCCGACACGGGGACCAAACAAGCTTGAAAAGACAAAACTGTGAAAAAAACTTCCCCCGTTTTAGAAAAAAAGACGACGGGCTGTAAGGAAGAGAACACAAGCTTATACAATCCCGACTTTCAGCCACCAAAAGTGGGGGTCAGAATTGAAAGCCCAGAAAAGAGGGGTAAAAGGAGAGTCAGTGGCCACGCCCGATCAGGGACTACAGAATTCGGGAAGACGAATGAACAATGAACGCGGTGCACAAAGCGCAAAAGGTAGGGGTGGCTCACGATAGAATATCATCGCCGCGCCAGGAAAAAGGAGAAAAAAAATGAGGGACAGGGGGCCCAAAAAAAAAAAAAAAAAAAAAAAAAAAAAAAAAAAAAAAAAAAAAAAAAAAGGGAATTTGGTAAGAAGAAACAAAAGGGAAAGCGCAAAAAAGGAAAATCCCGGGGGTCGCAGGGGAGGGCGCCGCCCAATCAGGATGAGAACCGTGTTACGTTCGGGGGAAACCAGTCCCAGTTATCCCCACAGGGAAAATAAAACACAGAAAAACCAGAAGAAAAAGAGGCAACCAGGGTGGCGTGGGGACGGACAGGAAATCAGGTTTTCCAAGACGCGACCCTACCATGAAAGCGCCGAAAGCAACAAGTAACACCGGGGCCGAAAAAATGAAACTATCTTCCTGGTTAGGAAACGAACGTCTATTTTAATGGCCTTACCCACAAAACGGAACGCAACAAAAGAAGGAAAACGATTGATGTGGAAACGACACGCCGCCTCACAACAGAAAAAACGGAAGTTTTAACAAGTTGAAAAAAGTCAAAGTGTCGCCATTTCATGAAGAAAAGGGGGGGTTAGGGAAAGGCCCGCTTTGTGTCGATGGCCCAAGGGAAAAAATTCTTGAAAATTAAGGCAATTTTTTTTTTCGTGTTGTTCTCGGTTGCCGAGCACAAACGCTTGGGCCATGGGGCTTAAAGGGGAGCAAACGTCCTAAAGAAAAAAGAAACGGAAAACATGAACAAAGTGGCGACCGGGCGACACGCCCTCGAAGGTTTCCCTTCGAAATATGGGGGAAAAAAGGTCACGCAGAAGGGTAAGGGCTCAGGGGGACAAAGTGCTGCCGGCAAACAGGACGGAGTATGGCGGGTCAGGGGGGGAATGTGGGTGTAGGGTGCAAATTTGCCGGGAAAGGGTCATAAGCCCTGGCAAGCCAATGAGGCGGATCAAAAAAGGGTTTGCTTGGGCGGTCCGGGGGTCGATCTGGGGGTAGGGATGGGGGGGGAAAACAACCCCCGTGCGGGAATTACTTTCAAAAAGACGACATTTCGGGGAGCCTAACACTCAAACACGGACAGAGTTTAACTCAAAGAGGACTCTGATGGTTGTTTAGAAGGTCAATAAATGCTTTGGGATGAGACACGATAAAGACCCGCTTGCAAGGCTTAACACAATAAAGGAAGAAAATCACAACAGAACAACCCAAAAGGCCGCCAGAATGGAACAAAGAACCGGATAGAAACGGTAAAGGAACTAAACTCTAGGGGGAGGCGTTAAAAAAAAAAACGAACAGGGCGACCTAACGCAGGCCGAAAACAAAGCATAACAAGTGTGCCTATCAGCAATTGACAAAAAAGGGGGGGCGTTGGGTTTCGGGGAGCGCGAGGGGGGGACCCGGGGAAGGTGAGGAAAAGAACCCCATAACGCTTCATCAGGGCGAAAAAAAAGAAAACAAACTCTTGATGTTGGGGGCGAGCCGTCTAAAGATATGACCAGCCCGAAGAAAACCAGGGGGGGTTCCGCCTGGGGTATGAGCGGAAAAGACGAACCGAGAGGGGGATATGTAACCAAACCCAAAAAAACCAAAAATCCCGTAGGGAAAGGGCTCCCGACGGCCTTAGCGCCTCAGAAAAAAAAGGGGCTCAATGCGTCTGGCAAAGCTTTCGAGCGCAATACCGGGGGAGCCAAGGGAACCCCGCAGCGACTCTGGGGAAAGACGGCAGGCTTGGGGGGAAAAGCGCGCATCGAGAGGGCAGAAAAAAAAAACGAAATCCGACGAGCCAAGGGGAGAAAGAGACAAAAGCGCTCGGCCGAAGAGGAGTTCAACCTTTGACGGGCAGGCCGGAGGGGCCTGTCCCAGCAAAAGAATAAAGAGGAGAAAAAAAGCATCGTAGGTGGGAGATACGGAAAACTTCAAAAGGGAGTCGTACGAAAGGTTTTAGAAGACAGGCCAGTGAAGCGGCAAAGGCCCGTTAGACGGTGTTAGCTCGCAAATCCCTTGGGCCACCCAGCAAAAGTCGTCCTCCGATGTCGGGTCCCCACAAAACAGGAGGCAAAGAACCAAGACCGGATGAAACTCAACCGTGACCGCCGACTTGACCAAGACAGGCAAATTTATCCGTTCTCGGGGTAAAAAAACCAGCCGACTTTTCGTGGAAGAACGACACGAGAGAAGGGGAAAGGGGACGGACCGGAAAAACATACAGGCCCCTAGGATAAGAGTACCAAAAAACTTCTTGTTCGAAACTTTTTGGAAAGGTACAGATCCGATAAAAGATTACGAATAAGGGGGAAGGAGATCCGGGGAGAAAACAACAAAAAAAAAAGCAGGGAGAAATGAGAATACGGAACGAACATACGGAAAAGGGCAAGTTGGGTCCCTTGCAGGAAA
>Ga0179591_1342762_pt1 | contig 11918 bp, 16 predicted proteins | sample CZOMad2_1_08_16f_FD_182891 | JGI IMG/M metagenome (GOLD analysis project Ga0179591, IMG submission 182891) | Vadose zone soil fungal communities from Angelo Coast Range Reserve, California, USA - CZOMad2_1_08_16fungal (PacBio error correction) | ecosystem: Environmental > Terrestrial > Soil >...
ATAGTGGCAATGGGGGGGCTGATATCTAAAAGAGAGTCCCGGCAATACCCACGGAACGCTTCCAGGAAACGTAGTTCTCAGTACGGGAGAAGGGTTATTGGGAGAAAAAAAGGCTGCCACCAGAAATACAACATTTGGGACCAGAGGGGGAGATAAAGTTGGATGGTGCAGGGGAAAAAGACTATAACCTCATGGAAAGGAGAAGGGGCAGGATAAGCCTTGAGGGAAAAAGAGCAGGTTCAGTAGTAGGAGGGGGGGGGGGCCGGAAAGTGCCATGCAACATAGAGGAAAAAAGTTGCACGGGGGGAAGTCAATCGTACGTAAGGGGGAAGCTAGATCCCATTTTGTGACAGGGGGGAAACGGATGAGGTGATGGACGGGATCACGTGAACCAAGAGAGGGTTAAAGAAGGTGTTCCTAATGAAGGAAGCCTCTAACCTCACAGAAGTGGAAAAGTTCCAGGGGGGAAACTGACACCTCCTTGTTAGCCCTTAAAAGAAATGAAACATTTATGTTGCGCCGTTATACCTGAGGTTTCCCTCGCCCCTTACCAGAAGAGAAAGATCGGGGAGGATAAGGATTTCAAGTTCTACTTTATTTTGCAACTAGAAAGGGGGGTCAGCGGCAGAACTTAGCGACATAAAAAGAGACAATTCATTCAACGGAAAAGAGGATAAAGGAGTTCAAAGGGGGGGGAAAGTTATAGGCATCAATAAGACCAAGGAAGCGGCTCGGGTTGAAAAAAGCATCTCAAAAAAGGGGGGCATTGGATAAAAAGGGAGAAAGAAGTATACGAATCCAGCTTGTCGAGGAAATGCAAAAAAAAGAACCGAAAAACCCAGGAACAATCGGACATTCCGCTAAGAAAACGCAGATTGCACCCTTTGGACGGCTTACACAGGAAATACAAAACGGTTTGGGAAGGGGGCCACCTATCACGGTAAGGGTCGCGGACGGCCAAGGTTGTAAAAAAAGGGAAACGACCCATTTGTCAGGTATTTAGAATGGATTTCTTGGGGTCAAAAACGGTGAAACAGGACCGAAAAGGATGCCTTCTTATCGGAAAAAAAAGGATAAACGACAAACAGGTCATACAAGACATAAACAGGGGAAAACCAAGAGTTGGGTTTTGAGGGTCGGGAAGGTTGAACATAAAATACAGAATCGGAGGACAGAAGGGTGGTATTTCCCGAAAGGGGATGTGGAATTCAGAAACAATCAACCCTCGCTTCCGATGGAAAAAAAAAGAGCCTGGCAAACAGAAACGTGTATCCTGCTTAGACATGGAAGGAGTTTCCGGTGGCCGGGAGTCAAAGGAAAAGGAAAGCAGGGCCGTGTGGGCTAAGATCCGAAAAGAAAGAAACTGGGTAGGGGAAAAAATTGCGCCCAGATTTTGAAAAGAGGACTAGGATCTAAAGATCATCAAGGAGGGAGTTCTGCCGGAAAAACGATTACAAATGTTGAGAACGGCCATTTGGAAAGGGAGAGATTTGGACAATGTCCTTTCTGTTCCAGCAGCAAAAGGCAGACGTCTGCCGCTTTTGGGGCAAACCTATAAAGGATGCAAACGTGGGGGGAAAGTAAACGGCATCGGAGAAGCACCCAGAAATGAAAGGGCCCGTTTCAAAGCAAAAATTTCCAACTAGGGAAAAAGGTTGGAAAAGGTAACTATTTGTGCAAAAAGGAGAATCGCGTTGGAAAAGCATCCAGTACTGATTGCAAAAAAAGCTATTGACAGGACCTCACGGACCTTGGGGGGGGAAAAAAAGTAACTTCCTCCATGGGAAAGGGGGAGGGTTGATAGAGAACGCCGGGGAACTACGAAGAGGGGGGGAGTCCCAGGGAAAAGGTAAACGGGAACAGAAAAAAAAAAACACCCAGCAGGATTGTCCTGACCTTAGGGAGCAAAAGGATATTATTGGTGAAACAGAGGGTTGGCAGAACCCACCTTCTCGGGAGGGGGGGAGGCCCTTTTTTAAAAGGGGGGGGAGGAACCCTTCGTAATGGTCGGGGCACGCAAACACAAGGAAAATTAACCCCATGTCCCAACTGAGCTGCAGACAGGTTGTTTTGTTAAAAAAAGGGAAGAAAGAAAAGTTTGGGAAGAGGGAGGGAAGTCGCTCAGTCGGGGGCAAGCGTCCATCCGGTTGAGCATGTTCCCGCAGGAAATCAAAAAAGGTTGTGGCGGGGGAAAAAAGGAAAAACCGGCCTTGGTAGGGGGGAAGGAAGCAGGTAAGATGATGAAGGATTTAAAGAACCCAAGAAAAAAAATCAGGAGTACATCCGAAAAAAGAAGGTTCAGGAGGGGGAAAACTCTCCCCCAAAAAGAAGATAATAGAGCAAGAAACAGCATACTGTAAGGAAACCATCCTGTCGCGGGCTGCGATTGCTCAAACTGCCTATCTGTTAAGAAGGGGGGCGAAACGAAAAAAAAAGGAAGGTTTTTCCCGGTAAATCACCCGCCCAATTAGGCATTTAGAAAGGGGCCGGGTCTGCGCAAACGGAGCTTTCGCCTACACTGGGAGACGGAAAATACAGGGGGGGGCGAAACGGGGAGTTATTCCGTATTCAGGGAAACATGACCAGCAGCTCGCCAGGGAGGAACGAATACTGGGGAAAGGCGCAGAGAGGCCATCAAATATGTAGGAAGCAGACCGACGGGTACACACAAAAGGGGACCGATACGCTAGAAAGGGGTGGGGGGATCCAATTTAAAGAGGGGAAACAAATCCTGTGCAGCGCAAGGTTCCCCGGAGGGAAGGGGGAAAATTCTTTGAATGGTTGGGGGCGTTCAGACGAGGAGGGTAAGGCAACACTAGAAAGCAAAAATGGAAAAGGACTTCTGAGCTCTTTAACCATCAACAAGGGAGAATTTCAGTTGGGGGACACTGCATATTAACTGTTGATAGCATGTTTTGAAAGAAGGGGGGAGTGTTGCAAGGATAATTCAGGAAAGGGAAGCTGGCGAGGATAAAAGAAAAAAAATCTAATTTGGCGAAAAAATTGGTCCCGTTTGCACGCTTGGGCAAAGCTTGAACCGGGAGAGGAAAAGGGGGTGGACTTCCTCGATTCCGAGAAGGGAAGTCACAGGCAGTTATAAGAGGGGGTGAAAAGCGGGCAGCGGTTCATCTTTTTCCGGGGGAGCTGGAAAAATGAGGGGAAAAGGGTGGGGCAAAAAACGACTGAACATGCAAGTTCCGGCGGGAAGGAAAAAAAGGGGAAGAAGGGGACAGAAGGGGTCAAGGTTTATCGGAAAGAAGAATCACACTAACCTGAAAGTACACTAGGGGGAGTGGTCGAAAGGGGGGGAACACATTTATTCAGGAAGGGAGGAAAAAACCCGACTGACTATTTTTGGAAAAAAAAGAAACAGCCTTAAAAGGAGGTGACGAGAAAGTGATAAAAGAGGAGATGATTCGGGAAATGGGAGGGGTATCTTTATTTAAGGGAAGGCCTTTTGTGCAACAAAGCCTTAGGGAACAAAGGTTTAAAATGGAAGGGGGGAAAAAAAAAAAAAGAATCAAACCCTCAGGGGACGTAAAATAAAAGGAAAAAAGGAAACCGCTGATGAATGGCTGAATATTTGGTTAGGTGATTCTGGGATTCGCGGGTTTGTGCAGGAAGTCCAGGTAATCTTACTTTTGACCCGGAAAAAACAATCCAAAAATTCACAGGAGGGGGAAATAAATCGAAGGAGGTCGTCAAGTTCCGTGGGACAACTGGCGGAGGAAACAACAGTCCATAAAAATAATCGGGAAGAGGGGGGTAATATAACCAAACCGGCGGCTGTCGAATTGGGGAAAGTTTCAATCAAGGGGAAGACGGTGCGTCGCCATTGAAGAGGTAGGCTTAGGGGGGGTGGAAGGGTCTGGGTTTTAAATGGCACGAAAACGAGGGGGGGGGGGGCCGAGGTCTTTCCTCTGAATAAAGGAACGTCCCATTAGGGGGGGGGGTGATGAATTCCCCAAGTAAATATTTATCTGTAGAAGTGATACGCCAGAAAAGAGGGGGGGTATTCCTCATGGGGGTCTGGTGAAAATGGGGACGAGGAATTTAGTCGAATGGGTGGTAAAGACGATACCCATGGAGAGGGCCAAAAATCCGACACTATGTTTAAGTGAAGGGACGAACGCATGAGGAGTCAGCTAGGGGAGGAAGCAGTATTAATGAGGAAAAAAGCGGGTCCTTGGACCCAAATAACGAAAAAGGCGGTTTCCGTAAATCGGAAACGTAAAACCTTATGTAGGGGGTGGGAACATAAGACCAGAGGAAGGCCACCTGTGATGGTCTCAGGGGAATGCGCCAAGTAAGGATGGGGGAAGGGCCAGTAAATACAAAGGTGAGGGAGATCAATAAGACGATAGAAGTGGAAAGGGAGAAACGCTTTTTTTTAAGAAAGGGGGAAAAAAGAAAGAAGGGCTCAAAAAGAAACGAATAAAAAAAGCCCTTCTTAAGCAGAAAAGTTAAGGGGAAAGGCGACCATCTGAGGGGGGGGAAAGACCACACTGGGGGAGGAAAAGTGCAACCAATGTTTTATATTGGGGAAAAAGCGAGGGAAAAAATCTCCATAACCACAGGGGGGGTGTTAATGGCTACCAAGGTATGAGATACTGGAAAGGGGAACCAATAGGCAGCCTTTCCTGTTTTGATGCAGGAGGAAGAGGACAAGCAGAAACGAGAAAAAACGTTCTCTCAGGAGGAGGGAGGAGACTAAGGTTCTGGGGAAAGAGCTGATGAATAAAGAGAAATCCCTACAAACAGAAGGAGGGGCTTAACTTCTTTCAAAAAACGCAATCATCCGAAGGAAAGCAAAAAACGCAGGGAAAGGGGGGGGGGCGTCGCTGCCGCCATAAAGGACGGGAAGAATAAGTGATTGTGTGGCAAAGGGAGCACAGTACAGCCTGGGGAGGGGGGAAGGAAAAGTTGGATGCTTTTAGCTACTTCGTATTCCGTTTAGCTGGGGGGGTCCGTCCATGCCATACATGCTGGCAAGCAAGGGGTAGTGGCAGAAAGAAAGGATTGGAAAAAAAAAATAGCCAATGTATTTTGTTGGAGGGGAAAGTAGCTGTAACTGTCGGGGGTACAATGTACCATCATCGGGCACAGGTGAAGGCAGTCTCCGTAGGAGAAAGGAAAAACCAGCCATCGGGTGGTAAAAAGTCCGCTGTTCAGGGAAAAAAAAACGACTGGTTTTCATCATTGAAGGAAAGGGGAAAAAGAAAAGGGGTAAAAAGGGTTTGAAGAAAAAGAGAGGACGTGGACAATAAATATAAAAATAGATACAGGAGGGGATCGTGAAAAAGGAGGGCCGGACTTTATTTTTCAAAGTCATGAAGAACGTGGAAAAAATGACCATAGTCAGAAAAAGGTCAAACTACCTCGTATACGAGACGCGGAGGGAAAAGATTGGGCCGCCGAAAAGGGGGATACATTGATACATAAAAATGTAGTATATGTGTTCAATTTCTCCAATAAAGAAAAAATCCGTTAATGGGGGGACTAGGGAGCATAAGTGAGCGCCGTTGTGAAAGTTCGCCAACAGACACGGCACAACACTTCGGTGTTTCAGAAGATCGTCAAGTGGAAAACATAGGACCCACCAAAGAGAAAAGGGCAACTTCGACCGACAGGGGGAGGAAACATACAGGATAATAAAGGCCATTTTTTATTTGAAAGCCAAGGATAAGTATTAAACTGGGCCCGTAAAGGGGGGGAAAAGAAAGGACGACTCAAGGGGGGGAACCGGAGGTTACTGATTGCAAGAGGGGTTTTACACAACTTTCAATCGGGGAGGGGGTACGGATGGCCGGGGGAAAGGAGATCCTGGCAAAAAACGGCGTACAAAAAGCAACGCAAATATTAACATTAGAATAGCGGCGGATTCTTTGCTGTAAAAACACCAGCAATGGCTGGAAAATTTGGGGGGGGGGTTTATCAGGGAAAAATGTACGGCAGGCAGTGCGTCAAGAAAAAATAGGGAAGAAAAATTAAAAATAAGCCTGGCATAAAGGAAAAACGGTCCTGCGTAAAGAGGTGAAAGCCGTCCGGCTGCGACGGGAAGTAAAAAAACAACGAAGGCCGGTCAGGCTGTGTGCTACTACAAGGCAAGCACCTGGAATTTCCCAGGGGAGAAATTGAAAAGACCATAGGGTAGGGTTCTCTGATAGCCGGTGCTCGCTTGGAGGGGGTCAGGAGGGGGAAAGGACAAAAGTCTGTAATGGGCAGAAGAAAATCGCTGCCATTGGGTTAGCGAAAGGGGGGGGAGGAACAAAATTCCTTCCAGTCACCAGGTCCAGCAAAAAAAAAAAAATAATTTGGCCCAGCTTGGCAAAAAATCTCACTGAGGGGGGGCCTCTGAAGGGGCATGTCGCTTCATCGAGGAGAAAACCCATTCGCATGAGGGGGAACAAAAAAGAAGGGGTGGGAAACGCGAAAGGGTTACCAAGGGCTAAATCTCATGGAAAGTGGGTTTCCGTCAAAGGAAAAATCGGGTAAATTTCCCCAGTCAAAGAAAACGCATGGGAGAAAATTCCGTTTGTTAAGTATAAACGGGAAAAGAAAGAGGGTGAAGGGGGGGTTAAGCCCCGAAGCGACTGGGGAACGGGTTGAGGAAAAAGGGTGAACACCATTTCTACAAAGAGGAGGAAAAAATCGAAGTTTTGGGGAAGGCCGTGAAAAAACCGAGAATGGAAAAGTATATATAATGGGGTTGAACCATTATTACAACAGGGAGAGGAAGGCATTGAAGTGGAGACCGGGGTTGGGGGCATCCTTCGAAAAGAGTGAGGGGAGGAACAGTGCATGTACGGGAAAAGTCATTCCCGCAAACACCCTTAAAAATTTGGAGGGAAGGACACTGAGAGGGGGTCAAACATACTCTTTGGAAAGAAAGGGAAAGGGCCAGCAACCAAACTGCGCCATTGAAACGTTGCCGCTATGAGTCCAAAATTAGGCAAGGAGGTGGGGGGGGCGGGGGGAAGGAAAACAGGGCTTTTTCGTTCGGGCAATAAAAATAAAGGGGTGCAGGCTGGGCAAAAAAGAAGCTAAGGGTTACGAATGACTGTGTGTAGTGAATCTGAAAAAAAACAAAGGAAGGGGGGGAGGGGAAAAGAGAGAGTCAGAAGGGGAAAATAAAGTGTTCGTCAACTGCGTGCGACCTCTTTGACGAGCCTGCAGAAAGTTGATACCGGGAGGGGCAAAAAAAAGAAAGTTCCTTACAGCCCAAAAACCATTAGGGAAAGATTAATCGAACAGGCTGGGTATGAAAACTAGGGAAGCAAGGGAAGAAAGTTCATTACGGTGGAGCAACAAATCAGGGGAGGGTCAAGTGGACAATTGCACAAAACGAACTTGACAAGCAGATTTTCCAGGGGGTTCAAGGGACTGGGTGACACCCCAGGTCAAGGGAAAGAAACCATTTCTAAGGATGCAAGAAAGGGACAACGCTGCCGATACCGGGTTTGGTTCAATTTGAAAAATATGGGGAAACCAATATATAGACACGTTTTTGGAAAAAAGGAAGCATCCACCGGTATTGGAAAACTGGGGAAGTAAACTGAAACGCCAAAGCGGTAATACTCTGGGCAAAACTGGGAAACTTAGGAAGCTGCGGGGAAGGCAGTTTAACCAAAACCGGTACAAGAGAAATCATTTTGTTGATAAAAAACTAGGAAGATTGAACGAGGGGTCACTCGATGGGAGGGGGCGACATGTCCTTTATGACGGGCAAACCACTGGAAGAGGGGAGATTGGCGCCCAAATGGGACAAATTTGTATTTGAAAAAAGAAAAATGTGCACCCGTCACGGCAACAGGGAGGGGACTGGGTGCTCGAAAGTGCGATGAAATGGGCCCTCGTTGGCAAAAGGATCATGAATAAAAGGGGGGCAAAAAGCGGAAGGTAGTTTGGAAGAGGGGAAGGCTGGAATGAGGGGGGCTAAAAGGGTGCCAAAGGTCCTTGAAGGGGAGGGAGAAAGGCTGGCCCGGTGGTAAAGGGGGGGCAAGTTCTGAGAGGCATATAAGATACGCTAACAGGAAGGGACAGCTAGTTAACAAATTCGGGGGCGAATGGAAAAAAAGGGGGAGGACCTTCAGTAGCACGCCTGGAACAACCGGAAAAAGGGGGGTCATAGTTTCCGGCAGCAAAAAAAAACTGAAAAATCATGGGATGAAGGAAATACAGGTCCGAAGGAAGGGGAGTTGAGAGTGTGGGGAAAGAGGTTAAGAAAGGACGCCTGTGGAGTGAGAGTGTATGAAATAACAGGTTAAAATAAGACATAATGTAGAAGAAATGGCGGGTGTGGCAGTAGAACTTTAATAACCTCGGTTAAATGGCGGGGGGATGCAGCAGGGGGAGGGGGGGCTGTTTTTTTTTTGGGGCCATGAGAAAAAATGGGGACCTGAAGGTGAAAGAAGAAACATCCGAAACAAAGAACTCGAAACAAAAGGGGGAGGGTCGCAATTTCTTGCCAACTTTCGGAAAAAAGGGGGGTCAGGCCATAACAGGGATTCATGTTTCTAGGGAAATGACCTTCGGTAGTACTGTATATGGCAAAAGGGGGAACGGTCGAAAAAGGGACCACAATATTATTCCCTTTTGGTAGCAGAACTGGGACGATGTGTGCGGAAAACAGCAGGGGGTTGGGGACCTGGGGGGGGGGTGCAGGCCTAAAAAAAACGATGGACGCGAAGAAATGGAAAAAGTTCTCAAAAAGAAAAAGAGTGAAGAAAGACCAGGGAGGGGGGGGGTAGTTTCTCTATAAAAAAAGTATGTCTAAGGAAAAAAATTGAGGCATAAATATGGGGGAAATCAAGGATGCTACTCTTTGAAGTCAGTCTAGGTCTTTTGGTGATGAAGGAATTGAGTCTGTCCACGAAAAGAGGCACCAAAGTGCCGGGAGCATAAGAATAGTTGTAGGGGTCAGTCCGGCTAGAGCCACCACGCGTTCCCTTTTGGAGTTTAAAGGTCACCAATGGGAGTGTCGGTTTGAAGGAAAAAAAATGCACGGGGTTAAAACCTGATGAGTGGGGGTCCAAGGGCAGGCAGGTATCCTGATGGTAACACAAGACATGGACAAGTTCTCCCCCCCGACACGAGAAATGGTCCGTAAACCAGGGAAGAAATGGGAGGTTATCTGCATACGGACCGAGGCATAACTCAAAAACAAGGGATTTTTTTTAACGCATGTAGCATGGCCATGGCCACCACTCCGACTTCTACACCGAGATAACTCCTTCTATCCCAGCGGGAAAATTAAGGTACAAAGAAAAGGGGGGGTAGAGGTGCTCCATCTTCGAAAAAAGAAATCTGAATCAAAAAGAAACCCAAACCAAAAACGCACCAATGTGAATTAAGGACGATCTGGATAACCACTGAGAAAACCATTGTTTTTTATAGGGGGGAGAAAAGAACTTGACGGATGAGGGAATCCAATGGCAAGCAAGGGGGGGGAACTAGGAAGAGGAAGATATGTCATCAAGTCCCCACTTCAACAGGATAATGCTAGAAAGAAAGTGAAAAGGCAAAAAAAAAAGGGGGGAACGCATTGGGAGCGCAGGATGAAAGAGGGTCCCATACACCCAAGCGCTGAAAATGAAAATGGGGCAAGTTCGCCAAGAATAGATAAACCCATTTTTATGGGAGAAGCAAAACCATAAGAAGGGGGGGGGAAAATGGTGTTAAGCCATCAGGGGGATTGGGGGGTTGTAGACACCTCAGAACTATTTCAGTAGAATTTGGGCAAGGGAGGGGAGAGCTCCTCTTTCTATAACGGGGAGCGCTTTTGCCCGGGGGGAAAGTAAGGGCCAACTTCGTTCACGTTTAGGATGCATCGTGCACGGGGGGGAAAAAGAAAGTTATTGGTACATTGTTGAAGGAAACGAGAAGTAAGCATGTATACATCCAGAAGGGGGAAGAAAATTGTGTGGAAAGATGAAGGAAATCCCGTATCTTACAACAAAACTCCAGGGGGACACGTGAAAGAGGGGCTGAACTTGTTTTCAGCATTTCAGGAAGGAAATGAAAGGATTTTTTTCGGCAGGGGAAGTAAAGAGAACGAAAAGGGAACATGGATCGCGGAATCAGGGAGGGAGACAAAATAGGTCTTACGTGAGTGGTTGGAAGGAACTAGGCATGCAAAAATGAAGGGGAAAGTATCAATCAAGAAGACATAGTTATAAGAGAGGAAAAAGATATGTGGCGCCTAACGTTATGAGCAGGGCCAAGGTTGGAGCTGTTTTAAAGAAGTCTACCCTACAAAGAACAAAGGTAGTAACTAGGTCCGAAGGAGGACGAATCCAGGTTTTCGCAGGCCATGTCACACAGAACCAAAAGAGGGGTTCATCAATGTCTGATCAAAAGAATATGCAAGGGGGAGACAGGATACCCCTTCAGGGGAAACAGGAAATCCGTTTTGGAAAGACAGGAAAAAGATCACCATGAGTGTCGGAATGATCGGAGCAAAATCACGCAGGTTGGAAAAGGGAGACCTCCGCTTGTGGGCCAGTCCCTGTGCCTGGCCCGAGGGTTGGGGGGGGGAGGGTAAACATTTGGGACAAGGGGGAAGGAACTCCCCCCCTGGGGGGGGGAAAAAAAAACGCACAAGCCGGGAATACCATCGATAAACATTTCCAAAACATGGGGGAGGGGGGAAAGTGCCTGGATTGACTGGGGACAGGCCAAAAAAAGGGCGGAGGGCGAACTGGGGGTATTTCCCGCATTTTTAAAAGAGAGGGACATACCAAGCAATGGAAATAACCAGGCGCTCAAGGAGGGAAATAAAAAAAACATATTAAAAACACGGAAAGCCTCGTCCATCAGGGTATACAGAGTGTAAAAGCCTGGGAAGGGGGGTGCCGTGCGCGGAAAAGAGGACCAAGCGGGTGGCATATTGCTACAAACTGAAAAGAGGAACGGGGGGTTTTACGGTCCACCCATAAAAATCAAGGGGAAACCGTAGTGTGGATATAAGGAGAAGAGGGGGCAACATCACGCTTTCTTGATGTCAAAAATGGCAACCTTGGAAAAAGCCGTGAATACTAACTGACAGGGGTTAGTATCAGGTTTTTAATCCTTGACCGGAAAGGGGGTCCCATTAAAATCCTGCAGATCGAACCGCTTTGGAAAAAACTGCAGGGGCAATAACGGTGGTAAAAATCATATCTTAATCTGAGGAAGAGCACCAACAGAATTGTCAATGGCAATCAATTTGGGGGGGGGAAGGGGCTTTCAGAAGGGTTTCCCAATATTTTTGAGAAGAACGGAGAGGGGGCCTGTGGGGGGTAAAAAAAATCTCGCCTAACGGAAAGAAATTAAGGGAAACCTCGATTGGCAACCGACGGCAAAAAGAATGTAGGTGTAAGGTATACAACTGATCAAGACTTGTAAGACCTGTGGATGGGGAAAAGGTAGCAGCCTTTTCCATGCGAACTTGTTCAAAAACAGGTGGGCCAAAGGGAAGCAAGGACGACATAAAAAATGCACCAGACATTCCTTCACCCGGGAAACCGGGAACATATTATATGAGGGCCAAGGGGTTGGATAAACACCAAGGAGAGGGAGTTGGCCATTCAAACAATTGGGTCCATCCTTCGACCCGATGGCGGGGCGGAAAAATGGCATTAAACCAGGTATCCATTTCTCCGCACCATGAGCGGGTAAAACATCTTGGTGCAATTGGGAATAACAAATTTGGGGGCCAAGGAGGGGGGGAAGGTCCAACCGGAGGAAGACCATTCCTCCTCTTCGCCAGCACCTGGGAAATGGAAAAAAATCAATGCAGAAGGGGGGGGCTTGTACAGGAAAACAAAAAACCGGCAAGGGAATAACAACGAAAAAATAGGGGGGGGTCGAAATAAAAAAGGTCCCTCGAATGGGGTGTTGAAGGAAGTCAAGGCAAGTCAAGGGGGGGAAGTGCCGCT
>Ga0179591_1344460_pt1 | contig 11918 bp, 11 predicted proteins | sample CZOMad2_1_08_16f_FD_182891 | JGI IMG/M metagenome (GOLD analysis project Ga0179591, IMG submission 182891) | Vadose zone soil fungal communities from Angelo Coast Range Reserve, California, USA - CZOMad2_1_08_16fungal (PacBio error correction) | ecosystem: Environmental > Terrestrial > Soil >...
CCGGGGGGACGGTTGAATCAGACGGTGAAAAGACCCCCCAGGAGGATAGCTCAGCTCAGGGTTCTATGGTGAACCGCGCTCAAGGCGGTGGAAAGGCAATACGGTGGCGCATCACGTAGGCTGAAATCTGTGATTTAAAGGGAAAAACTAGAAGGGAGGCGGGATAAAAGTCGAAGACAACGAGGGGCGGCGCTAAAGGGGCCCTAGAAAAATTCCGACTCCCAGGTCCAAAAACAAAGGAAAGTGGGAAGTGGGGCCGTACTTAAACGAAGTCCTTCTTGGGAGATCGGTCACGCCCCACCTAACGGTGACGAGGAAAAAGCTCTGAGATATGGTAGTGAATGAACGCCGCCGGGCTTGAAAGGGCGCACATCGCTCCGAGGGTATAGGAAGAGTAGCGTTTGAGCCTACTACGCCGAATGAGAGTCCGCAGATCAAGGACGACGAGCGTTTCTAGGCAACCTGGAAAAGATGTGAGAAGATGGAGGGTGTGTTTTTCGCGAATAATTGAGGGGGAGGGGGAACTCCAGGAGATTGGGGAGGCCGCGCTACTTGGCCGGCAAGAGGACTACGGTACACAAAACGAAAAAACGGAACTAAAAAGGAGGAGAACTTTTGACCAGAGGGGGGGTCAGAAGGGGCGGGCAGCACAGAAAGCTGGCCTACTCCGTGATCAGGAAAAGTTACTGGGGGAAAAAGCACAAGGGGAGGGCCTTCCCGGCAAAAGCCTGAAGATAGGGGCATATCTAGAGGTAACCCGAGAATAAAAAAAAAACCTTGCTTAAGGGAATTGAAGAAAAAAGGGCCAGAGCAATCCGAGAATGACTTTTAAATCTACCATTCCTTGTCAAGGAGACAACTCTGCAAATTGGTGGGGGGAAACGGAGGTGCGCCTCGTGTGAGGGTTCAAGATGCAATCACGTGGACTGATACCGCAGACATATTGCGCATTTCTAAGACGGAACGTCTAACTTCGGGGAGAATAGGAAGGGGGAAACCACTTTTTGCCATGTGGCGCGCCGCAGGTGAGCCAAACAAATCCAAGGAATCACAAAGAGAGAACATCCAGCCGCCGGGAGGACATCAGCCGATTTCCATCCGCGACCAACACGGGCGATTGTGATTGGGAAATGAAAAAGGGGTTTAGGGCCCCAGGTTGAAAAAAACGCGTTCGTCGCCTGCCGGGATAGCTTATTGAGGGGTTGAGAGACAGGAAAAGTCGAGAAACAGCATCTTGAAATCCGGGGGCAGTCCGACCTCGATGGGACGAAGAAAGGGGAAGATGCCAAAAGAAAGAAGGGAAAGGGCAAGAAGATACTCGCCGGGGAACTCGAGAAAAAAAAACGGTAAGGGGAAACTGAGAGAAGCATCCCTGCGCAGCGAGGCTATCAGTCTCGTCAGCGCTGACTCTGGGGAAAGCGGAGCAAGGATCATGCAGAAACCCTCTTGAGACCGTTTTAAGAAAAAGATCAGTTAGAAGGCACCAGGTGAGTGGTCTATCAAGCAAAAAAAAAAAGGAACGTTTTTCGTTAGGGGACTACGCATACCCGCGCACTGGCCAAGCACCACAGACTCACCATCTTGTAAAATGAAAAAAAAAATCCTCCCGGCGGCCTGGAGGTGCGCTCGCAGGGCCGAGCTCATGGACCTCTTCGGGCCACAGAGTGGGAACTAGGGAGGGTACGACCGGGTCTAACACTGCTCATGGGGGTGATCAAGCGCGTCTCCGGACTCGTCTGAACTACTAAACACTCAAAGGCACAACCAACCGGCCGTCAGAAAATTTCAGGTCACTCCGCCGGAGATGGTCGTCCGGGGGGGGGGTCATCGTAAAGGGCGAATGGCGTTGGAATAGGAAGAAGGACAAGAGAGCGGCTTAGTAGCCGACGGCAATGGACGGGAAGAAGAGGGAAACCTCGGAGCCCTTCGAAGGATCTGGAGGGACGGCCAGGTAAGGGGCGGGGCACGCACTGGGGAAAGGAGGGGGTTCCGGTAACTTCGAGACTGGACCTTGCATTCGAAAGCCGAAAGGTAGCACACAGGGGCAAATTAGTCCATTCATGGGTTCACGGGGGACGGATTAGAGCGGTCGTGGACGGGCGCTTAAATTCCCTGGGGCTCCACGGGATCCGTCGGCCGTGCCACACCATCAGAAAGTCGAAAACATTCTCTCGAAAGGTAAAACCAGGAAATAATGAGGCATCCGTAAAAAGGACTAATACCTCCGTCCTGGATCTCCGGATTGACCTCAGTTACTTGCAGACAAAAAAAAGCAGAAGTGCTGCGTGAACCTTCGTTCCGGCCCGAGATTATCGTTGAGGTTGGACGCACTCAGTAGTGTGTATTTGGGGCTGGGACAGCCCAACCTGAACTCGATAAGGGAAGCCTTCGAGAGAAACCATCGGGGGGTGAACCGGGGACCGCGACGGCGGTCCGCCTGAGCCCTGACGCCCAGTCTGATTTTGGAGACCTTGCAAGGGAGGGCGTTCAATGGAACCGATCCACATTCATCTATTCAACCGCGAGAGAGATCCAGAAGTGAGGAGCTTGGGGGGCCGTTCGCCGGGTGGCGCTGGTCAAACGCGGTGAAGAACCGAAGCTGAGATGGTCGGTTTCAGATCATTCTATGAATTTAGTGATCTATTCCCAACCAGGGCTTCACAGCAGGGGAAAGGGTCTTCGCAAGCAGCTGAGCGAAAGAAGGCGCGGCTGTCTTCTGCTCGACATAAGAATGCGTGGGAGGCTCCAGGCCCGTCCTCCCGCCCCATAAGAGTCTAGCAACAAAAACAACTTGAAAGAGAGGAGATGAAGGTAAGACTGGATGCAAAAAAGCGCAAATGCATGCTAGGCACAGTCCGCCTCGCCCAGCAACTCTTTCGCGCAGGAAGAGTCAACCGGACAAGCCGCTGTGAGCTAATCGATCCGGTGGAAATTAACGTTACAAACAGCGGCTACCTTTAAAGAGAAAAAACCTAGCCAGGTGGGGATGGTGTGCAAACGCGCGTACAAGGCCAGACAAACGCGCAAGGGCAAGACGGGAGAATCACCGTATTCGGAGAAAGGGAACGACCTCGCTTAATTTCAAAGACTCGCAGCGAAAAAGACGCCAGTCGAGACAATCAAAAGGGGGCGTCGCGCCAGGTCTGAGGCAAATAGCCGGCGCGGGGGGAGAAAGGTCAAGTTCACCCATGGTCAAAAACGGGACACATAGCCGAAAAGGGGGTCGAGCTGGCAGGTCGAAGCTTCACCGCCCACCTCCCGAGTGACGAACAAGAGGGGGATATTGTCCCGGAAATATATATAACGGCACCTGGCCTTGGGCGCACATCAAAACCTGAGAAGCGTGGGGAAGGGACTACCCGAAATGGGCAGGGGGGATTCCGCATGACCGAAGTGCGGCCTTTTCTGGGAACAGGCTACCTTGCAGCCGAGTGGGGAGCCCTGAGTTTACAAAACCCCCAAGTCGAGAAAAGGGCTTCTGCAAAATTTCTGCTGGTGGGAGTCGCGGAGAGGCGCAGGACTCCGCTCCCAAGACCACGAAAGACCATAACGACGCCTTAAAACGGACTGGGAGCCAGGCCAGCAGTGGTTCTTCTCAGGGCGGCTTTCCAGCAAAAAAGATGCAAGCCTGCTCGACTTGATCGGCAAGCCCAGGGGGAGGCGGTGGGCATAATCTCGTCCACCCCCCCGCGAAGTCGCCTTACTTGACAGGAAGCCCACTTGCCAGCAACTGCTAAAAAAGACGGCGGAGGGGGTACGATAATCCTTTCGGCCGCGGCGAGGACTTCAGTGGCTCGAAAAAATTGAGAAAAGCTGGACTAAGGCCCCTTCTTCCTTGGCAAAGGCCACTCAGGACCTGAACCGTTTGCAAGTTCGGAACGTAGGTGTCGCCGCGTGGGGTTCAGAGCACTTCGATCATGACTGCCGAGACGCGAGAACATCAAAACAACAGGGATCCAAACCGGCGACGAGATGGTAAAACTGTGCCATTTGTATCCAGATTGAATATTAACCTCCTAAATTCCTGAAGAAAAGGCGCAGGGAGGTAATAAATCAGCTTCCAGCTTGGACAACAGCCGTAGTTGGGATTGGGCCTTCTACGGACCGATGGGAGGAGTGGGGAAAAAACCCTGGGACGGAAGAAAACTGCCTGAAGTCGGGAAGTACAACCGTGGAGCGGAGTGGTTTCTACCTTCGCACTGGCACTATATTAAATCGAGGAAAAAAAATCAGTTCAGCATGATAGCGGACAGGTTCCAAGAGGAAATATCTACGTCTAGTGAATAAAGGGAAAAGAATCGTTAAGAAACATCAACCAAAAACAACTTAGAGGGGAGTAAATATAAATCAAGGGATCAAGGAAAGAAAAAAAAGAGGGGGATATCATTCAGAGAAAAAAATCAGTCCTCAGTCAAAAACTAATCGAAAATAGAAGGTGACAGCCGACAAATAAGATTGAAGGTTGCGGGAAGTAATCCCTTAACAAAGCTTTCGGGTAAGGACATAACGGGGATACTAAAGCGTTTGTTTTGTCCACTCGGTTACAGCGTTAAAAAGTAAAGGGAAAGAAACCAAGAGAGGTTTCCATCTTAAATCTTATTGGAGAAACTTCCTGGAATCTGTGCAATTAGCGCAAATCGCGGCCCACCTTTGGAAAGGGGGAATCATTGGTAGAGTAACAGCGCCGTTCGGCGTTAGAACTAAAGCCATGTGCCTGATGTGAAGCTTCACGGCAAAAGACCGACGTGGAGTCATCCCAGCACTAGGAAAAAGCCAAACCGGAAACTCATGAGGGCTTTCTTCCTTGACTATTTCCATAAGGACAAAGCTACCTCGTCAAGAACGACAATGGTCGAGCGGAAGGAGTCAGCACCCACTTGACGACGTAGAAGCGCGGAGTATCGCCCAGCCGGTTCGGGGGGCCAAGTTAAAAATATCACCGGCGGCTAAGGGAGGGACGAATGTATGGACGTCTGAGACAGGGACGAGGGAACTGACTGTACCGTCCTATTCCCACAAAACTTCCCAGGGCCTTTCTTGTCTTAAGGAAGAATAAAAAATGGGGCAAGGACCAGTCCTGGGGGTTGCTTAGGGAGGATTAGGGAAGTGGAGGAGGTAATTCCTCTTTCTAAAATTCAGAAAAAAAAACAAACATCTAAAAAGAATCCCTCAACGAAACTCAAGTCCTGCTGGCCCAGCGAAATTTCTCCCCGAAATACGTCGCCTGAAAAGAGAAGGAGGAGGCTATGAAAGGGACCCCACTCTACCCTAATAACGAGCTAAGGAAAGTGGATTCCAAGCCCAAAAAAGGACGCTGGCAATATGATCGTTCACTAAACTAGGATGACGGCAATAAGGTGAGTGTTTGGTGAAGAGCAAGAAAAAGGGAAAGAGAGGCAACCAGGTCTTCTTTTCACCTTTACGGGGGGGTAACGAGAATGAAACTAACCTCGACCGCGGTTAAATCCTGAGACTGGAGCGCCCTGGGACAAAAGCTTATTGTCTTCCCTGTCCTGGAGGCGGACTGCGCAAAAGAAGAATCGAGGCAAGCGCTGCTGCCTTGCAGCAAACTCCGTTAAAGGGGAGAACGGTTGCGTCGGTAAAGGCTTGAAAAAGAAAAGAACCAAGGGGGAGTGTCTGGGTTCTTCTAAAGGGAAAAAGGGAGGAGAGGAGTAGGGTATTCAACCAACGTATCAAGTTCCTGAAGGTCTGGACGACTGCGAGTCAGGAAGAGTATCGAAGAAGGGAAGACGCCCGCGCGGAAACTGCATCGTGGCGATCAGTGTCATCCAGGCAAGAATGCATCACAAAAGGAGGAGGAAACATAGAGTATCACTTTCTTGTAGCGGGCCTTGAAAAACGCCACGGAATCTGATGCTGCGCGGCTTCAGGCAGGACATCGGCTCTTAGGGAGACGGGAGGAGCGCCGCAGCGAAACGGAAACCGCAAGCTGTGACGAATCCTGATCCGTCTGTCCGAAAGAGGGGAATAGAAAACGAGAATCCAGAGAAAGGGGTGGGGGACCAAAAAATTGAAAAAGAATCACAAAAACGCAAAGACTTGGTTGAAAAAAAGGTGGGACAGCGCGAGGCGGCCTCTATGATTAGTGCGCTTACGGCGCAGAACCCCCGGCCAGGGCGACACTCATCTTGTGGGCGGGGCTCTAATCCTCACTTTACCAGCAGGACGGAAGTGACGCGCGGCAGGTCAAGTTCAAAAAAAAATTGTCCGGTCAAGGTGAAAAAAATCGCCAGACGAAACAGCGAGCGAAAGTCTAAGGTGCAGGTCTAGCGACCCCCCATCCCCGGTGAATTGGAGTCATGACCTAGCAGGAATTTCGTAGAAAGAAGGAGGGCCCGGCCCGCCTGCGCTCTTGGGACGACCGGCGGGAAAGCGAGGAGTAGAGTGGTGTCAAACGGACGGGACCGAAAGAATTCAGAAAGAACTAAGATTCGTCGGGGGGAAGACAGAGAAGAGCAGTGCTCCCGCGTTTTACAAACGCGAAAAAAAAAAGACTCCAAATCAATTGCGTCTGGTGGGGAGCAAAAGGAACCCGGGAACTTCCGCACGTCAACCAAGCTAACGATCCGAACTACGCCGGAAAAAACAACTGGGACGCAAAAAAGGAGGCTCAAAGATGTGCGTCTGAAGAAATAAGCCCGTGCATCAAGATCGAAGTGGGAAACCGCTTAACTCGGAGCCTCAGAATTACAGCACGTCCCGCCCGCAGCCTTCCGGATGGAAAAAGAGGGGAAGGAAGCTTCGTCTACTAAGCCTTTAAAATTAAGGGGCTTGACGGGCTCGACCAGGTCAGGACAGCGCTGGGAACCTGGGCCATTAGGGGCAAGGGAAGAATAAGACCTTCAACTTTAGGGCTTCGGTTAAATCTTCTGGAGGAAAGTCGTAGATAGGACTTTCCGGAAAAACGCTCTACATAGCGACATGGGAGAGAAAAAAACCGGGAGGTACTCAGAAGGTCTGTCCAACCCAGGTTTCCAGTGAGCCGGGTTGGCCATGGACCTACGTCCAGCCTGAGCCATCGGCGCGCCAGGGGGGAGGGCATCAGAAGAGATCCTCAGTAAAGAAAATCTGGTTATGCAAGTAACGGGTAACCATGGTCCCCCGGGTGGACAATCCAAAAAAAACAAAATGACGTCGCCGCCATGGTGAGAAGGAACTCTGGCGCGCTTCAATTTACAGGAAAGGGGCAAAAGCGGGGAGAAAAGAGGCGCAGGGGGGAGGGCACATGAACCGGAGAAAGAGAGGAAGGCTAAGGGGGACCGCAAACTGTCCAACTACGCAAGTGAAAACCTCTAGATCTCAAGGACTTAGGAGCGCCACAGGATTCAGTAAAGAGAGATTCACGAGAAAGGAGGAAAGTCGCGTCTCTGGAAAGGAAAACCGGCTCAGGGGGCGAAGAACTAGCCAGAAAAACGAGTACGTGGAAATCATGAGGTTGCACAGAATGAAATAGATCCATCGGTCTGGGAAAGAAAAACCGTCGGCGAACGTGAAGGGGGGGGGATGTCACTCAGGGGCCACTGTACCTTACTGTAAGAAAACCGAGGCTTTTTCCAGCGGGATGTTAATCAGTCTGTTAACCCTCCCGAGACTTAGGCGAGCGTGATATTCTGGCCGGATTCTCCTGTTCAACATAGGACCTGGAAGAAGGGGGACCATCATTGGGCAAGAAAACAATTGGCTAGAACTAGGATAGGAGGCGTCTTCCGTCCTTCGAAGGGAAAAAAGGAGGAAGGAGACTGAACACGATGCTAACATCCATTTAAAACAAAAAAAAACGACCGACATGTTCCGGAAGCGGAATTAAACTTGCGAGCCGGTTACACTGCTTCTGCCACAGGGGGAATGAAAAATGTTCGATCGAGGGAAGGATCACCACGGGACTACTTATTCTCAAGCGACGCTGGCGTCGCCGCAAGGGGACAGTGCCTCGGTCGCCCGGGAGCGGGCGAAGGGAAAAATAAGATCTGCGTTCAATCAAACCGAGTGCAAGAAGGAAAGCCGGACACGCGATCACTGCCCCGTGCTGAAGCAAAGCCCGCGAAGACCTCTGGGAAATCCCCAGAAAGGGGGGGGGAAGTGGAGGTTCATGATTCTTGGGAGCGTACTTGGAAAGGGGGCGGAATTAAAAAGGGAGCACACTCTAAGCCGGTGAAACCCCAACCGCATTCGTGAGGGCCAAAAAAAAAGGTAAAAATCATTTGCACGACAAACTGTAACATGGAAACGCGGAACCCGAAAAGTACGGGTAATCCTGGAGCTGGACTCCCATTCGGGAGGGGTCCCATGCCACACCTCCCTTCAAGAAAGGGGGGAGACGGTCCAGAAATCTATATAGGGCTACGACATAGAGAGGGGGTAGGATTGGAACTCAGTCCCTGGGGAAGTTCGGTGAAAATTTAAAGAATACCTTCGACGCCTGAGATCGCTGAAATCCGGAGTGCCGGGAAAACGTGTCCGTAAAATTGAACTTGAACTGCAAGGAAAGGCAGGAACTGCCTGGCGCAGCGGGGATCGACGCCCCAGTCTGATTGTCTAGACCTGTCCTGACTGAGAGCTTCAAGAGAGAAAAAGAAAGAAAGACGAGACTGCCCAAATCCGACTCTGGACCGGCCGGTGCATGGAAAAACCCAGTCTTTGCAGGCGCAGGGTGCTGTCGGTCCCAACTTGACTCAGAAAAATGAACCAAAGAGAAGGGGGAGGGGGTTACATTGATATACAGGTTATCTCTGAGAAACGTATGATGGAAAAAAGGAACCTGAGGTTAAAAACCCGCTGGGCGAAGGGGGCTCTGAGAGTCCATGCGCTGTAGAGCAGGAGGCTGAGGTCGGCCTGACGCCTCGCAGCAGATGCAAGGAAAAAGGAAGGGAAGACCTCCAATACTCCACTCAAAAAGAAATCGATCATGTCTGATTCCCCTTGATCGCCACGAAGGGAGGCGAGGGTCACGGCGCTGAGAGCTCCATCTCAGGAAGCGCAGCAGCGAAAAAGCAGGGCGGAATCCCTGATAAGTTTGGGGGTTAATCAGACTAAAACCAAGCGATGAAAAAGGGAGAGTCGTAAAACGATAAAACAATTTTTCTATGGCCGCCGGCATCACCGGCGAAGGAACGGTGGTTGCGAAAAACTGAAGGAAAAGAAGAGAGAGTTCGAAATCTATGATTTGTGGGGGGGGGGGGGGGGGAAGAGAGCATCCATGAACAACGGCAGGTGAACGAAAGAACTTTGAGGGTCCTGCAAAAGCTTACAAGGCCGGCCTGATCCATGTCCAAGTTAAAGCACGGAAAAAGGGGAAAGAAGTCCGACTTAATTGGATATCTCAGGAGCGAACCAAGGGCCACAACCGCCAAGAAAGTTAAAGTGAGCCACGGAGAATTGTAGTAAACGATATAATGCCAGGACGTTAGGGAAAAAGAAAGGAGGGCGGGAGGAAATAGCTTTGTTTCTCATTAAACACTACTAGGGGAGAGCAAGCTCTAACTTTATCTAAGGGCGAAAGGGAGCTGGCCACCAGGTGGAGCCCTGCGTTTTAAACCGGCGGCGACGAACTTCCAAGGGGAGAGGGGGGGTTAAAACTCCAGCGGCGAGTTCGAACGGTACGCGCGGGAACAGAGAAGCCTATCACGGCACTAAGCCTGAAAAGAATGGGACGCATTTGGCACATCAGTTAGGGGAGAGGGAGGGGGAGGAGGAACGCCAACCGTTCAGCCGGAGACGGTTAAACGGAAGAATCATTGCAACGGAAAGCGCTCGTAAAGGGGGGCGTAAGGCCGCATCGCCGGCTGCGATCAATGAAAAAAACATGGGCCGAGGACAAACCGCGTTCGTAGAAGCAAGTGCACGTCGGGGAAAGTCAGGAAGGGGAAAGCTACCAGGGAAAAGAAGTCGAAACCTGGGATTGACAAGAAATTGTTACTTTGCAAGGAACCACTCACCAAAAAAGGGGAGGGGAGGTCAACGGGAGGGTTCAATCATGAGGGGAGTTATCTAGACTGAGTCGGGGGGGAAATGAAGGAAGAGAACGAGTCGGCATCAAACCTGGACGTCATTTACGGCCACAAGGGAGAGGTTAACGAGATTTCACCCCCTTTTGTGTTCCAAGGGGGGTCCCAGGAGACCTGCCCAGCCTGAGAAAGAAAAGCAAAAGGGTATGAGGTCATCAACCGCTTACAACAAAAGCCTGGGGGGGAAGGAGAATGGGAAACGTTGATGAACCCATTGGGAAAAACTCGACCGGTTGAGAGGCTGGGGGAACACCGACCTCTGGCGAGGCTTGCAGGGAAAATCGCACCAAGCTAGGAAAACGAAATCGTGAATAGGAAACGCTGCGGAGCGAGAGGGCGCTAATAGTCCCGTCTTCCGGAGTACTAGAACTGGTAGACTTATCTCTAGCAGGATCTACTCAAAACAACCCACCTGAAGATTGAAAGAGGATATCAGAAGGGAGAATACACATTCGCTCTGAAAGACTTCCGCTGAAGCGTCCAAAAAGCAAAAGGAGGACAAAGGCCCTACTTTTCCATCAAAGGGTGCACTGGGAAGGGAAAGTCACGAACTCCATCTTGAGGTGGAGAAACATCCTTACATGTGTCCGGGAAGTGCTGGTAACTCACGGACTCCAACGACTGAAAACAAAAGCGCGGTGGGACTCAGGGGGCGAATCTGCTTATTACCTCGCCCTGAAAGGGGACTTAGGAATGCTTGAGTCTACCTCGGCCCTGTTAAAGTGGTGCAGGAAACCTCGCCTTGGTCTTAGAGTTTAGGAATGGAGAAGCGTCTCCCACGGCGCTCAAGACTAGGGACGGAAGGACATAAGAGGCCAACATCCGTTCAAAGGAAGGAAGGGGCCGGGGGGCTTCCTTAACAATGAACGCGCACGGTATCCAAAAGAATTCTCTAAAGGAGAAGAACATTGGTGAAATTCACTGAAGTCAGCCCCTAAGAAAGGAGGAGATGCATACTCTTGTCTTCAGGAAACTACAAAGCTTGTAAGTGAAAAAACTTCAGCCCGGGGAGGCTGAGGGGACAGGTGGAAGAGACTGCGGTCACGCGAGTGGAACTTGAAAAGAGAAAAAAAAAGAAAGGTGCCCGGGAGGCTTTCAGAAAGTCCCGAGTACGTTCAAAGGCGTAAAGAAGGGGTCAAAGCGGAGTGAGCGCGTCGTGAACGTGGGCGAAAAGGTCGCAAAGGAAAGACGGGGAAGTAAAACCACCGCAATTTCTAAAAGTCGAGCAGGAAAGAAACCCAGCCGGTAAAACATTAGCACCATCCGGCCAGGGTCACCCTAAAAGGAAGGTCGGTCCTGTACGAGGAGAAGCGAAAGGAGTACTTATTGGCCAAATCCTAAGGGAGGAGAAGGGACAGACCCCTTCCATCGCCTGAGTACGGCCCTAGAGAGGCCCGACATCTACATGTACGGCAAACGGAAAGGGTTTTGGAGTGACGGCCGGAAGTTAACTGCTCTCCGTAGGGGAGCCGAGGGACAGGGAACTGTAAAGAGGGTTAACTGGAAAATTGTCAAAACGCTAAGGCAGGGAAAAAAAGGCGCGCTGCTCCTCCCCCATCTTTTCTTGACGGGGGGAAGGGGAGTCTTGGGGCAGGGGCTGCGCGTAAAAATATCATCGAGGGCCCGCGCTCACCCGAAAAGGACGAAAAAAAGTAGGTTGGGTGAACCGTTTGACTGTCCGTTCAAAAACTTGCTAGAAACATATAATGCGCAGGGGTCAAAAAGTTACGATATGGTCTAAGCGCTTAAAGAAGGCGATTCAAAAAGGGATCTGATTTTCATCAGGACGGGGAAAGGGGAGGAGAGCCTGAGGCTAGTCGTAAAGCAGGCTGAGAAGTACTTCCAGAAAAAATCAAACATATTCTCGGGGGGCATGGGTAGCCTGCTTCCTCA
>Ga0179591_1355530_pt1 | contig 11917 bp, 15 predicted proteins | sample CZOMad2_1_08_16f_FD_182891 | JGI IMG/M metagenome (GOLD analysis project Ga0179591, IMG submission 182891) | Vadose zone soil fungal communities from Angelo Coast Range Reserve, California, USA - CZOMad2_1_08_16fungal (PacBio error correction) | ecosystem: Environmental > Terrestrial > Soil >...
TCTGCCAAGGAAAAAAGGGAGCATCTAATATCCTCTGAAGCCGCCGAAAGCTCTCTCTGAACTGGAGGCTTGAAGGGAGCAGGAAGGGGGAGGAAAAGGTCGTTTCTGAATTTTTACGAAAGAGGAAGAAAAAAAAATCGAAGGCGAATGCAAATAAGAAACATCCATCTTATAAAAATACATGTTCGTACAAGAAAAAAAATCATGAGAGACTGGCAGAGTTTCGAAGATGGTGGAAAGAGGAAGAAAACTGATAAGAGAAAAGAAAGCCCATCCACGCAAAGGGTTCATCTCCTTCCCCGCGAAAGGAACCGGTGAGCCTGATAGCGCAGAAGGGGTGAGAGCTCCATGGAAACCAAGAAAAAAAAAGACCGCGAAGAAAAAAGTCACCACCCGGCAAGCAGAGGGCAAAAATCTCTATCTCGCAGGGAGAAAACTTCCGCTTAAAAAAAAACTCAAGCTGCGTAACCAACCCGGAAACCCATGAACTCCGCCCGGCTCAGAAAAAAAAAAGGGAAGGGAAATAAAAATTCATACAAAATCAATTGTGTCCGGGGAGAAAGGGAATCCAAATGCCCCACAACTAGATGGACAGAGCACAAAGTAATTGGAGGAAAAAAACACCAACGGCGGGGAAAAGGGGCACAGACCTCCCTCTCAGCAAGAAAGATCTGAAGGGAAACACCGAAATATCTCCTTTACCGGAGAGGAGCCCACTAGGGGGAAAGGGGAAGGAGTTTCCCCAGCCTTCCAGAAGTAATAAAAGTCCCAGCAAAAGAAAACCCACCCGTAACGGAAGAGGGAAGTGACAACCCTCCTCGGTCATGTGAGACGTGCACAATGTGAAGTCTCAACAACAAACAAAGAAGAGCAATAGATATATTTCACGCCTAAAGGGGGGCAGGAGAGACTGATAGTGGATTTCAAATCGTCCTGTTAAATGGATAATTTTTTGTGGTGGTGAGGGTTCCGTTGGGGGAGGGTCTTCTCGGGAAGGAGGGGGGAAAGAGGTCCTTTGGCCTATTGGTGTAACGGGTGAAGAGACGGATCTACCGGGGAAAAGGAGATATTGGTGGAGAGGGGTATTTATTCCCTAGGGGGTTTTCTGGAGGGCCGGGGAATTGCGGGAGGGGAAAGGGGGGGAGACCGTTTGGTGTTGTTGAAAAAAAGAAGTCCAGGAAACGATGGGGGGGGGGGGGGATTCCTGACGGGACAATTGCTTGGTAAGTAATGGGGGATTCAAGGAAGGAAAGCTGGCTAGCCTGCGCGTTTCAAGGGGGGAAACTGGGGGGGGAAGACTTTTTGGCGAGAAGTTTCTGTCTTACTTTCGGGGACTCTTTCGAGGAGGGATCTCCTAAAAACGAAGGGGGGAAAGGGGAAGGCGGAACTGTTCGTCGGGGGGGGTGCCGCATTTTCAAATGGAAGGAGGGACTGCGCTATCTCGCAAGGTGAGGGCACGGTGGGCAGTTGGGCCTGCGATGAAGGGTGCGTGGATTGGAGGGGGGTTGTGAATCAGTATAAAAGGATTTAGAATCAAAAATGGAAACTATGTCTCATATTCTTCGGGTCACGGGTGGAGAACATCGTTATGCGGATGGGGATTTGGGTCTGCGCACAAAGAGATTTCCTAATGCCATTTAAGGGGGGGTCTACACGAAAAAAAAAGGGCTGTAAACCGAGAAAAAGGAAAAAAAAAGTTGATATTCGCTGAAAGGTTCCTCTGACATCAGGCGTCATTTCTTCGAGAGTAGATGAAAAGGAAGTACCTTGAAGAGGGTCCGGGGATCGAAGGATTGGATGCGAGTTTCGGTAACTCAGATGGCTTCATGGGGACAAACAAACGGACGAAGGAAAGTAGGGAGCTCTTGGGGGGTGGTGGAGGGAGAACCCGTAAGAGGAAGGGAAGAGTTCAGTCGAACCAGTTTAAACCAAGCCTTTTCGCCAAAGGAAAAAGGGGCCATTGAGTTTTTACCTTTCTTGGGGGGTGGTGGGGGAACTCTTTATTTTATTCTTTGAGCATCTCATTGGGGTGGGGTTATTTTTTCCATCAAAAGGGAAAAATTGTTAAGGCCGGGCTCTTCACATCTAGCGCGTCAAGGGCGGGGGATCTCAAAAGGTTACGTAGGGTGGGTCTTTCAGAGGGAAGTAACTTCATGGCGAGGTTTTAATGTGTGGGGGCGATTCCACTAAATGAGATTTTGGGGGATCTCCTAGGAGAACTCTCATCTTGTATTAATCTGACTAAAGGTGATGCTTTCTAGGGGGAGGGGGGGGGGGGGGCTCATCGCGCCAACGAGGCTGAATGAAGGAGAATTGGAAGTGATTATAAGGGGACTCGTTCCTCAAAGCATCCCATTTCGTTATCGGCGGGAGAAGAGGACTCGATTCTCAGAGGAAAGAGTGGGGGGGACGGAATCCATTGCATGATGAACGAGGAACATTCAAAGCGAAAGGTCGGAGAGAGGAAGAGTGCAACTAATTATGAAAAGAACAGGATCTTTGGGGAGAACGTGCGGCTGGCTACTCTGGTCACCGGGGTTCAGGATGGGGAGGGGGGGGAAAAGAAAGGATCTTACCTTCTATCTATATTGGCGGGGGGGCCGAGGGGGGCTCGAGGCCGAAGGAGTGGAAAGGTTTTGGGGGAGGAAAGACATTTCCTCTACCGATGAAAAATGGGATACCTCTTGTAGGTGCGTCATTCAGAGATTGTCCGTCAGGGGGGGTAGGCTCGATGGGGGCGGGAAAGAACGGACGCAAACGTACCGGAAAAAAAAAAAAAAAAAGATACGCCGATCCGAAAAGAAAGGGTAAGTCCAAGAATTGGAAGGGAGAACGTCTATCACATTTGGGACTTTAAGCTATATTCCGGACCCGGTGCCCTATTAATCACGGAAATCTGGAAAAGTCCGGGGGGGTGATACTGATGTACTTGGTTCCGGGGGGGGGGAGGGAGAGTCAACTTCCGCGGAACGTTGACGGGAGGAGTAGAGGGAGGGGAAAACGAAATCACCCCAACGGGGGGAGAAAACTTCAGGAGGAAGGGGGGCCGTCAGGGGCGGACTATTTTGGGGGTCGGTCCAATGAGTGAGTAAATGTTTTATACGTCACGAAAAGCTCTGAAGGACTTGGTAAACCAAGTGCAAGTCAGACATATCTCAATGCTCTAAAAAGGGCCTCCTCATTCAGGCCTGTCGGGGAAAGCATTTTATTATTAGGGGAGGGAATCGGACGGTCGAACAATCATCACTTCTAAGGTCTTCGGCCACGGGGGAAAGAGAAAGTCGTCTATGGGAAAAAAGAATGGGGGAGCTGGAGCAAGCGTTGCTGCAAATCTGAAAAAGAAAAACGAAGAAGGGGCTTGAAGAGCGTCCACTCCGAGAAAGGGGCGCCTGCTTGCTTTTCGAACCCGGAAACTTCATGGAAGGGCAAGACCGAAGAAAAAGGGACTCCATTTGCGAAAAAAAATGGGACGGACCATACGGCGCCCATTCCTTACTAACGGCGACCTGTCTTTCTGTCAGGAGAGATATGCGGACTCTGATTCCGAAGGATGCAGTTGGTCTTAAGGAAAGAAAGATTCTCCTTTTAGAGAGAAGTCGGCCGGGTTAGCGATTTACCTGCCTCTATTTCGGGGATTCCACTTGAAGACTCTACTCCGTAGGGGGAAACGGGAGCTTTACCTCATGACCAGGGGAGGAAAAAAAGAGGGGGGGACGCTCCCCTGGGGCATCCTGAAAAAAAACCCAAGAACGACACAACCGACACGATGCAAAAAGCTCAAATTCACGATCAGCAAAGGTACGCCGAAGAGGAAAAGGGGAGCATCGATTACGTGACCGGCTCAAAAGGGGGCGCAAAGGGCGTGACGAAACAATGCTGAGGGGATTCTGTTAAAAGGGAGGCCATCGCCATAAAGGGAAAAAAAAAAAGGGGCGAATACAATGGAAAAGGTCCTTTGCCGAACGATCGCTATTAATTGGGGAAGGCCTACTTTCCTTCGGGGAAAGGGAAGGAGCTAAAAAAAAAATTCGAAAAAAGTGGGGATCGACCAATACTCTTCATCAAAAACCTTTGAATCACGGAGGCGCTCCTTTCTCATGGAAACCAAGGAGAAGAAAATCTAGAGGGAAGAGCCGGCACTATTAAACGCCGCTGGGGGAGGCAAGCAGAAATATTTCTGTCATCTCTCCATCAACGGTGGGGGTCCCCGAAGGGAGTGACTTTACGCTCGGAGGAATAAAAAAAGGGAGCTAAGGGGAACGCATGAGGTGCAGGCGTTTCATCTTTGTAGCATGTGAGAAAATTCAATCGATGAGCTGGGAGGGGGGCGATTGTTGAAAGAAGAAGACGCGAAAAGAGTAATCGATTCGGAAAAAAAGGGAAGGACTCCAAACCCTACAAAAAGATCGTCGCTGCAACAAGGGAAAGGTGATGAAAGAAAAATCAAGGGGGGAAACTTTGGGTCAGAGGAAACGACGCTGTCCTAAGAACCTAGCTCCCGGGAAAAACATTTCGGGGGCCCCGTTGGAAGAGAAAGTCAAGACCAGAATTCACCTCACCAACTCAACGACTTGGTTAACAAAACGGCCAGGAAAGGACTCCACCAGGCTCCTGGCGAGCGGAGCAAAAGCTCTCTTCAGTGAAGGTTATTAAAGAGGGGGAATAAAGGGAACTTGGGGAAATCCTCGACGGGGAAAACTCAAGAAGGCGTGGAAAGGAGGTGTACTGGGAAAACATCCTATACGTTGAAAAGCGTAAAGGACCTCCGGGGAACAAGAGCAATCCTCTTAGTTGGGGAGTCCGTATCAAAGTAACTTTCTTGCTATTTGCTTTGGAGCAGTCGTACAAAAGCGAAGAAGGACGCTACCGAAAAAGAGACGCTCGACAGTCCGCCGAAGAGAAAATTTTCCATCGATAATCTATAAAAAACGGATTCTGAGAAATGGGAACGGATTGGGGAAAAAGAAGCAGTCGGCGAGAAAAGGAGGAGAGTCTTCGGGGAAGGAAATTTTGTGGGAAAAGGGGGACAACCCAATAGCCCCTTCCCAGCGAGCGCTCACGCGGAAGAGGACAGTCTGCCTGCGGCGACAGAAAAGGGGGGGATAAAAAAGCGGCGGTAAACTTAAAACTTCCTCTGGATTTTCAACCGGAGGGATTGCGAAAATGCCCTTCTGGAAAGGAGGTTACTTTGTAAAGTAAGGGTAAAGGAAGCGAAGTGGGCTCAACGCTAGAGCGATCCGTTGTGAGGCGTCTGCCGGTGTGGGGGACAAAGGTCGTTTCCTGAGGGGGGAGTTATAAAAGAGAAAAGGGAAAAAGGTGGGGGGAAGGGGTGCTTTCCAAAGAATCATCCTAAATTTCCCCAAAACGGGTGGAGTATTCATTAAAAAGGGAAAAACCGGGGAAAGAAGAAATGATGGTCCTCCGGGAGAGGGTCATGCGAAAAAGATTCATTTTGGAGAGGGGTTGCTTCTACCTCAAGGCTAAAAAAACGCTAATGAGGATTCCATATGAGGAAAAAACCAATGCCTACCAATATAGGGGGGAGTGGAGAAAGGAAGGCCCAGACTACGCGAGCAAATCCCCTCAGGAGTCGTCTTGCCTTCTAACCCGCCGTAAAAAGGACCGGAAAATGGCTGCATTATTTTGACGCCGGGGGAGGACATCAACGCTGGCTGAAAAGAACCCATCTTCTAATATGTCTGAGTTTGCTTTCTCTGAGAAAAACAGTTCTTTGCAGGTCACCTGGGAAAGGCCGCTAAGGAGATATTGTTTGCGAAGAAAGTGTGCCTCTTAGGTGTAAAAAAAAACTTTGTCGCATGTCAAAGGCGAGCTTCAAAAGAGTCTAGGGGGAGGAGAAGACGACTTATCTCTCTGAAAGGGGGGAGGAAAAAGTAACGAGGGAATTACGCCACAGGGAAGGTGGGAAATGGTCTTTCTCTGACGTCAATTTTACAAACACGAAAGTTCTCGGGAGGAAGAGGTGCTTCATCCGATCGTTGAAGGAGGTCGATGAGGGAGAGAAGGTTGATGTACGTGTTTCTTGCTGATCTGGATGGGGATAATGGACTTCTTCATCGGGTGAAGGGCTTTTCTCAGGGGAGGAAAGGGGCCGATGCCACCAGTGTCGCGGGGGAGAGGAAAAAAAGAGGCGGGGGAGGGGAAATTCCACTTGGTATGGGGTGGGGTCGGGAGGGACGTTACGCAATTAAATATAGTTGGAAGAGATCAATCGAAAAAAAAGGCGAATCGGTCACGGGCAGAGGGGAAGAAAAAGGGGAAACGGAAGTCATCGTAATCCGAGAAAAAGTAGGGGAAGGCGAATCCAGACAGAACGCTCCATCTAGGTTTTCTAAGGCATGTCTCCGCTTATGAGAATTCCAATTCGACAAAAGAAGTAAGGGGGCGGTCTTGCCCGTGGGAAGTGAAAGAAAAGTGAGACGGAACAAAAAGCTTATTAGATTGAGAAAGGGGAGCTCCCGCGTTAAAGAAATTATTAGGATCTACGAGAAAGTGCTCACAGAAAGGTTATGGAATAGTACGAAACCCAGAAGGGGGAGGGAAGGCGTGGCCGAAAGGGAGGAGTGAAGGGGGGGGTTTGACGAGGGGGGGGGAAGGAAATTCGCTACCTTAGCGGAACGACCGAGGAGGATATTGTCGTCAAGTATAGAGAAGGTGCGCAGAGGTAGAAGGTTTAAGATAAGAAGGTGTCTTTCTAACGCTGATGTCGGAATGGACCTAGAAACCAGACTTTCCCCCAGAGGGAAAGGGACGGGAACGGGAGGTTGCGGGAGTGAAAAGTGTGTTCAAACTCATAGATCAATGCGGGGGAAAGCGGGAGGGAGTCTCTGACTGTTTAAGAGGAAAAAGTTAACGAAGGAAAAACCTTCAATAGTTGACGGAACCAGCACGAGCACTGCCGAGTCTCCAGACAAAAAACACTGGATGAGGAAGGTCGCTGCTATCATGCAAAAAAGTGCCCTAAAAGAGATCGGCGGGAGAGGACGGTGGGTGCGTCCCTTTATCCACGAACCCATCGTATCCGATGGGGGGACTTCCAATGACTTAGGGAGAGAGAACCTCCAAGCTGGAGTAGGGGGGGGGAAGGTTCAGGAGAAAGGGGGGAAAATTTCAAAACTTGGGAAAAAGAATTCCCACTGGAATCAACTCTCAAAAAAGTTCATATCCTGACGGGGGGAGAAAAAAGACCTACACCGCTAAACCTTCCTCGGCGGGGAAAGCGAGAATGACCCCTAAGAAAAAAAGGCACGGAGAGTCTACTTCTCATCTCGCAATTTAAAGTGGGAAAAAAACGTTAACGTATGAGGCAACTCGTCTTTAGGGAATTGTGAATCCAGGGGAATGCTGGGAGGGACGCTCCTCTATTCTCTCGGGAAATGCCGCTATAAAAGAAAAAAGGGTGCTGTATGAAACTCTCTTATCGCGTGGGAGGCCTAGGGGACACAAAAAGAAAAAAAAAGAAAAAAAAAAGAAAAAAGAAAATAAAAAAAAAAAACAAAACAAAAGCAAAAAAAAAAAACAACATTAATAGAAAAAACGAAAAAAAATAAAAGAAGAGAAGGAAACCTGAACGAAGGAAAACCAAACGTACAATAGATCCGACAAAAAAAAAAAGTAAATAAGGTCGTCCCCCCCAACCCATCAAAACCATAACCCCCCAAACCCCATTCAAGATAGAATCTCCCACATTGCCAGAGCAACCAACAACCAATAAACCTCAAAAGGCTTCTATGAAAGACAAAAATACTCAGGCCGACAAATGAAGATCTAATACAGAGGTTCCTTCACCTAAGAAAAGATCGGGGAGGACCATAGTATAGGCATCTACAAAAATACAACCTAGACAGTCTTAGCGTGCCTCCCAGCAAGAAAGGGATCAGAGGGGAGATATTATTTAATCTTCACCCGAACTTAACTGGAAAAGCCACCCTCAAACGACAAAAAAACTTCTCGGGAAGGGACCGTCATAAAAGGTCCCGCGGAGAACAACAACGATCTTCCTCTACATTACACAATAATTCTCGCCAAGAAGCAACGCCTGGTAAGGTTGCCGTCGACGCGAGGAGCAGGGTAGCCAATCAAAAAAAGGAACATCTCCGATCTCAGAAAGAAATTGAAAGCCATACAAAGGAAAGAAAGAACTCCAGCGAAAAAAAGGGCATCAAAGAAACATCTCTACCGTCGAACAGAAGTCAATTCCTTCCTAATCGACTCTAAGAAGAAGTCGACTAGGGGAGGGAAATGTAATCTAGAGGCAGGGCGCTGGGGGCGCGGGAAAAAGTTCTTTCAAAGATGGACAAACGGGGGGGGCCATGCAATCGACCGTAGTCATCATACTGAGAAAGAAATAGCTCATACAAGATGTTACAAAAAATGCCATTCTCTCATAAGATCTAAGAGAAGATTTGTGATAACTGGCATACAACAGAACACGGCATAAGAAAAAAAAAAGGAACAATAAAAGATCATCAAAGGAAGGACAGCTTGACTGCACTGCCCCTTTCACCCAGCAAAGTTCAAAACGATATCTCATCTCCCTCCATGAAAAAAAAAGCCAGGGACACACCAACCGAAGCGGGGGGAAAGCTCCGCCGCAGTCCGTCCAAAATAGTAAGAAGACCGATCCGTCCTATTAATCAGGGTGAATCCATCCACTCATCAAGACACACGTCAAAACACCCAGGCAACTAAGAAAGCCAGAAGACGGCCGAACCCATCCATCAGCGGGTACATAGAGGGTTGACGTCATTAATCGCAAACAAAATCTGCGAAAAAAAAAGGGAAGGGAGGGGGGAAGAAAAAACACCACCAACGGCTGCCACTGGAGAAGAAAGAGCAAGCAGAGAAAAATCTTCGAATAACTACCAAGCGCCAATCAATAGCGCCTCGGAACGCTACAGATTAATCCACGGGAAGGAACCTTGTCCCCGAGACAGTAAGAGGAAAAAGGACATCCCAGGCCACCACCAAAAAAAAAAGAATCAACCCCAAAGGAAAGCACTCTTATGGACAAAGGGAAGGGGAGACCGGTGAACAACGTATTTATCGACAGGAAAAAAGTTTTGAAGCATCTAAACAAAAAAAAAAAACCAACAATGGCTTAGGAGGGGGAGGAAAAAAAGAATTTGCAAACAAGGGGGAAAGGGTCACGTCGAGAACCAAACTGGGGGAAACATCTTCGGGGGGCCGGGGGAAATCATGCCGGGAGGGTCGGAGGTGTGCGGGTCGGGTGCGGGGGGGGACTTGTGGATACTTCTTTGTAGGATCCGAGGAGGAGGCCAAAGGGGAAAAAGGGGAACCTATACTGGGGCAATTCTCTGCATACTTACTCGCGAGATATTGGATTGGCGGGCCGATGGTGGTCTTGGGAGAGAGGGGGAGAGGGGGGGCGGGGGCAAGGTGGAAACCTGTTTGGGAAACGTCCCTTCATTTCCGCGTCCGTCCCTCGCAGAGGGGGTTCCCTTTGATTCCCTGGAGAAGTTGCTGGGGGGCAGGATGATTTCTGGGAAGAGTCGTCTGGAGAAAAATGGTTTTTTGGAGGGGGGGGGCCAGCTTGCTTATTCTAAAAGGACGTTTGTAAACGGGTACGAGATTTTGGGGTGCTCTCCTACGGGGTGGGGAAGGTCGATTCTCGTGGGACGGGGTGGGGGGTTGGCCTTTTACAGGTTTTACCATCACATTTCCTGCAGGAGGAAGGGAGCCAGGGGTAGGTCAACTGTTTGGCGTGACAGTGACTAAGGATTTTCCGGAGGAGGGGGGTGTTTATGGGCCTGGGGGGGAAAAGGAGGAAGTGTTCAGCAAGTTAGCCCCAAAAGATTAGGACGATCTTCATTGGAATAGGGAAAGTGGGAAAAAACTAAGATGGCTGGGGGAGGGGGAGGGGGGAAAGTCTGCTGCAAGGCAAACTGGCTGCCATGATGGAAGCAAATTCTGACACTAACGTGGGACCAGCAATCAGAAAGGGATCTTCGCTTCCAAGTGGAAGAGGCGATCGGGGTGGGGGGAGGGGAGTTCAGAATCGAATGAGGCAGTGAATATTTCAGAACGGGAGCGAAGGATTGGGGTAGGCGTTTTGAGAAGGCTTTGAGGAGAGGGGAGAGGACACTATCGCCCTGATGATGAGGGGGGGATGGTGTGCTGGTGTTTAGGCTCCCCTCTGGATGGGGGGGGAAGGGGGGCCGGAGGAGGAAGGGCGCCAGGAGGAGGACGAAGGGGTACATGTCCGAATAATGATGGTTGGGACTGCAACGGGGGATTCGCAGGGACCGCTAGTTTTGTGGAGTGAGGTGTGGAAAAAAAGGGGACCCGTTCTACGAAGGGTGATTTTCCGCTGTCGGAGAGGGAGATCTGAACCGATGAGGAAACTTCTGTTTGCGAAGGTACTACATTAAGGGTGCCGCGCAGGGATGGGGTTTTGGGAAAAAGAACCTCGACGCTTTTTCACTAGGAGACAGTTATTGTTTGGGGACTCTATCGGTAGGAGGGGAGAGGGGACTATGTTTTCGTGCGGGAACTTTGAGGAGGTGGACGCCAAACGATGGAGACAAAAGGAATTTCTCTCAGAGACCATGAATGATCATGGAATCATCACCCAGGGGCGTACATGAGAAAAAGGCCGAAGGGAAAAAGGCTCTTCAATTTTCCGCTTTACCTTATCAGCCCACAGGAAGCCTTAGGGGGGAAGGAATACGTTCACGGGAAAAGACGAGGCACATGGCAAGGAAGAAAGTGCTAATTAGAAGGCGAGGGAACTGCGTGCACTAGTTGATGCTGCTCGGGTTAGCAGCGAAAACGAGGGTCTGGTGCTACGGTTTTCGGGAAAAAAAGAGTCGAGAGGGAAGATCATGGATCTGAACGATCTTGGATCTTGAGTCCCAAATTCAAACGCGCGCAAACCAGCGGGGGGCGAGCACTTTTTTGGCATAAGTCACGGCGGGAAAGAATATGGAGAAGAAAAAAATTGGAGGGGTTTCGCGGAAAGAAGAAGGGGAAGTAAAGGGTCTGCCATCGGGCTCCGAGGGGGGAAAGGACTCAACCTTCACCAGCCCTGATATCCGCAGGGGGGAAGGGGGGTAGTCCAATGGGTCTGTGGGACAGCTACAGTTTCCTTGGCCGCGAGTCCCTAAGTTGCCTCCAACGTGGAGGGTTATCGTCAAAAAAGTCGGGGGAGACGGAAGGTCACGTTTGTGTTAGAGAAAAGAGGGAAAAAAAACATTAAAAAACGGTGGACCTCCAGCTTGATATATCGGGCTGCACAAGAGAATCACAAACGGTGTCGCGATAATTCAAGGAAAGGGGGGAAGGGACGCTGGGCGTAAAGGGGATCGGTCCCGGGAAAGATTCTTATCTTGAAACGACAATCTGAGGAAAAAAGGTAAATCTGAAGAAGGGGGTCACTCAATAACGAGGCAAACCCTGCTCTCCGTGACGCAAGCCTAGAGTAACTAAGTCCTCAGGGGGGGGGCGATTTCCTGATTCCCTGGAGAAACAGGGAAGAGTAACTCAAACTTCGTGGGGGCCATTCATCCCTCTGGTGAGGAATTCTTCCCGAGTTTCTTACTATTGTGAGATGAGGATTATTTGCTGGCAAAATAGTAGCGAGGAGGGCTTTCAACGCAGCGCAGCACCGGAAAGGGAAATACTAAACGAAGGAAACGCTTGCGAAGATAACGACAGTACCCAAGGAATACCTTGAGGGGCATTTGTCTCATCAAAAGAAAGGTTCATGCCGAAAGCGCTCTCTGACATTTCCTACAAATATGTCCGCCACGGGAGGTCTTCTGTAGTCGTGAAGGGGATTTAAGAACAACTCAAGAAAGGGGGACGCTATGGGGACCGGGTTCAGGGCCTCGGCACCGGAAGAGGAGAGCGAGAAGTGTCTCTTGAAGCGTTACTCGAA
>Ga0179591_1297647_pt1 | contig 11916 bp, 15 predicted proteins | sample CZOMad2_1_08_16f_FD_182891 | JGI IMG/M metagenome (GOLD analysis project Ga0179591, IMG submission 182891) | Vadose zone soil fungal communities from Angelo Coast Range Reserve, California, USA - CZOMad2_1_08_16fungal (PacBio error correction) | ecosystem: Environmental > Terrestrial > Soil >...
AAACACATGGGAAAAAGAAGGCGGCACCCTGGGAAAATCGAGACCGAGCCAACTGATGCGTAGAGCCAACTTCATAAAACTGGGGATCTGGCCATCGAACTCCAATCCAGTTTGAAGACCATGTCCTCCGTGCAGTCGAGCGGAACGCTACCAGGAGAGCAAAGGGAGTCAAAGCTTCGAAAAGGAATGAGTGGAAGACCCATCCTCCAGGGAAGTTCCCATGCTGGAAGGGTGCGCTCGACCGCTGCAGAGATTTAACGAAATCGCGGAACCGGCGGGGGCGCGGTCGCGGTTAGGGACCGGGGGCGCTCGCTCAGCGGGAAGCAACTGGGACTGGGGACGAAGGTCGGAGTTCAAGGAGAGGCTAGGACTCGTCGGGATGAGAAGTCTGCGTCAAGGCAGGATGAGCAAAGGAATAAGCTCCGACTAAAAATGTGGGGGAGAGAAACAGAGGTGTGAAGAAAACTGAAAATATAGGAGGGGAGCCGGCTTGGGGAGTCATAAACAACAAAAGGATCCGGATTGATCTCTTCACGCTAAAAGGAAGCTAGTTTTCCAAAGCAGCTGCGCCTGCCTGGGGGGGGATGAACGCGGACCGCAGCACACCGGAAAACGAGACGTTCTCTACCCTACAAGAGAAGGCGTTCGGTAAGAATCCAGGGCAGAACGAAAAAAGCATGTGAGCCAGGGACGGAGGAGCAAGGAAGAGAACTGACCTGTATTAAAAAGGAGTTCACCGATTTACAAAGCAAGACCCAAGATAAGGTGAAATACCCTTGCGCAACTCAAGGAGAAAAAGAAAAATTCAACTCCAAAGGGAGGGAGGATTAACGAAGGGTCAGGGAAGGGAGTGTTTGAGCAAAACATCCCGAATCGGGAGGGGAATCTGATTAAGAGGGAAAAAGTTTTGTTAAGCAGATGAAGGTTGTCGTCTCAAATCTTCCGGTTGTGGACAGTGGGACAATACACATACCGGGGTGGAAATTTTTAGAGAAGACCAAAGGGGCAGTAGAAAGACTTGTGATGAGGCAGGGAGAAAAAAAAGAACAAAGTCGAACTGCCGGCATGACTATATTGGGGGGGAGGGGGGGAAGATTAATACCGGACTGCTCGGTTGAGACGAAGGTGGAATCGGACAAGAAGGGATCGAAGCGAAAATCCTCTCTTCGCTCAACCGGAGGGTGATCGTAAAGGGTAGAACAGCGGGAAAGAACGGGGGTGTTGGGGGTCTACTGAAGGATCAGCTAAAAGAAAAGGAGTGGGTGCACCCGAAGAATACGCAGGGGGAAAGCTCATTTCATGACGCAACTCGGAGAAAGGGACTATGCAACAAGCAGTGGGAGTTGAGGGGGCTAAGAGGGAAGGTGGCCGAATTTTTATTAAATAAAAGACATGGGGGAGGACTAGGACAAGGATCAAGCATCCGTTGAAGAATTGAGAGAAGTCGTTGAAGGGCGGGGCGCGAGTGGGCTGGGGAAAAAAAATTTTATGTCGGTTGTAAACTAGAGATAAAAAAAGCATATTTCGGGAATAGGGCGAGAGAGCGGGGCGCTGGGAAAGGGGAGTCTTTCGAGAAACAACTGACGGGGAATATTATTGAAGCTTCGCAAGTACTGAACTTTATGCAAAAGGCGGGGAAAATTCAGGGAAAAGGGAGGCAGCGAGGAATGTATCGCGGCAGCAGGGGGGAGGAGAGAAGTTGAAGGTCTCACGTGAAGGAAAAATGCTCAAGGGGGGACGGCAAAGAAGAGTCTGGAGAAGTGGAGGGGCTTTGAGGGACTGGCTGTTTTTTTCTGCCGAGAAGGGGGGGGTGCCGATAGAGAAAGCAAACAGGAGGGTTCTGGAACGAGATTTCAACTACCACGCAACGAACTGATATAAAACTCTTCTGGCCAGTGGACTATCATTCGCACAAGAATCCAGTATAACGGCAACATTCTGGGTAGAAAGATGACAGAGTTTGGGGGGGGGGAAACTAATGTAAATAAAAAGCCCCGAAGGACAAACTAGTTAGAAGCCGAGGGAAACCTGATAAAACCGAAAGGGCCTAGAGCTAACCTAGAAAGAAGGACAGTAGGGTAACTGTGGTAGGTGAGGCCAACCATCCAGCCTCGAGGTATCACATCCATGAAAAAACATACTAGAGAAGGCCGTCACTTCTAGCCACGTAAGGGAATTTTAACCGTACAGGAGAACAAGAAAGTGAGTGGGGGGTGGGGTTCAAAGGTTACTGGCTAAAATACGTGAGAATCCAGTTCATGACGGTCTACTAGAAGGGGAACCTTGCAGGACTTCACGGGCGAGAAAGACGAGACTACATGCACATCAAAGGTACAGGAAACGTACTAAGGAGAAAGAAAATAAAAAAAAGGACGGTCTCTTTAGAAGGAAGGAGGGTCTTTTCAGGAGAAGAGATCACAATCCTGGGTGGCCTGTCAAGTTTAGGCAACTCTCGTCAGGGTAGCGAAGTCCCCAAACCCCCCCCAACCCCAACAAAACACACCCCAACCACACACAAAAAACCCCCCCCCCCCCCACAAAAAAAAAACAACAACAAACAAAACCGAAAACCCCGCCCCCACCCCCAACACAAAAACCAGAATCCAAAGTCCTACGAGAAGCACTAAAGGGGGAACTGGTCGTCCTCAAGTGAGATCCTTACAAATAGCACGTAGAACTCGGCGAGAAGAAGGCCAGCGGGATATAGGGAAGTCGCAAGGTAAAAAAAGGCTTAAAAAATCAATATCTCAAATTTGTCGGCACAATCTCAAAGGAAGTTACCAGGGAGGAACGGATAGGGCGGGGGGGAAAAAGGAAAACAACTCTGACGAACAAGCGCCAGTTGACGTCATCGAAAAAATCTTGGCAAAGCAGCGGTACAGAATGGCTATTAAAATGGTGTGGAAGGGGAAGGGGCCAAATGGGGAGGAAAGGGTTATCAAGGAAAGGAACTCGAAAGTGGGTGCGTGACAGGCATTAACCAGTGTGATCAAAGAACAACCTTTGAGATCGGCTCATCGGAACAAAAAAAAAGGATTGGGGTCTGGAGGTGAGAGGATCGAGGGTGGTTCTGAAGCCAGAGAAGTAAAAAGAAAGGCATACGCGACGGGGGGAGGGACGCTTAGAACATTACAATCTGAGAAAAAGAAGAAAACATGGAAGAAAGAAGAAAAATTTATCCATGATGGGGGAGGGACAGATCGCTATTCGAAACAAAAGATGGGGCCCAGAGGATCGGAAAAGAAACGCAAGACGGGATCAGTTCCACACGTGGATCAGATTGGGGTCAGGGAAAGAAGGAGATACGTTATCCAGGTTTTTGAATGGAAGAGGGCGGATAGTCGGGAGGAGGGAAGAATGAAAGTGCTGCGGAGAAAGGGGCCCGAATTGTGGAAGTCAGAAAAAAAGGATGACGCCACGAACAGTTACGGAGGGGGGGAACACAGGACGGTATAGGAAGGAATGACATACGATGAAAAAAGGCGGAAGGACACCCTCCTGGAAAAGAGGAAGAGAGGACACTAGAATTGGCTCCGAATCGGAAGGGGGTATGGAGGCTTGAGAGAAGACCTAAAGGTATTTGCAAAAGCAAAAGGGAGGCCTTATTAGTACAGGAGGTGTTGAGGAGTATTAAGGGGGGAGGTTGAGAAAAGGCAGAAGTATAGTGGTGACATAGTTTGAGGGTGGTATTGAGGAATAATAAGAAGAACGGAATGGCGGGCAAGAGGTGAGTGGGGGACAGGGGAATGTTAGGTGTGTAAGAAGGTGCGAGGGGTGGGAATAGTCGATGGAAGTGAGGGGGTGGGGCAATGTGGGGAGGGGTCTGGGAGTTGGGATATATTCGGGAGATGGGACTGTGGCGTGAAGGAGAAATAAAGCGGGATGAGGGTTCAAAGGGAGGTGGGTAGTAGACGAAGTGGTGAGGGTGTGGGGAGGATCGTACTCGGTCTGAAAAGGGCAAAAAGAGATGGGGGATAGGCAGAAGAAAAGGCAAAGCTAATGGGGTGAAGTATCGGGACTTGGGAAGGCGTAAGGGTGGATTAATGGGGAATAGAGGAACTAGAGGAGATGGGGGGGTAAGGGAGGCGGGATGGGAGGGGGGGAGTCCTATTGCGAGGGGGAAGCATGGGGAAAGATTTGAGGTACTTGACTAGGAAGATAAGATATTCGTTAGGCAGTTAGCGGGATTAGTGACGACAGTAGAGAGGATGGGGGGTTGAGGGTAGACTAGGAGAATGCGTGATATAAGTGAAGCAAAGATGTGGAGTCACTCGGAGAGGTGATAAGAGGAAGGTGGAGAGGAGGGGCGACTCGACTAAAAAACGGGGGATGGGTAGGGTGGAGGGTGTGAGTGGTAGAAGGAGGAAGAAGGACGAAAGGCGAGCAAGGCAAGCTTATGCAGGGCAACTCGTCTCACCCGCGCCCGGCCCAGAGCAAGATTAAATAAGCAAAAAGAAACTGTCCATTAGTGGATCGCGGCCAAAGATAACTCTTCTTCTATTTGTCATGCTGGGACTATAGGAGGAACGGGGCGGGGTCCGAAAAGATACTTGCAACGCAGGAAGGAGATGTTCTCCAGGATGAAGGCTTTGGATTCAACAGGGGCAGCGGATGGGGTGTAGAGTAGTGTCCTGCGAGTAGTGGGGTTGGTAAACGAATGCCAAAAGTCAGGTCAAGAGAAAAAACCAAAGACTTTTTCAGGATAGATTCGTGCGCCTGGAAAAACTCCCATGCAACTTAGCTTCGCAACTGAGGGGGCAAGCATGAGGGGAAAGCAGAAATTCCTGAGGTTATGACTCCAACCGGGCTCGGGAAGAAAAAAAAAAAACCGCAGCAAATCAGCGCAGGAGGACTCGGGAAAGCAGTCAGGAATATTGGGAGGGGGGGAATTAGCAGAAGTGAGAAGCCATGCTCTCCATGAAAGTAAGGAGCCTCCTTTTACCGCGTAACATGTCACCGGGACTGCGTGCCCGGAAGAGGTCCCAAATAAACACCTTCACTCTCCATACTAGATTACACAGGAAACGAGTCGATCGACAGAGAAGAAAGGATGAAAAAAGAAGGAGCTTATATAGAGAGGACAAAGACCCGAAAGGGAGACTAGGTTAAAGGCAAAGCCTACTTCAAACGCGGGAAGACTTATATCAATGTAACTATCGGGGAAAGCGTGAACCGAGCTCCGGCAAACCTTATAGACCGAAAAGGAAGGCCGCAAACTACACGAAATCAAACGGAGGCAAGAAAGGCCCGAACTGACCATAAAAAGATCATCTCTTGGTTAAAACTAGGAACCTAAAACACGGACGTCAACCTCTTCCTGTGCTACAGCGAACCACAAGATCGGCGGAGAGACGAAAGAAAGGGGAGCGTTAGGAGAGAAAGGGACTAAAAAGACATCAAGACTTATCCCGATCCACACACCAACCACTTCAATACTGATAGGGATCGGGAAAAGAAAGGACGAATAACAAGAGTAGGTAAAAAAATAACGCACTTGAAAAAGTGAAATTGTAACTCCTGGTCTTTATCTAACCACGGTCCAAAACGGCCTCTCTTTTCGCGCCACCGATGAGAGGGAGGGGAAGGACCGCTTAGAGTTAAAAAAACAGAGGAAAGAACGAAGGAGGGAACTTGAGACTGGAACAAAATCCAACATTCGAACCGCAGCCAGGACTTTTTAGCGTCCCTAGCTGCTGGTTTCGAGCCAGAAAAAACTTCCGGCTCCGGCCGGATTAAAAGGGAGTTGAAGAGGGAGGGCAAGGGGGTTGAAAACCCTGCATCAGCGGACGGCTCGTCTACTACAAAGATTACCTGGCGTAGCCATAGCATCCTTTACGCAAGGAGAGTCGCAGCCGTGGACTAGAAAGAAGGTCGCGAAAGCCCCTCTCTAACCAACACACAAACCCAGGGAAAAAATTGGAAGTCTATCTTCTGAGCCGCGAAAGCAGCGTTATGAAAGCACCGGCGTCAAGGAAGGGGTGATGACCGAGAAGTCAAACCGCAACGCAGAGGGGGATTTGAAGAAGTCCTGGAATACTTGACTCGCTACGGGACTACATGACATGACGGACGCCTCCGGTCAATAGGGCGACCAGCCCAGTTTCTCTAGTGTCCGCAGTGGACCGGGCGGGCCGCAGAAAAGGGACGGGGAACGGGAGTTGAAGAGAGGAAACGCTCCCGCGCATCTCAACCACCGAAGTGGAAAAGAATCACAAGACTCCTCTATTGGACTCAACAAGCGCAAAGCGCACAAGTACCAAACCAGAGAGGAACGTGCAGAAAAAGGGAGAGAAAGAATGGAGTAACAGAACGCGAGGAGCGGTTCTATAACGTGCTCCTTATCTTCACTCTACTCTAGGGCATGTGATCTGGAGGGAGATCCTAAGGGACCTTAGGACTCAGTCGCTGGCGAGTCTCTCAATCGCGCGGGTCTAGGAGCGTCATGGGAACGGAGTACAATGGTTTCTCTCATAGGGAATACACTAAGAGTATAAAACCCCGGAAAAGCCCAGCGCGCGAGACCCTCTAATCGTCGACGACGAAAAGGGGAGGGGACCAGCCGGACCTGGGGGAATCGGAAAGAACAAAGAGAAAAGGTGATTGAACGATCTTTCATGAAGCAAACTTCATCCTTGATGAGGAGCTTCTCTACAAGGGGAAGCGGGGAAGGCATTCGAAAGAGTTCACGGGGAGCGCCTGGATTGAGGGGGATAGAAACGCGGAGAGAACGCACGCACAGTCTAAGGAGGAGGATGGAACTGCTTTGTTGCCCGCGGGGGAATGCCTGGGCGATAGACCATTCAACTGGAAAAAAGGAGGCCAAAGTTCCAAGGAAGAGAAAAGAGTAGATCGGTAATCTCTGGGTGATACAGAAGGCGAGAGAAAAACGTTCCTGGACTCCAGCATAGCGATACGAAACAGGGAATGGTGACACGGCACAGCGACCAACTGCTGCGGAGTCTAGCGGAAACACACCGGCGTGAACAGGATGAGGGGTCTGCCTGAAAATCATTCACGCAGCGCAGCGGTTCCATCAGCGGAAAGCCCAGGGTCCTAACAAGGACCAAGAACACGGCAAATGAACACGCGACGGTCAATCTAAAGTATCAAAGTGAGAATATTAAATGGGCCGACTACAAAACTCCAAAGGCTTCCAGTTACATAACGGGACACTTAGTGAAGCCGTGACAAAGAGGAGATCCCTAATCCGAAAGCTTTAAATCATGTAGAAAGATAAATTCTCCAATAGGGGATCAAAAGAAAGCAAGGTGCGGGCCGAAATCTTGATGTAGGGGTAGTTAAGGGTCGCCGTCGGCACTCTTTGACTACTTCGGTTGGAAAACGAAGGTTAAGCTCCAAGCCGCAAGAAGGTGGCGCTTCTCCAAATGTCCTTGGGCTCAAAGGAACGACCACGGCGAAAGTTGAAGGGGAAAGAGTGGCCCATTGGAGAGGACTGGTGAAAACCCTTGCCCTCCAAGACTTCTTCTCGAAAGTGTGGTGCTGTGTCTATCATCCTTAGGGATCGTCAAGGTGTGGGGGAAAGGGCGGGAATGAGAAAGAGAGAGTCTCAGGAGTTGAAGGCTTGAGAAAGGGGGAACGGTCGAACTTGAAAAGGGCAGTTGAAGAACGGGTCTTCAAAACGGATACAGGAAGGCTATTTCTCGTTCATGGAACTCAATACGAAGACTCTAATTCGCGTGGGAGGTCGGGCTAAGGGAGTGGCCGACGTGTCGGACGATATGGGACAATTAAACAAAAGGGAGACTACAAAGGGAAAACTGGAGATACTTCTTTATCGGGCATTACTTCGGGATGGGAGACGGGAAAAGCGTCAGTGGGTCGGCGTTGGCCACGAGGACGGAAGCTTAGAACTTTGATGGCGAGAGATCGCTTGGACTAAATGATCCTGGAAACATGGCAGGGGGTGAAGTAAAGTGCCGAAGGAGAAGAGGGCGGGCTGAGTTTTCTTAACGCGAGATCTCTTCAAGCGCCTAATCGGACCTGGCCTTCGACAAATGCGCGGGCATGACAAAAGCGTCTTGCCTAGTTTCGAGTTCAAGAGCAGCGGAGGGGTGGTGGAAGGACGAACTGAGTTTCCGCTGACTCAGGAGTAGAGGAAGGGCAGGCAGGGAAAAGAACCCGAAAAAATCTTACAGACAGAGGGGACGGGCAGTCAATAAAGATAGGACCAAACATTAGCGGGGTAGAGACAAGAGTGACGAAAGGGGTGGAACAGGTTACCATAACCCCGGACGATGGGGAAAAATCTACTCAGAAGAAAATGGGTACCTTAAAAAAGCCGTACGGGAATAAGAAGGAAGAGGGGGGAAAAGGTATTGTGTGAGGCACAAGCAACAGAACTACTATAGAAAGACAGGTACCCTACCGTCATCGGGACCACTTCGAGAAAAAACAGGAACAGTTTTAACCTTGCTTGTTCCTCATGAACTCGTGGGTGGTGGAAAAATATGGAAAGGATGCGACGACTTCTTCCATCACCAGGCCACTCAGGGGGACGCTTTCTCTGAAAAGTTCAGCAGAGAGGAAGCGCTTCAATCAAAGTGGAGCGGAGCGGCGCTATCTTCACTAAAAAGAGAAAAAGGAAAGGAGGACAGTCGCCAGGAAATTTCTCCGAAAGAGGAACCCTTCCTGAACTAGAAAAGGGTCAGCATTATTAACGGAATCGCTATGCCGAAACTATCGCAAAGGCGCTACGTTAACCGCAAGGAAGGTGTCCCTGTGCAAAATTTAGGGATAAGCATCGGGATAGGTCCTACCAAGAGCAGCTCCTCGAATCTAAAAACTCTTCCAATATATAGCAACGGCCAAAAAGGAAAAGATGGTCGGAAAACAAGAGATACAACTTTTCCTTTGACCATTCAGGGAAGGGCCGGCGTCTTACTCAGGCAAGAAGGACAGTTTAGAACACAAGCAGTGTCACGGGACAGAGGGGGAAAAATTTAAAAGTTTGGTTTCGGGGGGTCGCCATGGATTGCATATTTTTAAAAAGGAGAGGATGAAACGACTCAGGTTTGGGGTTCTTGAAACCTTCAAGTCCCAGTGGAAAAGCCAAATTTATCATAGCAGGAGGGGGGTGAAATAGAGATATCTATTGTGGGGGCGATATCAAGGGAGGGGCCACAACACACACGGGGTATTGAATATAATTTAAGAGACTCCTCAATTACGAAAACTTGTAACAACCAGAAAACTGGGATTAGGTGAGAAATCATGGATGCGAAGAGGGGAAGAAGTGCCAGGTAAGTATGGTACATGGAAAGCCTCTCCAACGGTGAAATCATGGACCCTGCCCAGGGGGGGTTAGTGGACAACGATTCGGCATGCTAGGGAATTGGTTGAAGACATGAATAACGAGATCAGTCAGGCGAAGATAAGGCGCAGGGGAAGGGTTACGAAAACGGGAGTGAACAAATGGAAAGAAGTTTTATGGTTTGAAAACGCGAAAAGATATGGTGAAAAACAAAACCACAACCACAAATAAAAAAAAAAAAAAAAAAAAAAAGGGAAAAAAAGATAAAAGAAAAGAAAAAAAACAAACAAAGAAAAAAAAAAGAAACCCCCACAAACCAAGACAAAAAAAAAAAAAAAAAAAAAAAAAAAAATGACGGTGCTTGAAATCTGAGATGCCCCCGGCCGGGAGGCGCTATCCTAACTGCTGGAAACATAAGAAAAGCCGGTTCGTGGAAGAAATTAAAGATAGAGCCCTAGAAGATACCACGTTGGAGGGACATCTAGAGAGAATTCTAATCCTCACCATTACGATAATCTACAAAGGCAGGCTAAAGAAGGAAAGCGTTATTTAAAATCTTAGAAAAAACGGCGTTTTCCACAAGGGGGTGGGCACAAACCGCCATAACGAAAAGTGACTAGGTGGTAAGAGAAACTTGGACCCTTCAAAGGGGGTTTTATCTCCAGAAAGAGGTTAGTAGGTATTGCCATCTGGAACGAGGGCTCCGAAAGAACTACTTGTAATCAGGCCGGTATTCTGTGAGCGCCTATTAAAATTTTGTTCCCCAAATTTAGGACGGAAGAAGAAAGCTTCCTAGGAGTTTACACTTATGCGGGAAAACAACAATTGGATAGATTCTCGAACAAGGTTTACTCGAAACGTGGAGTCGGGAGACTATCCGTCCAGGGTTCTCGAATAGGAGTGCGTGGGGCCAAGCGTGCCCAACCGCTCCTTTAACGGATGAAGAGACGTAAACCTGTTCCGGACTAAAAAAAAGGACACGTACTCCTCTAGACGTACGCGCGAAAAGAAGGCTGAAGAGCATCGCATCTAGGAGGCAGGCCCCCGCAGCCCTAGAAGCTCACAAGTAACGCAACGTTTTAAGGAAATAACGGCAGTCATACCGGAAGACTTGAAGAATCCAAAATCTTCACAACATGAGGCCTACCTAAGCTAATTATAATTCAAAAAGCGATCAGAGAGAAAAGCACACACCGTGTATACGGCTCTTGGGATATATAGGAGAAAGACCGTAAAGAGCCTCTTTAACTGTTCTAACTACAGCACGACGTCTGACTCACTGCAGAAGGGAGAAAAAACGAAAAAAGGAAGGCGTCATAGGGGAAAAGGACCAATAGGGATGATTCCTTCCGAAATCACACACAAAAACAGGGCTCGACTCCCAGGGGGAAATCGTAAAAACTATCAGGAGGAAAGAAAGAGAAAAGAATCGAGATAGGTACCATACAAGAGGAAAGAAGACTCCTGAGTAACAAGGAGTTACGCGTTAAAGACTTTCTGCATCGAATTCGGGCGGCGAGCAAGAAAGAGGAGGCGTAAGAAAGGCTCCTAGAAGCAAAAGAGACAGATGACCCGTACACATAAAAAAAGACTGCCATTAACTGGAGACTCTATTGGCGGGACCGAAAAAGTCTTGAAAGCAAAATTAGGGAGAAGGGACTGGCCACGAACTTCGGAGTCCACAACCCGTTCACGTGGTCCGGTAATAGTCCAAAAACGCTGTTGACGCTCCACCTCGGAAGCTGAAGACAAAGACGAGGAGAGTGAACTCCGAAGAAAACAAGGGAGGAAAGAAAGAAAAAGGGCGAACAAGAGGAAAAAAAGGAGCCCCGCCTTTTTATTAAAGAAAGGCACGGGGGGTTCGTGAACATCCGGATCCGGACTTCCGGATTCTCTTCCGGATTGAAAAGAGCAAAACCTTGAAAAAGGGAGGGCTCCAGAGAAAGCGGGAGTGGAGTCACTACCTTAATGACCTGCTTTTTTCTTGGCACAGGAATAGAGTCCTGGAGGGAAAGCAACAGACGAAAAGACCTTGAAGAACAGAGTGGAGCGAAGGACTGTAGTGGAACTTGGCCGGCACCAGGGGGGGGGGAACTGGGGAAAGCAAGAGGGGAGACGTTCAGGGAGAAGAGAAAAGAAAGCGAGTGGGGGGGGAAAGAGTAAGGAGACAAACGTTCATTTGGCCTTTAGGACAAGTCGGTCGTAAGAAGCAATGAAGCGAGGGTAGCGCAGCGTGAAGCTTTCACAGCATGATCGAAAGCAACAGCGTTCACGTAGAAGTCGGGGCCAGTAGGGACAGCGGTCCTAACTCGGCGGAAGAGGGGCAGCTCCCCTTACCCCTCGAAAAAGAGGGGGAATCCACAAAGATTTCTAAGAATACGATCGAAAAGGTGCGCATCAAGTTAAAACGGTAGAAGCGCACCAAAAAGGCGCGCTACCAGCCTATAAAAATGACGAGGAATGGGGCCCTCTATCAATGGTCGAGAAAGACTCCCTCCATGTAAGCACTGGAGCGGCACGCGAGACTCACGGAGGGAGCAAAGGGGTCTGGAAGGTGATGAGATCATAAGGGCTGGTCCTACAGAAGGGGAGGGAGGACTATCTCTCGTCTCGGCGCTCATGTAAGGGAGGCTTGGAAGGTTTTT
>Ga0179591_1269813_pt1 | contig 11915 bp, 9 predicted proteins | sample CZOMad2_1_08_16f_FD_182891 | JGI IMG/M metagenome (GOLD analysis project Ga0179591, IMG submission 182891) | Vadose zone soil fungal communities from Angelo Coast Range Reserve, California, USA - CZOMad2_1_08_16fungal (PacBio error correction) | ecosystem: Environmental > Terrestrial > Soil >...
GGGAAAATATTTGAAGCCTTCCCTGCACGCTTCCTCAGGAAAACTTGGTTCAAAAAAGATAGAACTACTTGTCAAAGGGGTGAAGATAGGGGAAGGCAGATAACGAAAAAGAACCAATAGACTCCGAAACCCAGGGAGGAGGAGGAAAAATATTAGACCTTTAAGGGGGGGTTGACTATAGCTTCGAAACTGAGAAAACGAGAAAGAAGGCAGAGTAGGACGAGAGGAAGGAAAAGGACGTGAAGCAGGAAACCAGGGGAAGGTAATACTTTCCGGGCTGGCGCCTTTACCCCGTAGAAGAATGCTGCTTGCAGGGAGGGGGGGGGGGGCAAAAGTACAAACAGCTTGGCGGGGGGACCTAGAAAAAAAAGCCCTCTCCCCAAGGGAGAAGTCCGTGGGACTGGGACTCAAGGGCCCCCAGGAGCCGTATTTTGGCAAAGGCCTTGGGAACATTTTGTGGGGGAAGAAGCAGGGAGTATCATCTCATGGGGGACAGGGCAAGCAGGCGGCGTCGGAGGAGAGAAGGTCGGGGGAAGGGGTCGATCAAAACGGCAGGGAAGGAAACGCCCTCCCATGAAAAACCAGCGTTCCAACCCTAAGGGTCAGTCCGGGGGGTCAGAAACGATCCGTCCCTAGAAGGCGGACCACACACAAAAAATCAGCCACCAAGAAAGCCCAAGAACTCACGCCTGCGGCTAGAAAAACTGTGTTTTAATAGGGGGGCCTGAAAGGAGGCCATCCCTCTGAGGAAGGTCCAACAACGGTCAGGGGACGTGCACAGAAACAGTCCGAAAGAAGTCAGAAAACCACGCCGGGGGAAAACGGAAAAGACGGACGCCCTAGGGGGGAGGGGAACCCGCTGGGAAGGGCAATGATATTCGCAAAGGGGAAAGAGGAAAAGGAAAAGGGTTCCTCGTACGGGTCAGGGGTGCAAAAACGGGACACCTCGTCCTCATGGGAAGGGACCCGCAACCCAAAAACCCATACCTGTAGTAAGTCCAAAGGGCCAATACGGTTGGGGGGCAGGGAATCCAAAAAAGATGCATAACAACCAGGAGAAGTATCGTCCAGCGAATGGCAACGCAGTTCAAATGGTGGAGACACTTTTCTTACTGTAGACAAGCTATACCAGTCAGAAACAAACAGAGAGCAAGGAAAAAGCCAACCCCCTCGAAAAGGTGACAGGGGGGAGTTGTCCCAACTTTCAGGGGGGGATAAGAACCCACCGTATAAAAGAAAAGTTATCGCGCCGACGAAAAGGGGGGTTCGTACACCTAATGGCAAATCCAAATGAGGGAAAGCTCACCGAAAAAAAAAAAAACAAAAACGAAAAAAAAAAAAAAAAAAAAAAAAAACAACGTGAAACAAGGCGGCGTAGTCTCCTCTCAAAACCGGTGCGTGCAACTAACGTGCGAGGGGAACTTCAGCGATGACCTAACGAAGGAAAGAGAAAAGAATCCGCAGGATGGAAAAGAAAAACAAATTTTTTGCGTGTCGGGGAGGAGGGAAGCCCTTCAGTATCATAACGTGGGCTGCCGATCACCCGGCGGGGAGGTTAAGGCGCCAAAGGAAATCTCAGGCGGGTCCCTGTTGCAAAACCATGGAGAATGTCAAAAGAACTGCTGGCGAGGAAACGTTAAAAGAGGGACGGGGAACCTGGTGGGAGGCCGAGACAGAAAAAAGCATCCTACAAAGGGGGGCCGGAAACGCGGACTGGTTGAAGGGGGGGGGGGAAAAACGGCTTGCACTGGGACAAACCGTGAGGAGGTCACCATATGGACGGGCCAGCTGAACTCGCGTTCTGTACAAATAGTCCCTGCTCCTTCCACCGGCCTTAAAAAAGAGAGGGACGGGGACCGTACGGTGGAACAAGGGAAAATCATCGGGGGGGACGGCCAAGGCCGGGAAGCCACCGGCGTCGGCCAGAAAAGACTTTTAAGAGGTCGGGGTCAAAGGAGAAGTCGAAGGAGGCAAAAAAAGCAGCCCTGACCCGAAAAGAACACGCCCTCGGGGGAATCAAAACCAAAACCGCCTCTTTCCACCGGCATTTAATGCCCTTAAGGCGCTACAGGTCACGTTCCACAGCAGACAGCGAACCAGCCCAAATGAAAACAGAGCACGCCTCGGGACGGGTCAAAGAACAAGCCGATGACACTTCTTATCAAGTCCAGGTAATGACCGACCTGCCGTTCTCAACCAGGGGATCGGCCAGAAAATCATTCCCCTCGCCTATGGGACGGGCGAAAGGTACCCTCGCCCCAGGCCGGACGGAAAAAAAGACCCTGCCCGATCAACCATGAGGGGGGATCCCAGCCAAAGTCTCAACCAAAAAACGAGGTGAGGGGGAATATGAAGGATTCCTTGTCAGGAAACTCAGACCAGTCTGATTGAACCCTAACGCGACAAATCAAGTCTGGACAGAGGGGGAAAAAAAAAGGAAACTGCGCACGAATAAGAGTTTGAGACCCTTTCAGCCCCCGGCCGTTGAGGCCTCAGAACCTAGAACGCGGGGAAAAGGATCCTCAATGGAAAAAACCTTAAGGGAAAGAAAGAAAGATTCAGAGGGGGGTCATTGACTGAAGGAGGGAATTGCTGAAAAGGCGCTTTCCGACGGCATTATTACTTCAACGGGGTGACCAACGTGACATGTCAAGCCTGTTTCAGAAAAGGGTTCATGGGGGAAGGGGACTTGGGAGCGCACACCAAGCGGATAGCCACTCCTGAAAAATAGGGGGAACAGAAAAAACTTGGAACCGGACTCAAAAAAGGGAGGGCCGCCAGGGTGAGGGACTCAATCTCTGGTTTGAAAAAAGACAAGATGATCGATTGCAACCGGCCCAGGTTCAAAAAAAAGACGTTGGTTCATCCGTTTCGCCTGTATGACTCAAGAAGAGTAAAGCCCTAGGGAAAGCTGGTGTGGGAAAAAAAAAACTGGAGGGTGCTGTATCTTCTTGAACGAAAAAATGGTCACCGTGACAAAATAAATGGAAAAACCAAACGGAAAAAGTTTTCAAAAAACTTATAGGAACTTAACTGGGCCTGCACTTGCGGGGTGTAGCGAAGATAACGTCAAGCCCCCCCGACAAGGGGAAAAAGGCAGCAAATACGAAACCCAAGGGGACGGAAAAAACAATAAGAAGGGTCTTACAAAACGGAGGAATCTCTGGCCCGGCAACGGACACTAAAAAACGTGAAACCGTGAATTCTAGCCCCACAAAAGGAGGAAAAAGAAAGGGAAAATCAGGAGGGCCCATAACTAAACACCGAAACGACAACGGGTTTTTTAGCGTTAGCCTGGGAAGAGGGGTCAAACATCAGGAAAAAAAGAAGGTACGGCCCCTCCCTTTCCAACTATCGACTGCCGGCGTGCGAGAAGCTCCCAACTCGCCTAACCAGAAAAGTTCAAGGGAATAAGCAGTGGCCCTGGGTACCGTGCTGGGAAATCCGAAAAAAGAAAGAGTGGGTGCGAGCCCAAACGACTGGGAAAAAGAACGAAAAAAAAAAAGAGCCTGGACCAACGCTGGCGCCGGGAAAATGGTTCTCATACCCAAGTGTGGTGGACGAAGGAAATGGGAACGGACTCATCAGGACGTTCAAAGGGGAAGGGGGCGATCGCGGGGAAGAAAAGGTGTGGTTCTACGAAAGGAGCGACAGAAGAGGGGAAGAAAAGGAGGTGTAAGCTGACTTTGCGCGGGGGAAAAAAATCGAGGGAAACAGACGGTCCCATGAGGTTGAGAGGGCGGGGCAAGCATAAAAGACAGCTTAACCGGAAAACCTATGAAAAAGGGAAAGTGCAGGAAAAAAAACGACAAGAAATGCTTGGAAAGGGTACAATCGCAAAGGGGAAAGCGGGAAAAAAGAAGGAAATTAAGAGCACGGTCCCAGAAAGGAACGAAAATTGAGGGAAAAACGCAATACGTATAAAACTCAACATAACTGCGATCGACTGCCCAGGGCCTAAGGGGAAACGGACTATATAAGAGAAACCCACTGTCCCTTTGTAGCAGGGGGGAAGTACGACAGAGAAGGCCACGAACCTTTATCACAAGGAGGATGTTACTTCCTTTGACAGATGCACGTACACAATACCAATAAAACGTTTTTTGAAACTCCTGGGGCACTAGGGGTCTTGTCCCCACTCAGAAGGGACCAACATCCCAAACCAACTGGGAGAAAAAGGATTTCTTAAATGCTTACTGGGGGGGGGAACAGCGCTGTCTTGGCAATGACTTTGTGGCAGATGGCCCTCCCAATCAAAACCAGGAAAATGCCCTGGATAACTTCCGGGGCAACCTGTCCTTGCAGGCAATGGGAAGATGGTACCGATCCATTCAACTTGTGGAGCTCAATGAAAATTACGCTCCTCCCCTCAATTAGGAAAATGAACCGAAGACGAAAAATTAGAAGAAAGATCCGGCAAAAGCAAGTTACAAACCTACCAACCTTATCACCAACACGGAAGGGGGGGACACGGGGTTGAAACCACCGGGACAAGGCCTGGGAAAAAAGGAAGTCTACTACGACATTCAGAACCAAAAGGGGGCGCCCGCAACGAAATATAAAGCTCTTTGGAGAGGGTTGAGGAAAGGGGCAAAACCAAGATGGACTTTTCCCAACAACAATCAGGAGGACAGACAGCCAGGGCGAGACTGTAGTTCCCATGCACGAAAACCCACACGTTCGTGAAAACTTACCCGGAAAAAAAACCTTTACATGCCGCCACGAGACGGCAAACTAACTAAAAATCTACCGAAAGAGGAATTTCTGAGGTCCTCGTCAAACGGAGGAGAGAAAAAAGATAAATCCATAGATCTCTCAGAAAAAGAAATTAGGGAGACATATATATGGGTATAGGGAAAAGACATACTCAACTGAGAACCGAGGGGGACAAGCCGGGTAGGTCCCAAGAGGGAAAGTAGTGAAAAACCGGGAGACGCCCAGGGAAAGGTTCCAAGGGAACCAAGGGAGAACCTAGCGTTAAGGGGGTCACGCCCTGAGTCAAGGTCAACCAAAGAAAGGGGGTTTAACCAGGACAAATGTGAGGCCCACTGGAGAAAAGACCCACGCGGCTGGTAGTTCCGGGAGGGGCCCTGGAGGGAAGGGTCTTAATAGCTCCAAAACCGGGGGGCCAGGGTTTGCGGGACAAAAAAAATTTCCAGGGGATCAGCGGCTTGGGCAAGGAAAGCCGGAGGTCTTCAGGAGTCGCTTCTCGTGAGCCAGGAAGGTAATCTAAACCGAAAGCTTCATTGAAAAAAGTCGCACGGACGCCCTCCATTCAACAAAAACCAAACAATAGTCCTCTACCACACGAGAAGGTGCAGTGATTCTTCCGAGAGTAATTCTCGCGGGAGTGCCAAGAAAAAAAAAAACTTCCAAACCCATCCAGCTCTGCAAAAATCTCCTCAAGGGCTACCAGCACCGTTTGATGAGGGCAACTGCAACACGAGGGGGGCCAAGCAGAAGAATCATTCCACCACAAAAGGGGGGTTCCGGGTACGTCAACAGCGACAGAAACAGCACATCACGGCCGACCTCCAGGACCTGCGAGGGTTTCTAACCCAGGAAAGAAGGATCGACGAAAAGGGATGGAGGCGGCAAGGGTATTGCACTTTGCTGAAAGAAAATGAAGGGAACGTATAAAGGAAAGAATGGGTTTTTTCAATAGGAACCCTGGTTGGGGGACACAAGAAGGGGAAAAGGCCGAGAAATGGGCAGACATTTTAGAAACGCAAGCACAAACCGGCCGAAACCGTTAGGGGGATATAACTTTTCAAAAGTGGTGGGGGGATCAATGAAAGGCAAGAAACTTCCACCGAGGAAGTGAGTCAACGTAAACTTTGAGAATGGACACAGTCAACGGATGGAAAAGAAGACACAACCAGAGCTAAATCTTTTGGCTGTAAACAAAAACTCCCCCCCTCTGATAAAAGCAAAGACCGGGCACTTCCAGAAGGGGGGGAAAGAAATGTGAGTCCCCGCTGGTCGATTGAGCGAAAAAAAGAAAAAATTATGAGAACTCAGTGAAAGCCGAGAAGCAGAGTCCGGCTCAGGAAAACAGCGGAAGACTCCAGGAGGAGGGACGACGAAGCCCCCGTACCCGGAAAAAAAAAAGATCAGAAGGAAGCACCGAGGCCGTTCAAGCGGACGAGGAGCTCTCAGAACCGGAAAGAGACGCAAAAGGGGACCGTTCCTCCAAGTATGACGAAAAAAAGGAAAGGTAAAAGGAGCACCTAAACAAGGGGGGGGAGGGTTGTTCCTCCTTGAAGTACGGGGGAAGGGATAAAAGGTGGTCTGCGAGCACAAGGTCCGGGGGTCCAGTGGATTGTAATTCAATCCCAGAGAATACCGCGCCAGTTGCGTTTCCAGCATTGATGTGGGGGCAAAGGTATTTTTTAAAACTTAAGAAGGTCCGGGGCGGTTAGTTATGCCAGAAGAAAACAAGCCGACGTGTGCATTGACAAGCCAGACCGCCTCCGTGTAAAAAGGGGTCCGGGGGGGGAACACATGGCTTTCCCTTAACAAGAAGCTGGTAAAGCTCCTAAGAAAAAGGCCGGCCCAGCTGCTAAGATCGGTGAACGGTAACAAACTAGGTACAGCCTCAGACAAAGGCAGCACACCAGATCAAAGAGGCGTGGGGAAGGTCAAGGTTGGTTGCACAGCGAAAGATAAAAAAGGTCAAAACCCCATTTCCCTATTCAAGCAAGGCAGGCGCCATGAAATCGCTGGGGCGAGCAAGAGGTGTGTCCACGAGTTCAGCTGTGTAAGGGAGAGGACTTGACCACAGAGCGCTCAGAAATGAACACAAAATACAAACCGGGCTCCGAGAAAGTAGGCAAAAAGCCCGGAAAGGAATGCACTAGAGTGAAAATTAAACAAAAAAAAAAATAGAACAATCCCCGCCTCGCCATGCACCAGTTCAGAGCAGCGAAGACGGGGACCAGGGTACAAAAAAGAAGGAATGGAACTCTCATAACCGGGGGGAAAAAGCGCGAAAACCCTCCCGGATACGGCGAAAAACCAAAGCCACCTCCACTGAAAAAACCCAAAAAAAGGTGGCCCTGTAAATCCCGAAGGACTGTTGGAAGCGGGCCTGCAGCATACTCAGCTAGGGGACGCTCCTCCCCCCTGTCTCTCTGATGACAAAAATATTGACAGAAAAAAGAAGAGATGGGGAAGGGGGGCGCAAAAAAAAACCCGAGATGGGAGTATGCTGACAAGGTGAAGGAAGCCCGTCTGTGAGACCGGGTTGTGGGAAAAGGAAACTGGACGCCCGCCTCACTAGGAAAAAGAGGGCGAAGAGCCCTTTTCTCACACCGGCGGGGGGGGGATGGGCCAACGAACGAAAGAAAGATCATCCTCGAATGGCAACATGACCCTCAGGCGGAGGAGTTCCAAAAGCCTGGGCACAAACGGGGGGGGGGATGGTCTCTTTCGGGGGCTGGGGCCTCGGTTCAGGAATTGGGGGAAATTATCTTGTTGTCAAAAAGTACTCCATGGGGGGCCAAACAAAGCGCGTGTTGTAACTAATCCTGTAATAACGGGTACGGGTGGTCATTCTGAGGCCCAACTGGAAACCTTGAAAGGCCATACCCCAACTAAAGTTACCAAGCGCAAGAATACCCAACCAGAGACACCTTTCTTTGTTCCTAAAACTAGGGAAGAAGTCGCAGTTCCTTGGGGGAGAAGAACCACAGACCTAAAAAAAAGCGGGGTGAAAAGTCATGAACGCCGGCCGCGGTTGCACAGCAACATGGTGGATCAGGGGAATATTCTTACGATGGACCGAAAAAGAAGAAAAGCTGGGAAGAAGGGTTTAGGAAAAAAAGGAGGAGACGGTTGGTCCAATTGGAACAATCCTTCAACAAATAAAAAAAAAAGGGCAAAAAAAACTATCATGGTAGGGCCCTGGAACGAAAAAGGTCTGGCAGGTAGTTAAAGCTAACCGGCCATCACACCAACCGTCAACCACAAAAAAAAAAAAAAACGGCCTGCCCCTCCTTTCTCAGGGAACAACAGTTCGGGTCCAAATAACAGAAAGGGGGATGTGAACCATAAAAACGCCGATGATCCGGGGAAACCTGCTTAAAGCAACTAAACCGGCGCACGCCTAAAAGAAGGGCCACCGCCAACCCCCGTCTGAATCAGTGAAAGCAGAGCGGGGAAAAGCACCTCACGAACCGCGAACTTTTAGATGGATGGAAACACTGTGGGGGGGGGGGGGGGGGAAAAAGCTTGAGGATACTCGGTACAAATGACCGGGGTTGAGCTTCCGGAGAGCACTCGCCAAAATGACTCAACGAAAAATTGAGAGGGGGAGACTAAAAACGGTTAACGGGCCCGGATGGAAAGAAGACGGGAGGGTTGTTCATTACAAGCTGGGAAAAAACCTACCCCATCGCTAAAAGCGCCTAAGGGTGTCTCTAGTCCTGGGTGTGGATGGGGGGGGGGGGGGTAATAAGCAAAGAGGAAAAGCGGGTACTCAATTTTCGGAGGGGGGGTCATAGGTCAAGTGAAATGGGGAGGAAAAGTTGGTCTGCGAACTGGCCATACAGCTTACGAGAGGAGCTGGTGGGCTAGGGGGGGGGAAGGTCTCCCCTCGAAAGAACGGTCCGCAGGGTTAGGGACGGGGGGCAACTTGCCTGAATGCGGCACGTAACTTCAAAGAACGGAAATGTTGGTCGAAACAATACCGTTGGCTGGCCCAAGCTGTGAGAGGATAAATCATCATCCTGGAAGGAGAGCATGGGGCCAGGGTCAGGGAAAGGGTAAAGATTTCAAAAAAAAACCAGGGAAGCAAGACTGCTCGCTCAGGCTGAAAATCCAGAAAGAAAGAACATATTGACGGAAAGAAGACTGAACTGGACGAGGAACATGAGCTGAGGGTCGATGAAACTCGTGATTAAAAAAATGGTGTCAGGGGCCACGGGACACGAACTCTGTTGAAAATGCAAGTCTTTCCAAGCGGCCGGGCCAGGACAAGAATAAAAATAAACGGTGTTAAACAGAAGAAAAAACCAAATTGCAGAGATGGATTAAGGTACGGGAGTTGGGCCTGGTCAGAAAGATCATCTTTCACAGCGAACGGAGCACGTCAACGGGGGAAAAACAACCCCCCAAAACCTGTAAGGAAGGCTTTGAGTGGGAGGCCCGAATGGAAATGGGCCTTCTCTCTACTTCCAAGTTCAAGACCTTCTAAGAGCCGCCAACAAAAAAAAAAAGAAACGGGGAAAACGTTGCCGAATGGCCCAAAAACGCAAGGGGAATCACCGAAAGCGCCTGCAAACCAATTGGCCACCCTGCACAACGCTTTACCCAGGGGGGACCGAACGACCAAAATGATCACCCATCAAAGAAATGGGAATACGGAAGAGTGGGGGGGGTAGGGACGTCGGTCAAAGGGGGCACGCCCCATTGTGGTAAAAAAAGAAACACCATCCTGGCCGGAAGAAAGCATACAGTCAGGAAAGTCAAGCTCCAATCTCCTAAGGGTTTTGAAGAGGACCTTAAAATGGCCGTGTCCGACAGGGGGGCACGAAAAAGGGGTTGAAAAAAAGCACCGGAACAGTTCGTGTACATTGTAAGTCAGCGCCTAGCAAGCTCCTGATCAGAATATAATTATCAAACCAAAACAAAAAACAAAAAAAAGTAGGAGGGGGGGAGGGGTAAAAGATAGAGATTTGAAGCTCTGGAACAGTCAGACCTTACATAATGCCGAAAAGGAATGTTCGAAAAATTGCAGTAAGAAGAGAGGAAAGTTTGAATGGTCATCGGTGCCAGTCGTTTCAACGGGAAGAGGAAGGTCGAAAAATCTTGGACGGCATGGGGGGCCCATTACCCAGCTGGCGGCGTGCGGGCCTAAAAACTTCTAAGAGCCCGGGTCCGGGACGGGGGGTCGTAAAAATCAAATTAAGGCCCTACCAGACATTCCTTTTGTCCAGGGGGGGTAACCAAATCGGGAGTTCAAAATGGGGGGGAAGAAGCGTATGGGTTAAAGGGGAAAACAGAGGTCAGGGCGTCCTCGCCTTGACGGAGTCGAAGGCGGGAAGGCTGACGAAATGGGAGAAAGGCCGCACAGCAAAACCAAGCTCGGCCAAGCGGGACAAGGCACAGGGAACTCAAAGGGTGAAAAAAAAAGTTCTGACTGGGGGGAAACAAGAAGCCTGGGCGGACAAAGCAACAAAGCACTTAAGCAATAACCGCGCGGGGGAAAGCAGTCAACGAGCTAAAAAAAACATCACAAAGGGGGGTGTCTGAGGAACTGGGAAACGTGCTAGGTCACCACCAAGTAAACACCATTGCCAAGGGAAAGGGGGAACACCGGGACGGAACAGCAGACAGACAATCTTACCTCAAAAACGAAGAGGTTAAAAGAACAAAAGGAAAAAGGGCGGATGAGAAGAAGATTGCTTGAGCAGAAACAAAGGAGGCTTAGAAGGGCCATATAATAGTGGTCGAAATCGGGTTTGGCCCTCAGTAGTGTCGTCCCAAACCGGATCTACCGGAACTGGAAAATAAGTGGTAAACTCTCCTCAATAAACCCGGACCCCCTTAGGGGGGGGGGAGAGCACCTTTCAAAGGTATGGGATACGCAGAATTTAAGGAGAAACCGCCCTCCCAAATCAGTGCGACTAAAAGTCTAACCCAGCGATGGAACGCAGTCCAAGGACACGAAAGAATCTCTGTAAAGAGGGGTGACGCGTAGACCAAGGGTCAACAGTCAAGAAAAGACAACGGGCCCGCCGAATGGGAGAGTGCCCCCTTTCGGAAATCGAACAGCAACAAGAAAATATAGAAAAAAAGGGGGGAGAAAGCAAGTCCTAAGGGGACGTGCCTAAAAACGCCAGGTTTCGAGAAACGCCAAAGGGACGGCGAGGAGACCGTCTCCATGCTTCAACCGGCCGAGCTCAGGAACGCAACAGGACGAAAGACCGGAAAGGGGGCCTGCCCGACCCAAGGACGAAACACCGCGGACCACAGGAGAAAAAGGGTGTTCTGTTAGGGGGGGTAGGGCCCGCCGCCGGGAGGAAAACATTGTGGTGGGGGGGAGAAAAAAGCATCGCCGGTGGGCCGGTGAGGGTCCGCGGACCGACAATAAAAGCCTCAGTGAAGGGTCCATAAACCAGACGGTAGGTATCGAAAAAAGGGATGGTCTCCCCTGCTTTAAAAGCGTGGACCAGGGGTCGGGTTGAGTGATTAAAGAGCCAAAGCAAAGGGAGAAAAAAGTGATACACCAGGAAAAACGACTAAGTTAAAACGGTTCCGGTGGGTGGACCGGGGCAGGGACAAGCCCTCTGTCCCAACGCCCCTATCCATCCACGGGAAAAGAGGAGACGAGATTCTTACATCCTCGGAAAAAAAGGAATCCTAAAGGCCCGGCAAAAAAAGGGTCTTAACCTCGTGAAAAACTGCTGGGAAGGGGTTTCTGAAATGCCGTCCTAAACCAGTCCGAACCGAGGAAGTGCCACAGCCGTGGGGGGGAGGGCAGTGGTCCCCTAGACAAACAGGGGGGGCAATGGGAAGGGGGTGGCGGGGTGAAAAGCTCAACAAAAAGCAAACACCTAAACACGGGCTCACAAAAACGGACCCGCTTTGCCAACCTGGGCCAAGGGAAGTGGAACATTACCGCTAACATAAAGTCAGGGGCCACCTATTCCAAAAACGCAAGACACATGGGCACAGCCTAACAAAGAAGGCCACCAATCTGAGGGGGTGGGGGGAAAAGCCCAAAAAGTGATGGACATCATAAAAAGTAGTGGGGACTGGGAACCGGGGAAAACCGTTTTCGAACCACCTTTCGGAGGTACAGGGACACAAGAGATGATTCCAGGCGCCAGCCTTGGAACCACCGCGCCCCACAAATCGGACGACCGTAGATAAAAGAATATAGGAGGGAGGCCGAAAAGGGCAGTCCAAAA
>Ga0179591_1131846_pt1 | contig 11914 bp, 13 predicted proteins | sample CZOMad2_1_08_16f_FD_182891 | JGI IMG/M metagenome (GOLD analysis project Ga0179591, IMG submission 182891) | Vadose zone soil fungal communities from Angelo Coast Range Reserve, California, USA - CZOMad2_1_08_16fungal (PacBio error correction) | ecosystem: Environmental > Terrestrial > Soil >...
GGGGGCGTCAGCCTGAGCGCATGGTGCCGATCTTTAAAAACCCAAACGATTATCCGAAGGAAAATAGGGGGGGGGCGTTGAAAAAGCAGCAGGGGGTAGAGGACAGTTGGTTCCGGCAAAAACGGATGGGAAAAACGTAAAGGCGGGTAGCTTCACGCCTCAGGGAACAGCAGCCAAGAGAAAACAGCTTTGCCGGAGCCAAAGCCGTGGAAAAAAAATCAAAGAAAAACCCTGGAAGGGAGGCACTCACCAAAGAGTGGGAGTCGATCGAAGGGAGGGGGGGGGGGGGGGAGTAGGAGGACAGGTGCGGGGGTCAAAAAGAACGCGCAAACAATCAAGGCAAGATCCGCTCAATTGGCAGGGGTGCTTAAAAGTTCTGCAAGGAAAAAAAAATATGCCGGGCAGGGAAGAAAAGGCCAGAGAAACGGGGAAAGATTCGGGAAAAAGCCAGAGAGAGGAAAATGGGGGAACGTGCCGGGGGGTTTCCGTCGGCAACGGGGGGGGGGGCGGGAATTGATTGTGTAAACCAAACCACAAAAAAAGCACGGTAAAAAAGGGGGGGGGGGAGACGACTGGAAAGGTAAATCAGCAGAAAACTGGGGAAAAGATGGTCGCGGTGAAGACTAAACGACCGAGGAAAGGGGGTCAAAAGGACGGGGAAGGGGAAGGGGGGGGCAGGGAAAAACAAAAGGTGGGGGGCAACAAAGGGGTAACTGACCTCAAAGGCGTGGGGGTCCGACGAATAGGCCCGCAAAAGTCGGAAAAGAAGTCTGGGGGGGGGGGGGGGGTCCGAAAACGGACACAGGGGGAAAATAAAAAAATAACCATGATGGAGACTTGGTACGATCGGATCACGTAGTAGGAAGGCCATAATTTCAGAGGAAGTAGCCACGGCCTCCTACTCGTAGGTCAGGAGTGCTGACATTGGGGCCGAAGCAAACCAGAGGAAAAGGGAACGCCAAGCCAAAGACAGGGGAAAACAAGTGTGCGGGTAAACCCAGGCGCAGGGGGGGGGGGCCAAAGAAAAAACGCGTCGAGAAATTGAGGGGCTTTTAACTGAGGCGCGAAGTCTAAGGGAGAAAAAAGGGAGAAAGAGACCTCCGACGGGGGGGGGTGCCGGCAAAAAAAAAACATGGCCGAGGCAAGGGAACAACGGGCGGGAAAAACGTTGAGCACGTCCGACATAAGGGAGCACATCTAAGAAAAGTCAACGCAATACGAGCAACGAGAAATGCCGGACCAAGATAGGCGTTGCTGTACAAGGGTACAACACTGGCGGAAAAGAGGTGACGGCCCGGCCCGCATTCAGGGCGGGAAAAGGGCAAAAAAAAACCCCAGTGGACCTGCGCCGGAAGAGATCAAGAGAGCAGGGGTTTTGGGTTAAGCCAAAAGGCTCAAGAAAATTATAAGGATTCGGCAAAAACCCCTGAGTGAGCAAACAATGGGGGAACGGATCGTGGGGAAAAGGGGGGTTGAACAAGTCTGAAAAAAAAAAAACACAGCATCACTTGCAAAGAGCAATCGGGCCGTTGTCACCTTCTGAGACTCAAGGAGGGGAGCGACGAAGAAAATCTGAAAAAAAACAGAGGCCAAAAAAGGACAGGGAAAAAGAGGTTGGCCGCCCGGCCGCGACAGATGGGATTCTGCGAAGGTTAAAGGAAAAATGTCTCTAAAAAAACAACCAGCAACTGAAAGTGCAACCTTCAGAAATGAGGGCTAGGTTAAGCAGGGGGAGGAACATTCGCCAGCGAAGAGATATGGGTCCGCCAAAACCGAATGAAAACGTTCAAGTTAAAAGGGAAAAGAACACCACGACATTAGAAAAAAAAATGGAAAAACAAGAGGGAAAAAGGATGGGAAAAAAAATTCCCCTTCCCCTAAAAATGAGCAGCCAAGTCAAGGGGGTAAGGACGGAAAAAATGGGCTCCGGAGGTTGGTCCGAAAACGTTGGAAACCATTAAGGCGGATCAACACTGCACTATGCCAAAAAAAAAAAAAAACAAGGGGGCTTGGGGTGGTTTCCGAGCCAATCCTATTACGATACGGGCAAGGCAACAGGGAGGTTTCACGTGGAACAGCGGACAAGAGTGGAACCAAGATAACAAACACCATATGGGGAAGAGGAAAAGAAGGGAAAGGAAAAAAAAATCACGGCGTTAAAAGCCCTCGGGGGGAAGGGCGGACCCTGGCCGAAGCGGACCAGAACGGAAAAAAAAAAGATGAACCTTAAAAGACCGTTGACAGCAAAACAGGCAGCCGAAAGGAAGAAGGGGAAGGAGAAACGTACCCGAACACGGGGGCGCATGGCCGGTTGAGAAAATAGCCAAAAAGAAAGCTTGGAAACCCTGGCAAGGTTCAAAAAAAGGACTGGCTAGGATCAGTGGGGGTCTGATTCTCCCCCCCGATCGTCAACTCCGCAGTCCCGCAGAACGAGAGGAGAGGGTAGGGGGGGCAGTAGAAGCCCAAGGCGAAAAGAAAGGGGGCGCCACTGAGAAAGAAGGGCACAGAGGGCAGGGGCAATAAGGAAATGAAGATTGCCACTGCCATTAGACAAAGGGGGGTTGGTGTCCAAAAAGCCGGAGCTCGATAGAGTGGTGTGATCGGGACCATTACTAAACAACTAAAAAAAAAAAATCATAAAACGGAACGAAAATGACGAAAAAGGGAAGGACCAGTGCCCCCATTACCTGGACGGCCGGTATATTCAGAGAAAAGACGTTGGCCCAATCAATCTCAAAAAAAAGAAGAACAGGGTGGATGGATGGAAAGTGGGAATAGTCGACCAGGGCCGTCAGAATACCGCGACTAAAAAAAAATAAATGTGGGTCAATGGGGTCCCTGGGATCCCGCAGGGACGGTCTATTCTTTTTCAGAAAGGGAAAACCCTGATGCACCAAAACCAGACTGGTACAACAAACAAAATAAAAATTAACCTGGAATTAAAGAGCACAGCCTGCCCTCCCACTCCCTTTACCACCGGGGTCAATGAGAGGCAGGGGTGGTCGGAGAACTACAAGTGAAAAAAAAGATCAGGGAGAGGACGAGACGCTCTTGGGGGGATTGTGGAAAGGATTGGGGAGGGAAAACAGATCAAAATAAATCCACCGGGGTAAAAACACTTAGGGGAAGGGAAAACTTCGTAGAAGGGCTTACACGCCCAAGACGAACACCAAAGGGGCGAACGGTCTGTGACCAACCTGGGAAAAAAAAGGTCAGCACGCGGCCAGTGAAAAAAAGACCGTAGGGCCAGGTTCAAAGGTAACGGGCGGGTCTGGGAACCCTTTAGGCCGGTGAAAAGCCAAACGGACACCGATGACATTGAAAAGGAAAACGGAAAGAAACTGTAACACGATCCGGGAAAAGGTCCAATCAAGCAAACCAAGGGGGGGGGGGGCCAATTGACAACCCGCACACACGGGGGCGAACTTAGCTATTGGGAAAAGAAATGAACCCCAAAATCAAAAGAAAGGTTGGGGGCACATTGGAGAGAACACGGCATTCAAAAAGTGAATCCAACCAGGTCCGAGCCACGCGTAGTCCCTCGTCACTGAAAAACCCGGGGTGCCAAACGAAAGGCCTGGGGGGAGAAAGAAAAAAGGTGAACGATGGTTGTAACCGAGGGGCCAAGTGCTAACGGAGGGACTCTTGGAGGGAACCAGAACAATCCAAAAAAAAACAAAAAAAAATGGCTTTGCAAATCACAGAAGTTGAAACAAAAAAAGCGTGCCAAGGGGGGTCTAACTAAGAAAGGGCAGGACCTATCAAAGCTCCTATGTCGTTGAGAACACGGCGGGAGGGGGAAAAAAGGGGGTTGTGAAGGGAAAAAAGAATGCGAAGCAAAGACACTGAGTCTTTCAAACTGCAGGCAATAGAGGCCAATTCAAAGAGATTTCGCGTGGTCCAGGCAGGGAGAAAAACGGGGCGCCCAAAAAGCTAAAAGACGGCCAGGGGACAGGACAAGGGCAGATCTGAAGCAAGAAACCTAAGCTCCCCTTCAAAGATTCACAATCCTTTCCATGGTCATAGAAGAAGGGGGGGAGGACAAAACACGAAAAATACAGGAGATGGCTGGAAAAAATTGCTCCAAAAAAAAAAAAAAAAAAGAAATCCTTCTAAATGAAAAACGATTCAAAGGCTAGGGCTAAAAAATTGTTGGGGGGGGGTTGAAGGAAAGTAAAAAAAAACAAAACGCTAGAGAAAAGGTCCTTACTGGAAAAACCAAACCAAAAAACGTGGTCCATGCAAAATAAGAGACCATCCGTACCCGCAAGAAGAATCCCTACGAGTACCATTGGTAAAGCGACTCAGGGAAAAAGGGAGAAGGCTGGGATTTGCAAAAAAATATCAAAAAAAAAAATTAAGGAAACAAAAATTAACCAAAAAAAAAAACACGGGAAACCAGAAAAACCGTCAGCGGACTGCCGCCAACAAAGGAGGAGGGGCAGGAGTTCAAGGTTTCCTGTGCGAAAAAGACCAAGACTACGCCAGAAAATGGCAAGGAAAATAGGAAAGATCTAAAAAAGCAAAAACCCGGGAAGCAAAGCCCGCGGGGGGGGACACACTGCTCGAGGCCGGACCAGGGTTTTAACGTTGATACGGTCTTCATCTGACAAGGAAAGTATAGACATAGAATTAAAGAGAGAAGCTGACGAAGGCTAAAAAAAGAAGGGGGAGCCAGAAAAGGTCAAACAACTGATAAGCCCCGTTCGAATGCGGTTTCAACGAGGGTTAAACATGTTGGTAAGAGGAAAATCTGAAAAAAACCTGGGTCTGGGGTTCAACAAGGTAAGAAAGGGTCAAGGGACGGCTGGTCGGCCACCGGTCCAGGGAACAGAAAAGTCCCGACGTGAACCTAAGAGTGGAGAGCACAACCATAGTCAAGAACAAAAAAACAGGGTGGATGTGTGTCAACCGTAACGAGAGGAAATCAAACCAACGTTAAACTCGGGGAGAAAAATCCAAGTACGCCCAGTGGCCACAAGAACAAACAAGTAACTAAAAAACAATCGCGCAGAAGAAAAGAGGAAAATGGCGGAAAAAAGGTCTGACCAAAAAAAAAAGGCGACGGGCAGAAAAATAGCACGACAGAGACGGAAAAGATGGAAACCTGATGGGTCCACGCCGCAAAAAAAAGGTAAAAGAGGAAAGAGACCCCACAAAAAAAGGGAAAGCGACTAGCAAAAAGGGGTGAGCGGAGGCAAAAAAATCAAAGGCCAACCTGCGCTAAGCCAAGTTGACGTCTGGGACGGGGAAGGAAATCGAAAGCAAAAAAAAAAGAAGGGGGGAAGGAAACACATACGAGCAAAAAACACCAAAAGAAGCATCAAACAAAAAACAAAACCATAAAAAGAAAGGGCACCGATGTGGCCAGAGGGAACTCCGCGGAACAACTCAGGCCTGACGCTCAGCTACGACCCCAATCGAGCGAAAAACACAAAAAACGAGGAGGAAAAGAGAAGAGAAGGGGGGTCTGGAAAGATTTATCTAATGACAGGGAACTCAGTAGGTTTGAGAGAGGAAACCTTCGTGGGGCAGTTTCCCCCAGTAGCTTTGAGAAAAAAAAGAGACGGGGGAGGTTCAAAGAGGGGAAGGGACAAATTTAAAACCCGCAAGGACGGTTTATCACAGGCGCAAGAGGTCAGCCCCGGTCTAACCGAAAGAGGCGCGCTCCAGGTCCGCGAGACTATGACCCTTGAGACAGGCAAAAGCAACACGGTTTGGGGCAGGGTCAAGGGGAGCAAGTGGTGAATGGAGGTATGGCATCTTGTCACCCGATCCTTTAAAATAGGAAAAAGTATGACGCCGAAAGGGTGAAAGGGGGCTTGAGGGAACACAACGGGGTCAACAGTAGGCGCGTAAAAAAAAAAAGAATCGCAAAAAAAGCAGTAATGAGTGGACAACCAAAGGTAGCAAGGAGATGGGGGTGAATACGGGGGGGGGGGGTAGGCACTTTGACAAATTTGTTCACAACCCGAAGAAAATTTGCCTGGGAACTGATCGACGGGTAATCGAAAAAGAACCTGGTTTCAAAGGGGTGATGAAGAGGTTTTCAAGCGAGAAGGAAGGGAAAAAGACACCGAAAAAAAACGACGGCCTTAAAAACTTGTCAGACAAATTCCTGCCTACGGTCAGTGTACTCGGCGGCGAAAAGAAAGTCGAAAAACGCTGGAACGAACCAACTGTGGTCCAAGAAAGGGTAAAAACCTCGAAACGCTTAGACTAAACAAGATGCAAGAGTCAACGCATACGTCCAGATCGCAGAGCAAGGATACCAAGAAGGGAGCAGTCGCGTGGAAGGGGGAAAGAAAGTATCAAACACAGGAACCCGGGGAAAAGAAGTCAGGGGCAGGGGGTCGTTCCAACAGCGATCGCACGGAATTTGTCGACGCCAAGCACATTCTTAGAGAGAAAATGCCAGTTAAGGAAAAAAAACGCGTGAAAAGGGGTTCCTCAACCTTGGAAAGAAGCACCACTCCTCAAGGGTGGGGCGGTCCGGATTAGGGGGGGGCCCATTAACTAGGAATAAGCGTCTAATTAGCCACGGTAAAAAGGAGATAACAGAAATAGAATGATACCCCCCTGTCGGACTCTAAAAGACGCCAGAACGGAAGGAGTCTATCGGCGGACTGGACTAAAGTTATGCGATCAGTAAACTGGGGACCAAGGGGACCGTTCCCCGGCCAAGGCACGAGGATGTGAGGTGAAAATGGGCCCCAACAAATGCAGAGAGAATTGGAAGACTCACTGCCGGGGGGGGAGCAACGGAGCCCCGAAACAGAGCCCTTGCCCTCAAGTGATGAGCTTAAAACAAAGGAGGCTAGAAGGTCAACAAAAAACGAATCGGTGGGGGGGTCATGGGGCGATTCCGGGTCGTAAAAGGTTGGGGCAATCCTGGGGACCGGGGGGGCGGGGGAAAACAATCTGGCACGGTAAGGGAGATAAAAAAGACGAGAAAATGTAAAAGAGGGGGGTGAACGACTAAAAACAAGAACTCACTATAGAAGGGGGGGCCTAACCTCTTGAAAAAAAGCCTGAAAGAAAAGAAATTGGGGAGGAAATTGGGCGCTTTCCAAGACCAAAAAAAAATCGGCTAAAAAAATAAAGCATGAAACCAATGGTCACTGAAACATCAAATAAGGCCGAGTATCGGGGGAGGAAAGTGATAAAAACTCCTTGAAAAACTTGGTGGGTTGACTAAAACCTCCTCACGCCCCCAATTTAAGGACCGGACAAAGAAAAGAACGAAAGTCGGGCTCACCAAGAACCGAATGAAAAACGCAGAAAAAGAAAAAATTTTCGAAAGGGATAGAAAAACTGGGGGGTACAAAGAAATGGGCTCCTATTGGACGAAGGCAGACAAAAGTCAAAGGAACGGATCGGTTTATAATCAAAAAGGACGTTCGGCGCCCAAATGCAACGTACACAACATTGGATTTGGAAGGGGGGGGGGGTTTTCACAAGAGAAGGGGAACTATGGCTGGACAAAAAAAAAGCCCAAAATTGTGGTGAGGAACAATCAAGAATATGGGAAAAAGAAAAGCACCAGTAACGGGGGGGACTATCATGGGAAAGACATTGGGAAAGGAGCTGGGGGGAAAAAAAACGGGGGAACGGGGCCTAAAAAAAAAAAAGCCGAAGCGGGTCAGGAAACCTGGACCGTGAGAGACAGTTTCTCAAGGACAAGGAAAAAGGAAAAAAAAACGCGTAAAAGGCGGGAAAGAAGGAAGAAAACATGGGGGGTGGGGAAGTTCACCTGGAGGGGGATAAAAGACGCAAGTAACATGACTTGGGCCCTCCGGGGGATATAGAAAGAAAGCGTAAAGAAAAAATGTTGACCAGGACCACAAAGAGAACCCGCACAATCACCACGAGCAAGTCCTCGGACGACACAAAGCCCAAGCCTCAAGGTCCGTCGAGAAATAGAATCTCCGCTCAGCATTTGGGGTCAACCGGGGGGGACAGGCTAGCAGTGATATGTAAAAGGTCACACGGAAGGAGTCACATTTTGGGATGGGTGGGGAACAGAACTACTGTTGGACGGGGAGGGGGGGGGCAATGGCTAAAACAAAAAAGCCAAAGAAAAAGGGAACGTGCTTTCCTAACCCAGAAGTCAAAGGGGGCAACCAAAGAACGGGCGCCAGTAGAAGAAAAGGGTTAACATTGAAAAAACGCTTGCGACTAGACTAATCTCCAACCAAAAAACCCTAGGAGAGGAAAAAAAAAAAAACCTCTGACAAATCATAGGAACAAAACTGCAAAAAAAGAAATGGCCACTCTACGGAAACCTCCCCAAGAAAGGGGTTGGCAGGCCTTCCTGGGGGGTCCTGGACCTCCACCCTTTGAGGGGGGGAAAAGGGTGGGGGAGAAAGGGGTACCGATCAACTCCCGAAAACGGAGTGGTAAAAAAAAAAAAAAAGTCAAAATGATGCCTTTCAAGGACGGAAAGAGCAACGCCAGGCAAGGAAAATTGTGGAACAAAGGAAGAGAAGGACGATTCTAAAGTAATAAACTGGAGTACACGCTAAAACCGGATACTCGACAAGACGATCGTGGTGATGTGAGGGGATGGGGACGAACCCCAAAAGGAAGAGAGAAGGGGAAGAGAGCACCGGCGGGGAAAAAAGAAGGGAGGAGGACAAAACGAGGAAGAACAACCAAAGAAACCAACTGGGGCGAAAGACATGTCAAAGGGCTTGAAGGGACCAGGCTTCGGCGTTCAGCGGAGGAAATTTCAGAGGGGGGGCCCCTGGAGTAATTTGAGATTCAGAAAAAAAAAAAAAAAAACACCGGGCACCGTAAGCACCCTAAACTGGAGGGCCAAAGAATCGTGACTCGGAACAGTAGATCCAAGAAAGGGCACACTAAACGTGTAAACAAGACACAGACGGGTAATCAACCGGGGAAATGTTAACTATATGTCTCTCACACAAAAAACCATAAAGCAAAACCTTTTTTTTAAGAGGGATGGACCCGGCATGAAAGGGGTGGAAATCCACCGCAAAACCAAGCGGAAAAAAAAAACGAGGAGGAGTGGGGAAGGCAGGAAAAACAAGGCAAGCAGGGAAACTCAAGGTTGGTTCCAAAGGGAGAAAATGGGGTGACCAACTAAAGGTCTTTAAAAAAACGGTCTGGTGCCGGTCATCTCGAAACGGTTGGTTGCAAAAGAAATCTGGTAAACAAAAAAAAAACCAGCAGATTCAGGAGAGGGAGGTCAACATCAAAAAACGCGACTAGTTGCTAAAAAAAAAAAAAAAAAAATAAAAGGAAAAAAGGGAGTCGAGTCCGCGGGGCTTGAAAAGGTGCGAAGCCTCAAGACCTGCAGGAGGTACCTTAAAAGCCCGGGGCCGAGAGGTCACAAGGGAAAAACTCGAAAAAATCAATTGATCTAGAGAGCCTGCATCCTGGGGGACAAGAATGCCGCACGGCAATGAAAAATACGAAACGAAGCGCACAAGTGTGGTCAAACTATCAAAAACCAATTGCACGGGGGAGAGAAAAGAAGGGGCTGGGCCGCAGGAGTAAGGCGACAAAACGAAACTCAAAACAAAAATCACTGCGTGATGCAAAAAAAAAAGGAAGAGAACTGGTGGGCATGACTGCAAGACGGCTGCCTTGCAACGTCCAAGGGTGTTCACCGAAAGAAGGCATAGAAACCGGAAAGTCCCAACGCCCGGGATATGACGCCCTTCCGGAATCTTGGCTTCTCGAAGAGATGGGTAGGAGGCAATTTTTGCTCAATAGTAGTAAAACAGAAAACGATCCGTCCACCTCGCGGGGAAAAGGGGAACCCTCATCGGAATGGACGAACCATCAAACGGAGTATTGACTGGGGGGGCCGGGGGGGGGGGGGAGAAAAAAAAGTCGAGATGCGCGATTACACAACTCAAAAAAAAATGCGAGAAAGCTGCTGGGCAAAAGGGGGACAACCAAAGGAACAGGCGAGCCCGCTGGGAAACTACAAACCCTTGCGAGAGGAGGGGGCCCGGGGAAAGGGGATACTAACAAAAAAGGAGACAAAATGAAACGAAGAATCGGGGGATAGAGGGGAGAAACAAACCACGGGGATATGTAAGTAATAGTCAGAACTAGGGAACGATCGTACAACCAGGGGATAAAGTGGGGAAAAAATCACATTCCAGTGGCGGGAACAGAAAGGTTGAAGGGGGCGACGGACTGGCTACTGGCGGGGGGGTCAGAACGGCCCGGTGAACACTAAAAAAAAAAAAAAAAACGAGGGTCAAGGGGGGAAAAAGTTGGCAAAGTCTCCAAAAAAGGTGTCAACTTCAAAAGACAGAACCAGAGGGGAAAAAATACGAGGCGGAAGCAGGGAACACCTAGTTAAGAACCACCCAGGGTGTGAGGGTCCTATAAAAGGTACAGATAATCGGACAGCAACAAAAAAAAAGGGACAAAAACGGAAAAAAAAAAGGAAAAAACCTGAACAATTCCACTTCTCAAAACCAGTGCCACGACAAAAAGTACTACAAAAGCTACTGGGAAGAACACCTATTTACCTGGAGTGCATGAGGGATGACAATAACCAAAAAAGGGGAAAATAAACTTTAAAAAAAAAAAAAATAGCAGGGAAAAAAAAAGGCTTGCAAAAAAAAAACCCCGAGGTGGAAAATCAAGTCCAAACGAAGCCAAAAATCCCGAGAGACGAAAAACCACCGGGGGGGGTTTATCGATAACGAAAGAGAGGAGGAACAAAAAAAAAAAAAAAAAAAGATGGGACGGCTGAGGCTGTCCACAAAGAGTAAATCTAAAAAAAAGAAGTTGTCAAAAACGGAGCCATACGATCCGAAAATCTGCGCTAAAGAAAAAACCAACTCGAAGAAAGAAAAAGAGGTGAAGAGAGAAAAAGACAGCTTAGCTCGAAAAAAACAATGTCAGAAGCCAGCTTTAAGCCAAAAAATAGAGAAACCACAACAAAACAAAGGAGTTATTATAAATAGAGAAGGGGGTGAGGGAAAATGGGAGGAAGAGTTTTATAAAAAAAAACCTCAGGGGGTCAAAACAGGTAATAGCGCACCGATTGCTTTAACTTGGGATTTTCTTCGCGGGGGGGGTATGGAGAGACCCCAGGTGGGGAAAAAGTAATCAGGATTGCAGGAAGGAAAATGCCGTCTTCGAACGACATTAACAATCCAAAAAAAACAAAAAAAGAAAACAAAAAGTCTGAAGGGGGGTGGCCGAGATCCTGTGTCCAAAAGCAGGCAAGCTCACAAAGGGGGGAGGCGGGAAATCAAGGAACGGGGGGGGGGGGGAAAAAAGAGGGGGGGGGGGGGCCAGCCCTGGGAAAGCGCGGTCACAATCAGTGCAAGAAAATCACGAACTTGTTGGGCTGGAGGGGTCAAACAAGTTTCCCAGGGAAGGAAGGAAAAGACAGGGGCTTAGTGGAAAAGAAGAAGAAAACTTTAGATTCGGTAAAAACGCACTAGGGGGGGACTGTAAAAGTGTGGTCGTGGCACGGGGGGTCACAGGAGGTGGATTGGGGTCATCAGGAAGAAAGGGTTTTTGAAAATTATGACGCGGATCGCAGACCCTGGTGGATTATGGTGAAAGGTTTGGTCAGCTCCGAACTCGGTGGAACCGGCGGACTCCATTGCGCGGAACCGGTGGGGCGGATATAAAGAAAGAAAGGACCCCCAAAATTAAATCTTTACGGGTTAAAAAAGGGAAAGCCCCGAACAGCAAAAGGTCACTCCAAGAGAGGAGCCCGGCCAAAGGGTTGGGAACAAGCATGAAAGGGAAAGGAAAAGATTATAAGCTTTGGGGGAAATATAGGGGGAGGCACGTAGTCTCAGAGTGACTTCCAGATAAAGACAGAGAGCACAATCACAAAGAAAAGGGAATCGTGAGGAGGAATTTTTAAAAAGCCGATAGGGAAAAATCCAAAAACGAACGGCCAGGC
>Ga0179591_1322560_pt1 | contig 11914 bp, 13 predicted proteins | sample CZOMad2_1_08_16f_FD_182891 | JGI IMG/M metagenome (GOLD analysis project Ga0179591, IMG submission 182891) | Vadose zone soil fungal communities from Angelo Coast Range Reserve, California, USA - CZOMad2_1_08_16fungal (PacBio error correction) | ecosystem: Environmental > Terrestrial > Soil >...
AGAAGAAAATGAAAATAACACGGTCTCTCGCAGGGACTAGATAAGGCGCCTGGCTCAGGAAATGGGGACCCTGAAAGGAGCTGGATCATCATCACACCGAGGATGTTGCGGCCGTCAAGGCGTCGGGTGGTTTGATCAATTGTTGTCGGGGGAAGGGCAACGGGGGGGAAGAAAACATAGAAGGCACCCGCGAATGTGGGGGAACGGGGATTATGCGACGGGGCACGCATCGGACTGAGGAGTCGTTGTCGTAGGAGCGAGTGATCGCGACCACCTGCTCAATCAAAACTATAATTCCGGTTCCTTCTTCAGAGGGAAGAGGGCAGCGACGATTCAGTGGTTCATAGGGGGGAAAAACGAAAAGTAGTAAGTAAGGGGAAGTGGCCGTCCGAACCTGGCGAAACAACGTGAGAGCTTGGAGGGATGCAAGGAAAGGAAGGGGGAGACCGGGGATCCGAATGTCAACTGTAATATCCCCGAAGGTAGCAGCACCATTCAACCGGGCGGCACTTGTATGGGGGAATAGGGGCAGAAGAAAGAGTCCTAAAGCAAAAAATGAAAAAGAATCTCGAGAAAAGATGTTCGTTGAAGGCGCATTTAATCGCGCTGGGAAGTGAAGCAAACCCGATACGCGTTCCACATAAAGGGGGAGGGGACAAGGAAAGAAAGTAGGTATAAAATTTTATCTAACGGCCTGCCACTTCATATTGGCCATTGCATGTGAGACAATAGGTGTGAAACAAGGAAAAAACCTAAAACCTTTGGAGGGGAATCCTATAGGAGCGATAGAGAGTCGAGACGTTCAAAACCACAGAAAGCCATAGGGGTCAGAAAGGCGAGGAAATCACTTTCGAGGCGTTGATTCACGAAAGACCGGGGCCTGATCCACTCGATGAACACAGAGGAGATGGCAAGGAAGGCAACAAGGGGTCAGGATCGCATCATATTTGGCCGAGGAAGGCGCCGGGAGATAGAAGGCAACGTCTGACCCGACGGAAATCAAAACACGTAAAGCTGGAGGGGGGATAAAAGGGAAGCGTCACACTCTTCCCGCTCTCACCTGTAAACCGCGGCCGAAAGGGAATAAAGAAGTGAGAGCGCAGAGGAGGATTCGGATATGAACAAGGGTCACAAGAGCCAAGAGTTGGGATTTCCATAGCCTGCAATCTCTCAGATGGATATAGCCGTATAGCAGTTGAGATAGAAAAGGACAAGAGCGAGACTGAAGAAAACAAACTGGTCCGGAGTGTTATATTTGGAATTCTGCCAAATGCGACAACCGGGATGTGAAGAGGGGGCGATCTAAGAAAGCGAGGCGGGACGGGGGTTTAAAAGGAAGAAAAGCCAGAAGTAAGGGAGGAGCCTTCGATTACTATGAATCGGCACGAGGAAGGGTCCACAGTCAGCTCAGGGAGAGAAAGGGTGGGAATCAAAGCCCACGGCCAACAGGAAAAAATCCGAAATCGAAGAGGCCCCATAAGAGCAACCGGGGGATAGGAGGGGGGGACGGGATCGATCTCGTCGCGAATTCTCTCCGTAGATCCACCGTGTCACCGGCAAAATCAGTCACCAAGTACGATGAGGAAATAGAAGCTGAAAGGGGGGGAAAAGGGGGCCCAGAGTCACGGAAGACGTCATGGACATCCTGACCTACCTCCAGATGACGCGCGTCTCAGTGGGAATAGAGCGAAAATCAGGAAAAAAGGCCGTGAATGAAATCAGGGGTAGAAAGGAAGATTCGAGAAGGTCGACTGCATTCTGCCACCGGTGAGATCGGGGAAACAGGACAGGAAACAAAAAAAAATCTCAGACTAGGGGTGAGTCTTGGATGCCCAACAAAAGAATAGGCGGCCCATTGGGATGCACATCTTCCTAACTTCAAAAGGGGAACTGGGCGATCTGTGGTGAGAAGACACAAGAGGTGAGGGGGGGAAGGTCACCAAGAACCAGGCAGAAAAAGGGAACATGGCCAACAACAGAAGGACGAGAACAACACTCGAATGTCAGGGGTTCAGACATTAAAATAGGGAAGGGGGGACCGTGTCGTGGTTCGAAGGGTTGCGCTCAGTATGCCTATGGGTTCACCTCAGGCCGATATGTAGGTGGAGAAAACCGTGGTATCGAGAACCCTTATTCAACCGAGGCGTGGAGGGAAAAAAACAATTTGCAGACACTGGCAAGATATGGGGGGGGGATGGGCTAGCTAAAGAAGGATAAAAGGAGGGCTGCCTGCAGATTGGAGCGCCAATATTCCCAGGAATACCCGCTAGATTCAAAAAGATCGTGTCATAAGGAACGAACAAGGGAAAAACGAGCGAGGGAGAGACCTTTCTTTCAAACCATACAGGCAACGGGTCAACAGAAGAAGAACCGGACCGTTGGGGTGGCTCAATCAGAGTCGGTTGAGAGGAATGAAAAAGGGGGAAGGAGACTAGGCCAGTTTAACAGATCGGGGGGTCGATAAAAGAGATGGGAAGCAGGTAGAATGTCTCAAAAAAAAAGTCATGATGCGAGGAGCTTTGTCAGGCCGGACACCCAGCGAAAAGAAAAGCCGTATTTACAATTTTCCCGGGAACGAAAACCACAGGCTAAAATGTAAAGGAAATGGCAGGAGGCGCTCGTTGGAAAACTTGGGAAGTTTTTTCGCGCATCCCGAAGAACCCTCACTATCCTGCGCGAAAGCAGGAGGGGAAGGGGCAAAGGATTCCGGTGAGAGACGGAAAGACGAAGGTGCCCCTTCTCCAGCAGAAGCTGGCATTTGAACTAGTTTTGGGGGTGGAGGCCGCTGTTAAAAGAGAGAAAACCATCAGCCCAACTGACTTTCTTGGTTATACAGGGGTCCCAGTCTTTAGCTTCGGGCAACCCGAAATGCAGAAAGAGGGAAGAGGACCGTAGACACCCGAACATTGGGGCAAGTTTCCTGAGGCCAACGCGCGTGCGCAGATAAAGGGCAAAAAAAAAGGGACAGAGGAGGGGAAAAAAAAAGGAGGGACAATTCCAAGTTTTTGCTAGTGGGGGTCGGCAGAGTGGGGTACGAGGGGGGGCATTGGGCACAGCATCCGTACGCGAATTAAAGGAAGGGTATCACTAAACACAAAGAGTAATTCGGAATGAGATCAGGCAACACCGAAGGAGCGTAGGAGCTTGGGATGGGCTTCGACCCAGAAAGAACAGCCAAAGAACGATGAAACCTCTCGAAAATAAAGTGGTTCTCCTCATGGGCAACCCCTCTCGAGTGAAAAAACTGTTACAGATAGAAACATACGAGGGAAGTCAAGAATACATCCACTTTCTTGTTCCATCTACTTCATTCGACATGTAGGTACAAGGGGAGGTTTGCCAGGGGCGAAAAAAGAAGTGAATTGGAAGAACACCAAGGAGAGCTGTGGCCTTTTATGGCCAAGCGTGTAAAGCCTCACCTGGCAGAGCATACGAACAGGGGGAAAACGGCGGTCGAGGCGAGGAAAAGAAAAAAAAGATAATGACCGTGAAGGCCAGAAACCGGTCTCCTGATTCAGGGTTAGGGAGGCCGATCCGAAACTACCAGGAAGAAGCGGCTCGGGGGAGAAATACGAAGGAAGTGCGTTGAACGAGGAGAAGAAGGCAAGAATAAGCTTTGAGGAGATCTCAGCATAGGTGAATGGGGGGCAGAAATCATAAGCTACCTATTGCAAGGGACCGGAGCGGGGAAAGTCACCAGCGAAAAAAAAAAGTTGGAAGTCGGCAGTCTGCTTCACTCAGAGCCCTGATCTACACACGTGTAAAGGAGGGCGTGAGCAGAGGACAATGGACCGGGGGGAGAGAGCGGGGGGTCACTCCTTAAAGGGGAAAGCCCGACATCTTTCTGGGGATATCGGGGATCCGATGGATCGACGAGTTTCAAAAACAAAGTGACGAAAGGAGGGAAAGGAGGGAAAGTAGAAAGCTAAGAAGATGAGAATATACCCATTGGTCGCGAAGCGACCAGGGACAGGATCAAGCTAGGGGGTTCCGAAAGCCGCTCGTAAGACAAATAAGGGCGGCGCCGGAGTGGAGAAAGAATACTTGCTGCATTACACTGCAAACAAAGAGGCAGATCGACTGGGGGGGGGGGAGGGCATCTATTCTGGGGGTAGGGGAAGGGGGGTACAGGCTAACAGCTTTCTCTCGAGGTGGACGAAACGACGGAGAGTGGGGGGAAACGCATAGAGGGGGAAGGAAGGGAAGGGGGGCAAGGGCACCTGACAATTTGGGTAAAAAGGTTGCGTGCAGTCACGAACAAACCGAGTCCGGACTAAGGGGGAGTAGGAAGCAAAAATCGTACTAAGGACCTTGGAATGCATTGGGGGAAAAGAATGAAGAAAAAAACTGAGAGGGGAAGGAAGGATAACATCTGAATTATTGGGTAAAGTCGTTTCACTTTCCTTAATTTTATTCGGCTCGAAATTAAAATGGAGGGGCACGAATACAGGAGAGGAAGGATAGAAAATTAATGCAACGTGACCGTGGGTCCACAACAAGATTGGAGCGGGTGAAGCAGCAGTGAGACGGGGCAGTGAGATTGGGAGAAAGACCTTGATCTCCTTCAATGCAACGGGAACGAAAAAAAAAGAATGGGGGGAAACTCGTATGGGGGGGAATGGAAGGGTAGGGGAAGAAAAGTGCGTACGACCCATGATCGACCGAGCAGGGAACGGAGAAAACGTGGGGTTTCCTCGTGTAGAAAAAAGGAGGGGGAAAGGGGAATCTCTGCTCTCGGCCGGGATTGCGAAGATGATCTGAGAGGAGATTTCGAGGAGCACGAAAGGGCCACGGTGTAGCTTAAAATTTTCGATGACGCAACGGGTGGAAGAAAAAAGCGGCAAAGATACCGCTGGCTAAGAAACGACAGTGGGACGTACCGATTGTCGACGGAATATGGTCGGCGGACTGAGGACCGTCAACAGGGAATAATGTGGGGGGGAGCGGAGGTAAAAACAGGTCGAACACTCTTTCACCCGCCAGAAAGGGCGGCTATCGACCGTCGCAAAGAAATCGAGAGCTAAGGGAAAAGGATGGCGGCCTCGCCGAGTTGTGTCGCGTCATCGGTTAGAGCAGCCGCTCTAACGGGACAGGAAGGCAGCGGCACGTTGGTGAGTTCCGGACTTGTTATTGGAAAGGAACACGTGACCTTGATCCCCGCAGGGCATGTAGACCCACTCTCTATGCAACTTGTGTGAGGTCAACTGGATTGAAGAGGGTCAAAAAAAAGCGAGAGCAGGTTGGGAGACTCTATGGAAGCGGAAAAAGAAGACGTGAGAGTAACTTTGACAGAAGACTCATCCGCATAAAGGGGGTCCGGTGGCCTTGGGGGGAGAAGGATAAAGTAAGAAAAACGATGAAAAAGGAACAACGTTGGGCGCTTGGGAGGGACGTCTGCCTACAATGCCCACAATCCTGGCTTGGTCTTCTGGTGTGGGGCTTAGGAAAAGTAGGAAGGAAAGGCATTGAGGAAACAGAGTTTTAGACGGAGAAGTATGAGGAGAGGAGGGGGACACTGGAACATTCCTTCCAACACACAGCTAGGGTGCTCGACACGGAAAGATTACAAGGGAGAGGAGGGAAGACGTGTAAATGCGAAGAAAAAGTCTGATTTCCCATCAATCCCCCCGGTTTAACGGCTGCGAAGAGGGCATTAGGAAAAAAAAAAAAAAAGAAAGAAAAAAAAAAAAGAAAAAAAAAAAAAAAGAAAAAAAAAAGAAGGTTTGGTCCAAAAAAAAAAAAAAAAACGTGAGGAAAAATGGATCCCATTGTGCCTACCTTGTTCGCCCAGAGTGGGTCAGCACGGGAAGCGAGTCCCAGTTTTTGGTTGAGCTTTCGCGGGTTCGAGAACGGCAAGACAGGCGTGCCGATCACGTGGGGGACAGAGAAAAAAAGGTACGCGAGGGGGGGATCGGACAACGATGAAATAAGGCGAAAGGAGTCCACCGACGCTGACAGGAAGACGATCCGGGTTAATAAAAGCGAGCTAAGGAAAACGAGAACGATCAGAAAACGAGGATGTGGTATAGGCACAGTCCTCCAATATTAGCTGTGGCCGATACGGGAAATTCGCTCAAAATTGGGGGCCGTCAAAGGACCAAGGGAGAACGGGAAAGAAACGAAGCATTTCACAGCATTCGGACGAACGGGCAAGACGAAGAAGAACAATATAGGGGTGCTGGGTCGTGATGTCAAAAACCGTAAGGGAAAGCTTTCCCTTCTCCGTTAGGCCTATCGGAGAAGGGACATTAGGGAGTGTATTGACAGAACGGATAATCCCGGATGAACCCATTAAGCTAAAAGCGGTTGTAAGGGAGAAGCTCACAAGAAGAATGAGTCCAGCCAGAACGTGGAATCTGTGGCACCGTTTCCCTTTAGCTTATCAACACCAACTGCGGCACATCTAAAACACAAGTCATCCGGGGGGAGGTCGCAAGTTCTTCAAAGCGACGTGCCTGATTTCCCACCAGGGCCTTGACCAGGGCGTCCCTCGGATTAAGGCAATCGAACTGGGAAGGAAGAGGCGAAAGAGAGATCACTGGACTCGAATCACTCAAAGGCTTACAAGCAGACAAGGGGGGGCGAGTTGAAGGAAGGGGCTCTGGGATGGAGAAAACAAAGAGGCCTGCTGGGGGAAAAGCCAGGAAAATGGGGGGTCATCTACTAGAAAAGCCACCAAACCAGCGGGGTGATGAAGAACGAGGCCCTAAAAGCGATTGCATAGAGGAAAAAAAAGAAATGACATCACCCTTTGGGCTTACTTGCACGGGCTGGTCATAAAGGTTCGGATAGGGGATGGACTGAGAGAAGATAAGTCCTCGAAGTCTCTCACATGGGGGGGACAGGTACAAGGAATCGCTTACGCTTCCTCGTACAACCGTCCGGGCTCATAAGGTAGGCCGGGGTTGACAGAAAATCAGGATGGGGCGCTTCCTTGCGGAGGATGCCACACGGAAAGGAAATAGCAAACCATCATTTCGGACAGCAGTCAGAGCTCCTGCGAGAGCCAAGCGCACCGTTTGGTCGAAACAGACAAATTCAAAGTCAGCGAAAAACCAGAAAGAGAGCAGAGGAATAAAACCGCGTTTGAAGGGCAACATGCACTAAGGAATCTTACACCACTATATCGAACTAGCGCTGAAGAAAGCAACAGGGGGTGAAAGAGTGCCGGAAATCAGGCGATAAGTCAGGGAAAGCGGGAATAATAAAATGCGTGAACGTGGGAAGGGAGCGCAACCTATGAACCTCCTTCCATCTCGGGGTACCCGGAACACTGCAACTGAGAGGCGAGGAGAGGGAGGAAATGAAGTGGACGGGAGGTCGAAAAACAGCCAGGGAGTGCGAGGACGGGAAGGCGCAAAAAAAAAGGAGGTCTCAATACGGCGACGTCGAAAAAAATCTCTTCGTCAGTGGAAGCCAGAAGGGCAGGAAGACTCGGAACAGCGTGCGATTTTGATCGGAAGGGGGGGGGGGGGCCAGTGAGGGGCGCCGTCGGTTGAAACCTTTCCTCATTCCAAGAGTCAAGACGATAAACACGTTCACTGAAAACCTGAAAAACTCTAAGTGCGGGAAAAAAGTTGGAAGATTGAAGATGTTAGCGGTTTTTGTGTTTCATCTGGCTTTGGCGAGTTGGGGTTGTCTAAACGACAGCCAAAAAAAGGTAGATGAATCAGAAGAAAAAAACACGTGGTAAATTGGAGAAAAGGGAAGTCGGCAAAAAAAAAGAAAGAACAGGTGCTAGCTGAAAAGGCCCTTCTTAGGCCCCCGAAGATGCACTCTCCATGCGGCAGGACTGGGGAGGAGGGAGGTAACCGATGGAGAGTAAGCCCAATCGTTCGAGAAAAGAAAAAAAAGACCAACAAAAAGGGAGGAAGAAAGTAAAAAAATGAGGAAAAAGAAAAAAAAGACGGAGGGGGGGGGACGTACGAACCCAAAAATGAAAGGCCGATCACACATCAGATGGCCGAGTGACAATAAGGGGAAGGAAAAAGTAACATTGCTCAATAAAGAACCTCTTGCCGTAGGGTTGTGCTAAGAAAATCACAGAGAAGCCTAAAGAGACTTGGAGAATCCCCAAGAGGAAAAAAGAAAGCGGAAACGTCCTGCCAACAAGGCCCCCCCGAGAAATAACACAAAAAAGAGAGGCAGCTTGCAGGCTCAAATGTGTTGGTCAGCCTTAGCCGAACGCTTAACAAGGAGAAAAAAAAGGGGCTCGAGGCTGGGCTCTTGAAAGGTCAGGATAACACCTACCGACGACAATGGCCAACAAAGGCACGGTGCAGCAATATTAAAAACTAATATAGAGAGGACGGTACAGAAAAGAACGAAAGAGACGAGATTTGGGCGGTTCATTCGTGGATATTCCTAACGTTCAGGCGAGCGCTTGAGGCGCTAGAAGCTGGGATGTTCGACAGAGAGAAAGAAGGACAGATCAATAGCAGCGCGCTAATGTGCGCTTGCAGCACCGCGCTGTAATATCCCAGTTCTAGGGAAGCGAACAGTGAACGAATAACTATCCAATTACGAAAGAAGAGCAGGGGGAAAGGTCGAAAAAGGTAAAAAGTAAAGTAGCGGCCTATCTAAGGACTCTAGAAAAGAGAGCCTGCATGGGAGGGGAAAAAGTGAATCTTCCTTCGGTCACGGGGGAAGAGAGGAATTAAAGACGAACATAAGAAAAAAAAGAAAAAAAGAAAAAAAAGAAGTAGTTGGAAACGGCGCGGCCTTTCGAGCGAAGTTGAGCGGGTGATGACCGGATAGAAGATTTAATCAGGTGAAGAAGGGGGGAAGGATAGGAAGTGAAAAAACCACAGCAAACGGGGTCCTTCTTGAACCTGCTACAGAGCCGGCAGGTTGTCATGAGAAAACGACGAGCGGGGGGAAGAGAGCGCGGATCCTAGACAAGAACTAGTCGCTGAAGGAAGTAACCGCGTTAATAGGAGAAAAGCGATCGTGGGCGAGATCCCGTCTTTGCATAAACCAGGGTTAGGGCCTTCCATGAGGGGGGGGAACCGAGCGACCGGAGAAAATGAGGCGAGCGTGGAACGGCACCAAAAGTAATAAAAACCGAGTGTTTTGGCAGAACGTATTACCACAGACAATCTGGCGTGGATCACGCCGTGGCTTGCGAGTACGCCGACCGGAGAGGACATAGGACAGAAGGGGACGGGAAAGCGACGAGTTGGTTGCCTACTAATGATGCGGCTACCGGCTTCCAAGGGAAAGAACAAAGGACGAACGGCGGGGGCCACGGGAAGGATGCACAGGAAGAACAAAGAAAAAATTGCTGGAATGGGGGGACCCCACCAACAGAGGCTGTTGGTGATGGTAAAGACAGTCGGGTGTGATAAAATCCAAACAAGAGGGTGAAGCAGGGGTCTCCTGGAACGCGAAAAAGCTTAGAAGTGATGCTCCTACTTAGCCAACTCGCTGGCGGTTCTCTACACTGACTAACGGAGGAGGGACATCCAACAGTTCTGGGGAAAAAAGGAAAGCTCACCCGGGACTAGGAGGGGAAGCCGGGAAAGAAGAGCTTTCCTTCAAGGGTGTAGCGGGAGGGAGAGAAGATAGGCAAGCTCTTTTCGGATTCTGTAAAGGCTGTCGGAGGGGGATAAGGGGAAAAAGGTTGGAAAGTTTGAAGCCCATCTCCATCCCTAACCGCTAGTTTGGGCAAGGTATCAGTGGCCCTAAAAAAGAAAGAAAGAAGAAGGCTGGGAGGTGGGATATTCTGGCAGACCCGGAGATCCTCAGAGCGGAAGTTAGAACAGAAAAAAAAAAAATATTCAGTGAAGGGAGCGGCAAAGCAAAACCGGGCGACTGTTTACAATCCGTATCTTTCAGGGGGATGTCAGTAACTAGACCGTGCGAGGAGTCGACAAAAAGACTGGACGCCGTTACGGTGAGGAAATCGGGGGAGGAAAACCAGGAAGGGTGCCACTTAAGCCCTCTCGACACACCCAGTTCGACCGGGAGGAGGAGATGGAAGGAGAAATAGAGACCGTTCGCCGGGAAACAGCTTAAGAAGAGCAGGCAGAGAGAACATGATCCGGTTGTATTGAGCCGTGAATCAGCAGAGGGTAAAGTCTAAAAAGCAACGAAAACGGGGTCCACATGAGATGCAAAATACTCGTGAAGTCTGTATCTAGAACAAGAGCGCAACGGCAGTCGCTTGGGGCATGAAAGTCCTAAGATTGTCAAAAGGGGTAACGCGAAAACGAAGAAAGTGGGCAAGGACCCTGTAATCGGAGATCGTGTGATTCTTGGCCCCCCAAACAGGCATCACAATGCTCCTCAGGTGACAGGAGGAAGAGGGCAAAATCGATAAGAGGGGATTCAGCGTAAATACGCGAACTGCTCAGAGTTTTCGAAAAATCGATAAATGGGGGAAGGAAATTACAACACAGACGATTGCTAAAAAACAAGAAGGAAGACAACTAGAAGCGGCGGGATAGACTTGCACTTCCCAGAAAAGCCCGTATCCCTGGACGGAAGCACCAACTTGCAGTTGATCTGCGAGCGTTTCTGTCGTCGGCGAGGCTTTCTACCGCCGCAACGAAAGCCGGAAGAACGGAAAGGAGTGGGCGCCTGAGAGGGAAAAGGGGATAAGAAAGGAAAGGGGAACGGGAGGGGTCGACAAGGAAAATCGTGTTGATCGCGGTACTCGTTTCCAACGCGCGAAGGGGGTAGTCTCTGTCCCAATAGAAATCTAAGGAAAGCGGGGAACGCAAGGGAAACGCAAGACAGGGGAAGCGCAGAAGAATCTTTTCGCCGGGGGTATGAACATTGGGTGAGGAGGCAAAAGTAGGAAGAAACTTTAAAAAGTGCATGATTCTCTGAATAATACGGCAGATTCCGAGGTTTTAGAACAGAAGAGCAAGAAGCCTGAAGAACGGCGGGGACTCAGGGGTTGGAATCGATGAAGATGGGACGTCAAGGTACGTAGCTGGATCGAGCGGGATATCAAGGTAAATCTCAGGTAGACTGATAGAAACTAAAGTCACACGGGGGAGGGAGTCCGCGAGCCGGTAGGAGTGTACTGAGAGAGGTCGGGAGAGCACTCGATAATTGGATCAGTATCCTCTTTCAGTTCAGAAAATCGAAAAAGGCTAAGAGGTAACACGAGGGAGGGTTTTGAGACCATGAATGTGTCCCGATTTTTTCGGAGTCGTATGGGAGGAGTCCCTTGAAAGCCAGAGTGCGGACGCGGAGAAGGAAAGAGGCGAATAGGGAGGATAAAACAATGAAGGGGGGCGGCCTAAACCGTTTTACATGCGGGGCGCGGAGTTCGCGATCAGTCGAAACCAAAACATGCTTAGGAAGGACGACAAGCAAAGGAAAAGCGGCGGGGGTAGAGAGGTCGCCGTCCTAACATCTTCAGAACGCACTATCTTAATGCCCCGCACAAGAGGCCCAGCATTGGGGCGTCCAGAGAAAGAGGGTCGGGAAAAATCGTGCCAGAACTTAATGGCCCGGCGTGGTTAAAACAGAACCAACAGGAGCCATCGGGTGACGGTAAAACTAGAACAAGCGGGATCGGCCATGGCCACACGAGAAACGCAAACAACAGGACTAGAAATGGAGTGGGGGACCAAACGAAGATAATTTCACGCTGGGTGGAATTTTTGCCAAGAAATGTGCACTCTGCTAGGGTGAATCGAACGGATCATGGGGTTATACAACCTCGACTAGGAGATCTCGAACCAGCGGGAAGCAGAAAAAACCAGGGTGAGGGGGAGAGCAACCAATTACGAAAGTGCTCAATTGATGAGTTCGGGCGTGCTAGCTAAAGCTGGGTTAAAAGCGAAACGAGATTGGAGAAGCGCCAAGAGGCCCGACCCACATCCCGGCGCGCTAGGTCCTCTTCAAAGACTCGAACCTAGAACGACCACCGTCAATGGTCATCCAAAGGTCACATGGC
>Ga0179591_1326291_pt1 | contig 11914 bp, 9 predicted proteins | sample CZOMad2_1_08_16f_FD_182891 | JGI IMG/M metagenome (GOLD analysis project Ga0179591, IMG submission 182891) | Vadose zone soil fungal communities from Angelo Coast Range Reserve, California, USA - CZOMad2_1_08_16fungal (PacBio error correction) | ecosystem: Environmental > Terrestrial > Soil >...
AAACCTTCCCCACGAACGCATGTCTTATTTGTGGACAGTGGAGGGGGGGGGGGGGGGAAAAAGGGGAAGCTATCGTTTGTCTTGGTTGTCAAGTCTTTTCCCCATACCGAGCATTTTTTTACCTTAGTGCCACAATGATCGGAAAGTGGTACAGGTTTGGGACGGTGGGCCGGTAAACAGAAGCCGGTCAAGGAAACTCAACTCAAAACACGGGTTGGGGGCTAGGAAGAAACCATGTGACAAGTTGTGGTGCCACTTTGAAAAGGGTGGGGGGGATATACCTTCTGAAACGTGTCCGTGTGGAGGAAAAGGGGTTCTCCTAACGTATTTAAATCGGTTAAAAATAATCGCACAAAAAGGTCTTCCCTACGAAACTTAAGTTTCTTATGACTCTAACAAACACGCGATAGGTTAAGACGTTTAGGTTCCGCCCAATTAAGATAATTATACTACAATCGCAAAAAGAAACCAAGGTGAAGGGGTCTTTGGTCTTGCAGTCTAGTCGCGATCAATTATCAACTTTCCGGTTATCGGAAAGACGAAAAAAACCTTCACGTAGAGTTTCGCACACTAAATACCCCCTTCAAACTGAACTGGGGGAGACACGTGTCCCTCCCTCCGGGGGCCTCCCACATCTGGCTTCCCTGGCCTGCCAAAGGCAAGTTTGACGGGAAGTATGCAAATGGGAGAGGGCCGGTGACTTCGGTCAAAAAACTAAACCTAGTCACAGACCAGCAAGGGCGCAATCGTAAAATAACGCTATACTCGCCTTTAACCTGCGAAAGGAGAAAGTCGATCCAAATCGACACACCAGCAAGGGGGGAGCTACAAGATTCTTCAGACTCAACAACACCCCAAAACGAGAAAAACAGAAAGATCTGGTAAAACGTCGGCGGGGGGTGGGGAGATCGGAACGAAGGTAGAAAGGCGACTCCTTAACCAAAGAAGAAGCTGTTTTGACGCGGTGAGGGCGGGGGCTAGGTTAAAAGGTGACCGATTTATGACTGGGTACCGCCAGGCCCGCATGGGGCTAATCTCTCACACCTCCGGGGGGGGCTCTTCCTCATTTAAAAGACGCAGATGGGGGTATCCGGGGAGTAAAAAACTTGTCCAAGCGCTGTGAGGTCTCAGTCTCCGATCTCTGTTTTCTGTTTCAGGGCCGCAGGTGGGAGCCCTCGTGATCATACCTGTGTCCGTGCGGCGGATAATGGGGACGCAGCCCCACCCATTCAACCGTCGGTGGCTTGGGGAAAAACTCTAAAATCGTAGGGAAAGAAGTGACACCAAAGGGTTAGATGAAGAGTCGGGGGGGTTGAAAGAAGGCGGAAGCCACAAAATCGGGTCGGGTAAAGGCAGTCGAGAGGTCCCGGATCAATAACGGGAGAGGAAAAGAACCTGCTCGGGAAAGCAGAAGATAAAACCCTGCGTTGCGCTCCTCATCGATGTATTCAGGGGACGGGAGGGGTGGTTCCGGGGGACATTCGACCGGAAAACCTGTGACCTCTAAAACACTTCAAAGGAACATTTTACGAGGTGGGGTGCCAAAACAGCCGTCCACAATGTATGGTAAAGAGACCAAAGGTAAAAATCCAGCAGGGACTTCTTAGCGTGAAGCCTCTTCACCAAAAAAAAGTTGGGGAGGGGGTTTCCCTACTCTTATTGGGGGGGGAACACCGTCATGGTAGGTAGGGGAAAACCGAAAGGTGGGCAGGTTCAAAAAGAAATCAGTGTGGGGGGGAAGGGGGGCGAAAGTCACCCACGGTCTGATTAAGGGTCCAAAAGTATTCCACATGGCCAATTCAGGTTGGAAAAAGAAGACTTGGGGTCAAGCTGGCTACTTCTCCCTGCTTGTCGGTGTTGTGAAATAATGGCCCCCGAAGGTTCGTCTCCTTTTAATAAAGCAATTGGGTAACCGAACGGTAAACGGACGCGAAATCCTTGACACGTGGCCGCAGAATATTTTTTTATACGCTCTGCGCGGAAAAGAGGGGACGGACGGCTTCTTCCCAAGGCGAAGAAGCAAGTCCACAGTTTCTGTTTTTCGGTCTGGGACGCAAAAAAATGCGTGCCTGAGGGGGAGGATCTATGCAAATGCCAGCCAAGGGTTGGTTGGGGGGGGGGAGACGGGCAAGTGAGGGGTAAAAACGGCCGAAAGTAAAAGTGACTTCCAATGCCACCAGAGCAAAATGTGAGGAGGAAAAGCAGGTGGGAAGGGAAAGCCAAGGAAAAAAAAAAAAAGGGCTAAAGGTACTCCGCCCGATCGACGAACTTCTGAGGGTAACCGTAGAGGCAGATGCTGAGGCTTACCGCCACTAAACCATCTGAAGGGATCGGGAAAGAATGGGGCGCAATGAAACCTTATTGGTTGAGTAACAGCGGAATTTGCCGGGTTCTCAGGAACAGGTCGAAGAAGTGGCGTGGAAAGAAGTGGCCCGTGAATCCGAAAGAAAGTCACCACGCCGCAAACGTGGGTCCATTAAACCCTTGGTAAAGAAGGAAAGTAATCGGGTGGTAGGGGCCAACCTAGGCTGATACTCCCTCATCCTATGTACTGGGAAATAGCTCTATTAACAGAATCTGAAAGACTAAAGGACATAGGGAAATGAAACACGGCCGTCGAGGGAAGGTACTTTGGGTTTCTCATCGCTGCACGCCCGTAAAGGTTTCTCTGCGCGGTAAAGGGATTCTGACCTCGTTCTCAACTGCAATTCCAGCACAAACGGGGGACGTGGGGCGTAGGTCGGATAAGAACTGCTTACCCATAAGGTTCCGGAAGCCTTTGAGAGAAACTTAAAAAACTGCCGGGATTTGGGGTTTCTGACCAGAACGTCCTTTTCAAAATCGCCACGGACAGACGATGATCAAGGGTTCCACTGGGGGTTTCGTCCCATACAAGAAGACAGAGTTATGGGAAAAGGGAGCTGGGAGCAACAGAAGGGGACAAAGAGACTTTCGACAGTAAAAGAGTGCTTCGCAGTCAGGAGAAATGGGCTTTAGACCAGTCCGAGGAAAAAGCCGCGGAATCTCTCACACCCTCACTAGTGATGACCTTCAGGCCCGTTGAAAGAGAACGAAGAGTATCCATGTTAATTGTAGAGACCGTACAAGTGGCAGGCTATGCAGAACAAACTTATAGGGCTCGAAAAGTAATACTCACAACACAACTTAGGGTTGAAGGAAGAATTGCTTGTGAGAACGACGATTTAGGCGGGGAAGCGATGAGCAGAGAGCCAATTGAGGGGAATACAAATACTGAATAAGGAAAGCCGTCTCTCACCAAGGCCGGGATAGTCGTTTGTAAAAAAATTCGTTAGCTGTAAGTGGTGTAAAAAAGATTGGGGCAAACGGGACCGCTCTCCTACCACTGCCAAGAAGTCTGCGGGAGTGTGTAGAACTGAGGTGTTGGGGGTAAGAACCCTGCCGGCATAACGTCTTAAGAAAAGTATTCGTCGGGGGAGTTGCCATGTAGACTAAATCCCGGGTCGGACCTTTACTATCTTACTGCTTGCCAGAACTCTTGGTCACGGCTTTGCTACTAGTTCGAAGAAAAACATGCTTTCTTGCCTTTTTTTTGGTCGCGTTTGTGCGATCCCCAGATAAGGATCGGTGCGAGAGCGACGCGGTTCCTCCCGGTCATTGGTGGCGGTCACCGAAACGCCTCCCATTTTTTTGTTGGAGTGCTTTGCTCAGGAGGAGAGGATATTGCCCGTCTTCTCGCGGCCGGCTGGAGAGGAAGTTCGTTTTCAAACCGCGTCCCCATTCAGGGACAATATTCGAAAAAAAAACCTCCTATACTCGGTTAAAGCGTCACTGGTAGCAAAAGGAAGGAGCCGCTTCTTGCGGAACGAGTGAGAGGGCATACACGGATTGGGTTTCTTGCGCATGACGATCTATGTTTTTAAACCTCCTGATGGCGCCTGCTGTGGGGCCTTGGGCGGGGGATGTCAGCCAAGAGCGGCAGGTATGGGACGGTCTGAGAAGTCGGAGGCGCTCGTTTAACACAAGATACCAGCAGACTGAACGGAAGGGGTCAACCCCTGCCCTTCTTGGGAAGGGGACACGGGATCTAGGCCCGGTCTCACCGGATAAGGAACACAAGGTTAGTGAGCAGGACAGCAGCCGAGGGCCGATGTTGAAACCAACTCCAACGTCGGGACCAGGAGAGGAGGAGCACGGTCCGGTTGGAGGCATGTGAGTTAAAACGGGGGGACCCCTGGGGTCCTATGAAGGAACTTGGGGGCTAAAAGAAAATTAGCAGGGGTCACGGTGAGGGGGACAGAAACACCAAAAAAAAGTGTCCACCTACTCCCCAACATGAGGGAACGGAACGTGGATGTAACCCGACGAGGCATGGACCACGGGCAGCAGAAGAGAAAAAATGTTGCTACGCAGTTCGGCGCGGAGCAAGGGATAACACTGTGCGCGAATAGCTCCAGGAATCCAAAAGAACACAATTCTGGGGAACAAACGAGGGAAAGGAGGTCGTAAAAGCACTAGTTCATCCCGGTAGAGTGAAGAGATCACCTTTGTCGGACGGGAGGTTTACGCCAACAGCGTTGGACTCACCTACTCCCCCAGAGAGGAAAACAGAAGAATGGCAAGGTGGGAGGTCAGAAAACCAAGTTCTAGCATAAGGTGGGGCCCGACCACACGCAACCACATGTAGCATCCGAAGAAACAAAAGACGTACCAAAGAAGCTTAAAAAGAGCACGACGGAAACCAGCTATCAGGCAATCGAAAACCACACCATAACCTAGAGACTTGAGTTGTCGAGGAACTTTACCGACATTGGGGAGGGGGGGATCGGAACACAGGCACTGGTCAGGTTTTTTTAGATAGGGGAACGTCCTTTCTCATCGTCAAAGGAAAGAACCCAAGGCCCCGGCTCTTCCCTTTGACGAAAAGGTTCAACGTTGTCGGTCCTGCTGATTAAGAGAGAAAGGTCAACCTAACGACGGTATTAAAATCGAAAAAAAGCTACATCTCCGGGACGGCGCCAAAATTCTTCTGGCAGGGAAGACGCGAACCAGCACCGCGATCGGTTGACGACGGGGGGGAAAGGGAGGGGGAAAAAATTCGAACTCCGCTCCAATACCCCTACGGGTAATTGACTGGGTTTTAAAGGCGAAAGCGAATTAAGCTGCGCTAAACGCGTGCGAGGAAAATTCCGGCAACGCAGAAAAAAAGATAACCGGCGACTGGGGTCAAGACTGAACCTACGTCTTCTGCAACGGAAAAGAAACGACTTGACAACTAGGGGGGGCAGGGATGAGAAGCACACCGAGTTTTTCTACGGAATGGAGCAAGAGGGTCTTTGGAGGCACACTAACGCCGATGTCAGAGAAAAGAGGGAAAACCCGAAACGCAAGAAGACAGCTCATCTCATGCCCATTACAAGTTGGAGGAATGAATTCATCTCCAAAAACACCAGCTACGAGATACAAGAATCTATCAGAAAAACAAAAACAACGGAGGCGGTGGAAACGCGATATCCATTTCTGAAGGACGAGGGTGTTGGAGATCGGATACTGGGAGTCCAACGTACAGGAAAACTAGAGCTGTTATTGAAATTGCGGCGGTAATTGCGTGGACAAGTTCCTTTTGAGGAACGTCACGGGCAAGAGATATTCCTTAAGTTTGCGTCCTAGGAGCCTCAGATGGTGAAGGAGGGGAGGGCACCGGGGCAGGCTGCGATTCCGTATGGGAAGGAACCGCGGGAGTTCCTAATCTAACAAAAAGGGAGCGCAGAAAACAGGGGAAGTGGCATGACCCTCACAAAACCATCGCGTCGGGTATGGAACGAAGGAAACTCTGAAAGGTAGGGCGGCGACGAATGCCCTGCGCAAAGTGAGCGTTTCTTCTCTAGCGTTAAAAAAAATAACTGTGGCGGGAGTCAGAGGGAGAGAAGGAGTCAACCTACTTCAGGGGCTCACCGGCTAGAGGGGGAGACAGGAAATCCAATTCATCCTGCCGGGGAAAAAAACGAGGTCACATGCCTTGAAGGGTGAATGGGTGGAAGTTTGTACGCCGGGGTGCTACTTAAGAGGTCCTAACACTACAGGAAAAAAATGTTGGGTCCCAGCCGCGACAGATAGGGGTACCGTAGAAAGAACTAACAGCAGACTTCTTAGTGTAGCTTACTCGGAAAAATCGCTAGGACGTAATCTGCTGGTATGCTTGGGGTTCGTAGTTTGGGGGGGGGGCATATAATCTTGGGGGGGGGAAGGCCGGGTCCAGATCATTATTGTGGCGAAAACATTAAAATCGCGTAAAGCAGAAGGGAAGTGAAACCGCATTTGGGGCGGTTGGAAGGGTAACCTCTCCCTGTCTGGGGCCAACGGTTATAACGATATGAAGACCGTTTAAACGAAGCAAAACTGCTCGGGTCAATAAGGGAGGGGGGGGTGATACGGAAAGGAGCGCGGATGAATTAAATCTTTAGACACAGAGAGCGGCCAAGCTGGTCTGTTAAATCTATGAATCCAAAAGAGGAGGGAAGAGGAGGTTGAGGGGGAAAAAAAAGGGGTTCCGACTGGTGTGGTTGACCCGTCAGTGGTGGGGGGGGGGGCAACACTACGTTTTGGCAACATGAGTAAAAAAAACTAAGTGTACGGGGCTAGGACCCATCAACTTGAAATTTAAAGAAGGGGGGCATTCTCAAAAAATAACAGAAATCAAGGCATCAAAAGAGCGAGCATACTTTCAGAGGGGAAGGGTACGGTAAACGTCTCCCTCACGTCAAAAGAAAATGAAGAGAGAGAAGGGGGGGGGGGAAACAAAAAAAAAAAAACACAACCCTTATTTGAGCGGGTAAGGAAAGCGATGTGCCCGTTTTCGATTGAACAGCATGGAAAGGCCCGAGCCGGGGAAAAAGCCTTTTGAAGGAACTCCTACGCTTCGACACCTTCAACTCCGGGTACTAGTGGGCATGTACCGTTTTGTCAAAAGGAAAAAAAGACAGGAAAGCAAGAAGGGCTAAAAAAATTTAGGGGATCGCCATCTCCCGAACCGCAATCTTAGTCTTAACGGACCAGGATGACGCCCGAATGTAGGAGGCCTGGAGATGGAGAACTCCATATCCAAGGTCCATGGGGCATCAGATGCTTCACACTGTCCGAGGGAAAAAGAAAAAAAGGCTTCCTCGGGCGCAGGGAAGGGGGCCCGAAGGCAAGGAAAAAACCTTGCTTGGAGAGTGATGAATGTCTTCAACAAAGGGAAAACCGGGCACGTCCACACGGCCGAGGGGGTTGATGTCTAATCGGGACGCCTTCCCATCAATCGGCCATCACACAAAAAGGTCCCTTGAGTGGGAAAGGATCCATGACTGACTAAGAGAAGGGACAGATGTGATGCCTGCCTGTCTCATTTCATTAAGAAAAGCCGTACAATACGACTAACTTTCAGGTTGAGAGGGTAGGCAGAGCGTCGAGTCTAGAATGGGGGGGGTTGGGGTGGTGGAGAACCAAAAAGAACGGGGCAGCATATCGCGAAACCCCCGCAGGCCTCTATACAACCTGCCCCGTTAGCCCATTGGGTTGGGGAGAAAACCTCGAAGGGGGGCAGGAAGCGCCATCTGAGGCACGACTTACTGGGGAGGCTCCGCCAGTTAGATATCTCAACAACAAACAAACTTATAGGAAATAGAATCGGATCAGCGACCTTCTGTAAAGCGAGGAAAATGGAGGGGACGGGAGACCTCACTTGAAGGGGGGTGTGGAGTCCCGGTCCGCAAAACAGGCCTGACGAGGATGGGTAGCAACTCATAGAGAGGCTCGCTAACTGGGGAACAAATACCCATAAAAACAGCGACAGCGAAGAAGATCTGAACGAGATGCACGAGGCAGTGGGTACTGCCGTTGTTTTGGCAACTGGCTCGTGATAAATTAATGGCGCGCAAAATAAAGGGGGGAACCGGACTAGCTGGGGGGAGGGATGAAACGCGGCGATGGGTCAAAGGGGAGCGAGATAATACCCAATATCAGTGGTGTTGCCGTGGTGCGCAACGACCCTCCCCTCTTTTCCAGAGTGCGGATCGCCAAAAGGTGGGGGGGGGGTGGGGGCTGGGGGCCCTCGGGCCACGAGAGCCCGGAAGCATGAGGGATTAACGCGAACGTAGGTGCGCATATGCATCGCCACAGGAAAACCACGCCGGAATGATACTTTGGTAACAGAATGAAGAAGACGAAGCTCGGGAGGAAGACGAGGTCGGGGTTGCAAGAGGGAGGGGGGCGAAGTCAGGACGCGGACCGCAAAGTTTTACCAGATCGGGAAGGACCTGGACGGAATTCGTGACCAAATATTCTCGCTGGCTGGTCAGTGCGAAGGGCGGAGGGGGGAGGAGCGGGACCCACGTAGTCAGAAAAAGGGAGCTCGCATATGAACACTAAATGGCGCTGGGGACGAAAAGTCCAATTTTTGATCCCGTTCAAATCCCCGATGTTGAATGAAGAAGGGGGAAGACAGCCTCGTCCGAGACGGGGGAACCTACAAAACCTGGGACATGAACGCGGTGCACTAGGAACGGCTTCAACTTTGATACGCATGGCTTCTCGCGGCAACAAATGACGGGGGGAAAAAAAAAAAAAGCTTGTACAGTTGCGAGGTGGCAAGAGAGGGAAGTTAGGCAACGGCTTTGAAAAGTACGCGTTATCGCAACCCCGTTATGAAAAAGGACAGAGGGGAAAAATCGACACAAAGAGTCACTAAAATAGGGGAAACGAAAACGAACCAAACGCAATTTTGCTACAGGCTCAGGGGAAGTGGGAACATCACTCTCCTCCTCATATTCAGGCGCTCAAAAAAAGCAAATCAAAAGTAAGTAACCACGAGGTCCGGATACGTTTTTTACACGTTTTGTCTGGTTCATATGAGGCATCACCGTCCAGAGACGGGAAGGTTAGAAGTGAAACCCGCAAATGCGGGACAAAGGGTAGCAGCTGCGCTGAGAAACAAGTTGTCTATCAGCATTTACATAACCTGAAGACCCTTGTTACCTCGCACAAGGCAACAAAAGGAGGTAGAACAGCCGAGGGGGGAAAAAAAAGCGCGAACAAAGGAAACTTGAAAAATAACCAGTCAACAACGCAGAAAAGGAAAAAAAAAGGGGACGCAGCATTGGGATGATTTCTGTCAGGTGGGGGGGGAGGAGTAAGAACCATTTTGTCGGCGAAACTAGCGGGTTGGGGGGGGGGGGATAGGGGGGGAGGATCGTTGCAAGGTCGCAAGGAGGGGACCGGAAAAGAACCAACTTCCTTCGTATGAAAAGAGGGGAAAAAACCCGTTTCGGCTGCAGGGTTTTCAAGTTGGTACTTAAGGGATTCTTCAGTTCTCCGGGAAAAAAAAAAACTATTTTCTCGCAGCTCTAAAAAAAAAAGGAGGTCACCGACCAGCGAGGGGACGAAAAGACGCGCAAAGGCTAAAGGTTTGACGACGGGTTGATGTCGAAGCCACGAAATGTAATTTCTCACAAGAAAAGAAAAGAAGGGTTAATGGGGAATGGGGGGGATGAAAAAGGCGATTAAGTAGGGACCTATGCTCTCGAGGGAAGATATGCCGCAAAAAAAACAAGGAACGGAGAAAAAAGCAGCGAAAGACACGGAAACCGGCCCGTAGACGCACCGGACATACGACTCAGCAACCATTATATCCCAAAAGGAAAGGGGGTTTCGACGGAATGAATGGGAGGGGTGCCACCATTGCGCCTCATACGCGTCACAAAAAGACAACCGACGTCACGTCAAAACAGCTACTCTTTTCCTACCAGAAAACGTGAAGAAAGACGAATCAGAGACTCCAACAAAGAAGAAGGTGCTCAAGATGAGCTCACCAAAACGGGGATGGGGGGGAAGGGGATAAGAGATCCTTTAGCACAGTCGTGGATCTGCGGTCTATTTAAAAACCGCAGAAGCAAAGAAAATAGAGCTGTTCTGGAAGATGTCGGGTCAAGGCCTGCAAACGAAGAAGATTTCATGGGGGAAAGTTCCCATCCATTCAGAAGTCCATCGAAACAAGGTCGGCCCGAGGGGGAGGGGGAACAGATGGGGGTGAAGGTCAGGGGGGGCCTGGGCTGCGACGACACGTGGCCGTAGGGGGTGGGGGGTAGATGCGTTACCAGGCGGGGGGCCAAGGGTTTAAGGCGTAGGTCCGACTCCGCGTGCAGGGAAAGGTGAAGGAGGACGATCGAGCACGCCAAATCAGGGGACGTATTCTTGGGCGTTAGAAAACGCGTAAATGTTGTGCCGACATGACCCCTAGCGGCGTGGAAGGGTACAGCCCCAAACGCTGGGGGGAAAGAACCTGGCTCTCTAGAGACTATGAGGAAGGATTAAAGAGGACCCCGGAAAACCGCTAAGCCACGTTAAGGGGGCCGCGAAAGTCACGATTATAGCATCCCTGTGGGGAGTGGGGCACGAACGGGAGAACCGGCACGATTCCTGGAAAAACCAGGAACAATGGAAAGATGTGTGGCCCAGAAGCAAACAAATTTGTACAGAGAGTTAACTAATAAAACAGCATGTCTGTATCTGGTCGTGGGACTGCGAGGGAGATGGGGTCAGCGGCGGGATTGTTTTGATGGGGAGGTCAGAGGAGAGTGTTGGTGGACTGTGCGTAAAAATTGTAGAAATTTTTCGGTACAGCGGGGAACAGCACGGAGGCCAAGCTGGTATCGTTGAAGTTTCGTGGGTGAGGAGGCCCTGGGGACGATACGGGGGGAAAGGACAAAGGGGGGGAAAGACAACGGGAAAAAGATTGACCCAAAGGGAAGGAAATGTCATAATGGGTGGGGGTAACGCAAGCTCCTTCTGATCTTTCATCGGCAGGGGTCAAAAAACAAGGCTCGGAGCCCGGAAGATGACCCATTGGCGTTGTGGGTCTCAGGAATGAGCAGGGGAATATGGTGTCGATCACTATTCGTTGGCCGAAAATGGGGTGTGGGGTGCCCCGTCGTTTTTCCAAAAAGGGCGGTGAGGTCTGACCTTACTTTCTCCCAAGGGAAAAAAACCATGCAATGTAAGACAGGCAGGTGGCCTCTAAATAAGAAAAAAACAAAAAAAAAAAAAAACCAAACGACGCGCACATTGACTAAAAAAAAAAAAAGAAAAAAAAAAAAAAAAGTGAAGACGGAGGAGGAAAGGAGAAAAAAGGGGGATGAGGCTAAGAGCAAAGGCCCATCTGAAGAAAAGGGCGGAAAACCGGATCGTTTCAGTCCCAGCGAACGGTCAACCTGAACGCTAAGGGGAAGATGGAGGTAGCCGGGGCCAAATCGCCTCCGTCAAAAGCTCCTACACGCAGGCCCGCGGTGTTCACTGAAAGGTCAGAGGAAACCGACAGGAAAAAAAACGGGTCAAAACCGTGCGGAAGGACGGCAGCCCGCCGCACTTTTGAGGGAAATAGAATCGATGACGACACGTTACTGGCTCGCTGCCCCACAGAAGAGGGAAAGAGGGGGCGAAGGCAGTTGGGAGGGTCTGCAACTTTTCAACTTAGACAAACAAGGCTACCGCAACGAAGGGACAGCCAACAATGCGATCGAGGAGGAGGAAAAGAGGGGGGAGAAGGAGAAGGGGCGAAATAAAAAAAAGCCAAACGGCCGATTTTTTCGTTCGAGAACGGAGACATTTGAAAAAACCGGAGCCACTATTACTGGACCAATAATTGAGTACGGAAAAAGGAACTCGACGACGGCAAGGACGTCTTCGGCAGGGGTCTGACAAAACCTGGTAAACTAAAAAAAAGCATCTGGGAGATGGGGATATCGGGCAAAGCATTGTGTTCTTTGATCAAAAAAAAAGGACCCGCAAGGAAAACGAGCGCGAAAAACTCACAGGCCAGAAAAGCCTGCAAGGCACCGGTGTCAGATCCATGTGAAAAAAATGGGTCCGCCGCTCCTAAGGATCAAGAGGAGAAACGATG
>Ga0179591_1239416_pt1 | contig 11913 bp, 10 predicted proteins | sample CZOMad2_1_08_16f_FD_182891 | JGI IMG/M metagenome (GOLD analysis project Ga0179591, IMG submission 182891) | Vadose zone soil fungal communities from Angelo Coast Range Reserve, California, USA - CZOMad2_1_08_16fungal (PacBio error correction) | ecosystem: Environmental > Terrestrial > Soil >...
GCAGGAATCACCTGGGATAGGAAAACGAAATCTGTAAGGCTTAGAATATCTTAAACGGGGTCAAGCAGGGTCAGGGAAAAAGGGGGGGGAGAGATCGTACAGATCGTGGAGGAAAGGGGAAGGCGCCCGGTCGAAACAAGGTTCCATTGTGTAATCGTATCATTCCGCAGGGAAGGGGTAAGAAAAAAAGGAGAACGGGATAAAAACCACCGCAAAGTCCTAAGAAGGATTGGGGGCCGGAAGGCATCCTAAAGTCAGGATGGAATAAGCTAGACTGCGATGCTTGAAAAGCTGGTTGAAAAGGGAAAGGGGTGTAGAGAGGTGGAAAAAAGAAGGAACCCTCAAAAAAAAACGCAAAAGAGAGGAAGGAAATACGAATGGATAAGGGGGGGGAGAGGAAGGAGAGAAACAAGGGTCATGCGAAGGGGACGGATGCTCTCCTTGTCACTTCAATGAGCGCAATGAAAAGAAAGCCGCCAGGGAACGATATGAAAGGAGAAGACGAAGGCCATCACACCCAGAATATCAGATGCGACAGCCAATGAAGAGGATCTGAGAAAGAAGACGGATGCTATGACTACCAAAAACAAACCAAAAAAAAGGGGTGAATCGGGACACTATTGGGAAAGACGGGGGGGAGTAAAAAGGGGCCAAGAACACAGAGTGGAGGGAACCGGCGACTGGAGTCGGATCATTTGATGCTACTACGAAATACACCGACAATAAACCTCACCAAACTCACGGGGACTGGCCTGTTGGTCTGATCCTTGTGTGAAGTTCCCGGATCCCTAACCACTCACAGATTGACACACTATCCCCGTTTTCTTCCCATAACTGCTCTGCAGTTAACCAGGCCGCGCTTTCGCCGAGAAATACTCGACTAACCAGACAACAAGCTCTCGGTAGTACCATGGGGGGGGCATGTCAGGGGGTCATTAGTCATATCGGGGTTGCAAAACGAAGGGTGTTACTTAGCCGTCCCACTTTGAAAACTCTTCAGCAGCCTAAACAGTACAAATTATACATTGGAAACTCAAAGTTAAAAACTCTCGAGGGCAAAAAACTCATTGCCTGGGAGATTTCGAAAGACACGCCGAATACCAACCGAAAAGGAGGAATAGCGGCAAACACAAACGTTCCGACCAGCAAAAAAAATGCATTCGGGCATAGAATCTTACGGGGAGCCCAAGAAATGCTTAATTTGCCAGTACGGCCAGCGGTGAAAAACATCCTCGAAGATTTGACCTGCACGTATGGGGACGTCACAACCGGCAGACCACCGGGAACAAGGAGAATATCCAGCTATTAAGGGATATACCCTTGACTATTACTCTTGGAGCTGAAGAATCTTGGGTTCTGAAAACCGAGGAGAATGGCACAAGAACAGCACAAGGTGGAAAGAAAATAGCCCGACTGGAAGAGAGCCGGAGGGAAAGAACTTATGCTTCTAGACGTGACTCTGATCATCTGCTTTGCGGGAGGAAGAGCGCGATAAAGCGCGTCGCAGTGAGAAAGAGGTAAAAAGGGGAAGATGAGAAATACGTACCAAGGGACACAGAAAACCACGTGGAAAATAGGTGTAAAAACTAGCTCAGGCTTTAAAAACCGGCTAAGGCTGGAACTGAAAAGGGATTGAATGGATCTTTTGGGATCGCTGGACAATCGTAAAAAAAAGGAAAACTCAGGTAGAGGACAGAACACAGCGGATCAATCCGTCCTCAAAGGTTATCGACAGAGGGAACGAGCGCGGACTTGGAATCCATTCGAACACAACGAGGAAAGGAAGTCACAGTGTAGCAAAAAGCTCTCTCAAAGGTCTCAGTTTGGGGGAAAAAGCCCCAAGAGGGACGGAGAAGAGGGAACGGAATCCAAATGGAGCGCTTTTGAGTACCGGAAGGGGGGGGATTGGGCTACGGCAGTGGGGCGTTCCGCCATAAACCCATGCTCGACTGGGGGAACCGAAAAGGGGGCAACAGCTCAAAAAATAGCTTAAAGGAAAAAAAGCCAAAAAAGGAAACAATGGTACTGGCGAGTTGTTTTGGGAGACCAGGCAACCCGAAACTGGACAATGTAGAGGGGAATTCAGGCTGAGCTTTGATAGTCAGGTCGAAAAACTGAACCCGAAAACAGAAGTGGGGGGGGAGAGAAGAATGGGGACACCCACCTTCGCACTTCAGGACGAGGGAAAAAAAGGCTGGCAGCGCACTTTGTTTAGGAAAGGCGAGGGCTCAAAGGGTGGGAGACGGAAGAAAGATAAAGTCAGGGAAGGAGAGCATCAGCGCCGGTTTAGGGGAAAAGCGCATCAGAAAAAAAAAAAACGGAGGTAGTAAAAGAGAGAGATGAAGGGCCCTAACCAGATGAGGGAGGATAAAGAACCATTGTCGGCAACGAAGCTCTGAAGCCCGAGGAGGGAGCTAGAAGCAACTTGACAAATTCAAACCTGCGCCTTCCTGGGACGGAAATGCGAGAAGAAGAAAGAAGTTGGGGGGGAAAATCAGGAAGTACAACCAAAGGGGCGTGTGATCGGGTCATGGTCTACGTAAGACAGCCTCCGAATAAGATTTCTCATCGAAGGACCTTTCAACGAGGGGGTTGCTCCAGACAACCACTAGACCAAGTGAAAATGGGGGACATTTTGATTGGTAGGGTAAGAAGGAGGAAAATGAGACGGGGGTGAACCCGGAAGACCGGACGCTCAAGAAAGGGATTTCCCTAGAAATAAGAGTATTGAAAAAAAAAAAATCGCACCGGTAAGGAAACGGGGGCGGCCGAAGGGGGGGAATGACGACGAAAGCGACCGCAACTCAGCGAGGCCGGGAAAACAAAAAACATGATCCAAATATGAATCAAACTGCCGCTCAAGGGATCAGGCAGAAAAGAACGTTTGTCCGGGCGATGAGCCTACGAAAAACAGCTGATAAGAGGGACGGATATTGGAGGCCAGAATGTCGGGAGGCTTCATAGTGCCTTGAATCGCAATTGGGACCGACCGATTGGATCCAACCTCAAGACGGAAGGTGGCCAGACTAGAAGCCGGAAACGGACTGAGAGAGGGGTGGGAAAAGGGACTATGGGCATGGAATCGCCTGGCTTTTTCTTTGTGTCCCAGTTGCGTATGGGGGGTGACTGTCTGCCCGTCAGTCAAAATTCTTCGACGGATCGAGAAAATAGCAGCATCCGCCGAAAAGGGGAACGATGATGCAAGGAACCAAGCGACAGAAAAGGTTACTCTCAGCAGTGGCGTTTTCTCTGTCCAGGCGTAAAATAGGGGAGTGCAAAACCGGTGATCCTTGGGTCCCTGGGAGGGGTGCCAAAGCCTGGTTCGTCCGCCACCACATATGAACCGGAAGAGGGGAAAGATACAGGGCAAGGGAATTCACAGCAATTAGTAAAAAGCGGATTGTTACGCAGGCCATTGGCTGCATGGGTGCGAAGCGTCAAATATCAGGCTGACCTGGGCAAGAATGTACAAGTGACGCCCTGGTGAGCATGAAGATGTATAGGAGGGGGGAAAAGTGGTTGGATCAGGAAGTCAAACGTAATAGGGGTTTGTCTGATCGGCCTCTGGGAGGGGGTCCCTTAAAAAAAAGCGGGGGGGGGGAAATTTCGTAATCAATACCGGAGTTATTAGTTTCCTGGACGGGAGAGTACTGTTGTTTATCAATCTCTGCCGGGGGGTAAAAAGATTGGCGTGAACGCGTGGAACGAATGGGGAGGGGACCGTCGCTGAAAAAGGAGACCTGGTCAAAAGATAGTCTCTATTGCAACAAGTACTTATTCTTTTCCCCCTAGATGGTCTTTATATTTCTTATCGGGGATGTGTTAATCGCACTCAATGACTTTTTGGGGACCGGTCAGACTGGGGGGGTTGGGGGGACGAAAACGTTTAGGTGGAACCTAGGTGATTGGAGACTCGAATGGAAACTACCGGACCTCCAAACTGCGTGGGCAACGCCGAAATTAAGGGCGTAGGGGTACCAGGATTTTTGTGTATTATGAAGATTATGCGGATAGACATCGGGGGACGCAGTTGCGCAACAGAGGGGGGTTTTGTCTTTCCTTGCACAACTGGCAATGGGTCAGGCTCTCTAGAACGTGTCCGTTTTGGTTAGGTATTCACCCTTAGTCCAAATCCGCGGGCGTGGTTGCTCAATGACTCCTCCGAAAGTAGTACAACGGATCTTGGGCTTGGGAGACTTCTGTAATCCTAGGACTCATACGTGGCCCGGGAGAAAGGAAGGGGAAGTTGCTCCGAATTAAGGAATCGGAGCTAACAGAACCACTCGAGAACCGGGAAAATTCGTTCGACCGGCGCTGAAGAGAATAACTCGATGTATCGGCATCAAAGGCTTGGAGGTGGGTCTAGAGCTTCACCACGATAATTGAAAAAGAAAGGGAAATGTGAAAGAGCGCAGAATCATCACCGGGGAAAGGATTAGCGACATTCACTCAAAAGGGGAGGCGAGTCATCCGCAAAATAATCGGGATTGGACTGCGGGTGGTTTTAAAAAGGAAGGGAGGTTGGGGAATCCTAAAACGAATCGGAAGGCTAGAAAGAAAAAGGGGGGGAAAATGCGGAGTGTCAGTACCGGCCGAACCACAACCGGGGGGAGACCAAATACGGGGACCGACCGTGTTGAGTATGAAATTGCAACACTGGCTCGAAGGTCTAAAGGGGAATCAAAAACAAAAAGGGAAGTGGAAGGGGACAGAGTACTGCAAGGGGGGCGTTTTGTTAATGCTTTGTTTGAAAAGGTACGAAACCCCGAAAATGGGCTAGCCTAAAGAAATCTGAGAAAATGGGGGAAACGAATACTAGAACGCGGCTTTTGCGGCTGTTGCTTTTCACCAGAATCATCAATTGGGGAAGAAATCTCAGTAACGACCGTAGATGCGATTCGGGACACGCGAATATCCTCTCAACTGTGTCCCGGCAACAGGGGGGGGGGAAGATTGCGAAAACTTGGACTGAGAGCAAAAAAAGGCAAGACTGTTGATATTTTAAGGGGGAAACGATACTCCCGCAAAGTGGTGGACCGGCCACAACGTCCCTTCTTCTAACCCCGCGAACAAAAAACCCGTTCGGGGGACGTGGGGAAGCTTCTGGAGAAATCACCAGGGCAAGGGGAGGAGACAAGGAGGGTGAGTTGTGGCTCTCACCTAACCGTCTGGGTGTCACTCTTCCAAGGGAAAACAACGCGCCGGCAAAAAAGGACGCTGGAAAAAGCCAGAAGAGGAGGGCGAGAACGGACGAAACGGGAAAAGAAAGGCCAATTGGGGGCTGTAATGCCGTGCCTGCATTAAACCTCCACGAAAGTTATATGCGATGCTAGAGGAAAAGGTCGACCGCGACTGCCGTCCGCTACAGAAAAGCACCTAGAATGCAACTGCAAAACTAAGGCAATAGCAGTCATTAGCCTTGAGAATCGGCCCAAAACTACCCAGCAACTACCATCCGAACACGATCACAACGGAGAATCACCAGCGTTTAACGGCAAAGTGCAGAAAGAAGCGTCGGAACTCTCGCTGTGAGAAAAACAAAAAAAAGAGTGAGGACGGATAGAACCGAAATACCTAGTCGATTCACGCGCACGGAAAAACCTCTTCTTCAGCAGTTATCGTTTAGCTTGAGTGGGGTAGAGGGGTACCTGACTCAAGCAAGACTGATATGCAAGGAGGGGGGGGGAAGTGAAGAACGGAGGCGGCGGGGATGAAGTAATAGCGGTTAGACTCGTCGAGACATCAGGTGAATCCCGCACGTTTGTTCCTTACGCAGGCCTAGCAGGACAAACCAATAGTAAAACTGGCTTCGTTGTCGAAGCGGACCGGTGGAAAAGCGGGATAGGGGAGGGGGGGGGGGGACCAGCGTCAGTCCTCACTGGTTTGGGACTGGAAAAAAAGAAGACGGTGTGGCAACGACCACGCCTTGGCAGTATAGGACCAAACTCTACCCCTCTTCAATAGCACCTACATAAATTGAAGTGAAGTCCCCCAAACCCCCCTCTCAGATCCCAACGAAAGGAACCTTTGGGGGGTTCGGTATACGACATGGGTGTTTGGACAGCGTTGAAAACCCTTTGAGCGTTGCCGATGGAGTCCTAACCGACACTCAACGTCCGTTGGTGGAGGGGGTCCGTGCATAAACAAACGGGTGGAAGAAAACCCCTTCTCTTCTTCTGTCAGCGGTCCGAGAGCTACAAAAACGGTGGGGGGGGGGGGGGGGGGGGGGGGGGGGGGGGGGGGGGGGTGGGGGGGAGGGGGGGAGTTAAGGGAAAATCGTAAGGAAAGGGCATGATATGGTGGACCCAGCAACCCCCGACAAACGAAGGCCGTGGGGGAGGGGGACACGTTGTTCTCTCGGACTTTCCGGAGTTGAACTTATGAGGAGAGCTTTCGAAAGCTCCCAACCCGGCAAAAACGAACAAAAGCCGTCATTATCAACTGTCCTATGGAAATCTGGTGTGATGAAAAGGACCCTAGCGTAACTATTGTTGACAACAGTGGAAAATTCACCGTTGCAAAGGTTCGCGGAAGGACGCTCGGGGCGACCAATTGGGCGGACGGGATGCGGCCGGTCAGACACGAGGGGTGCGCAAGCTGGTCTACATTTAACACCAAGATAGCGTGGTGCGGGCATTACACGAACTACTGAAAAGACTGCGAAACCAAAAAAGGTCAGGCGGGATTTTGCGGGATGCGAAAATCCGAAATTCGATTGGACTTCAGCTAATAAATGTCCCGGTGACAAAACTTACTTTACAGTTCCGAGAGATAGCTCAGAAAAACCTCCCACGCAATAGGGGACGCCCGAGGAGAAGGAGAAAAACAGGAAAAAGGGGCAACAACGTTTTCGTCCTAGGTAAGTGACGCTCCGATGTGCCGACATTCGATCAAATGACAGTAAGCGGACGCTCATGGCAAGTAGTCACGGTAAGGAATCAGGAAAGCACTCCCCCATATACGCTGCGAAATAAGGCTTCTGGGGGTGCGGTTCTAAAAAACCTAAGACGGGAGTGTGGGAAACGAGGGGGTAGCCTAAACCAAAAAACATGAAGTGGAGTAGCCTATTTCACTGAGCAGGAGAAAGAGGAAAAAAAAAAAAGAGGGAGCCCCGGCTGCGCGATGTCGCAGGATCATTCATGCTCTACGTACTCAACAATCCTCACTCCTAATCTCATCGATAAGCGGACGCAATTGTGTGGCGTGGAATCCGGCGGGTCACTTGGGAGTCATGCGACTAAAAAACGTTAACGATGAAAATTGAGGGCCCAAAATCAGGAGGACATGCAAAAACTGGAATTCAACGCTACGAAACCCAAGAAAAAAGCAATTAGAGACAAAAAAACTGGGACTGGGGCACCATTCGAGCAGATTAGGTTGCCAGGCGACGTGGTTTCATTCGGGGTCCCACCACTGGCGGGTCCAAACGAGTCCGGCAGCAAACGCTAACATTCCGGCGGAAGAAGGGTGGGGTGAATCCAACTGGGCTCATCCGCGCGTCAACTCTTCCAACCGGGGACAATCCAACGGCCGAATTACAAAGCACGGGCGAATAAGCGCAAAAAAAAGAACCAAAAATGACCGACCATTCCGACGCCAAGGACAAGGCCTGAAATAGAAACGAGGGCCCGGAAGGCGTAAGGTAATGGAAAACCAGCTCAAGCAATGATCTTTGGACGTCGCGTTGTGTCGAGGCCCAAACGGAAAAAAGCCGGATAATCAGAAAGCCTAGACAAGAGGAGATAGACCCTTGGGAGAGGTGACTGGCGCTTAACGGGAATTTTGGGGCGGAAAAAAACGTCGATTTCGAACCCCTAACCTGGCCAGGAAAAGGGTTGGAAATCTTCCGAAGAGAAGCGGCCGGCTGAAGTAACTTTGATTGGTAGGCGCGAAACTTCTATCATAGGGGACTGCTATCTGGAGACGAGATCGAAGCGGAGAAAGGACGTAAGGGGGCAGAGGAGAAGACCGAAGAAAACACAGGGACACAGAAAACAGAACCGCAAATGACGCAAAAAAAATTCAACACTCTAGAGTTTCCCACGTGCTAAAATAAAAAATGTAGTAAGATCGGGGTTTGGATAACGAGGTAGGCACATTATCAAGAAAGTAAATCATTAGGGGAGGCCGAAAAGGCTCTCCATCCGTCCTCATTATAAAAGACTACGCAGGCGGAAGAGATCGAGATTGCGAAAAAGAAAGAGCAACCCTGATTCCGGGAGTGCGCGCTAGACGGAAAATTAATATCGAGCTTGGATATGTTGGGAAAAAACCAACAACAAAAACGGGACTGCAACAAGAAAACAGGCGTTCGGGAGAGGTGAAGGAATCCAAAGAAGAGCAGGGCAACGCCGGAGAGGGTTGAGCAACTACGAGCAGGTGATAGGGAACTATCAAAAAAAATTTCAAAAAAAGGCCGGCGGATCGGGACAAAAGCTCATCCAGAACCTAAGGACTTAAAAAAAGGACAAATGAAACAACCTTCTTTTGTTGATGTTTTTGTGTTTTTTTTTTTGTTTGTTTGGGGTGGCGTTGGGGGGTTTGATTTACGTCGCGTTGGGTGACCGGCTTGCGGCCAAACCCTGTAAGTTGTCTTCTGAATCGTAAAAGAACCGAAACGAATGGGGGGGATATCACTTTGACAACCAACTTCGGCAGCTCGAACGCAGAAAACAGGAGAACAGGAAACATCTCCTGGCAAAGTGCTGGAGGAGCTAGAAAGAAGGGGCTTAATCTCGTTGGGAACCGCCTAATCGATGGACTCTCGACGATCAAACTGCAGGGAATAGTCTCTAAATCTAACAACAAAGGAGAAAATATATATATGACGAACTAACCCGGAAGCTGAGCGAAGAGACCATTTCTGCGGCTCCGCAAAAAGTGAGCAATAGCTGTGAGCTACGCCTCAACTTGAAAAAGAGGAAACCTGGCCAATGCATGGGCCGTATGCGGAAGATGCCGAAGGTGGGGGGGCCAAAGAGAAAAAATGCGGTGGGGAGGGAAGGGGTTGGTTGCGACTGACAAGCCAAACGCCGAAGGAGACCTCTGGATACGGGACTTTTTGTAAAATCCAGTGACAAACAGACAAGTTTTGTTTAGGGGATTGGGGAATGTTAATCTAGGGGAGACTCGGAGGAGAGGGGACCAACGAAATCGGAACGCAGCCTGAAAAGGAGCCGGCGGATTGGGAAAACACGTAAAAGTAGTAACATCTCCGCGGTGCACCGGCGCATAAAAGGGGTATTCAGTTCAATATCTCCAAGAGGCGCTGCAAAACAAAGGAAAAAAAGGATCCCTCGATATTAAGTTTTCAGCGGAAGAAAAAGTCGTAAATCAGCGCTAAAGGAGAGAGTCTCTCAAAAACGCCGAAGGCTGAACTTTGTGAACGTCTTTCTCCGCGTGAGTCTTGAAAGAGGGTGCCTTGAGGTGATCGACTGGGCCGACAGATGAGAACCAAACACGATCAGCAGAAAAAATTGTTAAAAAGAACGGTGAACGAAATAGGTGTGAAAAAAAGGAAGCGTGAACGGGTCAGGCGCCAGGTCTTGATTGTTCAGGATGGAAAATGTGGGGAGGGAGGGGTCCTGATGGAGCCCTTTAGTAAGGAAGCAAGAACAATCCGTCTCCTCCAACTCTACGGCGAAAATAACGATGACTTTCAGAAGGAAGAGCCGTCGAAACAGGGTTCTCAGAAAAAGCAGGGAAAGTAAGAAGAAAAGGGTGCCTTTGACTGTGAGGAAAAACCTTGGAGGTTTCGAAAAGGAGGGTTTCCGTCAAAACATATACCTAAGGCCAAAGGAAAGACCTATTCAAGTATCCAGCAGGGGGGGGGGGGGGGGTAGGGGAAAACTGGAGGTGGGTAGTCGCAGGGCCTGGGTAGAGGGGCCTACCAAGCGAACGTCAAGATCGGAGCGGGAAGCGGGGGGTAAGGGAGGGAAAATACGCCCTGAGGAAACATAAGGGGGAGGCAGTGAAAGGGGGAGCGGAATGTTTCTTAAGAGTTGGTTTGGCGATTCCAAATGTCTTTTCAATGCGGTAGTAAGGCATACCGGGCTTCTGGATTGGATGCAGCGAGGTACCAGGGGATAAAGAAACTACTGCCAGATTGTCGCAGGCTGCTGACGACTTAACTGGGGAGGAAAGAAGACAAGAAAAAATCTCCTTTCAAAACGTGCGAAGCCACAAAGGGCATTAGGTCTGGTGGCTGCGGGGGAGGGTGCTTGCTTCTTCTTTTCGCGATCTTGAAAGCGCTTCCAAGGTGCAACAACTGTATGGGCGCTCCACAGTGGGATAAAATTTGGAACAGAAGGTGGTTGTGGCGAGGACCTTCCTCACAAAGCGACCCTAAAAGAAAAACTGCGGGAAAGCGTCGCGCGGAGCGGTCGAGTGGCTTTTACTTAGTAGGAGGGAAATGATCGGAGTCGGACCTAAAGCAAGTCACGCGTGGTCGCTCATTCTTCAGCACAAAAAACGCAGTTAAAATCTCTATAACCTTTCCGGTTGGGGGGGGGGGATAGAAAAGGACAACCGTCGGCGGGTTCGCAAGGACTCCGCCAAAGCCGAAAAAAAAGCTTGGGATAATTGTCCAACTACGAAATATACTGAAAAAACGTCAGCTTACTTTCAGATTGGACGCGACTGGGGAAATGAACAAGACTACCCGGACCTCGCGAAACGGGAAAAAGGGGCTTTCTCAACGGCTCACCGTGGGGCCTCTGTGTCCAGATTGGCGGGGGGGCCGAGGAAGTCGGATAACCTTAAAGGACACAGGATAGCGTAAGAAGAGAAAAATGGGTAAAGATGGGGCTACTGGGCCAATCTCCTGAATCTGAAGGCGTATGTGAAAGGGAAAGGGCGGTCAAAAGTGAAGAGCTTGAGGACTTGTAGGGTGGGGTGTAATGCGGTGGGAGGGAGAGGTTAGTAGTGGTGTGCTGCGTAGACAGCCTTATATGCGTTCCGGGGAAAAGTGCGAGACGTGGGGCGAAATGTCAAAAGGAAGTTTTTCACGGAAAGAATACCCCAATGTAAAAGGATGCGAACCTACTAAGGGAACTGCTGTGACCAAATAGTGACGGCTGGTAATTCAAAGCTAAAACCGAATTGTCACGTTTTAAGACAGAGGAAGGGGCACGGGTGGCGTTTGAGTAAAGGGAACTTTTGTGGGAGGGGAGCTCAAACCAACCATTAGCACAAAACGTGAAGCTAGAAAACTGTTCAACGAAGAAAATGACGGCACTTGGTTTTGGAAGGTGTCCGGGGGGTAACAGAGAAGAATGGGGCCTTATCTAGATACGACAAAAAAAAAATCGGACTAATGCCAACGAAGAAAAAAGAGAGCTGGAAATTCACATGTTTAATTGCTCACGGTTCCGCGGCTCAAAGCAAAGGGGCTGGGACTGGAAGAGAATAAGGTCACCGCGCAAGGGGTGGAAGACTGATGGGAAAAAAGGAAAACTTCGTAGCAGGACCAACCATTTCAGGTGGACGTGGGGTCTTAGAAAAGCCAAGACAAGATGTCTGCTAAATTGAAGATTTTTATTTTGTTAAAAACTCCTAATGCAATGTCAGTCCTATAACGCAAGAGCACCGGAAGACCTGAGGGAGGGGACAACTGGAAAATCCAATCTAGTCTGAGAAACGTCACGATCAGCGTTAACCTACAACAATCTTCTCGCCTTCAAGCACCGACAACAGGTATATCGCGAGGAGGATATATGAATTAAGAAAAAGCTATTCATCAAGGCCAGACACGACTGAAACGCCGCCTCCTGACCGGGGGGACAAAAAAAACCTGGCCATTCGGTCTCTTCCATTCGAATCTCCCAATCGAAAAAAATCTGAAAACACTATAAACCCGCGGAAGAATCGAGGGCTGACGGCAGATGAGAAAAGAGGTGAAATCTCTCGCTGAAG
>Ga0179591_1347959_pt1 | contig 11913 bp, 11 predicted proteins | sample CZOMad2_1_08_16f_FD_182891 | JGI IMG/M metagenome (GOLD analysis project Ga0179591, IMG submission 182891) | Vadose zone soil fungal communities from Angelo Coast Range Reserve, California, USA - CZOMad2_1_08_16fungal (PacBio error correction) | ecosystem: Environmental > Terrestrial > Soil >...
TAAAGGAAGGGAGTCAGAGGTACTAATTCAAAAAGGGCTACGGGGGGTTTTAAAAAGGCTGGTAAAAAAAGAAGAGCTTTTGGAACGGCCTAACAAAGCTGATTGGAAGGGGGTTGGGAAACCCAACTGGTGAATGCAACAGGGGGGTCCCTGGGGTGTTAAAAAAAGGCACTGTCCTGGTTGGGGGGGGGGGGGCTTTAGGTTCTCCGAAACACTTGATAAAGCCCCGCAGCAAAAAGGGGCTGGACAAGTTCCCGAAAGCGCTCCTAAGACGTTCAAAAAGAAAATATCTTCGAAACTATTTCAAGGGGGGGGGGGAGGCCGTGGATCTGGGGGAAAGTAAAAAAGGAGGCCGCAGTTGAAGCGTTATTACGTCTCTTGGGTCCAAAAACCATATTGACCAGGTAATCTTCATGGGGAACTTGGTCATGGGCCACGACTACATCCTTTTTCAGGAAGGGAAAGAGAGGGCCCAGCCGGGCCAAAAAGAAAAGACGAAATCAGCCCTCCCCGGGAACCTTACAAGGGAAAGGCCACGGTATTGCAAGTCAAAAACAGGAGACGGGGGGGCTGCCAGTTTGGCCTGCCATATAAAGTCAGGGGAAGGTCTTAGCTCCCCAGTACCAGAGAGCAATAATTTTTTTTACCCTCAGAAAGGGGAAAATCGGAATCCGGTCACGCCACGTTCCGTGGAAGCCTCACGGAAGAAAAGGTCGGGCTGGGTTGGGGTACCCTGGTAAACACGGTGGTCGCATTCGGCGAGCAAAACCAACTCGGGTGGGGAAATAGAAACGAAGTTCAGTTGTTCAAGTCCAACCTAACGCGAAGGCTACCTGCTAATCCAAAGGGAAATTCTGGAGGGTGAAGGTACTTTGGAAAGTCCCCCGAAAAGAGGACGAGGAAAGGTTGAAGGGGGTTCCAATCTCCTCCTGAGGAAGTTGGGTCCTCCAAGAAAGGGAGGGGTGAATGTTTCCGAAAGGCCAGCGGGTGAATGAGAAAAACCGGAAGCTTGACGGGCCTGATCGGGAACCGTCTGGGGGATCGGGGCACTCCCTGCCAAAATGACCGACAGAGGGCTTCTTTCTCCGAAGGCTTTTGGTTACCATGAGCGGGACGTTGGGGATTAAAAAAGACAAACCTTCTTTAGGGCTTGGGCGAACGGAGCCCCGGCCCAAACCAAGTCGTGGGGAATGGTTGTCTAGTCCCCTACGGAAAAAACTCACGGTCAAGACTGGGGCAACAGCAGCTCCCAGTGGGGGGCGACACTCAAGACTTTCTTTTAAAAAAGTGCGCATCGACGGGGGGGCATGTCGTATAAGAGGAAACGCAGCACCTGAACGGACACTACCGTTGGACAAATTAACCGAGTTTCCTTGTGGAAAACCAGAAATACGCGTTTTTTGGGGGGCCCTTGGGTCCACCAGGAGCACCAATCCAGTAAGCGCTGTGTCGGACAAAAAAACCAAAAAAAAAACAAAAAAAAAGAGGGTTCTGACTCCAGTTCTGGAGCGAGGAAAGTTCGAGATCTAGACCAGCACCATCGACGGGAAAAATGGCACTGGGATAATCTCTTGGGAAAAAAAACCAAGATCCGCCCCCAGGAATCGGGAGGGGGCCAGCTGAAAGGTCACAACAGGTTCCCGATGCAAGATCAATCAAAAATGGAGGAAAACTTGGCCGGAGGGGGGGGCTCTTTAAGGATCGGTTTGACCACGGGACAAAAGATGCAAAGGCAAAGACGGGCAGAACGGTGCCATCATTCCCGCTCTCGTAGCCAATTTGTAAAAATTAAGAACCCAAGCAGGGGGTCCCGAACGGAGTAAAAAAGAAAGATCCTCTACTCGTGGAAATGTGTTTCTACAACATTAGAAAAGGAAAACTTAACCTCGCCCAAGTGAAGGGTAGGGGGGGGGTTTTTTTTTTGGGCCTGTTCCCCAGCACCGAAGCCGTTTCGGGCCTTTGAAGAGAGTGGGGGGTGTGACAGCCCGGGAAAACCTGGGTCAGGGAAACGGATTATGCGGGTGTTGTTGGGGGGGGAGATGCGTTCCTCGGGGGCAAGGAAGGACATAAAGATGTTCAGTTAGACTTAAAGTGGAAAGATCGGGTGACAATCTGTGGGGGGAGAGGGTGAAGGTTTGCAGAAACATTTGCTAAACCGGGGTTAGTGATTTAGACTGTCATGGAAGTGAGCCGTTCAACAGAATGACTCAATATAGACGGGAGGTGGGGGAAACATTAGGTAGGCCAGCCGTTTTTTAAAGGTCCCAAGACAGTGCCGCCTCGCATGTAAAAACTTACGTCCGGCCAAAATAGCGCCGTGAAACAGAGATCCTTTGACCCCAGACACCAGCTTTAGAAGCTCTGCCCGTCCTAGGAAACGGGAATTAGCTCCCTTGGGCCTACGGCCAAACAAGTGGGGGGTTCCTTAGGAGGGCAGGTCTACACGGTCGCCACCCAACTTGGGTGTTTTCAGTAGTCCTCCCTTCCGTAGAATGAAGGGGGGCGGCACCACACCAAAAACAGGACACGATCCAGGGGGGTCGGCTCGACTGCGGGCAGGGGAACTCGGCGTGAGAAATGCAAAGACACCGCGACCAGGAGCTTTGTCAACCCCCGAAACAGGGGAAAAAACACTACAACACGATTGGCCGAGGGTAGTCTGGAACCCGGGAATTCGTTTGTAAGGGTTAGTGGCCTCCCACCCTCGTTGAAATCCAAAGCCGCCCGAAGGCCAAAATCAGTGAAAAACAGGGAAGGGCAAAGGTGACGGAACACCTGGAAAAAGAAAGGTCGCAGGGGGAATTGGGGAGTCCCCGGGCCAGAAGGGATAAGGGGGTGTGTTGTATCCCCCCTCAACAGGGGGAAGCCAGAATGGGTGGTGGGGCTTGCGTACCAAGAAAGATCCATTCAGACCTCAACAACAAAAAAAGAGAAAAAGGAAGAGATTGCGGATTCGGGTGTCCACAACTCAAAAATGAGGAGCCTCAAGGGGACCGAAATCCCCGCCTACAAGTTACCGACGCCTCTACTGTCTGGAAAGGCTCTAAGGGCCACCCATCGGCAAAAAAAAAATTTGGGAAAAAGAGACTGAATGTGGTAGTCTTGAAAAATGCATTACTCAAAAACAAAGTGTTTAAAAACCCCCTATTACAGAACAAAAGCCTGCCCGTGTCCTTGGTTGAACGGGGAACAACCAAACGTTCCTCGTGTTGGGTGCACCGCCCTTCCCCTGGAGGGCGACTCATGCGTCCCTCGTTAGAAGAACGAACCAACAAATTCCTCTCAAAGAAAGGAAAGAAAAGGGGAAGTTTTGAAGGGGGGTTAGCCCCTGGGCCCCAAACTTCAGGCTCAACATCCCCACCGAATTTAAAGCGACGCTCATGGTGAAAGAACCTGAGCGAAGGACAAAAACTTGTGCGCAGATGTGGCACCCTGGAAGAAGCGACTACTGCACAGTCTATTGAACTGGGGCCCGAGCCTCCACAACCTGGAAAGGGGTAGAGTGGGACAACCCCCAATAGAAAACTATTAACTTCACGGAAGGGTATCGCCAAAACTCTATCTGGAAATTGGGGGATCAACCTCTGATCGGTGTCAAAGAGTAAACAACTTGATCTTATCAGGGGAGAAACTTTAGGAATCGAACAGACGGGGAGGCATCACCACCAAGACCACTCCGGGTTCTAAGTCAAGAGCGGTAGGCCAACTCTTAACACGCCAGCAAATCCCTGAGAGGGGGGGGTCAAGCCTCAATGAAACAAGGACTCAGGAGTCGGCGCGTGTACCCGCAAAAAAAAAAATAGGGGAAAAAACAACGGAATCCGGCTTTCACCTCGTAAACATTAAACGAAAACAATTCACTTAGAAAAACCCATTCCTGGGAACAAAAACGAGTACTGCTTTACAGTAAGTTTTTCATGGTGCAGTTTCTTAACATTCTGAAAACCCAACCAGTTTCGGGTATGAGGGCTTTAAGGCCGTGCGGTCCTATGTCGTAGGGAAAAATGGCGCTGGGATTGAAGGAAGATCTACTTCAACCCAGAAAAAGTGAAAAAGCTTCTCAGGGGAAGCCGGAAACACCAAGATTCACTTCAACGCTGGGGATGACCGCGTTGAACAATGAACCCTGTAGGGATTGTTCGGGAAATCTAAAACATGGTACCTCCGGAAGCCGCCCGATCGCGGGATCGCCGTTTTTGCAACGAAGTAGGCTCCCAACAACAACACAGCAGCAGGACAATGTCGTCCCTGGTCGGGATCAAATCGCACTTTCAACGCCCACGGATAAAAGATCGGCCCCACGAGGGCGTAAGTGGGGGGATGGACAAAGAAACAAACTTTTTGCAAGGAACCCCAGAAAAATCCAGGTCTTAATCTACTGAAAAATCTGGGGAAAAAGCAGCCTTGTCAAACTTGGCGGAGGCCTTAGGGGATGAGGGTAGCAGACTTAAAACGACAAAGAGACGCTCCAGACCCAAACAAGGGCGCCGTTCCTTGAAAAAAACGAGCTGCGCAAGTCCAGTGGGTGAAAATAACCTTGTACGGCCGGCCCACCAGTTCTGGTTCGGTTCGAAATGGATAGGGGAATTAAATCAGAGGGGAAGAAGGTGGAAAATAAACGCTCCCCGCTTAAGGGGTCTAGGGGGACTACAAAGCGCCCTTGCGGGAAACAGAGGGGAAAACTGGGAAAAAAGGCCGAAGAGAGAAAAACTGGTTCAAGACTAGAACAGGTACACTAGGGTCCCCTAGGAGCGGCCTCGACAAATTATCCAAAGAACAAAAAAAAAAAAAAAAAAACACAATCGGGGGATACTACCCCATGAAGGGAAATGATTAGATCGCACTAAGGTCTGCTCGGCGTAGTCAAAAGAAGGGCTCACCTCCCTCCTTAGGGGTCAACCTGCCAGTGTGGGGCGCCAAAAAATGAGACCGGGACGTTCCGTGGAGCCAAACCCGAAAGAAGTTAACAAAAAGGCCGGGCTTTGCCAGAACAATCAAAAACACGAGTGTCGCCGTGGGAAAAAAAACCGGGGAAAATAGGACGAGTACCCGGGCAGACCAAATAAGCCAATACTTGTGAGAGAAAAGAAAACACGCTTGTCAACTCTGCGCGTGTAAAACAAAAAAAAAAACAACACCGTCCGGGGCAACAAGGGGGAATGGGAGATAATACCACCGTTCAGAGGGCTTACCCCAGCTGAGGTAACCCGAAACCCTCCCGGACTTACCTCACAGAAGGAAAAAAAAATCCGGCCCTTCGCGGACTCGGCTGGAAATTGGAGGGACAGCTCACGGCCGGCCCTTGGGGCCCAGGTCGAAAAGGGCCATGGGGAGCCCAATACCCCTCGGGGAAACATCCGGGAACACCCATTATCAGATACCGCACGCGAACAGAAAGACACCGTATATGCATACCTCGGGTCTGTACTAGTGTCTTCAGGGGGGATCGTCGACTCCCCTAGGAAAGGGGGGGGGTTTGACGAACCTTGTATCGGGTGCGCGGTGACGACGGCGCTCCAAGAAAACACACCGAACCTCATGGAGGAAAAACCAGAGCTTGTGGAGAAAAACAAACGGGTTCCGAACAACCCATTTCATCATGACGACACCGGTTTGGAGGCCCCTATCAACTTCACCTCTCGGGATGAGGGGCCTCAATCAGGGGAAGGGGGACATACACTTCAAAATATCTCCCTACTGACTTTAGGGTGGAAGGTCAAAAAAAACAAGGGTAAAAGAGAGAGAAAAAATCAGAGAAAACAGGGAGGTCAAAGGGGGGGGCCCGAATGCTCGAGTGTTATGTTCCCCGACACCTAAAAGGGGGCCTCACAGTCAGGGGGAAGAAAAACGCGAAGACTGATTCCCCTGGGGAGGGTGGAGGGACCGGCGGACCCCTTCGGGCAAAAGGGGAAGGGGGGGGGGGGGGGGTGGGTTAAGCCCTTTCTGAGGCTTCAGAGGGGAGGCCTCTCCAGGAAGAAAACCAATGCTACACCCACAACGATAAAATTGTAAAAAAAAGTGTGCCAAGGGTGCCCGGGGGGGGGGGGGAAGGGAAAAGAAGAAAGAGCGGAACAAATCTCCTCGTCAAGAGAGGGAAGGGTGAAAAGGGACCTCTAAACTCGGAGGATCCGCTGTACTCTGAGTGACGGCGGATTGGTTTTCCAAAGGGGACCGAAAACGACTGTTGGGCTGGCCTGCGTGTTGCGAAACCAACGAAGAGCCATGGGAAGCCAGTACTCTAAGTTCTCAAAAGGATTTTGCCTACAAGCTCGGGAAAAACGGTCGACGACCATCCGCGCTAGGAGAAAGTTCTTTGAGGAAAGTTAACTTCCGGGGGAAAAGTTGTAACCCAGAATCGGGAGGGCATAGGATGAACTTTCGGGTTAAATAGCTTAAAAAAAAGTAAAAGTCACAGTAAACTCTCCATGTCTGAATCTTTTCCTCAAAAAAGAAAATCGAAATTTCTTTTTAAGGAACAGTGGAAGTGTTCGCCACCGGGGTGACACGACTTCCGGAAAGACAGGGGGGGGGGGAAAAAGCCAGGGAGGAAGACACACCTTTTGGGAAATTCTGGAAAAGAAAAACGAAACGTTCTCGGTGCAGGGGAAGGCACCAACCAAAACGCGCCGTGCTGCTGCCTCACTCAAGAAACCTCTTCGGTGTACCGGGGATATTGGCAAAAAAAAGGAACCGAAATTCAACGAGCCATCGGGGTGGCTACGAAGTGTCTCAATAAAGGGGTAGAAGGAAGATGTGCCTTTTTTGATTGATCTCGTTCCTCATCAACCGGGACCTCTTTTTCGCAAAGGGAACGAAAATCGCTGAGAACGCTGGGAACAAAGCCTGAGAGGGGAAGTCCAAACCGGATTATGTTTATTCCATTTGAGTTTCGAAAGAGACACCAAGAAAGCGCGTTGTCTTCTGAGAAAAGTTGAAAAACCGAGAGGAGGTGCAATGAATCGTGAAAAAAACCCAGGGGGGGGTCTGCATAAAGGAATACCATCTCCAGAAGCCAAGAAACATCCAAAGGCGTTTCCTGGTGCTGCCTTCCCAAAGGTACGTGGGAACGAGGGCAAATCAGAAGAAAAGGGCCAGTTTGGCCGAACGAGCACGCCGTTGCACCGTTCAAAACGCAAAAAAGAAAGGGAAAGCAAAAGTTCCGTGAATAAACAACATCCAAGAAAGCACAAAAAAAATTTTGCATCTTGAGTGCAAATTTTTCCCTGAAGGCCGGGGGGGAGAGGAAGGGGGTTCGGCCCGCCAGAAATATAGTTCGTGCCCTTTTTCAAAGGTGAAAGAACCGAAATCTGGGGTGACCATAGGGTGACTTCTCCGGAAAGAAGTCTGTTAAAAAAAAGCAGCCGAAGATCCTCCTGACCCACCCATCCGGGGAAACGAAAAGCTGGGAGGGGTGGGTGGGAACGAGTCTTTGTTGTAAAAAATGTCATCACCGCGTAAATCAGAAGTCGGCATCGACGAAAGTCAAGGAGGGTGGGGTCCCGAGGCAGAAAGGAACCAACCGCCATGATGTGAAAGGGTCCGGAACGGCCAGGGGACAATCCTGTACGTTTAAAAATTTACCTGATCCAATAAGCCACCCGACACACTCAAGGCAATCATAGACCAAAAATCATCCGCTCAGCGAGGCAGTGGTCAAAACGTATCGCCTCAAGCAAAAACAAGCCAAAAACGCTGAAACAGCATCCACAGCCGAACCGTTGATTGAAAAGAGAAGAACCTTCAAACACCAAATAAAAAAGCTCCGCCGTAAGTTAGTTTTTGTTTTGGGTCCCCGTTCCGGGGGATAAAAATTCACTAAAAATCCATTCTTTTTCTGGGGGGTGGTTCATAAGTCCAGTACTTAGGGGCCGCAGGTTCACTAAAAAAAAAGTAGGAAGGGTGGTGGTTTTGTTTCCACCTAGAGCTTCTTGGGGGGACGGCGGAGGCTCCTCTGGGTTCAGTAGAAAGGAGGTGCACTAGTCACGGGGGGAAATGGGTCGGGGTGAAAACTTTGGGTTGCCCTAATTGAGCGGGATTAGCACACCTGGGATTTGGTTGAAGGGGGATGGGGAAAGTGTGCTCAACGAAAAAAACTGATTTGAAACGTGGTCATAAAGGAGAATCTGCGATCGAGAGAAAGGGTTCCTCACTCCTCCGGGGGGGGAAGGGGGGCAACTCAAAGGGGGGTTCTCAAAGGGGTGAAGGGAGCCGGTAGTTCGACCCCCGGGGAAAAAGGGGTGAAGGGGGAGCGCGAACCGGGGGGGCACCTCTCAAACGTGAAGGTTTAGAAAAAAAAAAAAGAAGACTGGGGGAAAGGGGACCCACCGTGCCACGTACAATCCTTCCCCTTCAAGTTTCAGACAAGTCTGAACCCATGTGCTTACTGGCACAGTGCTCGTTGTATCTAAGGGGGGGGAGGGGGTTCCGACCTGGACCGGTTAGAACAGGGAAGGGGAACAAAAAAAGGAAAACCCGCCGCCCCATTTAAGTCGGCCGTACAAAAGGTTGGGGGGGGGGCTCACTGTACCTAGAAATCTGGGGGAGTAAAATTGCGGATTCGTGTCCGAAGAAGACTGCGGGAAACGGTTGCAACCATACATAAGAAAAAAGGAGTGGAGGTAACAGACTTAAGGATTCATCTGTGGTAATGTCCTCTTTGGGGTAACTGGGCTTGTGTTCACCCAGGGCAAGGGGTTGAGAAGGGGACAAGAAGGACCAAAGAACTATATTGTGAAAAAAGTTGCCCATTTGGGTGGCGGGCCAAAAGCAGCAGGATGTCTTCCTTCAATCTCTGGGGCAAAAGGTTGGTGGCGGTGTCAACCGGGAGGGTCTAGAACTAACGAGGTGTCTGCTTGAGAAACCATTCCCCCCATCTCTCTGAAAAAACAGAAAAAACTTATTAGGAAATATAGATAGTCAGGGAGGGTGGGGGGCAGCAGTTCAAACCTCTTAGAAGAAGCAGTTTACACCACGGGAACCACCCTTCGCCAAGGCTTTAAAAAACTGGCGTAAAAAAAGAAACTTAGGTAGGGTATTCCACCATGAGAACCCTTGTTTCAGAGGAATGATTGAACTGTCTTCTGGGAGCCACAAAGGAGTTGGGGCCACCGAAGCTGGTACATCCCCTCATACAGACGTAATCAAATCAAAAGTCCGCTTGGGCGGGCCCCAGTCAAAAAACTCGTGGTTCAAAAGATAATTGGTTGGCGGGCGTTAGGGAAAGGGACAGAAAAGAAAAAGGGGGGGTGGCAACACCGCTTTAGAGCCGAACTTTTGCTCCTCCGAAAGAAAATGGCGAATGGGTCGGGTGTGGGAAACCTTCCTGGGTGGATAAACTTACTAGGCTGAGGAAGGACCCACACGTCTTCTAGGAAAAGACCCCTGTCAAACTAACTGCCCGAAAGGCTTAATAGGAACCCTTCAGAGTCTAAAGTGCAAACCTTCGGGAAGATGGACCTTGGAGAGTCAATCTAAAAAGGGACTTGGGAATTGGGGAAATCACCATCTCTATCCTGCAGACCGTGGCCTACTTCAAGCCAGAGGAGGCCCCGTCACGCGAAATCAACCGGATTGGAGAAGAAAGCCTATAATCTGACCTAACAGTAACATTAAGTCTCTTGAGCAGAAAAAAAGATAGGGGTGAACACGGCCAGAACTCTGGCGGAGAACTTCAAACTCAACAAAGACCCCGAAAAAACGGTTTGAGTCCATCCACCGATTGCACGCACATCGTTCAACCAAAGAAAAGGGAAAAGTAGACGGGCAGAAGAAAGAGAAAATTAATCCTTTGCTCCGGAAAAAAGGACCCGAAAATGGGGGGGGGGGGGGGGGGGAGAAATCTGGGACCCCCACCCACCGTCATCGGGCAGTGAAAAAAAACGGGGTAAACGTCTTAGTTAAACTACACCAACTAGATTAAAGTTAAACACAAAAAAAAGGAGCTAAAAAACCTCAGAACTCAGAAAAAAAATATTTTGTCCTTTGGGAAGGGGGGAGGCAAGGGGGAAAAAAAAGAACGGTATCGGGGGGCGGGATGTCAATGTTTCTTGAAGTAAAAAAAAAAAAAGGGTCGAGAAAAGATCCCACTGGATAAAACACCCCGCTGAGCGGACTATAACTGCCAGGGGAAAAAGATCCCGGAAGAGCAAGGATCAGTTAATCCACCGGTCAAAAAAAAAAACTGAAAGCTTTCTCGGGAACTAAGTACCCCTGGCAGGGGGGGGGGTGCTTCTGACATCTTTGAGAAACCAGGGAAATACGGGGGGTCTAATCCTCAAAGAGTAGGCAAAAACTCTTTGGTTTGGGAACGCCGCCGGTTCTCCCCAACAAAACTCCCAGATCCTTCTATCCTGTGTGGGGGAGGGTGCGAGATCCAGAAGGTGTAACACCCGCCCTTCCTTCCAAAAGGAAATAAAAAAGCATCGACACATTTAGGAGTTGAAAAAAGGAGGGGGGCCAGTTTGCATCCCACAACGAGGGGTGACTGAAATCCCCACAGAACAGTAAGAAGTTACTTCCCTAAGTGGCAACAGAGTTTCAAAGAGCTGTCCACACGTTTCTAGGGGGGCCTTGCACTTGGGGATGTCAGGGCACTACTATACAACGAAACCTCGCACAGGAAAAGAAAAAAAAGTCCGAAAAAAGGCACCCTTGGACGAATGCTTGTGAACAGTCTGATCATAAAAAAGTAATACGTCAGCCCCGGAAACTGAGATTGGAGTCTAAAAAAAAAGACTTAGTCTTTGGAAGATGATTTCCGATGTTCAACATAAAAACGCTCCGCGCCGGGTCTTCCAAAAAAAGAGAATGAGGGAAAAGCATCCTTCTTTAAACCATTTTGCAAAGAAGTAAGAGGGCTACGGGGGTTTTCCCGTATCTATAAGAATTCAAGAATTTCCAGTCCCAACGTCCTGCGCCGAAAACTCGAAACAGGTCCTCACCCCGCACGGCCCCCAGGGAAGAAAGGGAGTCGGAAAAAGGAAAAGATGACAATTCGTCATCACCAAAGCGGACTGGGTTCGGTACCTCATTCGGGGAAACCCGCCCCTCGGGGCACCTGCCAGAGTTGCCGGGGGAAAAAATCCAGAAGAGGACCTCTTTTCAGAAAAATCACTCTAAACTTGGCCAGGATGCGGTCTACATAAAAAAACCGGTGCCCCGGCCACAAAGAAAAGGAGGGGTAGAACCAACGGTGATCAGCACACCCTTTTCCTAAACGTCTAAGAACGAAATGGGGCTCTGAACCGACCAACCCTGGCAACTGCATGCGGAGGGTCAGAAAAAACTTCGTACCGGAGCTAGGACCAACCTCATCTGGGGGGGAACCGGCAAAAGACTACTGGCCCTCCAACCGGGGGGGAAAACTGAAGAAGGGAAAGGGGAAAAGTGAAAGTCCTTGCGCGACCCTTTTAAAGGGAAAGCCGGGGGGTTTTAGGGACAGGAAGGGGGCTCTGATTCGGTGACATGCAAGAATGTCGGACAAAGTGAAAACATGAAAGGGGCCCTAAAAAAAAGAAAAAAACAATCCACTTCCACCAATCTGTTAAGAAAAGGAAAAAGAGCAAGAGGACAATCTTTCAAAGACCAGAGTCGAGCCCGCCCTCCGGAAATTAACTCAATTCGCGGGCCCGCTCGGGAAGGACTTCTCAGGGCAACGTTTGGTAACACGAAAAAACGAGGTCCCAACTCTCAAAACAGACACTGGGGGGAACGGCCGTGCAAGGAACACCCATTAACACTTGGGTCAAACGCCATCCAACCTTTGTCCGCCCGGGTCCCGAACCCAAATCCAGGGAAGAAAAAAGGAGGGAGGGGGAGCCCGTGCAAACCACGAAAATCAAGGCTCAGCAGCCAGAGGGGGTACTAAAAAAGCGAGCATCGGCACGGACTCTGAGTTAAAGGGTAGTGAATTAA